>ERZ780149.1782-NODE-1782-length-21889-cov-3.510671_pt1 | contig 21889 bp, 16 predicted proteins | sample MGYA00511367_ERZ780149 | MGnify/ENA primary metagenome ERZ780149 (study PRJEB29588, sample SAMEA2153852) | human gut metagenome | biome: human gut; feature: human-associated habitat; material: faeces | place: Denmark | collected 2008/2010 ... | reverse complement strand
CAGAATACCCTCGACGCTCTCGAGCATACCGTGGCGGGTCGGCTCCAGAGCATCGAACGCACCGGCCTTGACGAGGTTCTCCAGCGCGCGGCGGTTGAGACCCGTGCCGTGCAGCCGCTTGCAGAAGTCATAGAGGCTGCTATAGGGGCGTTCGGCACGTTCCTTAATGACGGCCTCGATCAGGTCTCGGCCCACGCTCTTGACAGCGTTCAGGCCAAAGCGGATCCGCTCGCCGTCCGCCGTGAAGCCGCCGCGCGACACGTTGATGTCTGGCTGCTGGACTTTTATCCCCAAGCGCTGGCATTCCGTCGTGTACTCAATGACCTTGGATGTGTTGTCGAGCACGCTCGTCAGCAGCGCCGCCATGAACTCATGCGGGTAGTGGCATTTCAAATACGCAGTCTGGAACGCCACGTAGGCGTAGCAGGCGGCGTGGGATTTGTTGAACGCATACGACGCAAAGCTGATCATATCGTCGTAAATTTCGTTGGCGATATTTTCCGGCACGCCGTTGGCAACGCAGCCCGCGCACTCCTTGCCCGGCTCCTTGCAGCCGTGGACGAAGTGCTCACGCTCTGCCTCCATGACCTTGAGCTTCTTTTTACTCATGGCGCGGCGGACGTTATCAGCCTGGCCGAAGCTGAAGCCGGCCAGCTCGCGGCAGATCTGCATGACCTGCTCCTGATAGATGACAACGCCGTTCGTGACATCGACGATGTGCGCCATCTGCGGCGTCTTATAGGTCACATGGGACGGGTCCTTGCGGTTGCGCAGATAGGTCGGAATGGAGTCCATCGGGCCGGGGCGGTAGAGCGAGATCAGTGCGATAATGTCCTCGAGGTTTTTCGGGCGCATGCCGACAAGCACCTGCGTCATGCCCGTGGATTCAAGCTGGAAGATCCCCTCGGTCTCGCCCTTTGCCAGCATCGCGTAGGTGTCGGGATCGTCATAGTCGAGGTTCGCAATGCGGAAATCCGGGTCCTTGCGGCGCACGGCCAGCTCGGTATCATGGATGACCGTCAGCGTGCGCAGACCCAGAAAATCCATTTTCAAAAGCCCCAGACGCTCGATCTCCACCATGTTGAACTGGGTCACGGGCAGGCCGTCGTTGGTGGACAGCGGCACATACTCGGTAGCGGGGTCACGGGTGATGACGACGCCCGCCGCGTGGGTGGAGGCGTGGCGCGGCATGCCCTCGACCTTCAGCGAGGTGTCGATCAGCTCATGTACCTGATTGTCGGCGTCGTACAGCGTCTTTAAGTCGGGGCTGACCTCCAGCGCCTTTTTCAGCGTCATTTTCAGGTCTGTGGGGATGAGCTTTGCCACACGGTCCACGTCCTGATAGCTCATGCCCATAACGCGGCCCACATCGCGCACGGCGGCGCGGGCAGCCATCGTACCGAACGTCACGATCTGGGCCACATGGTCGCGGCCATACTTCTCGTTGACGTAGTCAATGACCTCCTGACGGCGCTCGTAGCAGAAGTCAACGTCAAAGTCGGGCATTGAGACGCGCTCGGGGTTCAGGAAGCGTTCAAAAATCAGATTGTACCGGATGGGGTCTATGTCGGTGATGCCGACGCAGTAGGCCGCCAGACTGCCCGCGCCGGAGCCGCGGCCCGGTCCGACGGGGATGTCGTGGCTTTTGGCGTAGTTGATAAAGTCGTAGACGATAAGGTAGTAGTTCGTGTAGCCCATCGTCTTGACGACATTGATCTCATAGGTCAGGCGCTCCTTCAAAGCGTCCGTGACCCTGCCGGGATAGCGGCGCTCGAGGCCGTCCCAGCAGAGCTTTTCAAAGTATTTCTGGTTCTCCATGCCGTCCGGGGCCTTGAAGTACGGCAGCTTTGTCTCTCCAAAGGTGAACTCGAAATTGCACTGCTCGGCAATTTTGTTCGTGTTCTCGCAGGCCTCCGGCACCATCGAGAACAGGTCGTACATCTCGTCGGTGGATTTCAGGTAGAACTCGTCGGTCTGGAACTCCATGCGGTCCACATCGTTGATGGTCTTGCCGGTCTGGATGCACAGCAGAATGCTCTGCATCTTGGCGTCCTCTTTCGTGATGTAGTGGGCGTCGTTCGTTGCGACCATCGGGATGCCGGTCTCACGCGCTAAGCGGATGAGCTGCGGCAGCACGGCCTGGTCCTCCTCAAGGCCGTGGTCCTGCAATTCGATATAGTAGTTTTCCGCACCAAACAGGTCACGGTACCACAGGGCCGTCTGCCTGGCGCGGTCGTAGTCCCCCGCCAGCAGTGCCTTGGGGATCTCGCCCGCGAGACAAGCAGACAGGCAGATCAGGCCGTCGTGGTATTTTTCCAGCAGCTGCTTGTCGATGCGGGGCTTTGAGTAAAAGCCCTCGGTAAAGCCGGCGGAGACCATCTTGATAAGGTTCTTGTAGCCTGTCTCATTTTTGCACAGCAAAATCAGGTGGTTGTTGCCGTCGATGCGGTTGACCTTGTCAAACCGGGTGCGGGTCGCCACGTAGACCTCACAGCCGATGATCGGCTTGATGCCTGCGGCCTTGGCGGCGTCAAAAAACGCCACACACCCGTACATGACGCCGTGATCCGTGATGGCACACGCCGTCTGCCCCATCGCCTTCAGTCGGTCAAACATCCGGTCAATGCGGCAGGCACCGTCCAGCAGGCTGTACTCGGTATGCACATGCAGGTGGGTAAATTGTCTTTGGGTCGTTTCAGGCATTCGTTGCTTCCTTTTCGGTAGGCTCCGGGGCCGCATCCAGACGGGCGGCGGCCTCCTGGATCTTCTTCATGCGGTGGGAAAGCCCGGCCTTGCTGACCGGCGGGTCAAACTTCTGCGCCAGCTTGGCCAGCGGCAGGTCTGGGTACTGCATCCGCAGCCTGGCGGTGTGGCGCAGGGTCTCGGGCAGGGTGTTCAGCGCCCCCGCCGCCTGCAGCTTTTCAATCGCCAGCTGCACCTGCACGGCGGCATTCACGCTTTTGCTGATGTTGGCCGTCTCGCAGTTGGAAAGGCGGTTCGTCTTGTTGCGCATTTCATTATACATGCGCTGGTCCATGATACGCATGGCCGCGCCGCCCGCGCCCATAAAGGTCAGCAGGTCCTCGATATGATCCGCCGTCTTGATGTAGATCGTGTTCGCGCCCTTGCGCAGTGCGCGGTGCGGGTGGAAGTTATGCTCCGCCAGCATGGCCTCCAGCTGTTGGGAAAGGTAATGCCGCGTGGAGAGGAACTCCAGATTATAGCTCTTTTCGGGGTCTGTCATCGTGCCGCAGCACAGAAACGCTGTGGCGATGAACGCCTGCATACAGTTTTGGCATTTGAAGTTTTCCGGGCGGATGCGCAGGGTCGGCTCCTTGCCGGTGTGGCCAAAGAGCGCCAGCATTTTGGCGACCTCGTCAGGGTCCTTCACGCTGAACTCATACACGGGGCCGGTGGGGCGCTCCTTGCTGATGACCGTCCCCTGCACGCCGCAGCGGCGGTAGAGCTTTTGGGCAAAATGGGCCACGCCCTCATTTTCGGTTTGCAGAACAACGCCGCGGTCATCAAAGTATTTGCCAAAACAGGCCACCGCATACGCGGCGGCCATGTTGCAGCAGGGCTTTGAAATTTTGCGGCGCAGTATTTCGTTTTTCACTTCTTGAGAAAAGCTCAAGGCGGTGTTCTCCCTTATTATAGACTTCGGTTCACGTCGCGATGCTGTACGCTAGGTGCGTAGCCGAGCTTCTTGCAAAATTCACCGATCTTACGCGCAAAGGTGATGGAGCGGTGCTTGCCGCCGGTGCAGCCCACCGCGATCATCAGCTGGCTCTTGCCCTCCTTCACGTAGAGCGGCAGCGCGTATTCGAGCATATACTCATAGCGGTGCAGCAGCTCCTGCGACTCCTCGGAGGCCATGACGTAGTCAACGACCTCCTGATCCAGACCGGTCTTGTGCTTGAGCTCCGGCACATAGAAGGGGTTCGGCAGGCAGCGCACATCGAGCACGAGATCTGCCTCCTGCGGCAGCCCGTACTTGAAGCCGAAGGATACGACCATCAGCTCCATCGGGCTTTCGCCCTTGTCCAGGAACAGGCTGCACACCCGCTCCCGGTTCTGCGCCGCCGAGAGCAGCGACGTGTCAATGACATATTTTGCCTTATCGCGCAGCGGCTGCAGAAGGCGGCGTTCCCGCGCGATGGCTTCGGTGATGGGAATTTTCTCGGCGGCGGCCAGCGGGTGCTGGCGGCGCGTCTCCTTGTAGCGGCGCTGAATGGCCGCATCGTTGGCATCCAGGAAAAGAATATCGTAGTCGATCTTCTTTTCATCAAGGTCGGCCAGCGCATCCTGCAGCTTTTCAATGCTGCGCACACCGCGCACGTCCATGACGACGGCAACGCGGTTCAGCTGGTTTTCGCCCTGCAGGGCGAAGTCCACGATACGCGGCAGCAGCGCCACCGGGATGTTGTCAATGCAGAAAAAGCCGATGTCCTCCAGCGCGTTGACAGCCATCGACTTGCCCGCGCCGGAAAGGCCGGTCACGATCAGAAAATTCATCTTCCCCACCGCTCTCTTATTTTACCACGCGAATTTCGCGTTCCAGCACAAAGCCGGTCCTGGCCTCAACAATTTGCCGGACCTGCTCAGTCAGTGCGACCACGTCGGCGCAGGTCGCGCCGCCGCGGTTGATGACAAAGCCGCAGTGCTTTTCACTGATCTGTGCGCCGCCCACGGTAAAGCCCCGCAGGCCGCAGTCCTCGATCAGCTTGCCCGCAAACGCGCCCTGGGGCCGCTTGAAGGTGCTGCCGGCGCTCGGCCATTCAAGGGGCTGCTTTTCCCTGCGCTTGCCCAGCAGTTCCTGCATACGGGCCAGCACGGCGGCTCCGTCACCGCGGTGCAGCACCACCGTGGCCGACAGGATGCACCAGTCGGGGTTCTGCTCGAAAATGCTCGTGCGGTAGCCCATGGCCAGGTCTGCCGCAGGCAGTGTGCGCAGCTGCAAATCACTGTCAAGGAAGGTCACGCTCTCCAGCACGTCCTTCAGCTCATTGCCGTAGGCACCGGCGTTCATATAGACCGCACCGCCCACCGTACCGGGGATACCGCAGGCAAATTCCAGACCCGTCAGGCCCAGCGTCTGCGCCTTGCTGCCCCGGTAGCAGCTGTGCTTCAAAGCGCAGTGCAGGCCGTGGTGGGGGCACTCCTCGCAGACCTGGCCGTCCCGCAGTAAAATCCCGTTGGGGCAGAACAGGCGGAAATTGTGCAGCGTCTGCACCACCGGCACGCCGCAGCTTTTGGCGGCCCGCACCACAGCGGGGCTGAGCAGCAAGAGCGTGTTGTGGATATGCACGGCCTCGACGCCCTCGCGTTTTATCAGGTCTTTCACCTCGCAGGCAGCGCGACGGTTCCAGACGGCGTGCAGCGGCAGCAGCGCCTTGGCGCGCTGAAAGAGGTTGCCGGTCTCAAAATCGGCGCCGCGCGCTTTCTGCGCGGACATGATCTTGTCGGTCTCCTCGATGAGCGTGGGGATGAAGCGCAGGGCCATGGACATCATCATGCTCATCTCGTGCACGGGCACTTTGAGCTTCTTGAGCGGGCCGAAGAGGATCTCCATCGCGTCGGTGAGCGCGATGGGCGACGTGGTATACGTCAGCAGGAACGTGCCGGCGATGAGCATCGTGATGCGCAGGACCATGAACACGGCGCGCACGAGGCCCTCATAGGTGATGGTGATCTTCCAGAAGGACACGAGCTCGCGCCCGGGCGTGAAGAAGATATTGAGCACGGCCGTGAGCGCGATGATGATCCACAGCGGCTTGAGCCCGCGGAGGATGACTTTCAGCGGAATGCGCGAGAGCGCGATGCACACGCCCGTGACGATGAGCATGACGGCGTAGGACACGTAGCTTTGGGCCGTGAACAGCGCCGCGATATAGACGACGGTCAGCAGGAGCTTGCAGCGCGGGTCGAGCCGGTGCACGATGCTGCTGCCGGGGAAAAACTGGCCGAGGGTGACGTCCTTCAGCATACGCCCGCCTCCTTCCCGACGGCGAGCAGCGCGTCCGTAAGCTGCTCGAGCGTATAGATCGACGGTGGGAGCGCAACGCCCCGGTCGCGCAGCGCCTGCGCGATGCGCGCACTCTGCGGCACGTCAAGGCCGATATCCAGCAGCTCCTGCGTGTGGGCAAAGACCTCCGCCGGCGCGCCGTCAAAGGCGACGTGCCCGGCGTGAAAAACGATGAGCCGGTCGGCGATGCGCGCGGCGTCGTCCATGCTGTGCGTGACGAGCAGGACGGCCGAGCCGGTCTCGCGCCGGTAGGCGGCGATGTTTTCAAGCACGCCGCGGCAGCCCGCGGGGTCAAGGCCGGCCGTGGGCTCATCGAGGATGAGCACCTGGGGGCGCATGGCGATCACGCCGGCGATGGCGATGCGGCGCTTCTGCCCACCGGAGAGCTCGAGCGGCGAGCGCTCGAAGAGCGACTCGTCCACACCGGCAAAGCGCGCGGCCTCGCGCACGCGGGCATCGACCTCCTCCGTGGAGAGCCTGGCATTTTTCGGGCCGAAGGCAATGTCCTGATACACCGTCTCCTCAAAGAGCTGGTGCTCGGGATACTGAAAGACGAGGCCGACCTGAAAGCGCACGTCGCGCGTGGCGACCTTGCTGCGGTGGATGTCCTCCCCGTCGAAGAGCACGGTGCCGGACGTGGGCGCGAGCAGGCCGTTGAGGTGCTGGATGAACGTGCTCTTGCCGGAGCCCGTGTGGCCGATGATGCCCACGAACTGCCCGGCGGGGATGGCGAGATCAATATCGTCGATGGCGACTTTTTCAAAAGGCGTTCCGGCGCTGTAGACGTGCCGGAGATGATCCGCCCGGATGATTGGCGTCATAATTTCGTTTCCTTTATCTATCGGTGAAGATCGGTGGTTACGGTTTCAGAGCGGCAGCGACGGCGTCCGCACAGTCGGACACCGTGAGCGCGTCGAGCGGCACGTCCATGCCGTGCGCGCGCAGCGCGTGCAGCAGCCGGACGGTGACGGGCGCGGTCAGGCCCTCCCGTTTCAGCAGATCGACCTGCGAGAAGACCTGCTTCGGCGCACCGTCGGCCACGACAGCGCCGTTCGAGAGCACGATGACGCGGTCCGCGCCGATGCATTCTTCCATATGGTGCGTGATGAGCACGACCGTGATGCCCTGCTCGCGGCAGAGCTTGGTCGCCGTGTCGATGACCTCGCGCCGGCCGGCCGGATCGAGCATGGCCGTCGGCTCGTCGAGCACGATGCACTTGGGCTGCATGGCGATGACGCCCGCGATGGCCACGCGCCGCTTCTCCCCGCCGGAGAGGCCCATCGGCGGCTGGTCGTGGACTTTCTCGAACGAGAAGCCCACGGTCTCGAGCGCCCAGCGCACGCGCGCCTGCTTTTCGGCGGCGCTCAGGCCGCTGTGCTTCAGGCCGAAGGCCACGTCCTTTTCCACGGTCGTCTCAAAGAGCTGACACTCCGGGTACTGGAACACGATGCCGACCTTGCGCCGCAGGATGCTGCGGTCATAGCGGCGGGCGTGGATGTCCTGCCCGTCGAGCATGACGGTGCCGGCCGTCGGCGTGAGCAGGCCGGCCATAATCTGGATGAGCGTGGACTTGCCGCAGCCGGTGCGGCCGAGGATGCCGACGAAGCTGCCGTTTTCGACCGTGACGGACACATCGCGCAGCGCAGTGGTCTCAAAGGGTGTCCCCGCGCCGTAGACACACGTCAGATTCGTTACTGTGATCGGCATAGTTCCTCCGCAAGCTCCTCGAGCGTCAGCGGGCAGCGGGCGAGCACGATCCCGGCCTGCTTCAGGTCGTAGTACATCTGCACCGGCATCGGCGGCGTGAGCCCTGCCGCGGCCAGCAGCTCCGGCTGCGTGAGCATCTCGCGCGCCGTGCCGTCGGCGATCATTTTGCCGTTGTGGATGAGATAGACGCGGTCGGCGCCGATGGCTTCTTCAATATAATGTGTAATCATGACGACGGTCTTGCGCTGCTGCGTGTGCAGGCGGCGGATCGTGCGCAGCACCTCCTGCCGGCCGTCGGGGTCGAGCATGGCGGTGGCCTCGTCGAACACCAGAATGTCCGGCGACAGGGCCAGCACGCCGGCCAGCGCCACACGCTGCTTCTGCCCGCCGGAGAGCGTGTGCGTCGCGCGGTTTTCATAGCCTGCCATGTCCACGGCGGCGAGCGCCGCGGCCACGCGCGCGGGGATCTCGTCTTCCGGCACGCCGTAGTTTTCCAGCCCAAAGGCCACGTCCTCGCCCACGATCGTGGACACGAACTGGTTGTCCGGGTTCTGAAACACCATGCCGACTTTGCGCCGCAGCGCCCAGCGGTTGGCGGGGTCGGCGGCGTCCATGCCGTCGACGGTCAGCGTGCCGTGCTGCAGCGGCAGCAGGGCGTTGAAGTGCTTGACGAGCGTGGATTTGCCGCAGCCGTTGTGCCCGAGCACGGCCACAAACTCGCCGGGGGCGACGTGCAGCTGCGCGCCGTTGAGGGAGCGGCGGCCGCCCGGCCCGTCGTAGGAAAATCGAATGTCGTGTGCATCAATCATGATCGGATCGCCCATACTCTTTATCGTGTATTTGACACAAGTATAACAAAAAACGACCGCCGCGCAAGCCCCGAGGGGGGATGTTTTTTCGGGAAAAAACCACACAATATGCAAATGCTTGTCCCGGTTGACGTGCGCACGCTTTGGCGGTACAATAGCAGCACGAATCAGAAAGGATGACTGCCATGTACAACGGTTATTATTATGGCTTTGATATGACGTATCTGGTGCTGGTCGTGCCGGCGCTGCTCATCGCGCTCATCGCGCAGATCCAGGTCAAGAGCGCGTTTTCGCGCTATGCGCGCGTGCGCTGCACGAGCGGGCTGACCGGCGCGCAGGCGGCGCAGCGCATCCTGCAGGCCAACGGTATCACGGATGTGCGCATCGAGCACATCTCCGGCAAGCTCACCGACCACTTTGACCCGCAGGCGAAGGTCATCCGCCTCTCGGACGAGGTCTACGGCGTCGCGTCGATCGCGGCCGTCGGCGTCGCGGCGCACGAGGCGGGCCACGCCGTGCAGTACGCCACGGACTATGCGCCCATCCGCATCCGCGCGGCCATCATCCCGGCCACGCGCATCGGCTCGAACCTGTCGTGGCCGCTGCTCATCGCGGGGCTGATCTTCAACTGGTCGGTGCTCGTCTGGGCGGGCATTCTGCTCTTCGGCCTCGTGACGGTGTTCCAGCTGGCGACGCTGCCGGTGGAGTTCAACGCCTCACGCCGCGCGCTAGCGGCGATCGAGTCGCGCAATCTGCTCACGGACGATGAGCTGCGCGGTGCGCGCAGCGTCCTGCGGGCGGCCGCCATGACGTATGTCGCGGCGCTGCTGGTGTCGTTCGCGCAGCTGCTGCGGCTGATTATTCTCTACGGCAACCGCCGCCGGGATTGACACGGCCGTTGCAATCGACGGCAAAGTATCGTAAAATAGCAGGTACGAACGGTACCTGCTATTTTCTTTTTGGGGTGATCGTATGCATCGCATTTTTATCGTGGAGGATGACGCGGCCATTGCCGCCGCGCTGCAAAAGCACCTGACGACGTGGGGCTTTGACGTGCGCTGCGCGGAGGATTTCCGCAATGTGCTCACCGAGTGCACGGCGTTCGATCCGCAGCTCGTGCTGCTGGACATCACGCTCCCGTTTTATAACGGCTACCACTGGTGTCAGGAGCTGCGGCGCGTGTCGAACGTGCCGGTCGTGTTCATCTCCTCAGCGTCGGACAATATGAACATCGTCATGGCCATGAACATGGGCGGGGATGATTTCATCGCCAAGCCCTTTGATCTGAACGTGCTGCTGGCGAAGATCCAGGCAATCTTGCGCCGCACGTATGATTTTGCTGCGCCCGCGCCCACGCTCGAGCATCGCGGCGCCGTGCTCAACACGGCGGATGCGAGCCTGATGTATCAGGGGCAGCGCATCGAGCTGACGAAAAACGACTACCGCATCCTGCAGACGCTCCTCGAGCGCAAGGGCAGCGTCGTCAGCCGCGAGACGCTCATGGAAAAGCTCTGGGAGACGGACAGCTTCGTGGACGAAAACACGCTCACGGTCAACATCGCCCGTCTGCGCCGCAAGCTTGAGGCCGCCGGTCTGTCGGATTATATCACGACGAAAAAGGGCCTCGGCTATCTCATCGAGTGAGGGGGGCAAGATATGTTTGGTGCCTATGTGCGGGAAAACCGCAAGGTCGTGATCGCGCTCGCGGTTTACACGGCCGTGTTCGCATTCATATTCTGGCTCTACCGGCTGCCGCTGGGCGCGGTGGGGTATGCGGCGCTCGTGTGCCTGTTTTTGCTGCTGGTCTGGCTTGCGGTCGATTACCGGCGGTTTGCCGTGCGCCTGCGCCTGCTGCGGCGGCTGGAGCAGGAGATCACGCTCAGCACCGAGCAGCTGCCCGAGCCGGACGGTGCGCTCGAGGCGCAGTATCAGGCGCTCGTGCGCGCGCTCGATGCCGACCGCCGCGCACAGCTGACGCGCAGCCAGCAGGGCTATCAGGACCTGGTGGAGTATTACACCGTCTGGGCGCACCAAATCAAAACGCCCATCGCCGCCATGCGCCTGCTGCTGCAGGATGCGGACACGGACGAGCAGCGCGCCCTGCTCGAGCAGCTGCAGAGCGTGGAGCAGTATGTGGAGATGGTGCTCGGCTATCTGCGGCTCGAGAGCCCGTCGTCGGACTATGTTATCCGCAACTACGCGCTCGACGATATCGTCCGGCAGGCGGTGCGCAAGTATGCCTCGCAGTTCATCCGGCGCAAGCTGCGTCTGGAGTATACGCCGCTGAACGTCAGCGTCATCACGGACGAGAAGTGGCTGCTGTTCGTCATCGAGCAGGTGCTCTCCAACGCACTCAAGTATACCCGCAGCGGGTCAGTGTCCATCACGCTCGAGGCGCCGAAAACGCTCTGCATCCGCGACACGGGCATCGGCATCGCGCCGGAGGACCTGCCGCGCGTGTTTGAAAAGGGCTTCACCGGCTGCAACGGCCGCACGGACAAGCGCGCGACCGGCATCGGCCTGTATCTCTGCCGCCGCATCCTTGAAAAGCTCGGCCACACGATCGCCATCACCTCGACCGTCGGCGAGGGCACGACGGTGCGCATCGGCCTGCAGCAGGACGCGCTCGAGGTCGAGTGAGCCTTACAGAATCGTAAGTTTCCGCCGGGAAAATGTAAGCCAGATGCAGGGCAGCCATTTCCCCGGCGGTTTATACTGAGCCTGTCATTACACAGGAGGTAACGGTCATGTCGTTTTTGGAAGTTCGTCATGTTCAGAAAATTTACACCACCCGCTTCGGCGGCACGAAGGTGCAGGCGCTCACGGACGTGAATTTCACGGTCGAGAAGGGCGAGTACGTCGCCATCATGGGCGAGAGTGGCAGCGGAAAGACCACGCTGCTTAACATTCTTGCCGCGCTCGATAAGCCCACCGGTGGCGAGGTCGTGCTCGACGGCCGGCCGCTGAGCACCATCCCCGAGCGGGAGATCGCGGCCTTCCGCCGCTCGCAGCTGGGCTTCGTGTTTCAGGAGTTCAACCTGCTCGATACGTTCTCCGTGCAGGATAACATTTTCCTGCCGCTCGTGCTCGCCGGCAAGGCGTATCCGGAGATGGCCGCGCGCCTTGCGCCCATCGCCCGGCAGCTTGGCATTGCCGAGCTGCTGCAGAAGTTCCCGTATGAGCTCTCCGGCGGCCAGAAGCAGCGCGTGGCCGTCGCCCGCGCGCTCATCACGCAGCCGAAGCTCGTGCTTGCCGACGAGCCGACCGGCGCGCTCGATTCGCGCGCGACGGATGAGCTGCTGCGCCTGTTTGAGGATGTCAACCGCGGCGGCCAGACCATCCTCATGGTCACGCACTCGGTCAAGGCGGCCAGCCACGCCTCGCGCGTGCTGTTCATCAAGGACGGCGAGGTGTTCCACGAGATCTATCGCGGCGAGAGCTCGGATGAGCAGCTCTATCAGAAGATCTCTGACACGCTCACGATGCTGGCAACGGGCGGTGAGCACCATGCGTAATCTCTACCCGCGTCTGGCGGCGACGAATCTGAAGAAAAACCGCCGGTTCTACCTGCCGTATCTGCTGGCCTGCATCGTGATCGTGGCGCTGTTCTGCATCATGCTCACGCTCGCGAGCGATCCCTATCTCGGTCAGATGCAGCACGGCGGCAGCGTCAGTCAGGTGCTCGGTTTCGGCGTGTTCATCATGGCGCTGTTTTCCGCCATCATCCTCTTTTATACGAACAGCACCTTCACCAAGCAGCGCAAGCGCGAGTTTGCCATCTACAACATCCTCGGCATGGAAAAGCGCCACATCTCCTACGTGCTCTTCTGGGAGTCGCTGTACACGGCGGCCATGGCGCTGTTTTTTGGCCTCGTGGCGGCGGGTGTGTTCTCCAAGCTCCTGCAGCTCGTGCTCGTGCGGCTCATCGGCGGGGAGGCCACGTTCGGGCTGAACATCAGACTGATGAGCATCGGCTATACGGTGGTGTTTTTCGGCGCGCTGTTTTTGCTGCTCCTGCTCAATACCATCCGCATCATCCATCTGTCCAACCCCGTGCAGCTGCTGCGCGCCGGCAGTGAGGGCGAGCGCGAGCCGCGCAGCAAGTGGATCCTCGCACTGCTCGGCGCGGTGTGCCTTGCCGCGGGCTATCTCATTTCCCTGCGCACAAACGTGGCCTTGTACGCCATCCAGAATTTCTTCCCGGCGGTCATCCTTGTCATCATCGGCACGTATCTCACGTTCATCGCGCTGAGCGTCGTCGTGCTCAAGGCGCTGCGCAAAAACCGGCGCTACTACTATAAAACCAGCCACTTTGCCACCGTCTCCGGCCTCATCTACCGCATGAGCCGCAACGCGGCCGGCCTTGCGAGCATCTGCATCCTCTCGACGATGGTGCTCGTTACGGTCTCGACCACGGTGAGCCTGTATAAGGGGCTGGATGCCTATGCCGCCGTGCGCTGGCCGCAGGATATGACGCTCACGCTCATGACCGACACCCGGACGAACACAGTGCCGGACGTCGCGCCGGTTTTGCGGGTGGTGGATGACGCCATGATGCGCTCGGGGCTCACGCAGAGCAATGTGCACGGCTATCGCACCGTCAGGTTTTCCGCGCTGCGCAGCGGCGATGCGCTTGATCTCACGAGCGAACAGCTCACCGGTTCGAGCGCCGATGCATACGACGTCATGGTTCTGGACACGGAGGGCTATGCCGACCTGACCGGCGAGCAGGTGACGCTTGCGCCCGGCGAGGCGCTCGCATGGACGGACGGCGCAGCCTTTGGCGACACGCTCACGCTCGGCGGCGATACGCTGCGGCTGCGGCAGCTCGATAGCTTCTCGCTCGTCAGTGGCAGTTCCATCATGGGTCTGCACACACTGTATCTGGTCGTGCCGGATCTCGACAGCGTGCTCGAGCTGCGCGCGCAGCAAAACGCCTACGCCAGCGAGCACGGCGGCACCCGTAGCATGCTCAACTACACGTACCAGTTCGACCTCTCCGGCACGGACGACGAGCAGCTCGACGCGCTGCACGCACTGCTCTGCGACCCCGCGTTTGAGTCTGCTGCCGAGGCGGCGAACGTGCAATACACGACCGATATGCGCGCCGACGGCTATCCCACGCTGCGCAGCACGTACGGCGGCTTTTTGTTCCTCGGCTTTTTCCTCGGGTTCGTGTTCCTGTTTGCGACGGTGCTCATCATCTACTACAAGCAGGTCTCCGAGGGCTATGACGACCGCGGGCGCTTCCGCATCATGCAGCAGGTCGGCATGACGCCGAAGGAGGTCAAGGCGACCATCCGCACGCAGGTGCTGCTCATGTTCTTCCTGCCGCTTGTGACGGCGGCGATCCACATCGCGTTCGCATTTCCGCTCATCAAGCAGATCGTGTTCGCCTTCGGGCTGCAAAACGTGCATCTGTTTTTGCTGTGCACGCTCGGAACGTTCGGCGTCTTTGCGCTGCTGTACACCTTTGTGTACCTGCTCACGGCGCGCACGTATTACCGCATCGTGCGCATGACGGATTGAATCAAAAAAGTCCGCACAGGCACTGCCTGTGCGGACTTTTTTGTATATGCGGCCTCAGCCCCAGAGGGCGGTCAGCATGGGGATGATCTGTTTTTTGCGGCTCATCACGCCGGGCAGGAACACGGCGTTGTCCTTCGGCTCGACCGAGAAGGCGGAGCGGATCGTGTCGTCACTGCCGATGTAGAGCAGGTTCGTGCCCTCCATGAGCACGTCCGTGACCATAAGCGCGATCATGTCATAGTGCTGCTGCTCGAGCTTTGTGGCCATGACGGCCAGCAGCTCGTCCTTGCGCTCAAGCACCGCGGCCGAGTCGAGCGACGTGACCTGACCGACGCCGAGATAGTGGTCGGCGATGTGGAACTCCTTGAAGTCAGTGAAGCACAGCTCGTCGGCCGACTTGTCGCCCGCGCTCGAGGCGGCAAAGAGCAGGTTGCCCAGCTCCTTGAGCGAGACGTTGGCGATGCGGGCCAGACGCTCGGCCATGGCGATGTCGCGCTTCGTGCACGTGGGGGATTTGAACATGACCGTGTCGGACAAGATCGCGCCCGCCATCAGGCCCGCCATGTTCGGCGACGGCATGACGCCGTGCTCCTGATACATGTTGGTGATGATGGTCGTCGTGCTGCCGACGGGCTCGTTGCGCACGCGGATGGGCTGCGTGGTCTGAATGTCGGCCAGACGGTGGTGGTCGATGATCTCGAGGATCTCGGCCTGCTCGAGTCCGGGCACGGCCTGCGCCATCTCGTTGTGGTCGACCAGCACGACGCGCTTGCGCCGCGGACGCAGCAGGTGATAGCGCGAGAGTGTGCCGACGACCTTTTCGTTCTCGTCGAGCACGGGGTAGCAGCGGTAGCGGCTCTCGAGCACGACCTCTCGCACGTCGTCAATGTAATCGTCGAGGTGGAAGCTGACCAGATCCTCCGTGTTGCACGGGCGGGAGATCGGGATCGCCTGATACACCAGCCGCGCCACGCGGCTGGCATCGAGCGGGGTAGAGATGACGCAGGTCTTGCCGGCGTTTTCAAGCCACGCGGGGTCGACGTCGGTCTGGCAGAGGATGATGCACTGCACGCCGATGTCGAGCGCGCGGCGGATCATATCCGGCTGGTTACCGCAGAGGATGATGCTGTCGGGGTCGGAGAAGAGCAGGTTGTCGCAGCTCTGCGGCAGGGCAATCGTCACCACGCCGGACACGCGGTCGACCTGCTCGGCGCCGTCGTTGAGGATGCGTCCCTCGATGACGCTCAGGAGGTTGAACAGCGGCAGCGCGTCCACGTGCCGGTCGCTGATCGTGCGCATGCTGTAGGCCGCGATATCGCCGGCGGAGAGCATACCGTAGAGCGTGCCGTCCTCGTTGATGATGGGCATGGCGGAGATGTTCTGGTCGCGCATGATGTGCCAGGCGCGGTCCATCGTGACGCTGGAGTTGAGCGCCGGCGGCGTGTCAAAGTCCAGATCGCGCACCTGCGTGCGGACGTTGCTGATCGTGACCGGCTCCTGAAAGCCGAAGCGATCGAGCAGACGCTTCGTCTCATCGCTGATGTGGCCGAGATGTGCGGCCACGTAATCCCGGTTGCCGAGCGCGTTGCGCAGTGCGGCATAGGAAATGGCGGCCGCGATGGAGTCCGTGTCCGGATTCCGGTGGCCGGTGACGTAGATTCTGTTCATGTATTGTGTAACTCCTTTGGCGTTGTTGTGAGGCAAACCATACCATATTATAATCTGACGCCCTGCCTTGTCAATCGTTGTTCGGAAAAGTGCAAAAACTGTCCGGTTTGTTGGCAGCCTCTGGTCGTGGTCTGACCAGATACGTTGTGATAAGCGATAAAAAATGGGACAGTGGACGAAAACCAGTTGCACATTGTCAAAAATTATGCTATCTTTGGTTCAAAAGGCTTCTGGTCGAACCAGATGTAAGACCGGAGACCCGCGACGAACTGTGAGAGGTGGAAGCAAACCATGAAAGACCTGAAGCATCTGATCTATTTTGAGAATCTGCTGCAGGAGGCCAACAACGAGCTGGTACAGCAGGCCAAGGCGGAGGGGGAACACGCCCTGGGCTACACCTGCTATTTCGTGCCGGAGACGCTGCTGAACCTGCCCGGCTGCTTCTCGAGCCGCCTGCGTGCGCCGAACACCGGCAGCATCGACGTGGGCACGTACTACATGTCGAGCAAGATCTGCTCTTACACCCGCAGCATTCTCGAGCGCGGCATCGAGGGCGGTTATGACTATCTCGACGCGCTGCTCTCGTCCGAGACGTGCCAGATGATGCACCGCGGTCACGAGCATTTCGAGATTCTCGGCCTTGTGAAGGAGAAAAACCCGCAGTTTTTCATGAGCATGATGGACGTGCCGTTCTCGGACGAGGACTTCGCCGTCGATCACTATGAGGAGCAGCTGCGCGTGCACGTGCTCGAGCCGCTGCACGAGACCTACGGTATTGACATCTCCGATAAGGCGATCCGTGCGGCGATCCGCGACCACAACGAAATTTCCCGCGTCATGACCGAGATCGGCGACCTGCGCAAGGCGGCGAACCCCGTCATCACGGGCTATGAATTTCACGTGCTGCAGCTCGTGAGTCAGGTGTGCCCGCACAAGCGCATCCTGCCGTACCTCAAGCAGACGCTCACCGAGCTCAAGCGCCGCAAGCCGGACGCGCAGCCGTGGTTCCGTGTGCGTCTGGTCGTGACCGGCAGCGAGATCGACGACCCCGCGTTCACGAAGCTCATCGAGGACTGCGGCGCGATGGTCGTGGCTGACCGCTACTGCTACGGCAGCTTCCCCGGCCGTCAGGAGATCGTGCTCACCGACGACGAGGATGCACTCACGCAGGTGTGCCGCTGGTATCTGCAGCACACCGAGTGCCCGCGCCAGAGTGCGCTGCACCGCGTCCAGTACCGCAACGACCACGTTGCCCAGCTTGTGCATGATTTCAAGGCCGACGGCGCGATCTACGAGCAGATGAAGTTCTGCACCTACTGGTCGTATGAGCGCGTGATCGCAAACCAGGTCATGCCGCGTGATTACGGCATCCACATCCTCTCCATCGACCGCCCCTACATCGCGGGGCAGAGCGGCCAGCTGCGCACGCGCGTGCAGGCCTTTGTGGAGAGCCTGGAAATGAAGCAGCTGCGCTCAGCGCAAAAGGAGGACAACTGACATGGCCTACAACCCCAAAACCGGCAAGGGCCTCGGCCGCTTCTATTCCGCCGAGCACCGCGCCTTCCGCGCCCGCGAATGGCGCGGCTTCCGAGACACCTTTTATGATTTCTTCCGCTGGCTGTATCTCTACGGCTTCATGGCCGCAAAGCTTGGCTGCCACCCGATCCTGATGGTCAAGGCCATGCTGCGCTACCGCTGGATGGTGTCCTATCTCACCGCAGCGCACATGGTCGACCGCCACACCATGGGGCTGCGCGGCAAGGAGCTGCGCTATGCACACAACCAGTTTTTCTCCGTGCTGCATAACTCCGTCCTCGGCGTGCGTGACATCATCCTACGCGACAAGAACCTGCGACCCAACAGCAAGCACGCGGCGAAGCTGCGCGAGAACACCGTCATGTTCGATGAGATGACCCCGCACCTGATCATGATGGGGTTCCCCACCGTGAAGTGGATCGACATCGCCATGTTCGCCATCGGTCTGCCGTCGGAGGTCGACCAGAACGCCAGCATGTTCTACATCGACGCCATGGAGCACCTCGGTCTGCCGGCAGACGTTTGCCCCGAACCCGCCGCCGAGAGCGGCTGCGCCGTGGTGGACGACTATCCGCGCGTCGGCAAGTGCTACTTCACCGGCACGATGCCGTGCGACGGCGCGATCTCGCAGACAAACATCCTCACGCGGCACTTCAAGGAGCTTCCCTCGTTCCAGATCACGCCGCCGCAGCGTGTCAACGAACCGGAAGTACAGACCTATGCGGTCAAGAACCTGAAAAAGGGCATCGAATTTCTCGAGCAGCAGTTCGGCGTCAAATGGGACTGGGACGCCTTCTGGAAAAACGCCGAAATGTACAACGAGAGCTCGCGCTGTATGATCGAGAAGTGGGACGTCAACTGCACCGAGCACCCACAGGTCTGCGGTGCGGCGCTGGCACTGCAGCGCGAATATGAGTTCATGGCGGCAGCCTGCATGGACAAGTTCATGCTCAAGACGGACCGCCGCGTCACGAAGATGATGCTCAAGGGCTACGAGCAGGACAAGGCGGCCAACGCGCCCCAGCCGAAATACCGCTGCCTCGTCTGGGCATGCCCCGCGCACTATTACACCAACTTTACCTACTGGACGCAGCACTGCTGGGGTGTCACCTGCGTCAACGACATGGAGGCCATGCTCAGCTACCAGCCCATCACCATCGGCGACAAGGAGCAGGCGCTGGCCGATCTCGTGCGCTGCTATGAGAAGATGATGATGCGCTCGCACACCAACGGCGGCTATGTCAACCTGCTCGACGAGTGCTGGAAGATGTGCGAGAAGTTCCACACGAACATCGTCATCATGTACGACCACGTATCGTGCAAGAACGTCGGCGGTCTGCACGGCCTGTTTGAGGATCAGGCGCGCGAGCGCGGCATCCACCTCATCTGGATTCCGCACGACGTCATGGATCCGCGCACGGTCTCGCGCCGCGAGATGCGCGAGGCATTCAGCCAGTATATGGTCACGGTGCTCAACGAGAAGCCGCTTGACCCCACTCTGTTGGATTACGAAGACACACTCAGCTGGTAAGGAGGAACGAATATGGCCTGGTATTGGATCGTGCTCATCGTGCTCGCCGCACTCTTTGGTCTGCTGTTTCTGGCATACATGACCAACGCGGACATGAAGCTCATCGAAAAGATCTACAACGCGCTCATCGCATACCACGACGACAAGGACGTCGAGGAGCAGATCTGACGCGCGCATCGGGGGGACACCCCCAAAGCAACAACAAGTCGGGGCGGTCAATGACCGCCCCGACTTTTGCGTCTGCGCATTCTCCCGCAAAATCCGGATACAGAGCAACATTCCGGTCGGCTTCCCTGTTGACATTGTGTTCACATCTTGTTACACTGTCTCTTGCGCCTTTTCACGCAAAACAAACAGAAAAAAGGAAGAAAAAAGAATGAAACTTGTCAAAGCGTACAACAGCGTCAGCCTTGTGCTGCGCATCGTGATCGGCATGGTCATCGGTGCGGCGCTCGCCCTGCTGATCCCCAACGCCGCCGTGACCGCGCCCGGCATCGGCATCCTTGGCACCCTGTTTGTCGGTGCCCTGAAGGCCATCGCCCCGCTGCTGGTCTTTGTCCTCATCATCAGCGCCCTTGCCCAGTCCAAGGAGAAGCTGGGCAAGCAGTTCGGCACCGTCATCGTGCTCTACCTTGTCTCCACGTTCCTGGCCGCTGTCATCGCCGTGATCGCGAGCTACCTGTTCCCCGTGACCATCACGCTGACTGAGGCCGCCTCCGACAGCGCGCCCGAGAGCTTCGCCGCTATCTTCACCGGCCTGCTCAACAACATTGTCTCCAACCCCATCGGCTCAATCGTCTCGGCCAACTATCTCGGCGTTCTGTTCTGGGCTATCGTGCTCGGCTTCGCGTTCAAGGGCGCGTCCGACACGACCAAGAAGTTCCTCGCCGACGCCTCCGAGGCCGTCACCAAGGCGGTGCGCTTCGTCATCAACCTCGCCCCGTTCGGCATTCTGGGTCTCGTGTTCTCCGCCGTTTCCACCAGTGGCCTTGCCATCTTTACCGAGTACGGCAAGCTCCTACTCATCCTCGTCGGCTGCATGCTCTTTGCCGCCCTCGTCGTTAACCCCATCATGACGTTCATCGTCATCCGCAAGAACCCCTATCCGCTGGTGTTCAAGTGCCTGAAGGAGAGCGGCGTGACCGCGTTCTTCACCCGCTCGTCCGCCGCGAACATCCCCGTGAATATGTCCCTGTGCGAGAGCCTCGGCCTGGATAAGGAGTTCTACTCCGTGTCCATCCCCCTCGGCGCGACCATCAACATGGCGGGCGCGGCCGTCACCATCACCGTCATGACGCTCGCCGCAGTGCACACGCTCGGCATCACCGTGCAGCTGCCCGTTGCGATCATCCTGTCCGTCATGGCAGCGCTCGGCGCGTGCGGCGCGTCCGGCGTTGCGGGCGGCTCGCTGCTGCTCATCCCCATGGCCTGCTCCCTGTTCGGCATCTCCAATGACATCGCCATGCAGGTCGTCGGCGTCGGCTTCATCATCGGCGTCATTCAGGACTCCGTCGAGACCGCCATCAACTCCTCGTCCGATGCGCTGTTCACCGCCGTCGCGGAGTTCAAGCAGTGGCGCAAGGCCGGCAAGGAGATCCAGTTCTGAGCCGATCACTGAAATCGTTGCAGCGCCTCACGGCATTTCCCGTGAGACGCTGCTTTTTTCTGCCGCGTTCGTCAAATCCACAAGAAACCCTGCCGGATTTTTGAAGGAATCCGGCAATTTTCTTGACTTTCCTGCTGCAATACTTTAAAATGAAGCCGCTGTGCACGGGCAAAGCACGGCAAAAACAAGAATCAGACCCGACATCTGCGCGGTGCGCGCCGCACAGATGTTTTTCACGTCTGGATGGGAGAACGCATGAAAACGAAAAACACGAAGAGCTTTGCCAGCCGCTGGGGCTTTATCCTGGCGTCCGTCGGCTCGGCCGTCGGCATGGCCAACGTCTGGGGCTTTCCGAACAAGATGGGCAGCAACGGCGGCGGGGCCTTCCTGCTGATCTACCTGCTGTTTGTGGTCATCTTCAGCACCGTCGGCCTGCCGACAGAGTTCGCCATGGGCCGCCGCGCCGGCACCGGCACGCTCGGCGCCTATGAAAACGCATGGGCCACGCGCGGCAAGACCGCCGGAAAGGTCGGCGGCCTGCTCGGCTGGCTGCCGCTGGCTGGGTCGCTGTGCATTGCCATCGGCTACGCCGTCATCGTGACGTACATTCTCAAGGCGCTGGTCGACTCCCTGCTCGGCACGCTCATGACGGGCGACGCCGCCGTGTGGTTCGCGTCGTTTTCCACGCAGCCGTACTCCGTCATCCCCTACCACGTCATCGTCGTGGCCGGCACTCTGCTGACGCTCTTTCTCGGCGCACACAGCATCGAAAAGACCAACAAGGTCATGATGCCGCTGTTTTTCCTCATCTTTGTCGTACTGGCCGTGCGCGTGGCGCTGCTGCCCGGCTCGGCCGAGGGCTACAAGTTCATGTTCACCCCGCGCTGGGAGGCACTCAAGGATCCGATGATCTGGATCTGGGCCATGGGGCAGGCGTTTTTCTCCCTGTCCGTCACCGGCAGCGGCATGATCGTCTACGGCGCGTACCTGTCCAAGGACGAGGACGTCGTGGGCGTGGCGCAGCACACGGCCGTTTTTGACACCATCGCCGCCGTCGTCGCCGCGCTCGTCATCATCCCCGCCTGCTTTTCCTACGGGCTGGACGTCGGCGCGGGCCCGAGCCTGCTGTTCGTGACGCTGCCGACCATCCTGCAGGACATCCCGCTCGGCCGGCTCTTCGCCGTCATTTTGTACGTCGCCATGATCTTCGCCGGCGTCAGCTCGCTGCAGAACATGTTCGAGGCCGTCGCCGAATCGCTCCTGCACAAGTTCCCGAAGCTCAGCCGCGCGGCCGTGCTCGGCATCCTGTGCGTGCTGTGCCTCGGATTCGGCCTGCTCATGGAACCCATCTCCAAGTGGGGCCCGTGGATGGACCTCGTGTCGATCTACATCATCCCCATCGGCGCGACGCTCGGCGCCGTGTCGTGGTTCTACATCATGAAGAAGGACGACCTGCTCGCCGCCGTCAACACCGGCAG
>ERZ780149.1771-NODE-1771-length-21980-cov-27.376511_pt1 | contig 21980 bp, 18 predicted proteins | sample MGYA00511367_ERZ780149 | MGnify/ENA primary metagenome ERZ780149 (study PRJEB29588, sample SAMEA2153852) | human gut metagenome | biome: human gut; feature: human-associated habitat; material: faeces | place: Denmark | collected 2008/2010 ... | reverse complement strand
AAGGGTCAAGGGACGAAGTCCCTTGTGGAGTCCAGAGGCAAAGCCTCTGGTGGGGTCAAGGGGCAAAGCCCCTTGCGTCTCTCCCTTCTAAGAAAGGAAAGCTATGACAGTTGTTTCGGTGCTGGTGGCGCTGCTGCTACTGGGAATCCTGATTACGGTGCATGAATTTGGGCATTACATCTTCGCGCGCATGACGGGGATAGAGGTCATGGAGTTCGCGATTGGCTTCGGGCCGAAAATCGTCGGGTGGACGGGAAAGTCCGGGACGAAATTCGCGCTGCGGTGCATTCCGTTGGGCGGGTACTGCGCGTTCTACGGCGAGGACGACGTGGAGGGCAAAGCCACGAACGACCCGCGCGCGTTCGGCAAGCAGCCGGTTTGGAAGCGGATGCTGTCGGTGCTGATGGGGCCGGGCATGAACTTCCTGCTGCCGCTGGTGGTGCTGGTGCTGTACTTCTGGATTGGCGGTGTGACGGGCACGGAAGCCCTCGTCGCGGACGTGGAGCAGGGCGGCCCAGCGTACACCGCGGGGCTTCAGGCGGGCGATATTATCCTTGACGTCAACGGCACAGCGCCGAATCCCGAAAACGCGTCGCAGTCGCTGACGGAGCTGATTAACGCCTCGCAGGGCGACGCGATGGTGCTTGGCATCCGCCGCGACGGTGAGCGCACTGAAATCACACTCACGCCGTTCTACGACGCGGAAACCGGGCGCTACCGCATGGGCATCCACGTCAGCGCGGTTGCGTCGGGCGAGATGCTGCCCGTGTCGTTCGGGGAGGCTGTGCGGGACAGCTGGAACGTGTGCGTCAACGCCGCGACAATCATCGGGCAGGCGCTGCGCGATATGGTCACGACGGGCGCGAGGCTGAATGAAGTCGGCGGCCTCGTCGGCACAGTCGCGGCGGTCAGTGAGCAGGTCAGCACCTACGGCTTCGCGGCGTTTATCAACGCGCTGGTCGTCATCTCCATCAACCTGGGCATCATGAACCTGCTGCCGATTCCGGGGCTGGACGGCGCACGGTTCCTGTTCCTGCTGGTGGAAGCCATCCGCCGCAAGCCGCTGCCGCAGAAGAAGGAAGCCATCGTTAACCTGATTGGCATGGCACTGCTCTTCGGGCTGATGATTCTGCTGGTATTTAAGGACGTTTGGACCCTGATGGGACACTGAGGTGAATGATATGTACGAAACGAGAATGGTTCGCGTCGGCGACTTGACGCTGGGCGGACACAACCCGGTCTGGGTGCAGTCCATGACGAACACCGACACGCGCGACGCACAGGCGACGCTTGGGCAGATTCGCGCCTTGGCGAAAGCGGGCTGCGACATCGTGCGCGTCAGCGTGTACGACGAGGATTGCGCCCGCGCCGTCCGCACGCTGGTGGACGGCTCGCCCGTGCCGCTGGTGGCGGATATCCACTTCAACCACCGCCTTGCCATTGCCGCGGCGGAAAACGGCATCCACAAGCTGCGCATCAATCCCGGCAATATCGGCGGCGAAGCGCACGTTCGGGAACTGGCGGCGGCGGCAAAGGCGCACCACATCCCGATTCGCATCGGCGTGAACACCGGGTCAATTGAGAAGGATATTCTGGCGAAGTACGGGCAGCCGTGCGCCGAGGGGCTGGTGGAAAGCGCGCTGAATCACGCGCGGATGCTGGAGAAGGTCGGCTTCGAGGACATTGTGCTGTCCATGAAGGCGTCGGATGTGCGCCTGACGATTGCCGCCTATGAGCTGGCGGCGAAGCGCTGCGATTATCCGCTGCACGTCGGCGTGACCGAGGCGGGTCTGCCGGGGCAGGGGACAATCAAGAGCGCAATTGGCATCGGCGCGCTGCTGGCGGAGGGCATCGGCAACACGATTCGCGTCAGCCTGACGGGCGACCCCGTGCCGGAAGCAAAGGCAGCGTGGGACATCCTGCGCGCGCTGAATCTGCGGACGCACGGCGTGCAGCTGGTGTCCTGCCCGACGTGCGGGCGGACGTGCATCGACGTGGCGGGCATTGCCGCGCGCGTGGAGAAGGAGCTTTCGGATATTCAAGTGCCGCTGAAGGTGGCGGTGATGGGCTGCGTGGTGAACGGCCCCGGCGAAGCGCGCGAAGCGGACATTGGCATGGCGGGCGGCAAGCGCGGCGGCGTACTGTTCGTCAAGGGGCAGGAGCCGATGGTGGTCGAGGAGAATCTGGCTGACCGCCTGATTGAACTGGCACGGAAGATTGCGGCGGAAAAAGCGGGGAAATGACGCTTTCTCGGCGGAAAAGCTGGGAAAAGGGCTTTTCGGCTGATTATAAACTTGATTTTGATTGTTGCAAGGGTTTCGCCTCTGCGGACGCGAAACCTTGAATAAACACGCGAGAGTAGTATGAAGAAGTGTACAACTCAATCGCGCGAAAGGGTCAAGGGAGGAACTCCCTTGCGGAGTCCAGAGGCAGAGCCTCTGGTGGGGTCAAGGGGGAGATGAGATGGGACGAAGTCCCCCCCTTGGCTCGTTCGTCGTTATAGGGAAGGAGGAAGCAGCATGAGTTACGATGAATTGCTCGCGCAGGTGTATGCCGCGCTGCCGCAGCTCAAGGGGCAGCTGCACGCGCCGCGCGTGGTGTATGTGCAGTCGCAGGGCAAGGTGTACATCACGTTTGAGTCAAATGTGCTGGTGGAGGAAGCATCGTTCCTGAAGCTGGAAGCGCTTCTGCAGCGCGTTTTCCCGCAAAAGCCGCTGGCGCTGCGCGTCGTCTCGCCGGGACTGAAGGACGATTTTCTGGAGAACATCAGCGCATATAAGCAGGTGCTGACCGACTTCCTGCGCCGCAATTATCCCGCGTCCGCCAGCTGGATGAACCAAATCGACTGGCGGTGCGACGGCAAGCGCATCACGTTGACCTTCCCCGACGCGTTCAGCCTGGAATACATGGGGCGGCAGAACGTCGCGGCGCGCCTGTCGCAGGCGGTGAAGGACATTTTTTCCGCCGAGGTGATGGTGGAACTGACCGTCGCGGGCGATCAGGAGAAGCGGCTGGCGGAAATCCGCGAAGAGCGGCTGCGCGAGCAGACCGTCACCTACACGCCGGAGCAAATTGCCGCGATGACGCAGGGGGACGCCAAGCCCGCGAAGGAGCACAAGGAGCGCAAGCCGTCCGCGCCGCGCGAGAAGAAGCCGGAGCAGATAACGCCGGAGCGCGACCCGATGCTGCCCGTGATGACCGACCACGCCATCGGCAAGCCGATTATGGGGCGCGCAATTGCCGATCCGCCGATGGAAATGAAGGAGCTGGCAAGCGACGCGGGGCTGGTCGTCGTGCAGGGCGACATTTTCAAGCTGGAAACGAAGGAACTCAAGGGCGGCGAACTGCTGCTCGTCACCTTCGCTATCACCGACTACACGTCGTCCATCCTCTGCAAGGCGTTCATGCGCTACCGCCGCCTGCCCTTCGGCAAGAAGAAGGACGACGACGCGCCGCCGCCGCCGATTACCGACGAGGAACGTCAGGCGGTGATGGACAAGGTCAACCAAATCAAGGTGGGGCTGAACGTCAAGGTGCGCGGCGAGTGCATGTACGATAACTTCGCGCATGAGCTGTCCATTTCCATCCGCGATATGGTGCCGATGGAGCGCATCAGGCGCGAGGACACGGCGGAGGAAAAGCGCATCGAGCTGCACATGCACACCAACATGTCCACCATGGACGCGCTGACCCCGGCGGGTGACCTCATCAAGCGCGCCATCGAGTGGGGGCATCCCGCCGTCGCGATTACCGACCACGGCGTGGTGCAGGCGTTCCCGGCGGCGTTCAATGCCGTCAAAAAGCAGCCGATTAAGCTGATTCCGGGCTGCGAGGGCTACCTTATTGACGAAACGCAGGTCGTCACCGATGAAGACGACCGCTCGATTGATGATACCATCGTCGTGCTGGACTTTGAATCCACCGGGCTGGACACGCTGAAAGACCGCGTGATTGAAATCGGCGCGGTGAAAATGACCGGCGGCACGCTGGTGGATACGCTGTCGATTCTGGTGAACCCGAAAATTCCCCTGCGGCCGAAAATTACCGAAATCACGGGCATTACGGACATGATGCTGGCGGATAAGGAGACGGCGGAGACCGCTATCCCGAAGCTGATGGACTTCATCGGCGATGCCGCGATTGCCGCCCACAACGCCGCGTTTGACGGCAAGCTGCTCAAAGCGGAGCTGCGGCGGCTGGGGCGCGAGTTCAACGCGCCGATTCTGGATACGCTGTCCCTGTCGCGCAAGCTGCTGCCGGAACTCAAATCGTTCAAATTGAAGAGCGTCTGCAAGGCGCTGAGCGTGAGCCTGAAAAACGCCCACCGCGCCGTCCACGACGCAACCGCGACGGCGTACTGTCTGGCGAAGATGTTCAAAATCGCCAAGGAAGAGCACGGGTTCACCAAACTCAGCGACCTGAACACGCTCAAAGGCGGCGCCATCGGCGAAAGCTACCACGTCATCCTGCTGGTGAAAAGTCAGGAGGGGCTGGTCAACCTCAACCGACTGGTGTCCATCGGGCATCTGGACTACTTCCGCCGCCGCCCGCATATGCCGCGTTTCATGATTGACCGCTACCGCGAAGGGCTGATTATCGGCAGCGCGTGCGAGGCGGGCGAACTCTACCGCGCAGTGCTGGAAAATGAGCCGTGGGAGAAAATCAAGGAAATCGCGTCGTGGTATGACTATCTGGAAATCCAGCCCGTGGGCAACAACGCGTTTCTGGTGCGCGAGGGGCGCGTGGCGGACGACGAGGCGCTGCGGGACATCAACCGCAAAATCGTCCGGCTGGGCGACGAGCTGGGCAAGCCGGTCGTCGCGACGGGGGATGTGCACTTCCTTGACCCGCACAACGCCATCAACCGCTCCATCATTCAGGCGGGCATGGGCTACGATGATGCCGACATGCAGCCGCCGCTGTACTTCAAGACGACGAACGAGATGCTGGAGGAATTTGCCTACCTTGGCGCGGAAAAGTGCCACGAGGTCGTCATCGACAATCCGCGGAAGATTGCGGATCAGGTGGACAAGCTGCAACTGTTCCCCAAGCACCCCAAGGGCGAGGACACCTTCCAGCCGTTCTGGGAGGACGCGGCGGACAACATTCAAAATATGACGTGGGGCACGGCGAAGGAACTCTACGGCGATGAGCTGCCCGAAATCGTCGTGAACCGGCTGAACAAGGAGTTAAAATCCATCATCGGCTATGGCTTCGCGACGCTGTACAACATTGCCCAGCGGCTGGTCAGCAAGTCCAACGCGGATGGATACCTTGTCGGCAGCCGCGGTTCGGTCGGTTCGAGCCTCGTTGCGCGTATGTGCGGCATCACGGAGGTCAACGCGCTTCCGCCGCATTACCGCTGCACCCATTGCCGCAAGGGCTTTTTCGACGTGGACAAGAGCCAATACAAAGTCGGCGTTGACCTGCCGGACAAGGACTGCCCAATCTGCGGTCAGAAGCTCGTGAAGGACGGCTTCGACATCCCGTTCGAGGTGTTCCTTGGCTTTGAGGGCGACAAGGTGCCTGATATTGACCTGAACTTCTCCGGCGAATATCAAAACCGCGCGTTCCATAACGTCGAGGAGTTGTTCGGGCATGACCACGTTTTCCGCGCGGGCACGATTACGGGTCTGGCGGAAAAAACGGCATATGGCTATGTGTCGAAGTACTTCGAGGAGCGCGGATTGCAAGTCGGCAACACGGAGAAGGAGCGTCTGGCGGCGGGCTGCGAGGGCGTGAAAAAGACGACAGGGCAGCACCCCGGCGGCATGGTCGTCGTGCCGAAGGAATACGAAATCTACCAGTTCACCGCCGTGCAGCACCCTGCTGACGACCTCAATTCCGACTTTACCACCACCCACTTTGACTTCAACTCCATGCACGACATTCTGGTCAAGCTGGATTGCCTCGGTCACGACGACCCGACGGTTTTGCACATGCTGGAGGAATTGACGGGCATCGGCTACAAGGATGTTCCGCTGGATGACCCGGACGTGCGAAGCCTGTTTTCGTCGCCCAAGGCGCTGGGCGTGACGCCGGAGGATATCGGCTGTCTGACGGGTACGTTCGGCGTGCCGGAATTTGGTACATCGTTCGTGCGCGGGATGCTTGATGAGACGAAGCCGACGACGATGGAGGAACTGCTGCGCATTTCCGGCCTGTCCCACGGCACGGACGTGTGGCTGGGCAACGCGCAGGAGCTGATTGCAAACGGTACGGCGAAATTGAGCGAGTGCGTCTGCTGCCGTGACGACATCATGAACTACCTGATTGACAAGGGCGTTGCGCCGAAGATGGCGTTCACGACGATGGAGAGCGTCCGTAAAGGGCGCGGTCTGAAGCCTGAAATGGAACAGGCGATGATTGAACAGCACGTTCCGCAGTGGTTCATGGATTCGTGCAAGAAAATCAAGTACATGTTCCCCAAGGGGCACGCCGTGGCGTATGTGACGATGGCGCTGCGCGTGGCGTGGTATAAGGTGCATCGTCCGCTGGCATATTATTGTGCGTACTTCACCGTGCGCGGCGACGGCTTCGACGCGATGACGATGCTGATTGACCCCGCGACGATTCGCGAGAAAATCAAGCAGATTAAAGCTGACCCGAAGGCGTCCGCGAAGGACAAGGAAGCCGTGACGAGCCTTGAACTGGTGCTGGAGATGAACATGCGCGGCTTCAAGTTCCTGCCGTGCGACCTGTACAAGAGCGACCTGAAGAAATTCAAGATGGAGGGCGAAACGGGGCTGCGGTGTCCGTTCACGTCCTTGGGCGGACTGGGCGAATCGGCTGCCATCAACATCGTGCGTGAGCGCGAGCGCGGCCCGTTCATGTCGGTGGAGGACTTGAAGGAGCGCACGCGCATTTCCAGCGCGGTTATTGAGCTGCTGCGGACGCACGGTTCGCTGGAGGGCTTGAGCGAAACCAGTCAGGTGTGCATGTTCTAAAGATTTCGCCGCTGCTGCGGCGACAAGGGGGCTTTGCGCTCGCCCCCTTGACCCCTTCGCCCGTCGCCCTAAAGCAACAGTACGGTTATGCTGCTTGGGGGTACGAAAGGCACACTAACTAAAAAGCAGCGATAACATCCAACAAACTTAGATGGGGATGCGAAGCAGTCCAGAGGGCGATCGCAGACTTCGTCTGTTTCCATTGCCCCCTTGTCGCTCCCGCAGGAGCGAAATCCTGCATAAACACGCGGAAGTTGTATGAAGAAGTCACCAACTCAATCGCGCGAAAGGGTCAAGGGAGGAACTCCCTTGCAGGGTGCAGGGACAGCGTCCCTGCCGGAGTCCAGAGGCAGAGCCTCTGGGGAGGTATCTCAATGAAGGAATTGCATCGGGCAAGGGTCGTCGCCATCGGCAGCGAAGAGGACATGGCGGCTGTCTGCCGTACATTGCTCGCAAACTGCGATTGGCTCGAAATCCCGGATGACCGCCCGCCGTATTCGCTGGAGGAGCTGCGCCAGCAGGTCAAACAGCACGCGGAGGAGCTGGGCGGCGAGGAGAGCGGATTCTACTATGGCATGGTCGCGCGCTATACCTATGGCGACGCGGATAACCGCACCTGCCGCTTTGACATTGCGCGCCAGCCCAGCGGATTGTGGACGGCGTGCTTCCATTATGATGGCGAAACGCCCTTCCAGAGCGAGGACTGGCTGTACCTGCATGAACACGCCGGGCGCGTGCCGATGCTGGCGATTCATGCCTGCGCGGATTTTGCGGCGGATAAGGGAATGACCGTCTTTACCGGCGGACAGACGCTGGATGAGTGGTCGCAGATGGCGGAAATCTGGTTCTGGCTGATGGAACAGTACGAAATCGGCAATCCGCCGGAGGAAGCCGTGCAGCACCTGAAGAAGCTGGAAGGTATCATGCGCCAAAGCGACTTCGACATGACCATCCCCGAACTTCTTCGGGGGTGCATCGACCACCTGAACGACGTCATGGCGCACACGAATCAGCCGGATGAACTGCGCCGCCTGATGGACGAATGCGCCGAAAGAAAAGATTATCAGGGGCTGTTCGTCGTGCAGTGTCAGGTGGCGGAAACGGTGCTGTGGGACTGCACGCACGTTGATTTGTGGCTTGCGAACCTCGAAAGCATCCTGCGCGAGTGGCAGAAGGAAAATCCGGCATAATCGGCAATCGCCGCGCATACCCTGACAGCAGGAGAGGGGGAGCGCGCAGTGAAAGAGCCGACAGTGCCGCAGAAGCCCTGCGGACTGGTTATCGAGAATCGCAAAAAGGCGGTTCTCACCGGGGTCAAGGAGGTTGACCGCTTCGATGAAACGGCGGTCGTGCTGGAAACATGGGGCGGGCGGCTGACGCTGACCGGCAGCGGGCTGCATGTCTCCGCCTTGCAGCTGGAAGAGGGCAAGCTGCTCGTGGATGGCGATATCGACGGCGTGCAGTATGAACAGGGGCGCGCGCGGCGCAAGGGCGGCTTCCTCCGCCGTGCCATCGGATGACGCTGGAGGTGCTGTTCGCGCAGCAGGGACAGGCGGAAACGTTCCTGCGGATGGTGCTGCTCGGTGCGGCATTCGCCTTGGCGCTGACCCTCGGCGGCGCGTGGCGGCATCGGCACGGCCTGTCCGACGCGGCGGATGTGCTCTGCGCACTGATGCTCACGCTGGCGGCGCTCATCGTCCTCATCCACAGCGGGGAAGGGCTGCGGCTGTACGCGCTGCTGGGGCTGCTGCTCGGCGCAGTGCTGTGGGAAACGGGCATCCGGCGCATCTTCCGCTGGATTGGAAAACGGCTGAAAAAAAGTTTTCCGACAGGCAGGAATATGCAAAATCATAGCGAATAGATAAGAAAAAGAACACTTCCGATTCTGGAGAAAAGGAGTGAGGGCGTTGGGGCGCAGGCTGGTGCGTTGGAAGGCGGTTGTCATCCTGCTGGTGGTGTTGGGCATCATCTTCTATGTCGTGATGGCGCAGTCGCGGCAGCGGCTTGACGCGCTCTCGACGCGCAATGAGCAGCTGCAGCAGCAGTATGCGGTGCTGGATCAGAAAAATCGGGACTTGCGCGAAGAACTGACGTATGTTGCGACGGATGCGTACATTGAGGAAACCGCGCGCAACGAGTTCGGCTATGTCCGCGACGGCGAAATCCACTTCCACTTTGCCAGCATGGATGTGCTGCGAGGCTACACCGAGGCGGAATGGAACGCGCTGCTGGATGAATTTCGGGATTAAAGGGGGACTTTGCGTCTGCAAGTCCCTTTTTCGTTACACATATTGTAAACCAGAAAGACAGGAGAGGTGAACCATGAGGGCAGCAGTCATCGGGATCGGCTCCAATTCGGTGAGGATGCTTGTGGCGGAAGCAGCCGACGGGGAGATTCGCCGCATCAGCCGCGACCGCGCCGGTACGCGCCTGTTCGCCGGGCTTGACGAAGCAGGCAACTTGTCGCGGGAGGCAATGGCGTCCTCCTGCGCGGCGGTCAAACGCATGGCGGATTCCGCCCGCGGTCAAGGCGCGGAAAAAGTGCATCTCTTTGCCACCAGCGCCACGCGCGACGCCGCCAACAACGCGGATTTCGCGGCACTGCTCAAAGCCGAAACCGGCTTGACGCTCGAAATCTGCTCCGGCGATGAGGAGGCCGCGTTGTCCTTCTTCGGCGCGACGGACGGCGGCGATTCCGGCGTCATTGACATCGGTGGCGGATCAACCGAAATCATCATCGGGCAGGGGATGAACATCCGCTGCTCCTTCTCCTGCCAAATGGGGGCGGTGCGCCTGTTCCAGCGGATTCCGATTCGCGACCACGGCGATTTGGACGCGGTGGAGCAGATTGCCGCCGACATTCTGACAGACAAGCTGCTGGATTACCCTGTGCTGTCGATGCCGGGCAGCTGGCGCGGCACGGGCGGCACATTCACGACGCTCGCCGCGATGGTGAAGGGCATTTACTGGACGGATAGAACCTACATGCACGGCACGGTGCTGACGGAGGCGGATGTGGCGCGCTTTGAGCGGCAGCTGGCGGATATGACGCTGGAGCAGCGCAAGCAGCTGCCGGGATTGCAGCCGAACCGCGCGGATATTGTGGTGCATGGAATCTGCATTTTGCGGGCGATTATGCGACGGATGCATATTGGGCAGATTACGGTGAGCGAATATGGGAATCTGGATGGGTACTTCAAGAGGGAATACTTAATGGGGGCACAAAAAAGAGGATAAACACGCGGAAGAAGCAGGGGAGAGAAATCAACTCAATCGCGAAAAGGGGTCAAGGGGCAATTGCCCCTTGCGGAGTCCAGAGGCAGCGCCTCTGGTGGGGTTTGGGGCAACGCCCCAACAGTTGGTCGGGCGACCAGTTTGTCAAACGCGCTCAACAAAGGCGCAGGCAGCGAAGCGTCCCTGCCAGTAACTTCGCGCGTCCTCAGACGCGCCCCCAAGCTGCTTTATCGACCCACTGCGCAGTGTCGCGCCAAATGGGCGCGACCACATAGCCTGCCCGCCCCTATCAGCGCAAACAAAACTCAGCCGGAGGATAGCCAACATCCTCCCGCTGGGTTTCAAATTTCCGCTGACCCCTCTTTTGCACATTTGCCATATACCAAATTTGCCCCGGAAGCATCAGCAGCTTCCGGGGCGAAAAACATGCGAAAAAAATGCGAGCGTGACCGTAAGCCGAGTTCTGTCGAGGGACGATCATCTATCCAGACCTGACGTTGCCGCGCAGGCTCAAGCGATGCCGAGGACGCGACGGGCAGCCGCATGTGTCCTCATACGCATCTTGCACCAGATGGGGTTTACAGCACGGACAAGTCGCCAAGCCGTGGGTGAGCTCTTACCTCGCCTTTCCATCCTTACCGCACCGAAATGCGGCGGTATATCTCTGTTGCACTCTCCTTGGAGTCGCCTCCACCGGCCGTTAGCCGGCATCCTGCCCTGTGGTGCTCGGACTTTCCTCATACCATTGCTGGCACGCGATCGCCTGATCACCTCGCACAGGTGTATCATAGCGCAAAAGGCGCGGTTTGTCAAGGGGCGCCTGTTGACGCAGAATGCGCGCTGTGCTATAATGGACGCATCAATATGGGTGGAGGATGAAAATCATGAAACGCTTTATCGCAATGCTCCTGATACTCTGTTCCGCGCTCCTGATGACGGCGGCTTTCGCGGAAGAGGCTGCCCCTGAAGCGAAAATCACCGTGGTGGAACAGCGCTTCATCAACATGGAGGACAACGGGCACGGCTTCTTCTTCGCGAAGGTGCAGAACACCGGCGACGCTGCCGGTTACGCTGATTATAAGGGCAATATCGTCCTTTTCGATGCGGATGGCAACATCATCCTGACCGAAAACTATGTGCACACCAAGCCCTCCGACGTGTACCTTGAACCCGGCGAATACGCGTATGTCTGCGAAAGCATCTACGACGACGCGCTGGACACCGCCGAAGTTGCGGAATGCCAGTTCTCCATCAAGGCGGTCGATGACGGCGAGGAGTACGAAAAGCTCGCGTCGGAAGCGAAAATCCACTTTGAGCCGGACGAAGAAGATGACAACTATGTGGATGTCACCTTCACCAACACGACCGACGAAATCCTCTACGACTACGAGATTGTGGCGGCGCTGTACGACCAGAACGGCGAATTGCTGTTCATCAACACGGAAATGGTGAGCGGCATCGGCGTACATCCGGGCAGCACCATCACCGTTCGGCTGTACATTTACGAGGATATTCTCATGTACTTCTGCCGCGAAGGCCTCACGCCCACGACCGTGGATGCGCTGGTCTACTGCGAAAAGTAAAGCGGAAATCCTGCAAAACGCATCGTCCCCGCGGCGGTGCGTTTTTTCATGCCCTCAGCCGAAAGTCTGCCGCTATCCCCCGAAAAAACCGATTCATCACGGAATCTTGGGGGAAGAGCAGATTGGGGGCGCGTCTGCGGACGCGCGAAGTTACTGGCAGGGACGCTTCGCTGCCTGCACCTTTTGTTGGGCGTGTTTGACAAACTGGTCGCCCGACCAACTGTTGGGGCGTTGCCCCAAACCCCACAAGGGACGCTGTCCCTTGACCCTGCAAGGGGCAATTGCCCCTTGACCCCATTTCGCGATTCAGTTGGTCGCACTTTCATGCTCCTTCCGCGTGCAGCTTTTTGGTGCTTCGCCTAAGCCCTTATTTGCTCCCCAAACTTTCCGTGAAGAACCAAAAAACCTGCTTGCAAAACGCCGCCGAGTGTGCTAAAATGCCGAAGCATCCACATTTTTCGGAGGATTTTGCCTGATGGCGACCTTGCTTCTTGTCGTGATTTATCTTTCCTTCATCAGCCTTGGCGTGCCGGATTCGCTGCTCGGCACGGCGTGGCCCGTCCTCTACCGCGAACTCGGCGTGCCGCTTGCGTCCCAGAGCGCCGTGAGCATCCTCTGCTCCCTCGCGACGATGACCTCCAGCATGAACAGCGCCCGCATCATCTCCCGCCTTGGCACGGGCAAAGTGACCGCGTTCTCAACGCTTTTGACCGCCGCCGCCCTGCTCGGCTTCTCCTTTTCGGGCAGCTTCTGGTTCATGTGCCTGATGGCGATTCCGCTTGGGCTGGGCGCGGGCTGCGTTGATTCGGCGCTGAATAATTATGTTTCCATCCACTATAACGCGACCGTCATGTCCTTCCTGCACTGCTTTTATGGCGTTGGTGTGATGGTCAGCCCGTACATCATGTCCGTCGTCATTAACAGCGCGGTCGGCTGGCGCGGCGGCTACCGCACGGCAAGCCTGATTCAGGCGCTTATCGGCAGCATCCTCCTGCTGGCGCTGCCCTTGTGGAAAAAGGCGCACGGCGAAGAGTCTATTCAGGCGGAAAAGAAGATGAAAGTCCTGCCGATTTCGCAGACGCTGCGGATTCCGGGCGCGCTGATGACCTGCCTGCTCTTCCTGACCTTCTGCGCGATTGAGGTCATCTGCGGCGGCTGGAGCGCAACGTACATGGTGGAAGCGAAGCACATGCCCGCGAATTTGGCGGCGCGCGCGACGATGTACTTCTACCTCGGCATGGCGCTGGGGCGCTTCCTCTCCGGCGTTGCGGCGAAGAAGCTGACCCCGTGGCAGATTATCTTTATCTCGATGGGCATCCTCGGCGTGTCGCAGACGACGCTGCTTGTTTCCGGCAACAACGTCCTGACGATGGCGGCGCTGCTGATGACGGGCTTGGGCGTCGGCCCGCTGTACCCGAATTTCAACTACATGACCCCCCTGCACTTCGGCAAGGACGTCAGCCAGTCGGTCATGGGGATGCAGATGACTTTCGCGTCCATCGGCACCATTGCCGCCCCCGCCCTCTGCGGCGTGCTGGGACAGCTGCTCGGCATGGGCATTTTCCCGGCGTATTTGATGATATTCTACGTTCTGACCGCCGTCGGCATTATCGCCCTGCGCCGCACGCTCCGGCAGGTGGGACGGCTTCAGCAATGAGCAATGAAAAGCGCGTCCGCAATTTGCAGACGCGCCTTTTTAGGTGCGCTAAAAGTCAAGTATGGGAGTGTGCACTGCGAAGGTTTCCAAAGGGCGATCGCAAAGCCCTTTGGTCGCTCCCGCAGGAGCGAAACCCCTGCGCCACAGGCAAGCAGTGCCTGAAAAGCAGAATTACGCCGCAATGCCGCGCATCGTCTTTCTGAACACATGCATAAACAGCGTCACCGTGCACAAGACCGCGAGCACATCCGCAATCGGTTCGGCGAGGAAAATCGCAAACACCGTGTCCGGAATGAACAGCGGCAGCAGATACACCAGCGGAATCAGCAGAATCAGCTTGCGCAGGCACGCCAGAAATAGGCTGCACTTCGCATTCCCCAGCGCCACAAACGTCTGCTGACACGCAATCTGCGCGCCGAAAATCGTCACGCCCGCCATGTATAGGCGCACGCATGGAATTGCGTACGTACGCAGCGCTTCGTCCGGGGTCAGCAGATAGACAAAAATCTGCGGCGCAAAGATGCACGTCAGCCCCAGCACCGCCGAGAACGCCAAGCACGAAATCAGCAGTATCCGGAACGCGGCTTTCACCCGCTCCGGGCGCTTTGCGCCGTAGTTGAAGGAGATAATCGGCTGCGCGCCCTGCGAAAGCCCCTGCAGGGGCAGCAGCGCAAACTGCATCAGCGTGGAGCAGATGGTCATCGTGCCGACGGCGAGCGTGCCGTCTGCCGCGCGCAGCGATGTGTTGAAGCACACGGACACAAGGCTCTCCGTGCTCTGCATAATGAACGGCGCGAGTCCCAGCGCCACGCACGGCGCAAGCAGCTTCCAGTTCAGCCGCAGCAGACGGCGCTTCAGGTGCAGTATCGTCTGCCTGCCCGTCAGGAAGCGCAGGACGAACGCCGCGCTCACAGCCTGTGAAATCACCGTCGCCAGCGCCGCGCCCTGCACATCCATGTGGAAAACGAAGATGAACAGCGGGTCAAGCAGCGTGTTCAGCACCGCGCCAATCAGCACCGTCAGCATCCCTGCCTTGGAGAAACCCTGCGCGGTGATGAACGGGTTCAAGCCGAGAGACAGCTGCACGAACACCGTGCCGAGGCTGTAAATGGCAATGTAGCGCTGGGCGTAGGGCAGGGCATCCTCCGTTGCGCCGAACGCCAGCAGAATCGGCGTGTAAAAGCAGGACAGCACAACCGTCAGCACTGCCGAAACGCACAGCAGCAGCGCCGTGCAGCTGCCCAAAATCCCCTCCGCCTTCTCGTGGTTCCGCTGCCCCATCGCGATGGACGCAAGCGGCGCGCCGCTGGATGCGCACAGCGCCGCGAACGCCGAAACCAGCAGGATAATCGGCAGGCAGACACCCAGCCCCGTCAGCGCGAGCGTGCCCACGTCGGGAATGTAGCTGATGTAGATGCGGTCAACAAGGTTGTAGAGCATATTGACGAGCTGCGCGGTGATGGTGGGAATTGACAGGCGCAGCATCAGCCGCCCGACGGGTTCATTCGCGAGGTCGGGGCGGCGCGGTGCAGTGGACATAGAAAGCCTCCTTTTTTGTAAACATGGGATAATTCGCCGTCAATGCCCGGAACTCCTCTTGCTTTGCGGAATTTTCGTGTTTATACTAATTCTCATCTAATACTATTTCCAAATTCACCTGCGCCATCTGCTCGCGCCTTTTCCGCGCTTGCGTCCGCTCATTCCACTTAGCGTAGCGCTGCTACGCTGCGTTTCATTCGCGTTAGCCAGCGCGAAAAATTCGCTTCGCATCTTGGCGCATTCTCATTTGGAAATAGTATAAACCATGTCATTCGCACAGCATCTTTTCCGCCCTGGCTTTGCATCGTTCCGCTCGCGCGTACCTCCAGTACGCCTCGCTTCACTCAGCTTTGCCAGAACGAAAAATCTGCTATGCTCGATGCCATGTTTTAGAATCGAATTAGTATCACTTGTGCTTTTCGGGCGAATCTGGTATACTGGATGCAATCCAACGGAAAGGTCGTGCGGATATGCCGGATTTGCTCCCTGCCGCCGAAGCGCTGGCGGAGAAACGCTGCCTTGTCACCCTGCACAATCAGCCGGATTTTGTGCTGCTTCAGCCCATTGACGCGCGGGACACGCTGACGCAGGAAATGCCGCTGCTTGCCGCGCAGACAACACGGAGCTTCCTGCACGTCGCATTTCCGGTGGAAGCGTGGAATGTGGATTTGTCCCCGTGGGACGCGCCGCCTGTGTTCGGCAGGGAAGCCTTCGGGCACGGCGCGGCGGATACGCTGGATTGGCTGCGGTCGCGCCTGATGCCGGAAGTGCGCGTGAAATACGCGATTTCGCCGGATGCGCCCGTCATCCTCGGCGGATATTCGCTGGCGGGGCTGTTCAGCCTGTGGAGCGCGGCGCAGGTGCATGATTTCGCTGCTGTCGCTGCCATGTCGCCGTCTGTGTGGTTTCCGGGCTGGGCGGATTATGCCGATGCGCACCCCGTGCTTGCCCGCGCAGCCTACCTCAGCTTGGGCGACCGGGAGGAAAAGAGCCGCAATCCCGTGCTTGCGAGCGTCGGCGACGCCATCCGGCGGGAGGACGCACGGCTCAGCGAGCGGGGCGTGCGGCATACGCTGCAATGGAACGTTGGAAATCACTTTCAGGACGCAGAAAAGCGCTGTGCGGACGGCTTCGCGTGGTGCATGGCTCAACGAAAGGCAGGAGGGGAAAAAACACATGAACATGAAACAGTATGAAACGTTTGAATTGCGCTTCGGCGGAGAGATCTTGCCGGACGCGTGGGCGCAGATCGACCTGACGGCCACCTTCTCCTGCGCGCAGGAGTCCCTGACAGTCAAGGGCTTCTATGACGGGGAAAGCGACGGGCGGGGCGTTTATGTCGTGCGCTTCCTGCCGCAATATGCCGGTGTTTATCGCTATCAAGTCCGCGGCGCGGTCACGGCGGAGGGCGAAATTGTCTGCGAAGCGTCCTCCCCGGAGGCGCACGGAATCGTCCGCGCCGTCGGCACGCACTTTGCCTTTGCGGACGGCGCGCCTTATATTCCCTTCGGCACAACCGTCTATGCGCTTATCTCGCAGGACGATGCGCTGGTGGAGCAAACGCTGCAATCCCTTGCCGCCGCGCCCTTCAATAAGCTCCGCCTGTGCGTTTTTCCCAAGGATTACGACTACAACCACAATGAGCCGCCGCTGTACGCCTTTGCGTGCCGCGAGGACGGCTCATGGGACACATCGCGTCCAAGCATCGCCTTCTATCAGCGTCTGGAGCGCATCCTTCGCCGCATCGCCGCGCTGGGTATTCAGCTCGACCTGATTCTCTTCCACCCCTATGACCGCTGGGGCTTTGCCGCCATGCCGCAGGCGGATAATTTCCGTTATTTAGACTATCTGCTCCGCCGCCTGTCCGCCATGCCGGAAATCTGGTGGTCGCTGGCCAATGAATACGACCTGTGTATGCCGAAGAAAACGCTTGCGGACTGGGAGGCGCTCGAAGCCTTTGTCGCCTCCTGCGATCCGTATCATCACCTGCTGTCCTGCCATAATTGCTTCTGCTTCTGGGACTTCAAAAGAAAAGACGTGACCCATGCCTCCATCCAGACTCGGGTGCTGACGGAAATTCCTCGTTATCTGCGCGAATACGGCAAGCCCGTCGTCATCGATGAATGCTGCTACGAAGGCGACCTGCCGCATATCTGGGGAAGCATATCCGGTCAGGAGATGGTTCGGCGCTTCTGGCGCTGCTATGTCGGCGGCGGCGCCTGCACGCACGGCGAAACCTTTTTGTCGCCGGACGACGTGCTGTGGTGGGCACGCGGCGGCGTCCTGAAGGGCGAAAGCCCGAAGCGCATCGCGTTTCTGCGCTGCGTCATCGAGGAGCTTCCGGGCTTCCTGTCGCCGCTGGAAAGCGTATGGGAGGAGGCCGAGCGGCAGGACGAAGCGCAGCGTCCCGACTGGATTCGCCCCTTCCTTGCCAGCCTGTCGCGAATGGCTCCGCCCGACCGGCACATGCTGCTTTGCGGGGAGCATCTCTGGGCGGCGCACTGCGCGGAGGACGCTTATCTGTGGTATTACGGTCAGCAAACCGCTCGGGAGCAAATCATCAAGCTGCCGCCGGCGCATAGATACCGGGTCGAGGTGCTGGACACATGGAATATGACCCGCGAGACGCTGCAAACGGGCGTAAGCGGGCGTGTCGTGCTCACGCTGCCCGGTCGGGAGGATATGGCGGTGCTGGCGGTTCGGATGGACTGACCGCACGTGAAGCCCGCGCTGCATTCTTCTTTTCTTTTTCCCCATAATCACAAGAAAATGAAGGTACAGTTGTCAAACCTCACAAAGAAACGACGGCATATTCTACGCCGAATCCCATCCCGTCGTGTATAATAAATGGTATTACACCGCATTTTCATGCGGAACGAAAAAGAGGTTATTCAGATGCAGACTCGTCGTGAATTTTTGAAGAAGAGCGCCGCCCTGCTGGGCAGCGCCGCGGTTGTCGGCAGCGTTCCCGGACTGCTGAAGGCGCAGGCGGAGGACGGTCAGGAAGTCCCCGCGTACCCTTACCCCTATGTCGAACTGGATCCGGCATACGTCGAGAAGCTCGCCTATGAAGGCTATTTCGAGAACGGCTGCTGCTTCGGCGTCGCCAAGGCGATTCTGGTTGCCCTGCGCGAAAAGGTCGGCTATCCCTATACCGTCATCCCGGAAGAGATGTTCGCCAACGGCAAGGAAGGCTACACCTGCGGCACGCTGTGCGGCGCGCTCGGCGGCGCGGTGGCGATGATTGGTCTGGTCTGCGCGTCTGCGGATTCCCGCCAGCTGACCAAGGATCTGTTCGCGTGGTACTGCTCCACCAATCTGCCGATTTACCAGCCTGAAGCGGCTGCCCCCGTGCAGACGGTGGCGCCCAGCGTCAACTGCATTGACTCCATCACCAAGTTCATGACGGCTGCGAACGTCGAGCGCGGCGATATCATCCGCAAGCGCCGCTGCGGCGGCCTGAGCGGCGACGTGGCGCGCCGTACGGTTGAGCTGCTGAACGCGCACTTCGGCTTCGCGGAGCTGCCGGTTGCCTCTCCCGTGGCGGAGGAAGAAACCCTCGCGCCCAACGAATACATCGGCGAAGCGCAGTCCTTCGGCGGCACCCTCCGCGTGAAGGTCACGATGGACGGCGACAAGATCGCTAAGATCGACATCCTGTCCCACAGCGACACCGCCGGCGTGTGCAATCCCGCCTACGACACCGTGCCGGGCAAGATTATCGACGCGCAGTCCACGGCTGTTGACGCGGCGACGAACGCAACCATCTCCAGCAAGGCCATCATGGCGGCTGTGGAAGACGCGCTGAGCAAGGTCGGCAAGTAATTACCGAATTTCAACAAACACATTGGGAGGGCTTGCATGGACGCTGCCCGGCACGCCCTCCCTTTCTTTCATCGGTCATAAGCGCCGAAAGGAGGTCATCAAGCCATGTTCAACATTGGTTTTTCGGAACTGCTGCTGGTGCTGCTGGTCGCCTTTCTGGTGGTCGGGCCGAAGGATTTGCCCAAGGTTGCCCGCTGGCTGGGGCGCACGGTGAAAAAATCGCGCCGCCTGCTGAACGAAATCAAGAAGGAATCCGGCTGGGACGAGCTGGAGAAGGAAGTTCGCGATGTTCAGCACGACGTGAAGGACGCCGTGAAGCAGGGCGATGTCTCCGCGGAATTGCGCGAGGCGAAAAAATCCGTGCAGGACAGCGCGGAAAAGTTTGACAAGGACACGAAATCGAACTGAGGGAGGACACAAACATGCGTCTGGGAACCACGGAAATCATCCTGATTGTCGTATTGGCGCTGGTGCTGTTCGGCGGCGGCAAGCTGGCGGGCGTCGGCAAGGCGCTGGGCAAGAGCATCAAGGACTTCAAGAATGAAGTGAAGGACGACAAGGCGGAGGAAAAGTCCAAAGAGGACAAAAAGGACGAAACATGAAGCAGAAGCAGACGACCCCTGCCGAGGAGACGGAAGACAAGCGCCCGAATGAGACGCCCGACGGGGACTCATCCGACGGAGAGTCCTCCGATGGCGAGTCCTCCGATGGCCTGAAGGAAGCGGGCGAATCCATGCTGTCGCACCTGATGGCGCTGCGCAAAGTGCTGCTCATATCCGCCGCGGCGGTGCTGATCGGCTTCGTCCTCGTCTTTTATCTGGCGATTGACCCGCTGATGGCGCAGATTCTCGCTCCCATTCAGGCGCGCGGGATTCAGGTGATTTTCACCACCATGTCCGAGGCGCTGGTGACGAAGTTCAAGGTGGCGCTGCTGGCGGGCATGATGATCGCCAGTCCCGTTGTCATCTGGGAGATTTGGGGGTTCATCAAACCCGCGCTGTACCCGCAGGAGAAGCGGAAGTTCCGCCTGCTGTTCGTGCTGGCGCTGCTGCTGTTCCTGACGGGCGTTGTGTTCTGCTATTTCGCCGTGTATTCTCTGGCGGTGGATTTCTTCCTCGTTGCGGGCGATTCGCTGGCGACGCCGATGCTGTCCATTGACAAGTACGTCAGCTTCCTGTTCGGCTTCCTCGTACCGTTCGGGGTTGCGTTCCAGCTGCCGGTGGTGCTGTACCTGACGACGCGCGTTGGGCTGACGACGCCCGACATGCTCCGCAGCAAGCGGAAGTATGTCATTCTGGCGATTTTCGTCCTCGCGGCGATTTTGACGCCCCCAGATGTGGTGTCGCAGGTGGCGCTGGGCCTGCCGATGTGCGGGCTGTACGAAATCGGCATACTGGTCAGCCGCTGCACGAAGGCAAGGGAACGGGCATAAGGGGATGAAATGCGCTGCGCATGGCTGATGCCGCAGCGCTTTTTGCGTGGGGGCGGATGAGGGCGTTCCCCCGAAATTCAAAAAATTTTAACACCTTTTCCGGCGGATTTGCTTGTCATTCGCGCTGACTTGCGCTATAATAAGGAAAGTACCCCCTCAATGAAATGTATAGAGATGGGAGAGAATAAGTTTATGCAGAAAAAGGCTCTGCTGGCACTGCTGCTGGTGCTCACGATGATTCTCAGCGGCTGCTCGCTGATTGTCAAGGACGAAGCGGTCGATGCCGCGCGCGTGGTCATCCGCGTGGGTGATGATACCTATACCAAGGCACAGGTGCAGGCGCAGATTCAGAATCAGGTCAACTATATGACCGCCCTGTATTCCAGGTACGGCCTGTCTTTCGACAGCACCAATGCGGACGTAATGAGCAGCCTTACCGACAACGTGCTTAACAGCCTTGTCGAGCGTTCTGTGCTGCTGGCGAAGGCGAAGGAGCTGGGGCTTGACCAGCTGACGGACGAAGAAAAGACGAAGATTGAAGAGAATACCGCGTCTCAGCTGGATTCTCTGCGCCAGAGCGCGGCGACCGAGTTCTCCCTTGACCTCGAAACGCAGCTGGAGGAAATCAACGCCAAGCTGGATGAACTCGGCTACACCGAGGAGTATGTCCGCAAGGGCATGACCGAATCCCTGCTCATCACCAAGGCGGAAGATTACGCGGTGAAGGACGTGACCGTGACGGAGGACGAAATCGTCGCGGACTTCAACAGCAAGGTTGAAGCGGCAAAGACCTCCTACGAATCCGACCTGTCCGCGTATGGCAAGGCGGTGCTCAACGGCACGACGGTCTACTATCGCCCGGCGGGCTACCGCAACGTCAAGCAGATTCTGATTAAGTACAGCGACGAAGATTCCGCGCTGGTGTCCAACATCCAGACCGCGCTGGACAACGTAATTACCGAGCAGAACAACGCCGCCAACGTGATGGCGAAGCTGGGCGTGGCGAACATGGACGAGCTGGCGAATCAGGTCACTGTGACGCTCAAGCCCGCGACCGAAACGCCCACCGCAACCGTGGAGGTTGAAAGCTCCGTGTCCGCGTTCGAGGAAGGACTCGACGAGACGGTGGCTGCGACGGCTGTGACGATTGCCGAAGCGAAGGCGAAGCGCGCGTTCCTTGAGCAGCAGCTGGCGGACGCGAAGGCGAAGGCACTGGCGAACATCACCCCCGAAGCGGACGAAGTGCTGGCGGCGCTGGCGGAAGGTCAGGACTGGGACACGCTGGCGGAAGCCCACAACGACGACCCCGGCATGAAGGCGGGCGCGGTGAACGCGGCAACCGGCTATCCGGTCTGCGAGGGCTTCACGCAGTTTGACGCTGCCTTTGTCGAGGGCGCGATGGCGCTGCAAAACGTCGGCGATTACTCCGACAAGATTGAAGGCAGCTACGGCTACTACATCATCCAGTACACCTCCGACGTGGTGGAAGGCGCGGTGGACATGGAGACGGTGCACGACACCATTTCCTCCTCCTTGCTGAGCAGCAAGCAGAGCACCGTGCGCGACGAAGTGGTGGCGCAGTGGGTGAAGGATGCCAATGCCACGATTAACAAGGACATCCTGAACGACTAATTCCCAATACAGCAAAATCCCCCGATTCGCGTAGAGTCGGGGGATTTTTGTGGGTTCTTCACGGAATCTTGGGGGCAAGAGCAGCTTGGAGGCGCGTCTGCGGACGCGCAAAGTTACTGGCAGGGACGCTT
>ERZ780149.1753-NODE-1753-length-22235-cov-9.936249_pt1 | contig 22235 bp, 15 predicted proteins | sample MGYA00511367_ERZ780149 | MGnify/ENA primary metagenome ERZ780149 (study PRJEB29588, sample SAMEA2153852) | human gut metagenome | biome: human gut; feature: human-associated habitat; material: faeces | place: Denmark | collected 2008/2010 ... | reverse complement strand
GATTTCATATTCATTTATTCTATTTATTATTTTATTTAGTTCTTTTTCTTCTTTTTTTTCTCTAAATATTTCATCATATAGTTTAAAATAAAAACTTGGGTATATTATTCTTGCATATAAAACTCTGATTCCATATAGAGAATATCTATTATAAAAGAAATATTCATCTAGTTCTTTAAAGATGTTTTTATTATTATTAAAGAAAGATATCTTTATGTATTCTGCTACATCACGAGATTTATGATCTATGATTATATTTAAGGGGTCATATAATGAATTATATAAACTATTGTGTGATAATACTTTATTGTCATTTGTTTCTTTTTGGACTTCTTTTTTAGTATTTACTAGATAAGATATGGCATTTTCTCCTAGTCCTATGAAGTAATCAAAAGATTCTCTTATAAGAGGGTATTTTTTTTCATTTTGGCCTATTTGAGATTCGTAGTAGTCTATCATATTACTCCATAATACTTCCCAATTATTTCTTTCTAGGGATTTTATTTCTGGTAATTTTATATTTGATAGATTTGATATTATACTTAGTTTTAATTCTTTTCTTTCGTTTGCTTTTATTAATATATAATATGTATTATTTACCTTCGTAAGAGGGGCATTATATTTATTTAGTATTATTTTATCTATGGGATAATAATTATTTATGTATTTATTTAGTGTGTAGATATCATTTATATTATCTAGATTATTATTATATTCTTTTAGTATATAGTTGTTATTTTTTACTTTGAAAGTATAGTTATTTTGTTTTTCTTGTAATTCTACTAATTGTAAGTTGTAATAATATTCTATTATATTTTTCATAGTATCCCTCACTATAATTTTATTAATTATAAATTAAATATAGACTAATAATTTTAATTGTGATAAAATGTTAGTAGTGTTACTAAGGAGGAGAAAAGTGAAAAAAACGATAAAGGATTTTGAACTTGATGGTAAAAGAGTTATAATTAGATGTGATTTTAATGTTCCAATAGAAAATGGTGTTATTACTGATGATACAAGAATTGTTGCTAGTCTTAGGACTATTAAATATGCAATAAGGAATAATGCTAAGGTAATACTATTATCTCATTTAGGTAAAGTTAAAGTAGAAGAAGATAAGAAGTGTAATAGTCTTTATCCTGTTTCTGTTAAATTGTCTGAATATTTGGGAAAAGATGTTTTATTTTCTTCTGATACTTGGAGTGATAATCTAAGTAAGATGGCTTCTAGTCTTGAAAATGGTGATGTATTACTTATAGAGAATACTAGATTTCAGGATGTTCCAGATAATAAGGAATCTAAATGTTCTTTAGAACTTTCTAAATATTGGGCTAGTTTAGGAGATATTTTTATTAACGATGCTTATGGTAGTTGTCATAGAAATCATGCATCTATTACTGGTATTCCTAAATATTTACCTAGTGGTGTTGGTTTTCTAGTTGAAAAAGAAATACTTAAAATAGATAGTGTTCTTTTATCTAGTAGTCATCCTTTTATTACTATTCTAGGTGGTAAAAAAATTGATGATAAGATTAATCTTACTTTGTCTTTAGCTGAAAAGAGTGATAAACTTTTGATTGGTGGTGCTATGTCATTTACTTTTTTGAAGGCAATGGGATATATGGTTGGTAAATCTATTGTTAGTGAAGAGAATATTACTTTTGCTAAAGATATGTTAGATAAGTATGGAGAAAAGGTAGTGTTACCTGTTGATTTTGTACTTGAGGATGGTACGATTAAGGATATTACTGATTTTGATAAGGATGATGTTGGATATGATATTGGACCTAAATCTATTTCCTTATTTGAAAAGAATCTAGAGGGGGCTAAAAGAGTTATTTTGAATGGTCCGATGGGATTATTTGAGGATAGTAGGTATGCTAAAGGTACTAAGATGTTATTTAAATATCTTGATAAGAATAAAATTAAGACTATAGTAGGGGGAGGAGACTCTGCGTCAGCAGTTAATAAACTTGGTTTTAGTGATTCCTTCTATCATGTTTCTACTGGTGGGGGAGCCACAATGAAGTATTTAGAGGATAGACATCTTGTTGGTATTGATGCTATAGATGATGTGAAATAGTGGTTAACTAGTAGTAAATACGTACTATGTAGTTGCTTTATAAGAATATTTTAAAAGATGATATAATTAAAAAATAATATTAGATATATAATTATAATTGCCGATGGTGATTTGATTATATAGAAGGAGTGTATATGAAAAAGATTATTGTTTTTAATCACAAGATGAGTCTTCTATATGATGACTTATATAATTATATTGAAAGAGTAAATAATATTGATACTGATAATGATATTATTATTTGTCCTTCTTCAATATATTTAGAGGCTTTTGTTAATAATTCTGATTGGTCTATTGGTAGTCAAGATTTGAATTATAATACTGATACTAAACATACAGGGGAGGTTAGTACTGACCAACTTAAATCTTTAGGGATTGAGTATAGTATTATTGGTCACCATGATAGAATTAGAGATTTTAATGAGAATGCTACTATTATTAATAATAAGTTAATAGCATGTCTTGATTCTAATATTTTTCCAATACTATGTTTTGGAGAGAATATAGAAGATAATTATGAAGAGGTGTTACCTAATATTTTGAATAGATATTTGAAGGATGTTCAAAATATTCAGTTTATTATTTTTGCTTATGAGCCTATTTATGCTATTGGTACGGGGGCTCTTCCTAATGTTAATAAGATTAGAGAGGTTACTTCTTTTGTTAGTAAATATTTGGAAGATAAATATAAGATTAAACCAGTTATTTTGTATGGTGGTTCTGTTGATAGTAGTAATATATCTGATATTATTAATATTGATAGTATTGATGGTGTTTTAGTAGGAAATGTCTCTTCTGATATTAAAGAAGTAGATAGAATATTTGAGAGGTTATAATAGGGAAGTATGTAGATATTTCTCTATTTTAATTATACTCAGTATAATTCGACATATTTTGCTTTATTTATGTAGTATGATTTTGTTGTAAGAAAGAAGGGTAATTGTTATGGAAAAAATTAATATTTTAATGATTGACGATAATGTTAATCTAGTAGAGATGGTTGAGGATTATTTTGAAGATAATCCGAAAATTGATGTTGTTGGTAAAGCATATGATGGAGAAGAAGGACTTAAGATTATTAAGGAAGGTACTTTGAAATATGATCTTATTATACTTGATTTAATTATGCCTAAGAAAGATGGACTTGCTGTTCTTAAGGATTTGAAACTTAATGATATTACTACTAATGTGATAGTGGCTACTTCTTATAATGCTCCTGATACGATAAGAAAGGTAAGTGAGTATGGTGTTAATTATTATATATTAAAGCCTTTTGATTTACCTGATTTAGAGGATAAGATACTTGATAGTTTTAATACTTCTGAGAAGAGAGTTATTAATATTTTTAATAATAATCTTCAGATATCTATTACTAAAATGCTTCATGACCTTGGTATGCCTTCTCATATTAAGGGTTATCAATATATTAGAGAGGCTATATCTATGATATATGAGAATCCTGATATGGTAGGTGGTATTACTAAGGAATTATATCCTGAACTTGCTACTAGATTTGATACTACTGTATCTAGAGTTGAAAGGGCTATTAGACATGCTATTGAGGTGTCTTGGAATCGTGGTGATTGGGATTTGATGGAAGATATATTTGGTCATAGTGTTGATATTGATAAGGCTAAACCTACTAATTCTGAGTTTATTGTTACTATTGCTGATAAACTTAGATTGGAGTATATTAAGCAGGGTTCTTAATAGTTATTTATAATTATATTTGTTTTGTTATTACTCTATAGCCTTGGGTCTATAGAGTTTCTTTTTAGCCTTGTGGTCTAAAAAGAATATATTTTACATATGTTTTATAGAAGTTACTTTTATATACTTTTATTTTTTAAAACTACTATTAATTTTTGGGAAAATATGGTATATTATATGTAGTAGAATATTTATTTAAGGAGGATTATATGGGTAGAGATAGTTATAGGAATAAGAAGGTTATTATGTATGTTTTAGGTGGTATTATGGTACTTTTATTAGTGGGAGCTATTATTTATTTGGTTATTATTAATAAGGATAGTAAAAATAAAGATAATAAGATAGATAATGATGTTACTAATAAAGAAGATGATAATAAAGTTAAAGAGGAGGATAAGGGTATTTCTTATGTATCTTGTGATGATAATACTGCTCTTCTTAATGTAAGAAATAGTTCTTCTGGTGATATTATTGATGGTATTTCTTGTTATTTAGAAGTTAATGTTGAAGATACTATAGAAGGAAATGAGGCTTGTGATAAGTGGTATAAGATTAGTTATAATAAAAGAGGTAATAATTATACTGGTTATGCTTGTGGGACTTACATTAAGAATAGTAGTACTAAAAAGAGTGATGTTATTAAGACTAGGGAACTAATTGATAAGGCTATTAATTACTATAGTACTATTAATAGTAGGCCTTATTGTGGTACTACTTCTGATAGCAAAGAGATTACTTTTAAGAGTGATGATGGTAATACTATTCAAGGGAAATATGTTAAGTCTGAATATAATAGTATTGATGATATTAAGAAATATATAGAAACTTTTGCTGATTCTAGTTTATTTAAATTAGATCTTAAGGTATCTGATATTAATAATCCTAAGTACTATGATAATTACTATATGATTGATAATAGTCTTTATTGTAGAGATTATGTTAATAGTGGATATATTACTAATTATACTGGTAATTATGATATTGAAATTACTTCTAGTAGTGATAATAGAATGAATGTTAATATTTCTTATGAATATTTAAATGATAATACTAAGTGTGATATTAATAATTTATCTAAATGTAGTAATTCTAATTTTAAATATGAGATTGGTAAAATTGTTATAGATAATGGTATTATTACTAAGATGGATTTTTATAAATAGGTATTAATTAAAAGTTAGAAAGTATTCACTGTGAATATGATATCTTATTATTTATGAATAGACTATTATGATAGGCTATTCATAACAAGATAAGACTTAAGGGCTTATCTTGAAAAAAATTAAAAAATATGTCAAAAGTACTTGATATATTTTTTATTTATGTTATCATATATTATCAAGAAAAGGAAGTGATGTATCTCTTATAAATTATATATTTTTATGAGGGATATTTTTTTATCAGGAGGAGATAATATGACTCAAACTAATTTACCAGTACTATATTTAAGGGATTCTGTTTTACTTCCATATAATGATATTAGAATTGAGTTTAGTGATGAATTAGATAAAAATATTTTGGATATAGCAGAAAGTAATTATGATAACTATATTCTTTTAATTAATTTATCTGACCCTTTAGAAGTAGAACCTGATACTGGTATCTTACCTAGAATTGGTATTCTTGGTAGAATTAAATCTAAGTTATCTTTACCTAATGGTATTATGAGAGTTGTTTTAACTGGTATTGATAGGGTAGAAATTGTTAGTGTTAATAATAATGATAATATTTTAAATGCTTTTGTTATTCCTACGAAGGAATATGATTATGATGAAGTAGAGGCTGCTGCTTTAAGAAGAGTTTTATATCGTAAGTTAGATGAATATATTGATATTTCTCCTTATATGTCTAATACTGTTATTGGAAGAATTACAGAGGTTAAGAATATTAGTAAGTTATCTGATATTATTGTTTCTGAACTTCCTTTAGAGTATAAAGATTCTTTTAAGTATATTCAGATTGTTAATCCTATGTATAGAATTAAAGAGGTTATTAGTGATTTATCTAAGGAGACTATTACTGTTAGATTAGAGAATGAAATTGAGGATAGTTTGAAGGTTAAACTTGAAGAAGAACAAAAGGAATATATGCTTAGGGAAAAGATTAAACTTATTAAAGAGGAACTTGGAGAAGTTGATGTAAAAGATGCTGATATTTTAAAGATTAGAAATAAGATGAATAGTCTTGATTTACCTGATTATATTATCAGGAGACTTAATGAAGAGATTGATAGGTATTCTCTTACTAGTAGTGCTTCTCCTGAGGTTACTACGATTAGGACTTATATTGATTGGCTTCTTTCTTTACCTTGGAATAAGTTATCTAAAGATAATACTGATATTAAGAAAATTACTGAGGCTCTTGATAATTCACATTTTGGTTTAGAGAGTGTTAAAAGAAGAATTATTGAGTATATTGCAGTAAAGAAAAAGACTAATATTTCTAGTAGTCCTATTATATGTTTGGTTGGCCCTCCTGGTGTTGGTAAAACTTCTCTTGCTAGTAGTATTGCTAAAGCATTAAATAAGGATTTTGTTAAGGTATCTTTAGGGGGTATTAATGATGAGGCTGAGATTCTTGGTCATAGAAGAACTTATGTAGGGGCTTCTCCAGGGAAGATTATTCAGCAGATGAAGAAGGCTAAAACTTCTAATCCTGTATTTTTGATTGATGAGGTTGATAAACTTACTAAGGATTATAAGGGAGATCCTGCTAGTGCACTTTTGGAGATTTTGGATAAGGAACAGAATATGAAGTTTTGTGATAATTATATTGAGGAAGAGTTTGATTTATCTAATGTTATGTTTATACTTACAGCGAACAATATTGGTGGTATTCCTGCTCCTTTACTTGATAGATTAGAGATTATTGAGTTATCTAGTTATACGATATATGAGAAACTTAATATTGCTAAGTATCATTTGATTCCTGATTTACTTAGTGAATATAGGGTTAAGAATATTAAGTTTACTGATAATGCTATTTTGAAGATTATTACTTATTATACTAAGGAAGCAGGGGCAAGGGATTTATATAGACAGATTGATTCTATTATTAGAAAGGCTATTATTAATAATGATAAGAGTAGTAAGGTTATTATTGATACTGGTGATGTTGAGGCTTATTTAGGGGCTCTTAAGTATAATATTACGATTAATGATATTAATAATAAAACGGGTATTGTTAATGGTCTTGCTTATACGATGTATGGTGGTAATATTCTTAAGGTTACTTGTACTTTATATCCTGGTAATGGGAAGGTTACTTTGACTGGTGCTTTAGGGGATGTTATTAAGGAGAGTATTTATATTGCTCTTAGTTATATTAAGGCTAATAATACGATGTTTAAGATTGATTATAAGATTTTTGAGGAAGTGGATTTTCACTTTCATATTGAAGAGGGAAGTACTCCTAAAGACGGGCCAAGTGCGGGTATTACGATAGTTACGGCGATTCTTAGTCTTCTTAAGAATAAAATTATTCCTAATAATGTTTCGATGACTGGGGAGATTACACTTAGAGGTAAGATTCTTCCAGTAGGGGGGCTTAAGGAGAAGTTAATTGCCGCTACTAGCAATGGTATTGATACTGTTTATTTACCTCTTGAATCTTCTAAGGAGTTTTCTCTTCTTCCTAGTGAGGTTAGGGATAATCTTAATATTATTTTGGTTGAGGATTATGAGGATGTTTATAAGTCTTTATTTAAATAGTTATTTTTGTAATATGTCTAATACATGAGAAGATGCTCCTAGTAGGTCTTCTCTTTCACATATTGATAGATGGTATTTGTAATACAGTTCAAAGGTTTCGGTATCCATTTTATTTATTTCTTTTCTTAAGTAATCGGTTGCTCCATCTTGAGATAGTATTTTTATTCTTTTTAGTTTTAGGGTGTTTTTATAATGGTTTATGTCTTCTAGTCTTACCATGCTATAGAGGTCTGTTTCAGTAGGGGTTATTTTGAAAGATTTATCTATTTTGTTTGTTTTTATGGCTTCTTTGATGGTGTTTTCGATGAAGCCATGTTTTATGATGGCATATTCGTTCATATAGTAACTTATGAATATTAGGCCTTTTTCTTTTACTATTCTTTTGGCTTCGGATAGGGCTTTTATTTTGTCTTCTTCTTTTATTAGATGGTACATTGGTCCAAAGAGAATGACTATGTCGAAAGTGTTATCTTTGAATATACTTAGGTCTAGGGCATTTCCTAGGTATGATTTTACTTTGTTACTTTTTCTTTTTAATGTCATTAGGTTGTGTTTTACTAGTTCTACTGCTGTTACATCATATTTTTCTGATAGGGGTATGGAGTATGAACCTGTTCCTGCTCCAATGTCTATTATTTTGGGGTTATCTAGGGTACTTAGATATTTTTCTAGATAGTGCATAGCGGTTCTATATTCTATTATTCCGTGTCTTCTTGTTAATCTTTTGTCTTCATTGAACTTGTTATAGTATTTTATTAGATTTTCTTCATTCATTGTTATCACCTGTTTATATGATACATTATTATTTGGAATATGTAAATATGTTTATGTTCACTGCAAGACATTTGTCTTGCTAGTGTTATTTGGAGCCTTGGTCTCCAAATAAGTATCAACCATACTTATTATATTTGGGGTTATTACTATTTATTAAAATTATGATAAATTGGGATGTTTTTCTTTTAAAATTATTATATATATGGTAAAATACTAGAGGAAAGAGGGAATGTTATGATATATTTTGATAATAGTGCAACTACTTTTGTTGATGATAGGGTACTTGATACTTTTTGTAAGGTATGTAAGGAATATCCAGGAAACTCTAATTCTATTCATAGTTTGGGAGTTAAGTCAAAGGAACTTGAGGATTATGCTACTAGTAAGATTGCTAAGTTGCTTAATGTTAAGGATAGTGAGATTATTTATACATCAGGAGCAACGGAATCTAATAATACGGTAATTAAGGGGATTGCTTCTAAGTATAGAAATCGTGGTAATCATATTATTACTACTCATCTTGAGCATTCTAGTACTACCCAGACTATGAAGTATTTGGAGAGTAAAGGTTTTGTTATTGATTATGTTAATATAGATGAAGATGGATTAATAGATTTAGATAATTTAAAAGAATTAATTAATGATAAGACAATTCTTGTTGCTATTTCTTATGTTGATAGTGAACTTGGTATTAGACAGAATATTAAGGAGATTAGGAAGATTATTAGTAGTTATCCTAAGTGTTTATTTCATGTTGATGCTACTCAGGCTATTGGTAAGATTAAGATTGATTTTAATGATATGGATTTTATGAGTATGTCTGGTCATAAAATATTTGGTATGAAGGGTATTGGTCTTCTTGTTAAGAAGGATAATATTGTTATTGATAATTTATTGCATGGTGGAAAGAGTACTACTGTTTACAGAAGTGGAACTCCTGCTCTTCCTTTGATTTGTAGTCTTATGAAGGCAATGGAAATTATTATGCCTTTGATAGAGAATAATTACTTTTATGTTCAAGGGCTTAATACTGGTATTGTTAACAATCTTAAGAAGTATGATAATATTCATATTAATAGTACGAAAAATAGTATTCCTTATATCATAAACTTTAGTATAATGGGAATTAAACCTGAGACTTTTATTCATGCTATGGAGGAAGAGGGTATTTTTATTTCTACTAAGAGTGCTTGTTCTACTAATGACTTGTCTAATAGTGTATATGCTGTTTATCATGATAATGATATTGCTACTCATAGTATAAGAATTAGTTTGTCTTATAAGAATACAATAGAAGAAGTTAATACTTTTAATAGGGTATTTGATAAGGTTATTAATAAATTAATGTTAAAATAATGTTTAAAAGTTTTGATACTTGTACATAATATTAATGGTGAAGTGATAGTAATAAAAGAAGTTTTAAATTATAGGTTTCTTAGTAGTTTAAGGCTTCTTTTTTATGTGTTTTTATGAAAAATAAAGATATGAGTTGACTTTTTTGGGAAATCTGCTATAATAGTAAACCATCTGATGGATTTATGAGGGGGTAATTATGAAAGTGAATATTAAAAAGATACTAGGTGTTACTAGTTTGTGTGTATGTTTAATTATGATTGTTATTTCTTCTATGATTTTATATATTAAAAATAATAATAGTAATAGTTATTATTTGAATATGAATATTGAGAATATGGATAATAATGAGAGTATTCCTATTGATTATGGTAAGATTATTTCTGATGTTAGAGAAAAATATAATAATGATGATGTTAAAGGAATACTTGAAATAGAAAATACTGACTATATTGTTCCTGTTATGCAAAGTAATGATAATGATTATTATCTTAATCATGATGCTTATGGTAATAATAATTATATGGGAAGTATATATTTAGACTATAGAGTTTCAATTGACTCTAGTAGAAAGTTATTAATTTATGGTCATAATTCTTCAAATATTGATATGCCATTTAAAATACTTGAAGAGTTTTATGATAAAGATTATTATGATAATCATAAATATGTAGATTTAACTACTGAAAAGGGTAAGAAAAGGTATGAAATATTTTCTGTTTATGTGGAAGTAGAGGACTTTTCTTATATGAGAGTTAACTTTAAGGATGATGAAGAGTATTTGAATCATTTATTAAAGTTAAAGAGTAAATCTATGTATGATACGGGTGTTGAAGTGACTAAAGATGATGAAGTACTTATACTTCAAACTTGTAGTACACATAAAGATTATCGTAATTATCAAAGAAAGTTTTTATTAATTATATTGAGGAGGGTTTAATAATGAAAAAAGGTTTTATGAAGTTTACTAAATTATTAGTGCTTGCTGCGATGATTATTTCTGATTTGATGACTCCTATTAGCGTTCTTGCTAATGAGATATCTGACAGAGACCCAGTAAAGGGAGATGTAGGTATTAATAATAAAGTAAGTAATAATGGCGATAGTGTTACTGTTAGTAAAGGTTCTTTAACTACAGGTGGTGATGTTTTAGTTACTAAGACTGTTAGTAAGACCGTTACCGATGGTGAATACGAAATTAAGTTTAGAATTGAAGGAAAGGATGTTAAAGAAACCACAACATCTACTAAACCAATATATGCTGTTGTAGTATTTGATAGATCTGGTAGTATGTATAGAGAAAAATGTGATTTTCTATTCTTTGGTTGTAAAGAAGTGAAATTTTCTTCTGCTGTTGATGGTGCTAGAGTATTTGCAAGAACATTAATAAATAGGTTTAGTAATGCTAATTTATCATTAGTAGCATTCGATGATGATGTTAATGTTTTAACAAATCCAAATGGTGATGGTTTTATAAATGGCAATTTTGATTCTGTTAGATTTGGTAGTCCAGATGGTGTTACTAATTTAACTGGTGCATTAAATAAGGCTAAGACTTTATTAGATGCTAAAAATGGAGACTATACTAAGTATGTTGTTGTAATTAGTGATGGTGCTCCTACTAATTCAAATGGATCTGCTACTGCTGCCGCTGCTCAAGAAGCAATTGCTGCTGCAAAATTACTAAAAGATGAGAATGTTAATATTTTCTCTATTGGTTATGAAACTGATAGAACTACATCTAATACACTTAGAAGTATTTCTTCTGGAGATGGCTATTATGCTGATGCTGATCCTGAAACAGTTGCTGCTAAATTTTCAGAAATTACAAGTAATATTACATCTTCTACATTTGCAGGAACTGAGGCTGTATTAAAAGATAATATTGGTGATGCTTTCACTGTAGTTCCAAATGATAAAATATCTGTAGATGCTGATGGAAATGTTACTGCTAATGTTGGTAATATTACTGAAGGTGGAACTGAAATATCATTTATTGTTAAGATTAAGCAAGATGAGGCTGATGGATGGAAAAATGTTAATGAAGGATTTAGTCTATCATATAAAGATTCAAATGATGAAGAGGCTAGTTTAGATTATTCTTCTAGTGAAGATCAACCACAAGTATATTGGGAGAGAAATACTTATAGTTATACGATTAATTATTATCGTGATAGTATTGAAGAAAATAACTTATTAGGTTCTAATAATAGTAATAGTGCTTATAAAGATGTTACTATAACTTTAAGTGATAGTGAGAAGAATGCTTATCTTGCTGCTGCTGGTGAAGGTTATGAATTTAATAGTGAAAAATCTGATAGTAGTTTGACTATCTCTATTGATAGTTCTAAGAATATTATTAATGTAGTATATACTAAGAAGAAACTTACTTATAAGGTTGTTTACTTATTTGAAAATAATGGTAGTTATACTGAGGTAAGTAGTGTACCTTCTATTAATGGTATTTCTGCTACTTATGGTGATAATGTTAATGCTTTAACTTATAATAATATTACTATTCCTGATGGTTATACTTTTAATGAGAATATGACTAAGGGAAATAACAATGGTATTTATTCTATTACAGATAATGATACTGTTATTAGATTATATTATGATAAGATTGATGTTAAATATAATGTTGTTTATAAGTTCCAGAATGTAGATAAGACTGGATATGAAGATAGACCTGATTTAGTTAATAATATATTTAATATTACTACTAAATATGGTACTACTATTAGCGTAGATGACTATTTGATTAGTCCTACTGGTTTTGTTCTTAATAGGGAAATGACTTATGGGGACAATAATGGTAAATATGTAATTACTGATGATAATGAAACTATATATATTTACTATGATAGAAGTAATTATAAGTTTAATGTTAATTATCACTTTAATGGTGAGTTTGATACTACTTATAATTATTCTCAAGATGCTATATATGGTGCTACTGAATATGCTAAGAATTATACTTTAGATAAAGTTAATAATGAACATTTAACTAATAAAATAAATAATGATAATAAGAATTATTTCTTAGATCCAGATAATAATAATGGAGAAATTGTTATTGGTGATAATGAAGATAATAATATTTTAAATGTTTATTATATTAGTACTGAGTTTATTCCTACTGATGATGGCGTTATTGAGAGTATTACTAAGAATAATAATATAAGAGAAGTTATTAGTTCTAGTGATAAGGTTACTTATACTATTAAATATAACTTCAATGGTAAAATTGAGAATATTAAGGCTGGTGACAAGGTAGTATTTACTATTACTGATACATTACCTGGAAGTATTAATACTGAAAGAAGTAATTTAAATGGTGGTAGTTATAATAGTGATACTAATACTAATACTAATACTATTACTTGGGTTATTGAGGAAACTGTTAATGAGTTTACTCGTTTATATGAAGTTAATAATAAAGAAATTAATATTACTTATAGCGTTTTATATAATGATTATATAAGTAATAATGGTGAGGTTATTACTAATAATGTAACTGGTAATACTAGTGTTGTTAGAGATAATGATATTGTAATTGCTACTGATGGTGTTTCTGATAGTAGTGATGTTAAAGTTAATATTAAGGGTAGTGTTATAGCAACTTATAAAGATACTGAGGGTAATATTCTTACTAGTAATTATACTAATAATGGTTTAGCTGGTAGTGAATATACTACTCCTCAAAAAGAAATCTTTGGTTATACTTTTAAAGAAGTTAATGGTGATGACAAAGAAGGCATTTATGTAGAAAATAAAGAATTAGTTGTTAATTATGTTTATACTAAAAATGATGGTAATACTGAAGAGGTTGAAGTTCTAAAGACTGGTCCTGAAGCTATTACTGATATTAATGGTAAAGTTAATTATACTATAAGTGGTTCTGCTACTGTTAGGGATTATGTTGGAGATATTAAAGTAACTATTAAGGATATGCTACCTTATGCTATTGATGAAGATAGTTCTATTATTCCTAATGCTTGTACATATGATGGTAATAAGACTATTACTTGTGTTAAGGAATATAAGAATGTAGTTTCTGATGATTATACAGATGGTATATTTAAAGTTGATACTTCATTTAATTTACAATTGGTATTTAAAGGTATTAATTCTGATACGATTGTTAATAAGGCACAAGTAGTAATTGATTTAGATGGTAATAAGACTCCATCTGATGAAACTGAGGTTGTTACTAATGTAGAAAAGGGTAATTTAGTTGTTAAACATATAAGTGGTAATACTGTACTTGAAGTAGAAGATACTAAGAGTAATTATGGTGGTGCTTCTTATAGTACTAGTCATAAAGCTTTTTATGGTTATACTTTAGATACTAGTAATTTACCTAGTAATGCTAATGGTAGTTATATTGCTAATAGTACTATTACTGTTGTTTATAATTATATTAAGAATGATGGTAATATTAAAGAAAATACTGTTAGTAAGATTCAAAATAATACTATTAATAGTATTGACTCTGAATTTAATTATGTATTAAGTTATACTGGTAAAATTAATGAATATGTTGGTGAAGTTACACTTGAACTTATTGATACTTTACCTTATAATGTAGAAATTATTTCTATGGATAATAGGTGTACTTTAAATGGTAAGACTATTGTTTGTAGAGAAACTTATAATATAACTGAAGAAGCTAATACAATAAGTGAATCTTTTGATATTAAATTGAAATATTTAAATATTACTGGTGCTGAAGTTACTAATAATGTTAAATCTAAACTTTATTATGGTAATAAAAATGTTGATGCTGAAGATAGTGTTACTGATGCTATTCCTTATGGTAGTGTAATAGCAACTTATAAAGATACTGAGGGTAATACTCTTACTAGTAATTATACTAATAATGGTTTAGCTGGTAGTGAATATACTACTCCTCAAAAAGAAATCTTTGGTTATACTTTTAAAGAAGTTAATGGTGATGACAAAGAAGGCATTTATGTAGAAAATAAAGAATTAGTTGTTAATTATGTTTATACTAAGAATGATGGTAATATTGAAGAGTTTGATGTTAAGAAAGAAGGCTCTAATATAGTAGAGAGTATTAATGGTGTATTTAATTATACTATTACTGCTAGCACTGTAATTACTGATTATGTTGGTGATGCTACTCTTATCGTTACTGATATTTTACCATATGCTATTGATAAAGATAATTCTACTTATGATAATAGATGTACTTATAATGAAGAAGATAATACTATTACTTGTAAAGTAGTATATACTGATATTACTGAAGATGATTATATTGATGGTGTATACTCTATTAATGAAGAATTTAATTTAGATTTAGTATTTGTTTCAGTAGATTCTGATAAGGTTGTTAATAAGGTTATTGCTAGTATAGTACTTGATAATAATAAAGAATCTGATGAAGATGAAAAAGTAACTGAGGTATTAAAAGGTACAGTTATTGCTACTTACAAAGATACTGATGGTAATGTATTATCTAATGATGTTACTACTACTGGCCTTGTAGGAAGTGAGTATAAAACTTCTTCTAAAGATTTCTTTGGATATAGTTTAAAAGAAGTTAAGGGTAGTGAAGTTGGTACTTATACTGAAGATACTATATATGTAGATTATATTTATGTTAAGACTATAGGAGAAGGAGATATTGAACCTCCTCAAACTGGAGTTGAAGGAACTAATTTATATGATTACTTATTACTTATTGGTATGTTAGTTATATCATTAAAAGGTTATAAGAAACTAAAGAGAAGTTTATAGTTTTAACTACTCACTTGAGTTAGAAGATGATTAAAAGTCTTCTAGCTCTTTTATTATGGGTATTTATAGTGGAAGTTTAAATGTTAATTATTTACTAATATTAAAATATATGGTACAATTAGGTAGGATGGTGTACATATGGATTATATATCAATAGATAATTTTGAAGGTCCTTTAGATTTACTTTTACATTTAGTAAAGGAATCTAATATAGATATATTTGATATTAAAATAGAAGAGATAACTGATAAGTATTTGGATTATATTAGAAGAGGGGAAGAATTAAATATTAATATTTCTTCTTCGTATTTAGTAATGGCAGCAGAACTTATGTATTTGAAGTCTAAGTCTTTACTTCCTAGTGTTAAAATAGAAGATGAAAAAGAAGATGATGAAGAGATTACTAGAGAGAATCTAATTAATAAATTAATTGAATATAAGAAGTATAAAGAGATGACTCCTATATTTAAAGAGTTAGAGGAAGAGAGAAAGAAGATATATATAAAAACACCAGAAAATAAGAATAATTATGTAGATAGTACTCTTAAAGGTGATTATGGGGCTTTGGATTTGATGGAAGCCTTTAGAAAGTTTTTAGAGAGAAGGGAAGCTGATAAGCCTCTTGAAACTATGGTTACTAAAAGAGAATATTCGGTAAGAGAAAGAAAGAATAGTATTAAGAAGATACTTATGACAAAGAAAAAGGCATATTTGGAAGATTTATTTGATGAATATAATAGACCAGTAGTGGTTGTTACTTTTTTATCTATACTAGAGATGGTAAAGGAAAAAGATGTTATTATTAATCAAGATAAGAACTTTGATAAAATATTGATAGAATTGAGGAATTGATATGGAAAGTGTAGTAGAGGGTCTTTTGTATGTTCAGGGTGATATTGGACTTACTTTAAAAGAGATTGAAGATATATTAGAAATTGGTGAAGATGAGGCAAAAAGAATTGTTCTTAATTTAAAGAATTATTATGATGATAATAGGAGAGGACTTAGGATTAATTTTTTAGGTAATACGATTAAACTTACTACGAGAGAAGAACATAGGGATTATTATCAGAAGTTACTTATGGATTCTTCTAGTAACGGTTTATCTCAGTCTGCTTTAGAGGTTTTGGCAATTATTGCATATAATGAGCCTATTACTAGGGGGGAGATTGATTCTTTGAGAGGGGTTGAATCTGCTTATGTTATGAGAAGATTGCTTGCTAAAGGGTTAATTAAAGAGTGTGGTAGAGCAAATACTCCGGGTAGGGCTATCCTTTATAAGACTACTGATGAATTTCTTGATTATTTTGGTTTGGCTTCTACTAGTGAACTTCCTAAGATTGATGTAGAAGATGTTAGTAGTGATACTAAAGATTTATATAAAACTATATATAAGGAGGAATAAATGATAAGTGGTTATTATAACCAGATTAAAAATGAATTATTAAATAATGAAGTATATAAAAGAGTAAAAGATTATTCTAAGAATAGAAATGAACTTAGTACTTATTATAATGTAGGTAAATTATTAATTGAAGCAGGAAAACAATATGGAGAAAAAATAATTGGAAATTATTCTGAAAAGTTAGTTGTAGAGGTAGGAAAAAAGTATAATAAAAGAACATTATTTCGGATGAGACAATTTTACAAATTAATTGAAGAACAAAAAGTGTCGACAGTGTCGACACAATTATCTTGGAGTCATTATTGTGAATTATTATCTATTAAAGATATTGATGAAATTAATTATTATATTATTACAACTGAGAGATATAACTTAAGTGTAAGAGAGTTAAGAGAAAGAATTAAAAATAAAGAATATCAAAGATTAGATGATAATACTAAATTAAAACTAATTAATAAAAAAGAATTATACATTAGTGATACTATTAAGAATCCAATTATTATTAAAAATAAGTTAGAAATAGATAAAGAAAATGTAAGTGAAAAAATGTTACAAAAAATAATACTTGAGGATATAGAAGGTTTTATGAGAGAACTTGGAGATAGTTTTAGTTTTATAGGTAGTGAATATAAAATTAAAATAAATAATGCTTACAATTATATAGATTTATTACTATTTAATATTAAATATAATTGCTATGTTGTTGTAGAATTAAAAGTAACTGAAGTAAAAAAAGAACATATAGGACAGATAGAAGTATATATGAATTATATAGATAAACATGTTAAGAATATTACTAATGATAGAACAATAGGAATAATAGTAGCAAGAAGAGATAATCATTATTATATAGAATACTCTAGTGATAAAATAATATATACAAGGGATTATGAATTAGTATAGGAGGAATATGATGGAAGAGGAGAGAATATTAAGTAGTGGTAAGTTAGAAGAAGATAAGGAATTATCTATTAGACCGCTTACTTTGGGTGAATATGTTGGACAGAGTGAGATTAAAGAAAACTTAAGTGTTTTTATTAAGTCTTCAGTTATGAGAGGGGAAGTACTTGATCATATTTTGTTATATGGTCCTCCAGGACTTGGTAAGACTACTCTTGCTTATATTATTGCTAATGAACTTGGTACTAATATTAAGACTGCTAGTGGGCCTTCGATTGAGAAGAGTGGGGACTTGGCAGCAATACTCTCTACTTTAGAAGAGGGAGATGTTCTATTTATTGATGAAATTCATAGAATACCTAGATATATTGAAGAGATTTTATATCCAGCAATGGAAGACTTTTACTTAGATATAATTGTAGGTAGTGATGGTTCATCTAGAAATATTAAGATTAATTTACCACATTTTACTTTAGTAGGAGCTACTACTAGAGCGGGTGATTTATCTAGTCCTTTAAGAGATAGATTTGGTATTATTTCTAAACTTAATTTTTATACTGAGGAAGAATTATATCAGATTATTAAGAGAACTTCTAGAGTACTTGATACTCCTATTACGGATGATGCTGCTAGAGAACTTGCTAAGAGAAGTAGGGGTACTCCGAGAATTGCTAATAGATTATTTAAAAGAGTAAGAGACTTTGCTTTGGTATATGGTGATGGTATTATTAATGAAAAGATATTGGATAGTTCTTTAAATAGATTAAAGGTTGATAAGACTGGTCTTGATGATACTGATTATAATTTGCTTTTGGCTATAGTAGAAAGATTTAATGGGGGACCAGTAGGACTTGAAGCTCTTGCTTCTTCGATTGGAGAAGAGGCTTCTACTATTGAAGATGTATATGAACCTTATTTATTACAACAGGGTTATTTAAAGAGAACTGCTAGAGGTAGAGTTGTTACTGATAAGACTTATGAATATTTAGGTATTAAGAAAGATTAATATATTATGCCCTACAAGTCTAAGGTCTTGTAGGGTATTTCAAAGCCATTAAGTCTTTGAAATAAAGTTTTTGGTGGTATATGCAAATTTTGGGATAACCACTGAGTAAAGATGTAATTCAACCATTGCATTTTTTGCAATAGTTCAAAAGTAAAAAAATGAATTTCAGTTATTGTAAAAAATGCAACAACTGAAAGAGATGGTTAATTGAATAGGTTATTATAATTTGAATGATGGAAAACTTGATAGAATTTTAACTTGTCGGAAATACTGATAAATTGAAGAGTTAAAATAATGATATGTTTATTTAGATAGGAGTGTGTTATGAGGAAATTTAGTTATATTACTGATTATGGTTTAATTAATTCTAGTGTAAGAGGTTATATTACAGAGTTAGAGAAAGAACTTGCTATGCTTATTGATATGGAAGTTAATAATGGTATTTATATAGATACTTATAAGAAATTAAAAGAATTTAAAAGTAAATATTCTGATTTACATGGTATTTATAATAGAATACTAAATGATTTAACTAGTGGTGATAATGTAGAGTATTGTTTTAAGTATGGTAAATATAAAGATGATGCTTCACTAGTAGGATTAGAATTTGAAAAAGATTTAAAAGAAATATTTGAGTTAGAAGAGAAGTGCAGAGACTATTCTGTTAAGTTATGGGAAAGAGATATTACTAATTATGATAATATTACTAATGGAGAAGACTTTATGACTGTAATTCATGCTAGTTATTTTGAACCGGGTGTAAAGGGAGAATTAAATTATCATGATAATGAGTATAGTAAACAATACTTATCTTGCTCTTTAATATCAGGTAGAGAACTTAATACTTTTGGAGATGTTAAAACATTATTTGTTATGGATGTTAATAGTGATAGTTATATTGCTTCTTCTTTTGTTGATTCTGTTACTTCAGAAACTACTGAGGCTGATTTTAATACTTTAAAAGAAATTGATGTTAATGGAAATAAACATTATATTAAGGTTGGTTATACTAATGATATGGAAAGTTCTGTTACTTCAATTAGTAGTCCTAAAATGATAGAAGAATTAAGTATTCAAAGGGAATTAAAAGATAGTGGAGAGTTATATAGATATAATAGTCAAACTAATGAAGTCGTATTAGATAGAACTAAAACAAGAGTAGTAGGAGCTTTACTTCTTAGTAATGGATGTGATTTGTTACTAGGAGAATATATTAATCTTAAACAAATGGGAATAAGATTTAAATGTATTAATAAGGGATTATATAGACAAAAAAATAATATTCCTCCATATAATGAAGAAGAATATAATAAATTTCTTATTAATTTAGATAGTTTAGATGAAGTTATTTCTAGATATAATGTTTCAGATAATTTACTTAGAGAATATTATTATGAAGTGGTATTACCTATGAAATATGATGATAATGTGATGAAAGTAATTAATAAAAAGTTTTCTTTATATTTACCAGATATTGCAAGTGGAAAGGGTAAATAGATAGTTAACTTATAGTAAACTTATGTTGTTTTACGAACTTAAAAAGTGTATACAAATGATACATTTTTTTTGCTTTATAAATATGGTATAATATTAATGCTTTAGAGGGGAAAATTTATAAAGGGTGGTTTGGATGGAATTATTAAAAAGAATAGAAGATCTAAAAAGAGAAATACAGAATAATCTTAGTGATAGTTTTGATATTATTCTTAATAATATTCCTAAATATACTATGTATGGATATATTAGGGAGTGTAATAAGAATAATTTAGATAGATATGCACTTAGATTTGGAAGAAAAAGATATACTTATGGGGAATTTATTGATTTGATAGATAGGTATGCTAAGGGATTTACCGCTATGGGGATTAGAAAAGGTGATAGAGTAGCACTTTTACTTCCTAATTTACCAGAGTCTACTATTATTATATATGCTTTAAATAAGATTGGGGCTGTTTCAGATAATATTGATCCTACTAGTAAAGAAGATAGAATGAAATATTTTTTAGAGAAAGAAAAAGTAAATGCTATTGTATGTTTTGATAAAGTATATGAAACTTCAATTAAACCTATTGAGAATTATATTTATAATGAATTAAATATTAATAAAGTATTAATTACTAAGATTACTGACTCTTTACCTATGATTGAAAGTACTATGTATAGAATGAAATTTAGAGATGAAGATATTGTTAAGAGAGTAAGTACTTCATATGGTAATATTAATATATTTGGAGTGGATAGATTTCTTAAGGATTCAAGATATCAAGTATGTTATACTAATCCATATATAGCGAATGAAGTAGCTACTATATGTCATTCTTCTGGTACAACAGGAATACCTAAGACTATTCCTTCTACTAATGAGAATGTTAATTTTATTGCTTTTCAACATCAAATATCAAATATAGATTATAGTAGAGTTAAAACATTTTTACATGTACTTCCTGGTTTTGCTCAGTTTGGTTTTTCTGATTCGATGCATTTGGGTCATAGTTTAGGATTAGAAATGATAGAAATACCAATATTTTCACAAGTGAATATTATTGATATTTTACTTAAGACTAAGGCTAATTGTTTATTTGGTACACCTTCTTTTTGGCTTAGACTTATAGGTAGTGATAAATATAATAATACTGATTTATCTTTTCTTGAAGAAGCAGTATATGGAGGTGGTACACTTACTATTACACAGCTTGCTAATATTAATAGATTTTTAATAGCACATAATGCTAAGTGTTTACTTAGAACTGGTTATGGTATGAGTGAATTTAATGGTACTTGTATATTAGAAGATCCTTTTATGTCTACTCCTGGTAGTTGTGGAATTGATTTACCTGGTGGTAGTGGTATTATTATTGATCCTGATACTATGAAAGAATTGGGTAGTGGAGAGATTGGTCATTTATATTATAGTAAGGGTAGTAATCCAGTATGCGAATTTGATGGAGAAGTATTACATAAAACAATTAATATTGATGGAAGAGAGTATATTGATACTGGAGATATAATGAAAAAGAATGCTAGAGGGGAATACTTTTTTGAAGGTAGAGCAAGTGGTATGATATCTAGATATGATGGTTATAAGATATATCCTAATGCTTTAGAAAATGCTGTTACTAGTTCTTCTTATGTAGAAGATGTTATGATATCTGAATATTATGATGAAAATAATTTTGGTGCTATGCCTCTTATATATGTTGTTTTATCTAAAGATAGTAAAGGTATTGATATAAAAGATATTATAAAGAGTATTATTGATAATTATATTTTAAGTAATAATAATATGTCGTTTCGTGATATTCCTACTAAATGGAAAGTAGTAGACGAGTTACCATATACAACGGCTTTAAAGAAAGATTATAAGAAAATAAAAGAAGATGGTATTGATGGGAGCGAGATTAGTATTGTTTGTCATGAGACTAATATGGGACTTGGTTATTATGATATAGTTATGCCTACTAAAGGTAAAAAACTAATAAAGAAATAAAAAGGTGGTAGTAGTATGAATTTTAATTTAGGTTTAAC
>ERZ780149.1748-NODE-1748-length-22257-cov-5.969958_pt1 | contig 22257 bp, 22 predicted proteins | sample MGYA00511367_ERZ780149 | MGnify/ENA primary metagenome ERZ780149 (study PRJEB29588, sample SAMEA2153852) | human gut metagenome | biome: human gut; feature: human-associated habitat; material: faeces | place: Denmark | collected 2008/2010 ... | reverse complement strand
AGCAGCAGATTTACAGTCTGTCCCCATTGGCCACTCGGGAACACGCCCATATTCATTTTTGTGCGTCCGTTCGCCGGACGACTTGCTTATTTTAGCATGGGAAATGGATTTTGTCAACTGTTTTTTACTTTTTTCTTCAAAGGTTTTTTGCGCCCGTCGAAGGCGGGGTGCGGCAATGTGGATGGCTTTGTGCGAAAACGGCGGACATCCGTCTTTTTTGCTGCAAAAATATTTATTGGATAAGCGGCAGATCCGGCGGCTCCGGATTGCATTCTGCGCAATTCTATGTTATAATTTCGGACGAACTGAACAGAAAACAGCAGGTGCCTTCTGCCGCTTTGCGCGGTGGGAAGGGTAAAAGGGAAGCGGGTGCAGATCCCGCACGATCTCGTCACTGTGATAAGGGAGTCCGCGTCAGGGTGCTGTGTGCACCGGCCACTGGAGCATTGCTCCGGGAAGGGGATGCCGGGCGGCGATCTTTCAGTCAGGAAACCTGCCTGCTGTTGGTACGGGGGCCTGAGCCCCAGATCACGAGGAATTGGTTGTACCAAAAAGCCCTGAAAAAAATCAGAGGTCTTTTTGTCATGCCATCCGCAGGACAAAAGGGCCTCTTTTTTACCTCACTTTCCTGTACCCTTTGTTCGGTTCGGCCGCAATTTATCCACAGGAAAGGACAAGACAATGAGAAAGATCGAAACCAAGAAGCTGGCTGCAGCCGTTACGGCTCTGGTTCTGTGCGCCGGTGTGCTCACCGGCTGCGGCGGTGCTGCTTCCGGCACTGCATCCAGCACCGCTGCGTCTGCCGCTTCCAGCGAAGCGAGCAGCGAGGAGGCTGACGAAATGGCAGCAAAGAATGTGGCAGACCTGATCGATGCCATCTATGTGCAGGAGCGCAATGATGACACCGACGCTCAGTGCGAAGCCGCCAAGGCTGCATGGGATGCCCTGACCGACGCCCAGAAGGAACTGGTGGAAGGCGAGAACGCTGATCCCGACTACTTTGGCCGTGACACCGGCGACGCTTCCAAGGACGATGCCCGCAATCAGGACGACATCGGCGACAACGAGCTGCTGGTGGTCTCCTTCGGCACCTCCTTCAACGACAGCCGCGTGAAGGACATCAAGGGCATCGAGGATGCTCTGCAGGCCGCATACCCGGACTGGAGCGTGCGCCGCGCCTTCACCGCACAGATCATCATCAACCATGTGCAGGCCCGTGACGGCGAAAAGATCGATAATATGCAGCAGGCCATGGACCGCGCTGTGGCGAACGGCGTGAAGAACCTTGTCGTCCAGCCCACCCACCTGATGCACGGCGCTGAGTACGACGAAATGATGGAAATGATCGACACCTACCGCGACAAGTTTGAATCTGTCGCTGTGGCTGAGCCCCTGCTGGGTGAGGTCGGCTCCGATGCCACCATCATCAATCAGGATAAGGAAGACGTTGCCAAGGCTGTCACCGCTGCTGCTGTGAAGGAAGCCGGCTACGACAGTCTGGATGCCGCTGCTGCGGACAAGACCGCCTTTGTCTTTATGGGCCACGGCACCTCTCACACCGCAAAGGTGAGCTACAGCCAGATGCAGACCACCATGCAGACTCTGGGCTATGACAATGTGTTCATTGGCACCGTTGAGGGCGAGCCGGAGGAAACTGCCTGCGAGAACGTCATCGAGGCTGTTAAGGCTGCAGGCTACACCAAGGTGATCCTGCGCCCGCTGATGGTGGTTGCCGGCGATCACGCCAACAACGACATGGCCGGTTCGGATGATGATTCCTGGCTGAGCATGTTCAACGCTTCCGATGCATTTGAGTCGGTTGACTGCCAGATCGCTGGTCTGGGTGAGATCGAGGATGTCCAGAAGCTGTATGTCGCCCACACCAAGGCGGCGATCGATTCTCTGAACGGTTGATCAAACGAACCCTCTCCGTTTCGCGGCCGCTTTGCGGCATCCGATGGAGAGGGTTCATTTTTTATCGGAACAATGGTATAATAAAAGCTGATTTTTTATAATGTAGAGGTATTTCCTATGAAACGCGTTTTTTCCTGTGTTGTCGCTGCTTCTCTGGCACTGAGCCTGCTGGCGGGCTGTGGCGCTTCTTCCACGGCATCTTCTGCGGCGTCCGGCGCTGCCAGCTCGGAGGCTGCTTCTTCCGTGGCTTCTTCTGCCGTTGAGACCGCCGCTTTGCCGGATGGTGTGTATACCGCCGACTTTGACACCGACAGCTCCATGTTCCATGCCAACGAAGCCTGCAACGGCAAGGGCACTCTGACCGTGGAGAATGGCCAGATGACCTTCCACGTCAGTCTGGCGTCCACCCACATCGTCAACCTGTATCTGGGCAAGGCTGCGGACGCCGCAGCCAACGCGTCCGACTGGCTGCAGCCCACCACCGACACCGTCACCTACTCCGATGGCACCTCGGAGGAGGTGTACGGCTTTGATATCCCGGTCTCTGCCGTGGATGCCGACTTTGATCTGGCTATTCTGGGCACCAAGGGCAAGTGGTACGATCATGTCGTCAGCGTACGCAATGCGGTCCAACAGGCTGACACCGCAGCTCCCGCCGACGGCACCTACACCTGTGAGGTAACGCTGGAAGGCGGCTCTGGCCGTGCCACCGTGGAGAGCCCCGCTGCCCTGACCGTGGCAGATGGCAAAATGACCGCTACCATCGTGTGGAGCAGCCCCAACTACGACTATATGCTCGTGGACGGCGAGAAGTATCTGCCCACCAACACCGATGGCAATTCCACCTTTGAGATCCCCGTTGCCGCGCTGGACACGGCACTGGACGTCACCGCCGACACCGTGGCCATGAGCACCCCCCACGAGATCGAGTACACGCTGACCTTTGATTCCGCAAGGCTGAAGTGACTCCTCCAGTCACCTTCTTTGGCAAAAAGATAAACTTTACCGTACTGCCAAAGCCTCCCTCTATGAGGGAGATGGCGCGGCGCAAGCCGTGACGGAAGGAGTTACCTATGAAAATCACTCGCAACCAATTTCTGAAACTGATCCCCGCTGCGGCGCTGACGCTGACCGGCTGCGGCAGCAAGGCTCAGCCTGCCAATACGGAAAGTCTTGTTTTCTCCCATCATTACAAGCTGGACTATGCACAGCAGTTCACAGCGGATTGCTATGAGGGCGGCTATACCATGCTGACCATCGCGGAGTCGGATGCACGGTTCCTTGTTGTGCCGGAAGATGCTGCGGAGGTGGATAGTCTGCCCGCTGATGTGACTGTGCTGCGCCAGCCGGTGGAGAATATTTATCTGGTCTCCACCTCGGTGATGGATCTGCTCTTGCATCTGGACGCACTGGACAGCGTGGCCTTTTCCGGCACCAAGGCCGAGGGCTGGTATCTGCCCGCAGTGCAGCAGGCTATGGAAGAGGGAAAAATCGCGTATGCAGGCAAGTACAGCGCCCCGGATTACGAGCAGATCCTGGCGGCGGGCTGCCGCCTTGCCATTGAGAATACCATGATCCTGCACACGCCGGAGGTAAAGGAACAACTGGAACACTTTGGCATCCCGGTGCTGGTGGAGCGTTCCAGCTACGAGAGCGACCCGCTGGCCCGCATGGAGTGGATCAAGCTTTACGGTATCCTGCTGGGCAGGGAAGAACAGGCCGAGCAGGTGTTTTCCGCGCAGGAGACAGCCGTTCAGCCCATCCTCTCGCAGGAACCCACGGGAAAAAGCTGTGCCTTCTTCTCGCTGACCACCAACAACCTTGCCACTGTGCGCAAGGGCAGTGACTATGTGGCCCGCATGATCGAAATGGCAGGCGGCAGCTATGTCTTTGCGGATCTGACGGACAATGGCAACAGCCTTGCTACCATGAACCTGCCGCTTGAGGACTTCTATGCAGGCGCAAAGGATGCCGATGTGCTCATCTACAACAGCGCCATCGAGGGCATGATCGCATCGGTGAGCCAGCTGACCGAGCGTTTCCCGCTGCTGAACGAGTTCAAAGCGGTGCAGAACGGTCAGGTGTGGTGCACCACCCAGAGCCTGTTCCAGCAGAGCATGGAGCTGGCAGACCTGATCGTGGACATGAACCGGGTGTTTACCAAGGGCACACCTGCCGCCGGTGAACTGAAATTCCTCACCCATGTGGATTAAAGTGAAGAAATTTTACAGAAAGGAAAGCCTATGACCCGTACCAGACGTCTCGCAGCCGCCTATATTGCCCTTGCGGCAGCCGTGGCGGTGCTTTTTGCGCTGAACCTGTTCTGGGGCAGCGTATCCCTTGCACCGGGAACGGTGCTGACGGCACTGCTGGGCAAGGGCGGCGATGCGCTTGCGGGGAACATCATCCTGCAGCTGCGCCTGCCCCGCGCGGTCATGGCGGCGCTGCTGGGGGCAGCCCTCAGTGCAGCGGGATACCTTCTGCAGACCTTTTTTGCAAACCCCATTGCCGGGCCCTTTGTCATGGGCGTTTCCAGCGGCGCAAAGCTGGCGGTGGCCCTGACCATGGTGGTGTTTTTGGACCGCGGGATGCTGACCAGCTCGGCCACCATGATCGTGGCGGCCTTTGCGGGTGCCATGGCTGCCATGGCCTTTGTGCTGGCGGTGGCCCGGCGGGTGCAGCGCATGAGCATTCTGGTCATCTGCGGTGTGATGATCGGCTACATCTGTTCCGCTGTCACCGATATCGTGGTGGCCTTTGCACAGGACTCCAACATCGTCAACCTGCACAACTGGTCGCAGGGCAGCTTTTCCGGCATGACATGGGCCAATGTGCAGGCAGCGGCGCTGGTGACGCTGCCTGTGCTGGCGGCAGCCTTTCTGCTCTCCAAACCCATGGCGGCCTACCAGATGGGCGAGGAGTACGCCCGCAGTGTTGGCGTAAACGTCAGGCTTTTCTCGGCGGTGCTGGTGCTGCTTTCCAGTCTGCTGGCTGCCTGCGTCACCGCCTTTGCGGGGCCGATCTCCTTTGTGGGCATCGCGGTGCCGCACCTTGTAAAGCAGCTGCTGGGCAGCGCAAAGCCGCTGCATGTGCTGCCCGGGTGTTGTCTGGGCGGTGCGGCCTTCTGCCTCTTCTGCGACCTGCTGGCCCGCAGTCTGTTTGCGCCCACAGAGCTGTCCATCAGCTCGGTCACGGCCGTGTTCGGCGCACCGGTGGTCATCTGGCTGCTGGTGCGGCGCAGTCAGGAGGGTGCACGATGAAGGAACATTTTTTGTGCGGAGCACAGGGTCTTGCCATCGGCTACGGCAAGACACCGCTGCTCTCGGATATTTGCCTCGGGGTGCAGCCGGGCCAGATCCTGACCCTCATCGGCCCCAACGGCGCAGGCAAATCCACCTTGCTGCGCACGCTGGCGGGTCAGCTGGCCCCAATGGGCGGCACGGTGCTGCTGGAAGGCAGAAGCCTTGCCGATTACACCGGTACCCAGCGGGCGCAGAAGCTGGCCCTCATGGCCCCGCACAGCCGCCGGATGGAGCTGACCACCTGCTTTGACTTTGTTTCGGCGGGGCGCTATCCCTACACCGGACGGCTGGGCATTTTGTCTGCCGAGGACAGGCAGCAGGTGCACAGAGCCTTGGAGCTGGTGGGCGCGGCGCAGCTGGCAGGCCGGGATTTTAACCGCATCAGCGACGGCCAGCGCCAGCGCATCCTGCTGGCCCGGGCCCTGTGCCAGCAGCCGGAAGTGATCCTGCTGGACGAACCGACCTCTTTTCTGGACATCAAGGGCAAAATTGAACTGCTCACCATCCTCGGAACGCTTGCACACACCCAAAAGCTGGCGGTGATCCTGAGCCTGCACGAGCTGGAGCTGGCCGAAAAAATAGCGGACACGGTGGTGTGCGTTTCGCCCGGCGGTGTTTCCGGCGTGCTGACCCCGGAACAGGCGTTTCAGCCGGAGAACATTCGCGCTTTATACGGCCTGACCGAACAGCAGTACACGGCTCTGTTCGGCACGCCGGAGCCGGAAGCCGAAAAGGCACCCGCCGGAAAGCCGCAGTTTGAGCATTACGTCCGCAGCGGCCAGAAGCTGCTGCGCTGCGGCTACACCACCGGCACCTGTGCCGCGCTGGGGGCTGCCGGGGCGGCGCGTCTGCTGCTGACCGGCCGCGAACCGGAAACGGTGGCCCTGCGCACGCCCAAGGGCATCGTGGTGGAGGTGGCTCCCCTCTGGTGCCGCAGAACGGACACAGGTGCCGCATGTGCCATCCGCAAGGACGGCGGCGACGATGTGGATGTGACCACGGGCCTGCCGGTGGTCGCATCGGTGGTGCTGGAACCGGATGCCCCCGGCGTATGCATCTTTGGCGGCGAGGGGGTGGGTCGGGTAACGAAGCCCGGCCTTGACCAGCCCGTAGGCGAAGCCGCCATCAACCATGTGCCGCGCCGGATGATCGCCGAGGCACTGGAACGGGAAGCTGAAAATGCTGCCTACACCGGCGGCTTTGCGGTGACCATTTCCATCGAGGGCGGTGCCGAGACCGCAAAGCGCACCTTCAACCCGCACATCGGGGTGGAGGGCGGGCTTTCCGTGCTGGGCACCAGCGGCATCGTGGAACCCATGAGCCAGCAGGCGATTCTGGATACCATCCAGCTGGAAATGAATCAGGCTGCGCTGCGGGCAAAAAATGCCCCCGGCCCCCGGCGGCTGGTGCTGGCACCCGGCAACTACGGGCTGGACTATCTGGCCTCCGCTCTGCCGCAGTTTGAGCGGTTCCCGGTGGTCAAGACCTCCAACTTCATCGGGGATACGCTGGATATGGCGGCAACGGCAGGATTTGAACAGGTGCTTCTGGTGGGACACGTGGGTAAGCTCTGCAAGCTGGCGGCAGGGGTCATGAACACCCATTCCCACACGGCAGATGGCCGTGCCGAGGTGTTCTGTGCCCATGCGGCGCTGTGCGGGGCCCGGCGCGAAGTGTGCGCTGCCCTGATGGACGCCGCCACCACGGATGCCTGCCTTGACATTCTGGACGGCGCAGGGCTGCGCGGCCCGGTGCTGGAAAGCATCCTTGCAGCCATCCAGATGCATCTGGACCGACGGGCAGGCGGGGCATTCCGGGTGGGCGCGGTGCTCTTTTCCAACCAGCACGGCCCGCTGGGCGAGACCTGTATTGCAAAGGAGCTGATGAAGGAATGGCAGAACTGAAAGGCACCTTTTACGGCGTCAGCGTAGGCCCCGGCGACCCGGAGCTGCTGACCCTGCAGGCGGTGCGGCTGATCCGGAAATGCCCGGTACTGGCTGCGCCGCAGACTTCTTCCGGCCAGATGCTGGCGCTGGACATCGCCCGCAGTGCGCTGGGAAAAGCGCTGGATGGCAAGACCATCGTCCCGCTGCACTTTGCCATGAGCCGCGACCCGGCCGTGCTGGCGGCTTCCCACAAAGCAGCAGTGCAGGCGGTGCGGCCTTATCTGGATGCCGGGCAGGACACTGCCATGCTGAACCTTGGGGACGTTTCCATCTATGCTACCTTTGGCTATCTGCAGTGCCTTCTGGAAGCAGAGGGCTATCCCACCGCCATGGCGGCGGGGGTGCCAAGCTTCTGTGCGGCGGCGGCGCGGCTGAATGTGCCGCTGACCGGCGGCATGGATGCGCCGCTCACCATTGCGCCGGGCAGCTGGGCGGGCCGCGTGCTGGAAACGCCCGGCACCAAAGTATTGATGAAGACCGGCAGGCAATTGCCTGCCTTGTTGGATACCCTGCGGCAGGCAGATAAGCTGAAAAACAGCGCCCTTGTGTGCAACTGCGGACTGCCGGATGAACAGGTCTGCCCGGACCTTTCCTGCGGGCAGCCGCAGGTCCAGCCGGGCTATTTTACCACCGTTCTGGTAAAGGAGTAATGTTATGATACATTTTGTAGGCGCAGGCCCCGGTGCTCCGGACCTGATCACCCGGCGCGGTGCGGCCCTTCTACAGGCAGCCGACTGCATCATCTATGCGGGCAGTCTGGTCAACCCGGCGCTGCTGGGCCTTGCCAGAGAGGACTGTGCGGTTTACAACAGCGCCGAAATGACGCTGGAACAGGTGCTGGCGGTAATGCGGCAGATGGAAGCCGCAGGCCGCACCACCGTGCGTCTGCACACCGGCGACCCCTGCCTGTACGGTGCCATCCGGGAGCAGATGGATGTGCTGGACGCCGAGGGCATCCGCTACGATGATACACCGGGCGTGTCCAGTTTCTGCGGTGCGGCAGCGGCGCTGAACGCCGAGTACACCCTGCCCACCGTGAGCCAGACCGTCATCATCACCCGCATGGAGGGCCGCACCCCGGTGCCGGAAAAGGAAAAGCTGGCAGGCCTTGCCGCCCATGGGGCCACCATGGTGATCTTTTTGTCCATCGGCCTTGTGGAAAAGGTGCAGCAGGCGCTTCTGGCGGGCGGAGCTTACACGCCGGATACCCCGGCAGCGGTGGTGTACAAGGCCACATGGCCGGAAGAACGGACCGTCCGCTGCACTGTGGGCACGCTGGCGGAAAGTGTTCATGCAGCGGGCATCACCAAAACGGCGCTCATCGTGGTGGGTGACTTTTTGGGCCGAAACTACGAGCGCAGCAAGCTGTACGACCCGGCCTTTACCACCGAGTTCCGCAGGGGGACAGACCAGTGACCCGGGCCTACCTTGCCTTTACGGCAAAGGGCCTTGCGCTGGCGGAAAAGCTGGCCGCAGAATATCCCGGCAGCGTGGCCCGCTGCGGCCATGAGCCCGGGCAGCCGGGCCTTGCGGACTGGACGGCCCGGCAGTTTGCACACAGTGATGCCCTTATTTTTGTGGGCGCGGTGGGCATTGCGGTGCGGGCCATTGCGCCCCACTGCAAAAGCAAGGCGTCTGACCCGGCGGTGGTGGTGCTGGACGAGTGCGGACGCTTTGCGGTGCCCGTTCTCTCCGGCCATCTGGGCGGGGCCAACGAGCTGGCGCGGAGGCTGGCCGCTGTGTGCGGCGCGGTGCCGGTCATTACCACTGCCACGGATGCAAACGGTGTGTTTGCGGTGGATGAATGGGCCAGACACCAGAACTGTGCCGTGCTGGAGCCGGAGCGCATCAAAAAGATCAGCGGCGCACTGCTGGCGGGCAGAACGGTGCGGTTCGCATCCGACTGGCCCATTGCGGGCAGTCCGCCTGCGGGCCTTGCAGAAGATGCAGCGGCCCCGGAGCTTGCCCTCACCCTGTGCCCGGCGGGAGATGCTTTGCATCTTGTGCCGCGCATCGGCGTGCTGGGGGTGGGGTGCAGGCGCGGCACCGGTACCGACACGCTGGCCGAAGCCTTTGCGGCCTTCTGCGCACAGGCAGGCCTTGCCCCGCAGTGCATCGCGGCGGCGGCCAGCATCGATCTAAAGCAGAACGAAGCGGGCCTTCTGGCCTTTTGCCAGAGTCGAGGCTGGCCTGTGGAGTTTTTCACGGCGGAACAGCTGCGGCAGGCCCCCGGCAGCTTTACGCCCTCGGCCTTTGTGCAGAGCGTCACCGGCGTGGATAACGTCTGCGAGCGCGCTGCGGTGCTGGCTGCAGGCGGGCCGCTGGTTTTTCACAAATTTGCCCGCACCGGCGTGACCTTTGCGCTGGCTGTGCGGCCCTTTGCCCCGGATTGGAGGTGGCAGCATGTCTGATATGTACGAATGGGACATGGACCGGCCCGAGAATGTTGTTTACGTGGTGGGCCTTGGCCCCGGCGATGTTTTTTATCTGACCCAGGAAGCCCAGAGCGCCCTTGAACATGCAGATGCGATCTGCGGCTACAAGCTTTACATTGACCTGATCGAGCCCAAGTTTCCCTGCGAGGAATACTATGCTACCGGCATGACGCAGGAGATCGACCGCTGCCGCTGGGCGCTGGAAAAAGCCCGCACCGGCAAGCGGGTCGCGCTGGTGTGCAGCGGCGACGCGGGTGTTTACGGCATGGCCAGCCCGCTGCTGGAGCTGGCCGAGGATTACCCGGATGTTGCCGTGGAGGTGGTGCCCGGGCTCACTGCCGCCCTCAGCGGCGGAGCGGTGCTGGGCGCACCGCTGGCCCACGATTTCTGCGTGATCTCGCTTTCCGACCGACTTACCCCGTGGGAGGTCATCGAAAAGCGGCTGGCCTGCGCCGCGCAGGGCGATTTCTGCGTGGCACTGTACAATCCCTCTTCCAAGGGCAGGCCGGACTACCTGCAAAAGGCGGTGCGCATCCTGCGCGCAAACGGCAAGGGGCCGGAGACGGTCTGCGGCCTTGTGCGCAACATTGGCCGCGAGGGCCAGAGCGCCCGGGTGCTGACGCTGGCCGAGCTGGAAGACACGCCGGTGGATATGTTCACCACCGTTTACATCGGCAACGGGAACACCCGCGCCCTTTCGGGCCGGATGGTCACGCCCCGGGGGTACCGCAAATGAAAGCTGTTGTGTTCAGCGGTACCACCGAGGGACGCCGCTTTTCCAAAAAGCTGGCGGCACTGGGGGCCGAGGTGACCGTGTGCGTGGCAACGCCGCTGGGAGCCGAGGAACAGGGTGAGATGGCGGGCATCACGGTCCACGCCGGGCGGCTGGGACCGGATGCCATGGCGGCGCTGCTGACGGGTGCAGACCTCTGCGTGGATGCCACCCATCCGTATGCGGTGGATGTGACCCGGAACATCCGCGCTGCGGCGGCACAGGCCGGCGTGGAATACCGCCGCCTGCTGCGGGCCCGGAGCCCGCTGCCCGAGGACTGTGTGGTGTTCGGGACCGCGGCGCAGGCGGCAGAGTACCTTGCTGGAACGAAGGAAAACATCCTGCTTGCCACCGGTGCCAAGGAGCTGGCAGCGTTTGCGCCGCTGGACCCGGCGCGGCTTTACCCCCGGGTCCTGCCCACGCCGGAGGGCATTGCCGCCTGCGAGGCAGCCGGGATCCCGCACCGGAACATCATTGCCATGCAGGGGCCGTTTTCCTGCCAGCTGAACAAAGCTTTGATCGAACAGTTCCACATCCGGTACCTCGTCACCAAGGACGGCGGCGCGGCGGGCGGCTTTGCCGAAAAGGTGCAGGCCGCAGCTGAGGCCGGCGTACAGCTGGTGGTGCTGCGCCGTCCGGAGGAGGTCGGCGAGACCGAGGCAGGATTATTCACGCATTGTCAGGAGATTTTGAAATGGTCACACTGATCGGTATGGGAAGCGGCAGCTGGGAGGCTTTGTCGGTGCAGGCGCAGGACGCTGTGCGCAGGGCAGGCCTTGTGTTTGGCGCAAAGCGGCTGCTGGCGGGCCTCCCGCCCGAGTGCACCGCCCGGCAGTTTGCCCTCTATCAGCCTGCCGAGATCCTTGAAACGCTGGCGCAGGCCCCCGGGCAGGATGCCGCCGTGCTTTACAGCGGGGACACCGGGTTTTATTCCGGTGCGTCCGGCCTGCTCACGCCCCTGCGGGCGCTGGGCATCCCTGCGCGGGTGTATCCGGGCGTTTCCAGCATCCAGCTGCTGGCGGCGGCGCTGGGCCGCCCATGGCAGGACTGGAAGCTGGTGTCGGCCCACGGCTGTGCCTGCGACCCGGTGGCAGAGTGCATGACAGAGCGCTCCGTCTTTTTCCTCACCGGCGGGGCCGAAACACCCGCCACCCTCTGCCGGAAGCTGGCCGATGCTGGCATGGGCGAAGCCCACGGCGTGGTGGGCGAAAACCTTGGCACCGGGGAAGAAGCCATCCGCTACGGCTCTGCGGCGGAACTGGCAGGGCAGAGTTTTGCACCGCTCAGCGTGCTTCTGGTGGAAAACTTCGATGTCCCGCATTTCCGCACGCCGGGCTTCCCGGACGAAAGCTTCATCCGGGGCCAGGTGCCCATGACCAAGCAGGAGGTGCGCGCCGCCGCACTGGCAAAGCTGGCCGTGAAGCCTGCGGATATCCTGTGGGATGTGGGGGCAGGCACGGGCAGTGTGAGCGTGGAGCTGGCACTGGCAGCGCCCAAAGGGCATGTGTATGCCGTGGAGTGCGATCCGGACGCCTGTGCCCTGATCCGGCAGAACCGGGCAAAGTTCCAAACTTACAACCTCACCCTCATCGAGGGCCGCGCCCCGGATGCGCTGGCAGACCTGCCTGCGCCGGACGCCGTGTTCATTGGCGGAACAAAAGGCGGCATGGAAGGCGTGCTGGATGCCGTGCTTGCCAAAAACCCGGACGCGCGTATCTGCATTTCCGCCATTGCGCTGGAAACGCTGAGCGCTGCGGCTGCCGCCCTTACCGCCCGGGGCCTTGCCGCCGAGGTGGTGCAGCTGGCGGTCAGCCGCACAAAACCGGCAGGCCGCCTTCACCTGCTCATGGCAAACAACCCCATCTTCCTCATTACGGGTGTACGCAAATGATGCAATTCCTCATCGCCGCGCCCCGGTCCGGCAGCGGCAAGACCACGATGACCTGCGCCGTGCTGGCGGCACTGAAAAAGCGCGGGGCCGACCCCTGCGCCTTCAAAAGCGGGCCGGACTACATCGACCCCATGTTCCACCGCTCCGCTCTGCAGGTGGACAGCCATAATCTGGATCTGTTCCTCTCGGACCGTCCCACGGTGCAGGCACTTTACGCCCGCTGTGCCGCCGGGCACGGCGCTGCCGTGTGCGAGGGAGCCATGGGCTTTTACGACGGGCAGGGCCTGACCACCCGGGCCAGCGCATGGGAGCTGGCAGACACGCTGGGGCTTCCGGTGCTGCTGGTGGTGCAGCCCGGAGGGGCCAGCGTAACGCTGGCGGCAGAGATCCAGGGCCTTGTGCACTTCCGCAAAAACAGCCATATTTCGGGCATCCTGCTCAATAGCTGCTCCGAAAAGCTGTATAAAATGCTCAAAGACCTGCTGGAAAGAGAGACCGGCCTGCCGGTGCTGGGCTATCTGCCCAACCTGCCGCAGGCGGCGGTGGAAAGCCGCCATCTGGGCCTGAAGACCGCAGGCGAGATCACGGACATTCAGGAAAAGATCGCTCTGCTGGCAGACCGTCTGGTGATGGACTGGGAGAAGCTGGCGGTGGTGACGGAAAGGCCGTGCCCCGAGGGCGGAAGCCTTTCTCCCCGGGGAACGGCTTCCGCTTCTGTCCGCATCGCCGTGGCGAGGGACGGAGCCTTCTGCTTTACTTACGCCGAAACGCTGGACGCTTTGCGGGAGGCGGGCGCGGAGCCTGTATTTTTCAGCCCGGTGCGGGATGCTGCCCTGCCGGAGGGAGTCTGCGGGCTGTATCTGCCCGGCGGCTACCCGGAGCTGTATGCGCAGGCCCTGAGCGAAAATAAAACCATGCGGGCCTCCATCCGGCAGGCTGTGAACGCCGGCCTGCCGACAGCGGCAGAGTGCGGCGGCTTTCTGTATCTCGGGCAGAGTCTGGAGGACGCCGAGGGAAAGAACTGGCCCATGGCGGGCGTCCTGCCGGGAGCAGGCGTCCGGGCGGGCAGGCTGGTACGGTTTGGCTATGCCGTCCTGACCGCAAAGCGGGACAGTATGCTGTTCCGCGCGGGAGAAAACCTGCCCGTCCACGAATTTCACCACTGGGATTCCACCGCAAACGGCACTGCATTTACGGCCCGTAAAAACGAGAAAATGCAGTGGGAATGCGGCTTTGCAAACGAGAATTTCTATGCGGGCTTCCCGCATTTATACTGGGCGGGCACGCCCCTGCCGGGACGCTTTGTGCGTGCGGCAGAACGATACAGCAAAACAAAAGGATGACCAAAATGACCGAAACGGAACTGAATGCACTTTTGGCGGGTATCACGCCGCCGGACGAAGCCGCCCGCGCGGCAGCACACGCCCACTGGGCCAGCCTTGCAAAGCCTCTGGGCGGGCTGGGCCGGCTGGAGACCATGTTGGAGGACGCCGCTGCCCTCACCGGCAGTGCGGAGTTTGATCTCTCCCGCCGGGCGGTGGTGGTGCTCTGCGCGGACAACGGTGTGGTGGCGCAGGGGGTGAGCCAGACCGGGCAGGAAGTGACCCGCGCCGTGGCCGAAAACCTTGCCATGCGGCGCACCAGTGTGTGCCAGATGGCCCGCGCGGCCCACTGTGATGTGGTGCCCGTGGATATGGGCATGGCAGGCGAACCGGTGCCCGGCGTGCGGAACTGCCGCATTGCCGCCGGGACGATGGACTTTACGACAGGGCCCGCCATGAGCCGGGCCGAGGCGGTGCAGGCCATTGGGGAGGGCATCGCCCTTGCCCGGGAACTGACAGAGGATGGCTACAGGCTCATCGCCACCGGTGAAATGGGCATTGGCAATACCACCACCTCCAGCGCAGTGGGGGCGGTGCTGCTGGGCCAGCCTGTGGAGCTTATGACCGGGCGCGGTGCGGGCCTTTCGGACGAGGGGCTTGCCCGCAAGGTGGATGCCATCTGCCGCGGCATCCTGAAGAACGAGCCGGACCCGGAGGACCCGCTGGATGTGCTTTCCAAGCTGGGCGGCTTTGACATCGCGGGCCTGTGCGGCATCTTTCTGGGCGGGGCGCTGGCCGGGGTGCCGGTGCTGGCAGATGGCTTTATCAGCGGGGTGGCCGCGCTGTGCGCCGTGCGGCTGTGCCCGGCGGCGGCAAAGGCCGTGTTCGCCAGCCACTGCTCCGCAGAGCCTGCGGCCCGCATGGTGCTGGAAGCACTGGGCAAGGCACCCGTCATCACCGCGGGGCTGCATCTGGGCGAGGGCACCGGTGCGGTGGCAAGCATCCCGCTGTGGGATATGGCACTGGCGGTGTACGGCGGGTGCTATTCCTTTGCGGAGGGCGGCATTGAGCCGTACAAGCCCCAATGCTGACGCTGGTGCTGGGCGGCGCAGCCAGCGGCAAAAGCGAATATGCCGAGAGCCTTGTGCTCAGGACCACCGGCCCCCGCTGGTACCTTGCCACCATGCAGATATGGGACGCTGAGTGTGCCGCCCGGGTGGAAAAGCACCGCAAAATGCGGGCCGCAAAGCAGTTTGAAACGGTGGAGTGCCCGCTGCATCTGGAAAAGCTGCGTCTGCCTGCCCGGGGCACGGTTCTGCTGGAAGACCTGGGCAACCTTGCGGCCAACGAGCTGTACGACCCCGCCGGGGCAGGGGAGGATGCCGCCGCTGCCATCCTGCGGGGGCTGGACAGCCTTTCTGCCCAGTGCGAAAACCTGCTCGTGGTCTCCAACGAGGTGTTCAGCGGCGGGGCCGACTATGCCGGCGATACGGACCGCTATCTGCGGGCGCTGGCGCAGGTGAACAATGCTTTTGCCGCCCGGGCAGATGCGGTGGTGCGGGTGGTATGCGGCATCCCCGTGTACTATAAAGGAGTGGAAAAATGATCGTTTTGCAGACCATCGCGGTGGCTTTTGCCATGTTTTCGGCCATCCCGGTGCCGCAGTTCGACTGGAACGAAAAAAATATGCGCTACGCCATGTGCGCCTTCCCGCTCATCGGTGTGGTGATTGGGGCGGCATGGTGCGTGTGCGGGGCACTGCCTCTGCCGGGTCTTGCAAAGGCGGCGGGCTTTGCGCTGATCCCGGTATGGATCACCGGTGGCATCCATCTGGACGGCTACGCCGACACCTGCGACGCCCTTTCCAGCTACGGCGACCGCACGAAAAAGCTGGAAATACTAAAAGACCCCCACTGCGGCGCCTTTGCGGTCATCCGGCTGTGCAGCTACTTTCTGGCGACCTTTGCCCTGTGCACCTGCGTGCGGTTCACCCCCCGGGCGGGGGCGCTGTGGGCGCTGGCGCTGGTGCTGGAACGGGCACTTTCGGGCTATGCGGTGGCGGCATTCCCCATGGCGAAAAACACTGGTCTTGCGCACACCTTTGCCACTGCGGCAGACAAAACTGTGGTGCGCCGGGTGCTGGCGGCGCTGGCCGCAGTGCTGTGCATGGGTATGGCGGCGCTGGGCGGCTGGGCACTGGTGCTGGCAGCGCTGGCGGTGCTCTGGCGCTACCATGCTGTGAGCCGGAAGCAGTTCGGCGGCATCACCGGCGACCTTGCCGGGTGGTTTTTGCAAAAGGCCGAGCTCTGGATGCTGGCGGCACTGTGTGCCTGCCAGTGGGGAGGACTGCTATGATCTTTATTACCGGGCCGCTCTACAGCGGCAAGCGCACCTTTGCGCAAACGCTTCCCGGCAAGGCGCTGGCCGATGTGCAGCAGCTGGCGGCAGATGCCGCCGACCGCGAGGCACTGGAACGGCTGGCAGACCGCCTTGCTTCTGAATACGAGATCCTCATCGCCACCGAGGTAGGCGGCGGTGTTGTGCCGATGGACCCAAAGCAGCGTGCCGACCGCGAGGCGGCGGGCAGGCTTGCCTGCCTGCTGGCCGCACGGGCAGAGTGCGTCGTGCAGATGTTCTGCGGCATCCCCACGGTTTTGAAAGGAGAATTGTCTCAATGCTGATCTATCTTCTGCGTCATGGCCAGACGGAATACAACGCCCAGAAGCGTTATCAGGGCCAGCGCGACATCCCGCTCTCACCCGAAGGCGCTGCCCAGCTGCGCCGGGCAGATTTTGACCCCGATGTGGTCTATGTTTCCACCCTGCAGCGCACCAGCCAGACGGCGCGCATCCTGTTCCCGGAGGCGAAGCTTGTGCCGGTGGACGGCCTGAAAGAGATGTGCTTTGGCAGCTTTGAGGGCCGCAATTTCATCGAGATGGAAAAGGACCCCGAGTATCAGGCATGGGTGAAGGCCAACTGCGAAAGCCCCTGCCCGGACGGAGAGCGCAAGACGGACTTTTCGGATCGCATCTGCCGCACTGTGGCAGAGCTGATCGATAAAGCCCTTGCCGCAGGCGAAGAGCGGCTGGTCATTCTGGCCCACGGCGGCACCCAGATGGCCGCCATGGAGCGGTTTGCCGTCCCCCACAGGGACTACTATGCATGGTGCGGGCCCAACGCGGGCGGCTTTGTGCTGGATGCAAAGGACTGGACGGAAAAGCATCTGCTGTATCTCGTGAAGACCGTCCAGTACACAAAGGAGAGCAGGGCATGATCCTTCAGGCAGTTGTCGGCGGCTTTGTGCTGGACGCGCTTTTCGGCGACCCGGCGTGGCTGCCGCACCCGGTGGTGCTCATGGGCAGGTGCATCTCCCGGCTGGAAAAGTTCCTGCGCGCCCGCCTGCCCGGCACCCCGCAGGGAGAGCTGCTGGGCGGTGCCATGACGGCGTTCTGCCTGCCGGTGGGCACCTTTCTGGTCACGAGCCTTGTGTGTCTGGCGGCGGCAAAGCTCAGCCCGTGGCTGGGCCTTGCCGTACAGATGTTCTGGTGCGGGCAGGCGCTGGCAGCCAGAGGCCTTGCACAGGAGAGCACAAATGTGTATAACGAGCTGGTCCGGAACGACCTGCCCGCTGCCCGCAAAGCCGTGAGCCGCATCGTGGGCCGCGACACCCAGAACCTGACCGCCGAGGGCGTGACCAAGGCTGCGGTGGAAACCGTGGCCGAAAATGCCAGCGACGGCGTCATTGCACCGCTGCTGTATATGCTCATCGGCGGGGCACCGCTGGCGCTGACCTACAAGGCCATCAACACCATGGACAGTATGCTGGGCTACAAGAACGAGAAGTACCTTTATTTTGGCCGTGCAGCCGCGAAGCTGGACGATGTGGCCAACTACATCCCCAGCCGCCTTGCCGCCCTTTTGTGGGTGGCGGCTGCGGCCTTTACCGGAAACGATGCCAAAGGTGCATGGCGCATCTGGCGGCGGGACCGGCACTGCCACGCCAGCCCCAACAGCGCCCAGACCGAAAGCGCCTGCGCCGGTGCACTGGGCGTGCAGCTGGCCGGCCCGGCTTACTATTTTGGCGAATATTACCCCAAGCCCACCATCGGCGATGCCCTGCGCCCCATTGAACCGCAGGACATCCTGCGCGCCAACCGCATGATGTATGTGGCAAGCGGCTTTGCGCTGGCATGGGGTGCAGCAATACGGGGGTTCCTTGCATGAAACAATTGACCCATGGCGGCGACTGGGCGGGCTACCGCGCCGAGTTTGGCCGCGACCCGCTGGATTTTTCGGCCAATGTCAGCCCGCTGGGTCTGCCCGGGGGCGTGGCAAAGGCCATTACGGCGTCCCTTACCATGGCTGACCGCTACCCGGACCCGCTGTGCCGGGCCCTGCGTGAAAAGCTGGCGGTGGCTGAGGGTGTGCCCGCCGAATGGCTGCTGTGCGGCAACGGCGCGGCAGACCTCATCTTCCGGCTGGCGCTGGCCGAAAAGCCCCGCACCGCCCTTGTGACGGCACCCACCTTTGCCGAGTACGCCACGGCACTGGGAACTGTGGACTGCAGGGTGGAACGGCATTTTTTGCGGGAGGAAAACGATTTTGCGGTGACGAAAGATCTCCTGAACGCGGTGCACCCGGGTACAAATATGGTGTTCCTCTGTCAGCCCAACAACCCCACCGGCCAGCTGGCAGAGCCTGCCCTTGTGGAAGCGCTGCTACGCAGATGCGAAGCCGTGGGTGCGGTGCTGGCCGTGGACGAATGTTTTCTGGATTTTCTGCCGGAGGGCGAAGGCCTTTCGGCAAAGCATCTGCTGAAAAACAGCAAAAAACTGATTATTTTAAAAGCCTTCACCAAGCTTTACGGCATGGCAGGCGTGCGTCTGGGCTATTGCCTGTGCTCTGATACAGAGTTGCTTGCCCGGATGCGGGCAGCGGGCCAGCCGTGGGCGGTTTCCAGTCTGGCACAGGCGGCGGGCATCGCTGCGCTGGACGAGACGGAATATGTGGCGAAGGTGCGTGCATTGATCGAAGCACAGCGGCCTGTGCTGGCAGACGGCCTGCGGGCGCTGGGCCTGCGGGTGATCGAGGGCCGGGCCAACTATCTGCTGTTCCGGGCACCGGAAGCGCTGGGCGCTGCGCTGCGCCGCAAGGGCGCGGTGCTGCGCAGCTGCGGCAACTATCCGGGTCTGGACGCAGGCTGGTATCGCACCGCCGTGCGCACCGAGAATGAAAACCGGCAGCTGCTTGCACTGCTGGCCGAAACCCTGCCGGAGGTGGCACAATGAGCAAGGTAAAATGCATTATGGTGCAGGGCACCATGAGCGGTGCGGGCAAAAGCCTGCTGTGCGCGGCGCTGTGCCGCATCTTTGCGCAGGACGGCTACCGTGTGGCACCCTTTAAAAGCCAGAACATGGCCCTGAACAGCTTCGTCACCCGCGACGGCGCGGAGATGGGCCGTGCGCAGGTGGTGCAGGCACAGGCTGCGGGCACAGAACCGGATGTGCGGATGAACCCCATCCTGCTCAAGCCCAGCAGCGATGTGGGCAGTCAGGTCATCGTAAATGGCAGGGCCCGGGGCCAGATGTCCGCCGCCGATTATTTCAGGATGAAGCGCAGCCTTATCCCGGACATTCTGGAAGCCTACAACAGCCTTGCCGCCGAGAACGACATCATCGTGATCGAAGGCGCGGGCAGCCCGGCAGAGATCAACCTGAAGGCGGATGATATCGTCAACATGGGCCTTGCAAAGCTGGTGGATGCGCCGGTGCTGCTGGCGGGCGATATCGACCGGGGCGGCGTGTTCGCGCAGCTGTACGGCACCGTGGAGCTGCTGGAAGCCGACGAGCGTGCCCGCATCAGGGGGCTCATCATCAACAAGTTCCGGGGCGATGTGGAGATCCTGCGGCCCGGCCTTGCCATGCTGGAAGAAAAAACGCACCTACCCGTAGTGGGTGTGGTGCCGTATCTGCGGGTGGAGATCGAGGACGAGGATTCTCTCTCGGATCGTCTGGAAGCAAAAAGCGCCGTCAAACCGCTGGATATCGCCATCCTGCGCCTGCCGCATGTGTCCAACTTCACCGACTTTATCCCGCTGGAACAGCACCCGCTGCTGGGCGTGCGGTATGTGCAGCGCACCCGCCAGCTGGGCGCGCCGGATCTCGTCATCCTGCCCGGCACCAAGAACACCATGGATGACCTGCGCTGGCTGCGGGAAAGCGGACTGGAAGCGGCGATACTCAGGCTTTCGGCAGCCGGTACACCGGTACTGGGTGTGTGCGGCGGCTATCAGATGCTGGGCGAACAGCTCTGCGACCCGGCAGGGGAGGAGAGCGGCACCCCCTGCACCCTGCGGGGCCTTGGCCTGCTGCCCACCACGACGGTGTTCGGCACCGAAAAGCACCTGACCCAGACCGCAGCCCGCGCTGCCGCTGCCCCCTTTGCCGGGGCAGCGCTCACGGGCTACGAGATCCACGCAGGCCGCACCGAGGTGCGGGGCAGTGCGTTCTGCACCCTTGCAGACGGCACGCCGGAGGGCTGTGTGCAGGGCAATGTGTTCGGCACCTACCTGCACGGGCTGTTCGACACCGGCGAACTGACCGAAAAACTGACCGCTTTTTTGTGCAGAAAGAAGGGAATCGACCCGGCTGGGGCCGACCTCATCCCCATGGAACAATACCGTCAGCAGCAGTTTGACCTGCTGGCAGACGGCGTGCGTGCGGCGCTGGACCTGCCTGCCGTTTACGCCGCTATGGGCCTTGCCGGACCGAAAGGAGAGAACGCATGACACCGCAGCATCATCTGCCCGCCGACATTGAACGGACGAGCATCTCCATTATCACAAGGGAACTGGACGAGCTGGGCCTGACCCCGCCGCCGGAGACGGCTGCGGTGGTCAAACGGGTCATCCACACCACTGCCGATTTCGACTATGCAAAAAATCTGCGCTTTACTCCCGGCGCGGTGCAGGCCGCTGTCAGGGCCCTGCAGAGGGGTGCGGTGATCGTCACCGACACCAATATGGCGCTGGCGGGCATTTCCAGACCGGGCCTTGCAAAGCTGGGCTGTGAGGCCGTCTGCTATATGGCCGACCCCGCTGTGGCCGAAGCGGCAAAGCAGGCGGGCACCACCCGCGCCGTGGCTGCCATGCACCGCGCTGCCCGGAAGCACCCGGGGGCCATCCTTGCCGTGGGCAATGCGCCCACAGCCCTGCTGACCATCGCAGAAGAAATAGAAGCCGGACTGCGGCCTGCGCTGGTCATCGGTGTGCCGGTGGGGTTTGTGAACGTGGTGGAAAGCAAGGAGATCCTCTTTGCAATCTGCGAACAGCACGGCGTGCCTGCCATTGCTGCCATGGGGCGCAAGGGCGGCAGCAATGTGGCCGCAGCCATCTGCAACGCCCTTGTTTATTCTGCTGCCGAAATGCTGGACCCCTCTGCCAGAGGGTGGAAAGGATAAAGGAAAGGCCGACAGACCGCTTTCTCCGCAAACAGCGGCAATGCCGAATAGATAAAGGCTCTCCCTGCTTGACAAACAGAGAGGGCCTTTTCGTTATATGAAAAGGCTGCTGCACGGCAAAAGCGTGCAGTAGCCTTTGAGAAAATGATAGTGGAACGCAGTTCAGGAAAAATTATTTGCCCAGATGCCAGATGTCCCGGTCGTACTCGGCAATGGTGCGGTCGGAGGAGAACATGCCTGCTTTGGCAATGTTCACCAGACACTTGCGCCGCCAGCCCTTCGGGTCGCAGGCGTAATCGCTGAGGGCCTGCCCCTTGCGCACGACATAGGCGTTGAAGTCCGGCAGGGTCTGGAACCAGTCCTTATGGATCAGCTCGTTGTGCAGGCGGGTCAGGTTTTCGGCGTGACCGGCGGCCAGCATCTCCGGGCCGGTGAGGAAGTTGATGGCGCGGCGGATGTTGACATCCCCCTCCACCCACTGGGCGGGGTCGTAGTCACCCACGGCGTAGCGGTGGATGACCTGATCGGAGGTCTGGCCGAAGATATAGATGTTCTCTTCGCCCACCTGCTGGCTGATCTCCACATTGGCACCGTCCATGGTGCCCAGCGTCAGCGCGCCGTTCAGCATGAACTTCATGTTGCCGGTGCCGGAGGCTTCCTTGGAGGCAAGGCTGATCTGCTCGGACAGGTCGCAGGCCGGGATCAGCTTTTCGGCGGCGGTGACGTTGTAGTTCTCCACAAAGACCACCTGCAGCCACTGGGACACCTCCGGGTCTGCGGCGATGACCTTGGACAGGGTCAGCAGCGCATGGATGATGTCCTTTGCAATGGTGTAGGCAGGTGCGGCCTTGGCACCGAAGATGCTCACCAGCGGAGCAGCGGGCAGGTGCCCGGCCTTGATCTCGTAGTACTGATGGATAAGGTACAGCAGGTTCAGCTGCTGGCGCTTATACTCGTGCAGGCGCTTGGACTGGATGTCGAACACGGCATCGGTGTTCACGCTCACCTTCTGGGTGCGCAGCAGCCAGTCTGCCAGAGCTTCCTTGTTGGCCTTCTTCACGGCGGTCAGCTGGTCCAGCACAGCTTCGTCATCAGCAAAAGCCAGCAGCTTTTCCAGCTCGGCGGCATCCTTGCGGAAGCCGGAGCCGATGTGCTGTTCCAGTGCGGCGGTCAGGCGGGGGTCGCATTCCAGCAGCCAGCGGCGGAAGGTGATGCCG
>ERZ780149.1745-NODE-1745-length-22293-cov-4.985026_pt1 | contig 22293 bp, 20 predicted proteins | sample MGYA00511367_ERZ780149 | MGnify/ENA primary metagenome ERZ780149 (study PRJEB29588, sample SAMEA2153852) | human gut metagenome | biome: human gut; feature: human-associated habitat; material: faeces | place: Denmark | collected 2008/2010 ... | reverse complement strand
AATAATTCTTTCCCTTTTGATATAAAGAAAAGAATTAAAATTGTTTATTTTTAATAAATAATCATGTTAAATGCATATTTTTTTCACAAATTCTATACGATTTGAGCGTTTTTTATGTGAATTTTTTTATTAAATTCATCATTTTCGCTTAAATCTGTGCAAGTGATTAATGTTTGAGTTTTTTCACAAAACTTCAAAAGTCGTTTGCGACGTTTTGGATCCAACTCTGAAAACACATCATCAAGAAGAAGCAGTGGCATTTTGCCAGTTTGATTTTTTATTATTTCAAGTTCAGCAAGTTTCATTGAGAGTGCGGTGGTTTTTTGTTGCCCTTGTGAGCCATATGCTTTTATGTCGATGTCATCAACCAAAATTTTTATATCGTCACGATGTGGTCCCGTCGAAGTGAATCCAAGTTTGAAGTCTTTTTCAAGATTTTTTTCAAGTGAAGATAGCAATTGATTTTTTATTTGTTCAATATTTTCACCAACTATTCCAAGATAGGAAAGGTTGAGTTTTTCATCATTATTTGTCAGATATGTGTGAGCAAGTTCAGCATATGGAGATAGTGCGTTCAAAAAGTTTATTCTCGAAAAAATTATTTTGCTACCAATGTCGGCAAGTTGCTCATTCCAAATAAACACAGAATTTTTGATTATTTCAAGATTTGCTGATGATTTGAGGAGTTTGTTTCTTTGGTCCAAAACTTTGTCATATTTTCCAAGCAAATAAAAATAATTTTTTGATGTTTGAGATATTGCGATATCCATAAATCTTCTTCTGTCTTCTGGGCTCTCTTTTATGAGTTTTAGTCCATCTGGCGAAAAGAATACACATGGCAGTTCACCCATCAGTTCTCCAATTCTATGAATTGCAATTCCATTTATTTTTATTGTTTTTTTGTTCTTTTTTGAAAAAACGATTTCGATTGTGCGTTTTATGTTGTTTTGAGCAATTTCAACCTTTATTTTTGCAATTTCTTTACCCATTTTTATGACTTCACGTTCTTTGTTTGTTCGCATGCTTTTGCCGATTGAACAAAAATAAATTGCTTCCAAAAGGTTTGTTTTTCCTTGTGCATTATTACCATAAATTATGTTGACTCCCTTGTCGAAATCAACCGAAACACTGTCATAATTACGAAAATCTTTAAGCACAAGCCTTTTTATTGTCATGCAAATATTTTAACACAAATCTCAACATTCTTCAACTTTATATAATATTTAATTAACTTATTTTTGTTTTCATTTACAAACAAAATGGCATGTGATATAATCAGCACTATGAAAAACGACATTATTGTGGCAGTTAGCACTCCGATTGGAATGGGAGCAATCAGCATCGTGAGAATGAGCGGTGATGGCTGTCTTTTGATTGCAAAAAAAATATTTTCTTCACAACACTTGAACTATGATAAAATTGAGCCGAGAAAACTTTATCTCGGAACTTTTTCATATGGCGAAATCAATGATGAATGTCTGCTTGTTTATTTCAAAAACCCATTTTCATACACTGGCGAAGATTTGGTTGAATTTCAAATTCACGGTTCAACAAGTCTTGTTGATAAAGTTATTTCTGCGTGTCTTGAAAATGGCGCAAGAATGGCAAGTGAAGGGGAATTTACAAAGCGTGCTTTTGTTAATGGAAAAATCAGTCTTGAAAAAGCTGAAGGAGTGATTGACACAATCAATGCCGAAAGCGAAAACGAACTCAAAGCCGCAAAATCTCTTATGCAAGGAAAGCTGTTTTCACAAATTCGCGAAATGCAAAACGATTTGACATCACTGCTCGCACGCCTTGAAGTTGCACTCGACTATCCAGAGCATGACATCGAATACACCGAAACTCAAAATGCAAAAAAAGAACTCGAAAACATCAAAACCAAACTTGAAAAAATTCTCGAAAATTCAGACCAAAACTCATTTATCAAAAATGGTGTTAATGTTGCCATTGTTGGCCGTGTAAACTCCGGAAAATCAAGTCTTCTCAATGCACTTCTTGGCGAAAATCGAGCGATTGTCACAAACATTGAAGGCACAACACGCGATATTGTTCGCGAAACAATCAACTATAAAGGTTTGAAAATCAACTTTATTGACACCGCTGGAATTCGAAAAAGTGAAGATGCAGTCGAAAATATTGGAATTGAAAAATCGTTTGAACAAATAAATTCAGCCGACGTTGTTTTGTTTGTTTATGATAGTTCAAGAAAACTTAACAACGAAGAACGCGAAACTCTAGAAAAATTGAAAGATAAAAATCATATTATCATCGCAAACAAAAGCGACCTCAATCGCGTTGAAAATGACATCTCGCCCGACATTGAAATTTCAGCTTTGAAAGAGCAAAATATTGACGAAGTGAAACAAAGAATTTATAACTTGTCAAAATGCGGGAAAATTAATTTTAATGAAATCTGTCTGACAAACGCAAGGCATATTGAGGCGATAAAACAATCAATAAACTACATTTCAAAAGCAATTTCATGCTGCGACACAGAGACTGTCGATATCGTTATTTTGGAAATCAAAAAAGCATGGGAAAGCCTTGGAAAAATCACAGGAGAAACAGAAAACGAAAGTATTATTGATGCAATATTTTCAAAATTCTGCTTGGGAAAATAAAATGGAAAAAGACAACAAATTTTTTTATGATAGCATTGTTATTGGGGCGGGGCACGCGGGTTGTGAAGCCGCGCTTGCACTCGCACGCACCGGACAAAAAACACTTCTTCTCACACTCAATCTTGATGCAATTGCATTTCTTGCTTGCAATCCTTCAATTGGTGGCACTGCAAAAGGTCATTTGGTTTGTGAAATTGATGCTCTTGGCGGACAAATGGGAATCAACGCAGACAAAACCGCACTTCAAATCCGTATGCTCAATATGGGGAAAGGTCCTGCTGTTCATTCACTGCGCGCGCAAGCAGATAAAATTAACTATCACAACACGATGAAACGCACACTTGAAAACACACCAAACCTATTTATTCGTCAACTTGAAGCGGTTGAAATCACACAAGAAAATGGCCATGTTCATTCAGTCAAAACCGCACAAGGTTTGGAGTTCTTTTGCAATAGTGTTGTTGTTGCGACTGGCGTATATCTCAAAAGCCGCATCATTATCGGTGAATACACAAAAAACAGTGGACCAAACGGGTTTGCTCCTGCAAACGAACTAACAAAAAGCCTTATGGATTTGGGTCTTCAAATCAAAAGATTCAAAACTGGAACACCAGCCCGCGTTAATTCAAGAACAATTGATTTTTCAAAAACAGAAGAACAAAATGGTGATGAAGACATTCAATCTTTTTCATTCTTAACCAAAAAGACACCAAAAAACAAGGCAAAATGCTACCTGACCTACACAAACCAAAACACACATAAAATCATTCGTGACAATCTTTCTCGCGCGCCAATGTTTTCGGGAATTATTGAGGGAATTGGACCACGTTATTGTCCATCAATCGAAGATAAAATTGTTCGCTTTGCTGACAAAGAACGCCATCAAGTTTTTTTGGAACCTGAATCTCTTGAAACGAATGAAATTTATCTTCAAGGTGTTTCAACATCACTTCCAGTTGATGTTCAAGAACAAATGTATCGAACAATTGCTGGACTTGAAAATGTTGAAATCATGAGAAATGCATACGCAATTGAATATGACGCAATTGAATCAACTCAACTTCTTCCAACTTTGGAATTCAAAAACATAAAAGGGTTGTTCTTTGCTGGTCAAGTCAACGGAACAAGCGGCTATGAAGAAGCCGCCGCACAAGGTCTTGTTGCTGGAATTAATGCAAGCCTTTATAATCGAAAAGAGGAACAACTTGTTCTAAAAAGAAGTGACGCTTACATTGGTGTTTTGATTGATGACCTTGTCACAAAAGGAACGAATGAACCATATCGAATGATGACATCTCGTGCCGAATATAGACTCTGGTTAAGACAAGATAATGCCGATGTCAGACTCACAGAAATTGGCCGCCGTGTTGGTCTTGTTGATGACGAAAGATATTCAGTTTTTCAGAAAAAAATGAAAAAATTTGAAAAAATGAAGCAAATTTTGCAAGAAAAAGTCAAATTTGACCAAAAACTTGTTAATTTTTGCGAAAAAGTTGGCGAAATCCCTCCACGCGAAAGCATGAAAGTGAAAGACCTTTTGAAGCGAACAAATATAACCGCACAAAACCTCAATGCTGAATATGGATTGTTCAAAGGTTATAGTCCAAGACTTGTTGACGACCTCAACACATTTGTGAAATATGAAGGATATATCAATCAACAACTCGAAGACATTGAAAAAGCAAAAAAGAATGAAAGTCTAAAAATACCTGAAAATTTTGATTACTCAGAAATCAAAGGTCTTCGAATTGAAGCAATCCAAAAACTTTCAAAAATCAGACCTCTTGACATTGGACAAGCTTCAAGGATTTCTGGTGTTTCACCAGCTGACATTGCAGTGCTTTCTGTTATGATAAAAATGAAAAAGTAGGGGAATATGCAAGAATTATTAAAACAAATTTTTCAAAAATATAAGATTGAAGCAAGCGAAAAACAGATTGAACAACTTGTAAAGTTTTATGAACTTGTTGTTTCTTGGAATGAAAAAATCAATCTCACCGCAATCACAGATAAAAAGGAGTTTGCTTTCAAGCATATTCTTGACTCTGTGCTGCCATTTGCTTGTTTTTCTGAAAACGCAAAACTTATTGACGTTGGTGCGGGAGCAGGTTTTCCGTCAATTCCGCTCAAAATTCTTCGACCAGACCTTGATATAACAATGCTTGACAGTCTTAACAAAAGGGTTAATTTTCTTAATCTTGTAATTGAAACTCTCGGGCTTGAAAAAATTCGAGCAATTCACGGGAGATGCGAAGATGTTGCAAAAGATTTTATGTTCCGTGAAAAATTTGATTATGGCGTTGCTCGTGCAGTTGCAGCTCTTCCAACTCTTTTGGAATATGTTTTGCCATTTGTGAAAGTCGGGGGTCAGATGCTTGCATACAAATCAGTTCAAGCACAAAGCGAACTTGATCTTTCAACCCGTGCTCAAAACATTTTGGGTGGAAGAAGTGTTGAGATAAAAAAATATATGATTTATGAAATTTCAAGTGAAAGAAATATCATTGTTATAAACAAACAAAATCACACACCAGCAGGTTATCCAAGAAGCGGCAACAAAGCCAAATCAAACCCACTTTGACAATTTTGCTTGCCAATAAAAAACGTAAAGTTTATAATAATAAAGTATAAAAGAGGAGACTATGCAAGAATTACAAATTATGTGGGAGAGAGTTCTTTCAAAACTCGAAATGATGACAACTGCTGTTTCATTTGACCTTTGGATCAGACCTCTTGAAGTTTTGGAATTTAAGGATTACAACACCTTGATTTTGGTTGCAAGTTCAACAACCGCAAAAAATCAACTTTTGAAAAATCACAAAATTCAACTTCAAAATGCGATAAACGAAGTTTTTAATGACAACATCAATTTTGAAATTCTCGACCAAAACGAAAAAGACGAATACATAAAAACAAACACACCTGCAAAAAATCAAAAGGTTGAGGAAGAAGACAACAAAACAAATTCAAACTTCAACGAAAAATACACTTTTGATAATTTTGTTGTTGGAAAAAGCAATCAGTTTGTTTATGCAGCAGCAAAATCAGTTGCAGAAAACCCTGGACAAAAATTCAACCCACTATTTATTTATGGTGGAGTTGGACTTGGAAAAACTCACTTACTTCACGCGATTGGAAATTACATAAAATCTGCCTATCCTGACAAAAAAATCATGTATGCGACTTGCGAAAAATTCACAAATGACTACATTGAATCACTTCGCGCAAACAAGGATATGGCAAACTTTGAATTCCGTGAAAAATATCGCAATCTTGATGTTCTTATGATTGATGACATTCAATTTATTTCAAACAAAACAAGCACGCAAGAAGAATTTTTTCACACATTTAATGACCTATATCAACGACAAAAACAAATAATCATCGCATCTGACCGACCACCAAAAGAAATTGCAACACTTGAAGAAAGACTTCGTTCAAGATTCACAAGCGGACTCATTCAAGACATTCAAACACCAGACTTTGAAACAAGAGTTGCAATCTTGCGTAAAAAAGCGCAACAAGAAAAATATTCGATTGATGACGAAGTCATAAACTTCATTGCCGAAAAAATTGACACCAACATTCGTGAGATGGAAGGAATTTTGTCAAAAGTGTTCTTCTTCGCAACACTTCTTGGAAAAAAGAGTGCAACACTTGAAGAAGCATATGAGGCCATGAAAGAAAATATGGACGAAATCAAAGAAGGTCTTTCACCAGATATGGTTATCGACACGGTTTGCAAATATTTCAACATTTCAAAAAATGATATTGTTGGCAAAAAGAAAAACAAAGAGATTGTTGAACCAAGAATGATATGTATATATCTCATCTGTGAACTTCTTGACCTTCCACTTGTTGCAATCGGCAAAAAGTTTGGAGATCGTGACCACACAACAATAATGCACGCACGTGACAAGATCACAGAACAAATCAAAACCAACAACAAAATCAAAGTTTATATCACCGACATAAAAGACCTGTTGACAAAATGAGGAAATGTGCATAAAAAAACTTGCTTATAAACACAGTTAAACACATTGCAAAAAACCAAATATTGTGGTTCGAAAAATGTCGAAAATATTGTAATAAACAATATATTGTGTGCCAAAAAAGTTATTCACATTTCAACAATTATTATTACTATTAATACTATTTAAAAATGAAATAAATCATTATTAATAAAGGAGCAAAAAAATGAAATTAGTATGTGATGGTTTGGATTTATCTGATGCAGTGATAAAAGTATCAAAAGCAATAAACCCAAAAACAACAAATCCAATCTTGGAAGGAATCAAACTTGTTGCAGAGGACGGAACACTCACATTGTCCGCAACAGATTATGAACTTTCGATTGAAAAGAAAATCAAAGCAGACATAAAAATTGAAGGAGAAACAGTTGTTCCAGGTCGTTTCTTTTCAGAGTTTGTCAAAAAACTTACAAACGAAAAAATTGAACTCACTCTCAATGACAACAATCAACTCATAATCAAGTATTGCGATAGTGAAGGTTATATTCAATGTATGAACTCACTTGAATATCCAAGCCTCAAAAAGATTGATAATGGTGATTATTTTGGAATTGCTCAAAAAGATTTCAAAACACTCATCAACAAATCAAACTTTGCAGTTGCTCTTGACGATTCTCGTCCAATTCTCAAAGGTTGCTTGCTTGAAGTTGAAGGAAACAATCTTCGCGGAGTTGCACTTGACGGTTATCGTCTTGCTTTCATTCAAAAACCAGTAGTTGCAAGTTCTGGCAAAATCAGAGTTGTTGTTCCAGCAAGAAGTTTGAATGAAGTAAGCAAAATTCTTGAAGATAGTGACGACATTATTAATGTTTATATTCACCAAAACAACCTCATGGTTGACCTCAAAAACACAAAAATTGTCACACGCTTGATTGACGGGGAATTTTTGAATTATAGTCAAATTATTTCAAATTCTTTCTCATCAAAAATCACAGTAAACAAAGCACAACTTGAACAAGCTTTGGAAAGAGCAGCACTCCTTAGCAAGGTTGGTCAAAACAATCTCGTCAAGTTTGATATCAAAGAAAGAAATATGGTCATTTCTTCAAACTCCGAAATCGGAAATATCAAAGAAAATATCAATGTTGTTCTTGACGGAAAAGAACTCAACATTGCATTCAATGCTTCATACTTTATGGACGCATTAAGAGTGCTTTCAGACGAATTCATCACAATTAATTTCAATAGTGCAATCAATCCTTGCGTAATCAAACCAGTTGAGGGAGATGAATATCTATACCTGATCCTTCCAGTCAGAATGATTAACTAGTTTGGTGTTCTTTTTCGATTGCGAAAAAGAACCAAAAAGCGTGGGGAATTTGGATTTTCCCCACACCCCTTAAAACCACCCTTGGCGGAGCGGGGCAAGACCATGTCATCCTGAGACGCCACCCCAGAGAACGGCAATCTAAGGATCTAGTCGACATGGTCGTGGGGTCAACTCGGACTACAAATAAAAAGAGTTTTGTTCAAATTGGGAGCAAAACTTTTTCTTTTTATTTTTGTCCTCGTGGAAGCATAAACACAAAACTAATGTCAAGTGTAAAATAAATTTGAGAACACAGTTCTCAAACACTTGACATTGTTTTGTTGTTTATGAAGTTTTGCAGATAAGAAGAGTTAAGGCAAAGAATGCCTCAACTCTTAAAATAAAAATTAGTTATTATTTTAATTATAGAAATTGTTGCTTATTTGAATATAATGGGAGTGGTCGCGAAGGGGTGTCCCCTAAAGCGGTTTCTTTTATCAATTATTTGCTTATTTTTACAAGAAAAATTTTGTCCACAAAAAAAGTTAAGATTTTGGTCTTAACTTTTTTTGTTGTTAGTTTGAAAAACCTGTGCTTGTTGAACCAAAGCCGCCTGTGCGCACGGTGGTAACTTCTTCTTCGTTGTCAGCTTTTAGAAAATAGGTGAACACGCCTTGACCAATTTTGTCGCCTTTGTGAATTTCATAATCTGTGTCACCAAGATTCAAAAGTCTAAATCCAAGATTTCCATCATTTGATTGATTTCCGTAGTAATCACATTCAATCACGCCGGTTCCGTTTGCAATCATAACGTGTCGTTTTCCCATTTTGCTTGTGACGAACAAAAACAACACTTCATTTTCATTGAAATATGCTTTGACATTCGTCCAAATAAGTTCGCTTTGCATAGGTTTGATTGTGATGTCGATTGGACTATAAAAATCATAACCGCAAGCATTTTTTGTTGCACGGATTGGAAGTTTGATATCCTTTTCTCCGTATTGCAAAAATTTGTCTTTAACTCTCTCAAATCCTCTCATTATTTACTCCTTTGTTTTATGATTTAATTATACCATAAAATTGATTTTTTAACAATAACAAACACGTTATTTTTGGTATATCAATTTCTTATTTTTGCAATAACTCAAAAACAATACATTTGGCAAAATCATTGACAAAGATATAATTTTTGGTTAATATAAAAGCGACAAAATGTCAACTTTAAGTTTTCCTATCACTCGTTTTATACTTAAAGAATACGCAAGTGCGAAAATATAGAAAATCTTTTTTGGGGAAAAGACGTATCATCTTTTTTTATTTGCGTGAAAAAAATAAGGAGGAATTATGAAAAGAACTTACCAACCAAAGAAAAGACAAAGAAGCAAAGTTCACGGATTTCGTGAAAGAATGAAGACAACTTCAGGAAGAAAAGTTCTCAAGAGAAGAAGAAACAGAGGCAGAAAAAAACTTACTGCATAATAGGCGAAAATATGATAAAAAGTGAAAATCGTTTACGCAAGAATAGGCAGTTTTTGTTTATTTATAAACATGGACAAGCTTCACACACTCGCACGCTTTCAGTTGTTTTTGTGAAGACCAAAACCCAACCAAACAAAATTGGTTTTTCAGTCAGCAAAAAAGTTGGCAAAAGTGTTGTGAGAAGCAAAGTGAAAAGGCGAATGACGGAAGCATTTAATCAAATTCAAAAAAATGTTGACACAAATTTCAATTATGTGTTTATTGCAAAACCAGAGATTGTTGAAATCACATTTTTTGAAATTGTTGAAGAAATGAAAAGAGTTTTGAAAAAGGCAAAATTATATAATGAAGAAATTTCTTAATATAGTTTTTTATCCTTTGAAACTTTTGGGATTGGGACTCATTTATGTTTATAAATTTTGCATCTCACCACTCATTCCACACACTTGCAGATTTTATCCAAGTTGTTCAACCTATGCTGTTCTTGCAATCAAACATTTTGGGATATTTCGCGGAAGTTTTATTGCTCTTAAGAGAATAATTCGATGTAATCCAAAAAATGCTGGAGGGGAAGATTTTATTCCCTTTGACATGAAAGGAGAAGAAAAATGGTTATTATAAACCAAATCGGCAAACTTCTTGTTGAAGCACCAACAGGAGTTTGGGAAAAAATTATTATGGCGTTTAATTCAAATATTGCAAACTATGCGCTTGCAATTATTTGCATGACACTTGTCATAAAACTCGTTCTTTTTCCTTTTGATTTTCTCAACAGAAAATTCACAAGAAAAAGCACAAAAATGCAAGCAGAAATTCAACCAGAAATTGATGTGTTGAAAAAGAAATATGGAAACAATCAAAAAGAACTTAATGCAAAGACAATGGAAGTTTACAAAAAACATAACTATAATATCGGCGGAACTTGCCTTGTCACATTGATTACAATGGTTCTCACAATGGTTGTTTTCTTCACACTTTTTGCTGGACTTAACAAAATGTCAAGTTATAAGGTTGCCAAGCAATACGAAGATTTGAGACTTGCTTACTATGGTGTTGAAAAAGTTGAAGATATTGCATCAGTTGACATTTCAACTCTCAACGAAGAAGAAGCAAGAGCAAGAGTTTTGGAAGAATATAAAGCAAAAAAAGAATCATTTTTGTGGATTGAAAATGTTTGGATGGCGGATTCCCCATTTAAAAACCCAGTTCCAACATTTTCTGAATATGCAAAGCTTGCAGGTTTGACAAAAGAACAACAAACCGAAGAAGCCAAACAAGAATACGAAAAAGTTTGGGCAGTTGTGAATGAAAACACAAGAGATCAAAATGGTTATTTCGGAATTGCAATTTTGATTATTGGAGTTGCATTCTTGCAACAATTTGTCACAAACAAAAAATATAGATTCAAAAAGAAAAAACTCACAGATAATGAGTTTGAAGAAAAAAAGATGCCAACAAACAAAGTTATGATGATTGTCATGCCTTTGATTTTGGGCGTGTTTGGAATTCTCTATAACTCTGTGTTTGGACTCTATATGCTTGCAAGTTCTGTTTTTGCTGTTATCACAACTCCACTTTGCAACAATATTTTGGAAGTTGTTGAAAAGAAAGAAGAAGAAAAAAGAAAGAGAAAAGAAAAATTAACTTACTCTCGAAAATAAAAAGGAGAAAAAATGTTATCTTATGAAGGAGTTGGCAAAACAATTGAAAAAGCAATTGAAGATGCCTTGCTAAATCTAAAAGCACCCAGAGAAGATTGTGACATAAAAATTTTGGAAGAGGGTGGACTTTTTAAAAAAGCCAGAGTGCTTGTTTCAATCAGTGAAGATTGCCAAGATAAATATCAAACCAAAAAAGAAAAAATCGAAGACGCATCAGAAGTTTTGGACGTAAAAAAACTTATTTGTGAAGAAGAACCAGTCACTGTTGTTGAAGAAACAATAGAAGTTGTTGAAAAGGTTGAAGAACCAGTTGAGGAAAAACACCAAGAAGTTGAAACCAAAACAGAAGAACCAAAAGTTGGACGCGAAAAAATTGAGGATATCAAATGCGTTGAATTTTTGAAAGGTCTTTGCCAAAAAATGGGAATTTCTGCTGAAATTAATTGTTATAAAGAAGGTGACAGAGTTGTTGTTTCTGTCACTGGCGACAAAGTTTCAGAACTCATTGGATATCGTGGAGACTGCCTCAATGGTGTGCAATATCTTCTTAATGTCATTGAACAACGAAATGACGGAGAAAAAACAAAAATTGTTCTTGATATCGAAAATTACCGTGAGAAAAGAGAATCAACACTTGTTGCTCTTGCAAACAGAATGGCAAGAAAAGTTGCAAAAACTCATCATCAAATCAAACTTGAACCAATGACACCGAATGAGAGAAGAATAATTCACACCGCACTTCAAAATGATGCTTATGTAACAACATTTTCAAAGGGCACAGAACCGAACAGATATTTGATTATTGCTCCAAAACACCAATAAAATCATAAAGAAATATGAGGTGTTATATGGATAAAAAGTATTTTCTTTTCTTTTGTGATTTGGATTCAACATTTGAAGCCTATAAAAAATCTGACGAATTTGGAACTGAATTTCAACAGTTTTCCAAATTTGTTAAGTTTGTTCAAAAGTTTGAAACCGAATTAAATTGCAAAGTTGTGATACATTTTATCTCTGGAGTTGATAGACAAGATTTATTATCCCGCTTGAAATATTTTGACAGCAATTTCAAAGATTCAATCTATGAACGAATTGATGATTCTGTCATTTCAAGCGGGGTTATTTTTAACAAGCGTGGCAAAATTGTTGGAAAGTGTGATACCGACAAAAGCGTTTATTGCAAGGCAGATGGCGTTTCATACATCATTCAAGAATACGGAACAAATGATATTTGCGGTGCTTGTTTTCTTGGTGATAGCAAGGAAGATATCCCTGCGTTTATGATGGTTAAACAATTTCATAAAAAATATGGGACATATGCTCTTTGCACGCGTTCAAGCCGTGACTACGACAAAGTTATAAATAATGTTGATTTTTATTCGTCAAAACCGAGAATCAATGGGTGCGTTGAATGTCTTGAAAAAATGCAAAATCATATACTCAATAATGTTTTGCAAAAATAAATATATCAAATAAAACCAAGGGAAAATGTGATGAAAAAAATTATTGATGTGGAAAAGTTGACTGACAAAAAATATCTCAATCTTTTTGAATTTGTTTATGAAACAGAAAAAGGCGAAAAAAGATATGAGATTGCAAGTCGAAAAACCATTCCTGACGTTGTGTCAAAAACAAACAAACCGGACGCGGTTAGAATAATTCCGTATTTTTATGACAAAAACAAAAATCTCAAAGTTGTTTTAATTCGAGAATTTCGTTATCCGATAAATGATTATGTCTATGCTGTTCCAGCGGGATTGATTGACGAAGGAGAAAATCCAAAACAAGCTGTTGAAAGAGAACTCAAAGAAGAGATTGGAGCGAGAGTTATAAAAATTAATCAAACAGAAAAGGCATCATACACATCTGTTGGAATGAGTGACGAAAGCATAGTTTGTTTTGAAGCAGAAGTGGAGATTGATTCAAAACAAAACCTTGACGAATTTGAAGAAATTGAAGTCAAGATTGTTAGTCTAGCAACACTAAAAAAAATGCTTGACAAAGAAAATTTTTGTTTGCAATCACGATTGCAACTTCGAACCTTTTTATATAAAAACAAATAAAAAAAAGAGCAATTTTGCTCTTATTTTATTTGAAATAATTTAGTGGAGTTCCAGTTTTTATTTTCTCTTGATATTGATTAAAAACAATCCAATGTAAGAAGAAATTTCAATAACAAATAATGCTTTTCATTTTTGAAGTGATGTGTTAATATATTTTTGTATTAGGAGGGCTTATGGCAAAAGCAAGAAAACCTTTTATTGTGAGATTTATTATTTGGCTTTTTTCAATCATAATCACACTTGCGTTGATTTTGGGCATTGGATGTTTGATTGCCAAACAAAAATATGGTGTTGATGTTTTTTCAACAATTTCACAAATCAAAACGCTCAACCAAAAAGTTGACGAATCAAAATATGATTCAAAATTTTCTGATAATGATATGAAAGATGCACAAATTGCAGTGAATGCAAAAATGAAAGGACTCATTTCATATACCGAAGAAGATGGCTACAAAATCAACGAAGATGGAATTGGAGTTGAGTCACAAATTTCAGCAGATCTTCTTCTTTCAGATAAGCAACTTGGTGCAATAATCAACAATTTGATAAACAAAAATGCAGAAGGATTGACGCTTGATGTTTCTGGCAATAAATTAAAAATTGATTTCATTCAACTCAAATTTGTTGAAATACGAGAAAAAGAAGCGGACATAAACATTGTTGTCAAAGTTGATGTCCGTGAACTCAAACAAAAAATGAATTCATTTCCAACAAACATTATTGCAAAGAAAATTCCCGATTATCTCTATATTAGTTCAACTTCAACAATCAAGAAAGGCGACAACGCGTTTGAATATGAAGTTTTGAGCAAAGATATTGAGATAAATAATCTAAATAGTCAAGACACAAAAAGTTTCTTGAACACACTCAATCTTGTGTTCAAATTTGGAACGAGCGACGACTTTAATCTCATGATTGCAAAACCTTTTGTCAACGCACTCATTGGAAATTCAGAAAATAACGGATTTGCATATTCTTTGAGCGGGCTTGGCGTCAAAGACTATGATTTTGTTGTTGTTGACAACATAAACTATTATGTTTTGAAGGCGTAAGTTTTAGTTTGATTGGTTTATAATAATAAAATGAGGGGATTATGAAACAATTAAGAAAAGCATTATTGATTGCAGGGATTGTGTGTGTTGGTTCAGCAATGTTTTCATTTGCTCAACTGTTTTCAGACATTTTTTATTTTCAAGCAAAAACATATTATATTGTGCTTGACGGAGTTTATGCAGCGCTTTCAATAATCACTGGAATAATTTTTTTGATTATGCAAAACAAAACGCTCAAACAAATTGTTGACAAAAAAGCCATGTTTGTCACGCTTTTGATTTTGAATATATTTAATAATCTCATTGTGTGGGCAATGGCGTTTTGGGTTGAACTTTTGGTTTCACGTTATTCAAGAGTTTCGACTTTCAGCTATAATCATATCGGAGAACAAAGTGTGCCAAAACAAGAAAACGAAGTTGTGCTCGACAAAGATGATTATGAAATCAAGAGCAAAGTTGACTTATTGACCGAAGAGATTGAAAAACTCAACAAACTCAAAGAAAGCGGAGCAATCACCGAAGAAGAATATAAAAAACTCAAAGAAGACTTGCTCAACAAATCCTTTTTATAAGCGAAATTAACAGCAAAATAAATGTTATTTATTGACCGTAAAATTTGATTGTGATAAAATCAACACAAGAAAGTTTTACGGGAGTTTTTTATTATGTATGATTTCAAAGCAATAGAAAAAAAATGGCAAGACAAATGGGACAAAGACAAAAGTTTTTGCGCGGTCGATTTTCACCCAACAAAGCCAAAATATTATGTTTTGTATGAGTTTTTTAATATCAGTGGGAATTTGCATATGGGACATCTCAAAGGGTCAGTTCCAGCAGATGCACTTGCCCGCATGAAAAGATTGCAAGGCTATAATGTTTTGTTTCCAATTGGTGGAGATTCTTTTGGTTTGCCCGCAGAAAACGCGGCCCTCAAAACTGGCATCGACCCAAAAGAGTTTGTTGCAAACGGAATGAAAAACGCAATGGCACAATCAAAACAAATCGGTCTTTCCTTTGATTACGACAGAGCATTTTGCACAAGTGACGAAGATTATTACAAGTGGACGCAATGGATTTTTTTGAAACTTTTTGAAAATGGAAAAGCATACAAGCAAAAAGGCGTTGTCAATTATTGCCCAAATTGCAAAACCGTTCTTTCGAATGAAGACAGTCAAGGCGGCATTTGTGACAGATGTCACGGCAAAGTTGTTCAAAAGGAAAAGAATGTTTGGTTTCTCAAAATGAAAGAGTATTCCGAAAAACTTCTTGGAAATGTTGACCGAATTGAAATGAACGAAAATCTCAAAGAACTTCAACGTAATTGGATTGGCAGAAGCGAAGGAATGCAAGTGACATTTGATATTGTGGATCACAGCGGAAAAAAATTGACAACAGCTGACATTTTCACAACTTGCATCGAAACAATATACGGCATAACGTTCATGGTTATGGCACCCGAACATCATCTTATCAAAGAACTCGCTCCATCAATCAAAAACATTGATGAAGTCAAAACCTATCAAGAGCAAACCACTTATCGCAGTGAGTTTGATAGGCTTTCAAACCAAAAAGACAAAACAGGTTGTTTGCTTGACGGAATTTATGCGGTTAATCCAGTAAATGGCAAACGCGTTCCAATATATATTGCTGACTTTGTTCTTTGCGGATATGGAACAGGCATGGTTATGGCAGTTCCAACACACGACCAACGGGATTATGACTTTGCAAAAGAATTTAACATTCCGCTCATAACTGTGATTGAAAACGACAAGGTTGACTCGGCTTATGAAAAAGCGGACTATCTCAAACAAAATCCAAAAATGGTTAATTCACAAGAATTTTCAGGAATGAAAGTCTTGGACGCAAAACATAAAATTGCCGAAAAACTTATTGCAATGGGGAAAGGCAAAAAAGTTGTCAACTACAAAATGCAAGACTGGTCTTTCAATCGCCAACGTTATTGGGGCGAACCTTTTCCAATCGTATTTTGCGATAAATGTGGAGTGGTTGCAGTGGACGAAAAAGAACTTCCTGTCACCTTGCCAAAAACTCATGATTATATGCCAGGCGATGGTGGAGAGTCGCCACTTTCAAAAGTTGAGTCATGGGTCAACACAACTTGTCCGCACTGTGGAGGTCCGGCTCATCGCGAAACTGATACAATGCCAAACTGGGCAGGCTCAAGTTGGTATTGGCTCAGATTTTGCGATCCGCACAACAAAAATGCACTTGCGGATTTCGAAAAACTCAAATATTGGGGCGAAGTTGATTGCTATACTGGTGGAACAGAACATATCACGCGCCATGTTCTTTATGCATTCTTTTGGCAAAACTTTTTGTATGAAATTGGCGCTGTTCCATCTCGTGACCCATTCAAACGCAAGATGGGGAGTGGCTTAATTTTGGACGATGAAGGCAAAAAAATGAGCAAGAGTTCGGCAAATGGCGTTTCGCCTTTGCAAGTCATTGAAAAATATGGCAGTGACGCTGCAAGACTTCACGTTCATTTCCTTGGCGGCTATGAAGATAACACTCCTTGGACTTTTGATGGTATAAACGGAATAACAAACTTCCTAAATCGTGTTTGGGAAATGCAAGACATGATAAAAGGCGAAGAAGTTTCCGAAAAACATATTTATGAAATCAATTCTCTAATCAAAAAAGTCACAGAGGACATTTCAGATCTCAAACTCAACACCGCAATCGCTTCCCTCATGTCGTTTGTAAAACTTGTCAAAACTGATGGATTTATCACTCGTGATGAATACAAGATTTTTCTAACGCTTCTCAATCCGCTTGCACCACATATCACAAGCGAAATTTATGAAATTGTGTTTGGCGGAAACATTGTTGATGCCGCTTGGCCAAAATATGACGAAAAATATCTTGAAAAAGACGAAATAAAACTTCCAATCCAAATCAATGGAAAGATGAAAGGAATAATTTTGGTCTCAAGAAATATTTCTCAAGATGAACTCATCGAAAAGATAAAAACTCAAAACCCAACTTTGATTGTTGGAGAAATAAGAAAAGTTATTTTCGTTCCTGGGAAAATCATAAATATAATTTGCGGATAGTGTTTTCACCTTTGTCAATCAAAAAACAAAACAAAAACTCTATTAAAAAAACAAAAAAAAAATACGGCTCCCGCCGTATTTTTTGTTGACACTTCACACCAAATAAAAAGTGCATGAACAAAGTTTTTTGCGTTTTAAGAACATTTTTTTTCCATTCTCCATTTGATAGGAAAATCCCTCGTGATATGGACAATTTGAACAATTTGCACCCATGTTCGACTTCATTGGACAATGGCGCAGAGTCATGAATGGCGCTTGCATTTTTGGAAAAACCTCACATTCAGCACCGACTGTTGGAACACCCAAAACATTTGCTGAAATATTGTTGAAAACATTGAGTCCCCAACCAGCCACAATTTGTGTTTTGAAAGCAAGAGCATAATAGTTGTTGGCAATAATATTTGTTTGGGTTTTTTCAATGATATTTTGCAACAATTTAACATCTTTTTCCAGTGAAAAATTAGGCGTGTCAAGATATGGAATTTTGTTTTGTTTTTTGCAGTTTGAAACAAAGTTTTTTATGTCATCAATTTCGTAAATTTCTGGTGAATAAATAACATTTTTATTATGATAAATTTCACTTGAATTTTCGGTTATTTCAAAGTCTTCAAACGCTTTTGTCAAAACACTTGTGTCAATTTTTATTTTTGATAATTTATCAATATTATTTTTAGTTTTTATTTCATATATTTTTTCATACACATTTCTTCGAAATTCATTCAGTTTTTGCTTTGGAACAAAAGCGTTATTTGATTCAATAAAAAGACGTGGAGAAAAGTATGGATTTTTCGAAAAATTATTGATTATTTCATCTTGATTTAGCGGTTGATTTTGTGCTTCTTCGCATTTATCTCCCTCAACAATATATGTCTTGTTGTTGAGGACAAATTCCGCTCTTAAATTCTTTCCCGCAACTGCTTGAATTTTGAGATTGATTTTAATTTTTCTCGTGAAGTTTTCAACATCATTTTTTGACGCGTCAATAATCAAATTGACATCAAGTCCGTTTTCGACATTTTGTGTTGTTGTTGCGCGATAAAGATTTTTTCCAACCTCTTTGATATCAAAAAGTGTAAGCGTGTTTTTTTCAACAAAGCCGTCAAATGTTTTTATGGTTGACTTTGGTGCAATCTTTTGACGCGAAGAAATAAAAATCTCATTAAAGTTTTTCCCGCGAACAACTTTTGTGATTTTTCCAATTTGCACTCCGATATGATTTTTGTAGTTTGAGATGATGTTTCCGTTCCCGTCAAAATATCCTGGTGTGAAATCTCTGTTATATGCGAGTTTGAGTTCGCTCAGGTCGGCGGGTTTGCCGTCAAGTGCATGTCTGTATTCGCGAGTTGCCACTGCAACATAATATGGTCGTCTTGCCCGTCCTTCAATTTTGATTGCATCAACTCCTGCGTCTTTTAGTTCTTGAAGACGATCTGTCATGCAAAAATCTTTTGCACTAAGCAAATATCCTTCTGCGAGTTTTTTGTTGCCTTCAAAAAATTTATAGGGCAGGCGGCAAAGTTGCTTGCATTTTCCACGATTGCCACTCGCTCCGCATAGATATGAACTCAAATAACAGTTGCCTGAAAAAGAAACGCATAGTGCACCTTGAGCAAAATACTCAATTTCAATGTCGCAATTTTGTTTTATTCTTTTGATTTCTTCAAACGGTGTTTCACGAGCAAGAACAACGCGAGAAAACCCCACGCTTTTGGCAAATTGCACGCCTTCGAGATTATGAAACCCCATTTGAGTGCTTGCATGAATACAAATTTCGGGATAGTTTTTTGAAATGAGTGAGGCGAGTCCCAAGTCTTGAATGATAAACGCATCAACACCCAAATTATAGGCATCAACAACAAGGTCAAGAGCACTTTGTAATTCTGAATTTGAAAAAAGTATATTGACCGCCAAGTGAACTTTGACGCCATAAACATGCGCAAAATCAACCGCCTCACGCAAAGAGGTCAGCGAAAAACCCTCAATGTTTCTTGCATTAAAATCTTTGACGCCAAGATAAACTTCATCAGCACCATAAAACACAGCCATTTTCAAACTTTCAAAGTCGCCCGCAGGCGAAAGCAATTTCATATTGACATTATATTGCAAAAAATATTTTTTTCAAAACAAAATATTCACTAGACTTTTAGCGAATACATTTCGTCTGCAATTTTTTTGGAGTTCTGATAAAACTCGTCATATACCTCATGTTTTGCAAGCCCTTTTTCGGAGTATGTTTTTGCTTGCATCACTGCATCAAACTTGTCGAGTTTTTTCACAAATTGTGCTTCTGGCGTTTTATTCTCTTCAAATTCGAGCCAAAGCTCTTTGATTTCAGGCATGTCATATTCTTTTGAAATTCTTTCAATCGCACGAAGTTCATTTTCGTATTTTATCTTTTTATCCACATTGTCCACAGGTGTGACATCTCCAGCATCAATTTCGCAAAGTTCGTGGAAAGCCACCATTTTCAAAACTTTTAATTCGTCAATGTGAAGGTTGTTTTTATGCATGAGTTCCAATGCAAGAAGAATCATGGACATTGTATGCTCGGCGTCGCTTTCAAGCCTTCCTTCAACGTTTCTCAAAACCCAGCCACGTCTAATAACATTTTTTAGAGCAAATATTTCTTCATAAAAAGTCTTTTTGTTTTTCATATAATTATGGTATCATAATATCAATTTAACGCAAAACAAAGGTGGCTGACATGATTGAAAAATTAAAAGATTTTGAAATATATATTTTTGATTTTGATTAAAATTTTATGTGATTATAGTTTTGAAACGACCCAAATTTATGATATAGTCCTTTTGGAGAAAATATGGATAAATATATTATTTTTGTTGATGTTGATGGAACTTTGGCAAAGCCTCGGACAAACGACATGCCAAGAGTTGTTGCCGACGAGTTTGAAAGGATAAAAAATGATGGGCATATTATTGTCATTGTCACTGGGCGTGCTCTTGCTGACATCTATGCAATTGATGGAGCAAAGAGTGCGTCCTTTGCTGCTGCACTTATGGGTGGTGTTGTGACTGATTGTAAAACGGGAGAGATCATAAAAGAACCGACTGTGCTTCCAAGCGACGATGTCAAAAGGTTTGTTGAAGAGATTGAAAAGGCGGGACTCAACTGGACATACAAAAACGATTACGAAGAAAAAACTTATTGCGACAAATATTTAATTAGCAAATTTTTCTGCCGCAAAATTGATAAAAATGAATTTCTTAAAGATTTAAAAAACAACAATATTTGTCAGTTGCTTGTTGATGGAAAGATACCTAAAAAAATCATGGATAAATTTGACATGTTTGATTTCTTCTATATGCCCACCGACTACTACGACGTGATAAAAAAGGGTTTTAGCAAGGCTGAGATTGTCAAATATTTTGCAACCCTTCACCCAGACTACAAAACTGTTGCAATTGGAGATTCAGACAACGACATTGCAATGCTCAAACAGGCAGATATTTCAATCGCCATGGGAAATGCAAACGACGACCTCAAAAAAATGTGTGACTATGTGACAGAAGATTATGAGCATTTTGGTGTTGCATATGCCATTAAAAACATTTTGAAAATCTAAACAAAAAAATCACTCCGTTTGAGTGACTTTCTGTGGTTGGAATGAGTGGACTCGAACCACCGACCCCCACCTTATCAGGGTGGTGCTCTAACCTGCTGAGCTACATTCCATTATTTAGTTGTGAACACCAAAGTTTTTATGCTCGGTGGGGGTCGCCCACCTTATGTTCTCCGCTTACGCTACGAACGCTTCGCCCAGGGTGGTGCACAAAATGCTGAGCTACATTCCATTATTCAAAATGCTTTGTTATGATAACAAAATTATGTTGTTGTGTCAATAAAAAAATGAAAAAAGTTGATGGAATTGTAAATTTGTTTGATTTGGCGGTGTGTTTTTGCACTCAAAGAGAAATTTGGCAATTTGTAATTTATTTTATTGTGTAAAATCTTTTGTGTGTGTTATACTTTCAAAAAGGATTGAAAGGGGACATATGGCAATAATTTATGGCTTGATGATGGCTCTTGCGCTTGGGCTTGTGGTTGCATGCGTTTGGATTGATAAGCACAGAAGTTTGTGGCTTCACTTGATTTTTGCTTCGGTTGCTGTTTATTGCGCGGGTTGTTTTGTTGTTTCGGTTTCGCGAGTGAGTTGGCTTGCCCTTGTTGGCAACTCGATCGCTTATCTCGGTTGTGTGTTTTTGCCATTTTTTCTTGTTGAGTTGATTATGCATATTATTGGCATCAAACAACGTAAATCGTTGAAATGGATTATGTTTGCGCTTGGCGTGTTAATGTTGATCTTGACAACAAGCCCCGCATATTCGACACTGTTTTATAAGAGTTATGAAATATCAATCACGGGCAGTGGAACTGTGTTGCTCAAAGAATACGGCCCGCTTCACTTTTTGTATGCTGTGTATTTGCTTGTGTATTTTGTTGTTTCGATATCGCTTGTTATATATTCCTTTCGCAAAAAGTCTTCGCACGAAACCAAAAAATCCATTATATTTGTTTTGTGTGTTTTGATTGGCAATGTTGCGATTTGGGGGATTGAAAAAATTATTGATACCAATTTTGAGTTTTTGACAGTTTCATTTTTGTTGTCTGAAAGTTTGTTGTTGTTTTTGTATTCAATCACATCTGAAAGGGCGAAGACAAAGTTTTTGCCGGAAGTTCAAGAAGAGTTGGACATTCAAAACGATTTGAAATATGGTTTTAATGACACGCAAATACAATACATTTTTTTGGAATGGGCTCCGGTGAACACGCTTACAAAAAAAGAAAAAGAGATTTTGAAACTGATTTTGAAAAATGACAAAAGAAAGATTATTGCCGACAAATTATATGTTTCTGAAAACACAATAAAAAAACACACCGCATCAATTTTTCGCAAACTCAAAACAAAAAGTCGTGACGAATTATTTTCTGAATGCAAAAAGATTTTGAACGAAGGCACACAAGCGTGATGCCTTTTTCTTACCCCTTGTCACCCCAAAAGTTTATACAAATCGTTTTTTTATTTGAATAAATATAAT
>ERZ780149.1739-NODE-1739-length-22342-cov-15.113070_pt1 | contig 22342 bp, 20 predicted proteins | sample MGYA00511367_ERZ780149 | MGnify/ENA primary metagenome ERZ780149 (study PRJEB29588, sample SAMEA2153852) | human gut metagenome | biome: human gut; feature: human-associated habitat; material: faeces | place: Denmark | collected 2008/2010 ... | reverse complement strand
CTCCGAGGGCTCTCCCGAGGGGGAATGCGGTCACTGCGGTGACCTCTGCTGACCATGGGAAAATGTCTGCGCCTTTTCCCATGGTCAGCCCGTCTGCATGAAGCTGTTCTGCAGAACATTTCTTGCAGACGGCGGCAGCGAAAACCGTATCTTTCACTGCCTGTCCATAGGCAGCACTGCGGTGCGCCTATGGGGACGGGAGATGCGAGGGGCTGTTGCCGGGGCATCACTTCTCCCGTCTTTTCTGCCATACGATGTCGTAGCCAAGCACAGCGGCAAGCTCCAATACTTCCTTGTATCGGATGCTTTCCCGCTGCAATTTTGCGGACAGGTTGGAAACGCTGTCGCTCCATCCGTACTCGTCCGAAAGCAGGTCAACAACTTCCTGCATGGTCATCCCGGCACGGATGATCTGTGCCTTTATTTCGTTGTGTACATTCATATTGAAAAATCCTCCATAATTCTGTTTGTGGTTCGGTGCAACCTCTGCACTCCAAAGCGGAGCAGATACGCCGAACAGCGAAAAATCTGCAATCTCCAAAATCCGTTCAGAATTTCGCTTGTGATGTCCTGCCCGTATATGACCATATCCCGCTTTACTGTTTCGTGCGGTTTGGTCTGGAACAGTGAAAACACCCATTGTTCCGTGTACAGGGTACACGGTTCAGAGAAGCACGATTTCGTGAAATAGTTTTGTCCTGCGGTCAAAAACTTTGCTGTTTCCATTACCACTGATTTTCAATGCCCGAAAACAGGTCTGTTCTGAAAGTTCCTGTTTCCTATAACGGGAGAAAACAGGGGTAAATGCTGCGTACATACGTACAGAGCATGGCTGGCAAAATCATTCCCGCCAGTCCTCCGGTACGTACGTACACGGCGAATCTCCGTAAAACCCATTTATATGAGGTCTTGCCACTGCTTCCACACCCATAAAGCCCCACACCCGCCGTCCGGCAGAGTTGGTGATGTTGTTGCAATGTTCCAGATTGAATCTCCCGGCATTGGCAATCATAGCGTCGCTGAAGCTGCGGGCTTTCAGCGGTGCAAGGGAGTTTTCCTCGCACCACATTCGGTAGATTTCATAGAAATCCTTGGAGCTGATGGACGCATCCGCTTTACGCCGGATGTATCCCTCTGATTCCATGAAATCAAAGATATTGTTGTTGTCACGCTTGACCGCTTCCCGGTTTTCACGGATACGGTCACTCTCTGTAAACTTAAAGTTGTTGGAAGCGAGCCGCTGCAATCCCTCCAATGCCCACAGGAAGATGCCCTCGGCTTCGGCTTTCATCTTTTCTGCAAGGTCAGGATCGTCAGCTCTGTCAGCAGGCTTTTCCTTGGTGGTCAGCACAAGCTGTCTGCGGTAAAATCCGTCACTGCGGTCATACAGGGCTTGCAGATCACCGTTGCTGAACGCAAGTAGCCGGGCAAACATCCAGCCCTGATAACTCTGCTTGCCTTTGCGTTCCAAGTCCATCTTGCCCTGTGCTGTTACGATGGATTTTACATAGTTGGTCTGGCGCAGGGCTTCCATCCGCATATCATCATCCACGCACAGCAGGATGTGTTCCAGATCGGCACGGGCAAAGCGGTTTTCAGAAATCTTGCCTATGCTGCCGTCTTTCATATTCGTGCCAAAGATAGCAGAAAGCACAACTCCGATTTGGGATTTGCCCTCGCCGCCGTTCCCCTTAATGACCATCATACGCTGTCCCTTGTTGGATGGAATCAGGCAGTAGCCGATGAACTCTTGCAAGGTGGGGATGTCCTCCGCATGGAGCAGCCCATCCAGAAAGTTCAGCCAGATCACAGGTGCGGGTGCATCGGGATTGTAAGCAACAGGCAGACGGCTCCGCACAATAGCCGGTCTGCCCTCGGTGAATGCGCCGTTCAACAGCAACGTACCGTTGGACACATGGATACGATCCTGCTCCGGTGGGAAGTCAGGCACTTGCGCTTCCAGTTTCAGCACTTCCAGAATGTTGGTGATCTTCCGGGGGATATTGTTCACGGCACAGAATTTCAGCTTGTCGTAAATCTCTCCACGCAGAGGGAGATCGTCAGTCACTCGACCATCGGGCGTGAAAAAAGCTCCGTTTGCAAAGATGATCCTGCGCTCTTGCAGAAATTCTTCACAAAACAGAGCTTCGTTGATGTTCTGCCCATCAAACCAGATCGGCAGATTCATATCCGGTGTTTTACCTTTCTTCCCCACGGGACACCCCCTCCTTTCGTTTCCGTGCCACATAGTCCCCAAGGAAAGCAATCTTGCCCTCCTTCATCAGCTCGTCCACCATGGCAACACGTTCTTCTAAATCACCGACTGTCAAAATATCTGCCAGATATTCGATATAATCGAGCATCTGGCAGGCTTCCACAAAACGGTCATCCAGAGCATCGTCCGGTGTCTTGGGTGCATACCGCACTTTCCAATCTTCAAGAAGATGCAGATAGTCGGTCAATGCCCGGAAGCACAGCATTTCGTCCTCCCGGAACTGACGGATACAGGGATGCTTCGGCTTGGGCAAGGCGGTAGCAGTAGGCGGTTTCGGGTCAAGCCCAAAATCCGCAGCCAGCTTTTGCGCCGCTTCAAAGCTGCTCAGATTGAACAACCTTGCCACGAAGTCAATCACATCCCCCTTAGCTCCGCAGCCAAAGCAGAAGAAATATTCCTCGTTCAGCTTCAAGCTCGGATGCCTGTCGTTGTGGAACGGGCAGCAAGCCATGCCGTTGCGGCCTGCTTTCAGCCCGTAGTGTTCGGCAGCTTGCTTTACGCTGATTGCCGCCTTGATGGTTTCATAGATTGTCATAGAAAAACCTCCGTTCATAGTATTCAGAAAGCATGAAACACCCGCCGTGATTGGCAGGTGCTTTGATCTTTCTACTATGGTTATGCCGGATTTTTCGAAAAACAGGCTAATCGGAGGACAACCTCATTTCAAAAAACAGGACAACTTTCCGGGGGATGTAGATTTCTTCACGTTTGCATGGTATAATGAAAGAAATAAAAAAACAGGACAGGAGGGCAAGCATGAATCAAGAAATGATGTCATTGGATTTTTGGCAGGATACGGTCATATATGAGGGCAAAGCATTTCCTATCGGCACTCTTGCCTGTGATGCGCTGAATGTTCCTGCGGATACCATTGCTAAAATGAACGAGCAATGCGGGAAAATCAATCTGCTGCTTGGTCTGCTGAATGCCGGGCAGGATGCTTCTGCGCTATTTCCTATGGCAAGGGAAGCTGCTCTGACAATGTTGGGGATTCTCAGTAAAACGCTGCCATTCTCCCACATGGACATACCAAAGCACCGGGAACGGATAGAAAAGGTATTTACTGCCGACAATGCGCTGAAATATGTGGAGTTTGCTATAAAAGCCGCAACCAACTCCTTGCAGTTTGAAGAAGTTCCGAAATATGCGGATGCAATCATACTCCAACGCTATACCGCTGTGTTTGGACATCTGGCATACTCCCTTGGGGAATATCAAACGGCAATGCTTGATTTTGCAGAAAAATCAGACGGTAACGAAGCAGACCGCACCGCAGAGGGCTTCGCCAGAATGTTCGGCAGCTATTTCCCGCCAGAGTTGTCTATCACAGAGGGCAATGCCTGGATGTCTACCCTGAACAATTCTGTTCAGTATGTATCGGTCATCCGTTCCGGCGAAGAAGTTGCAAAGCTGGTCAAACGAATCCACTATGTTTCCTTTGTTGGGATGTTCCGATCTGATCTCTTTGAGGGCTTGTGTGTCGGCCATGCGCCTAAGAAATGCAAAATCTGCGGCAAATGGTTTTTGACTACCAACGCAAGGCACACCAAATATTGCGGCGGTTATGCGCCGGGGGATAAGCTGCACCGAACCTGTCGGCAGATCGGCAATCTGAAAGGCAGAGAACAGCGGGAACTTGCGGACGATCATCCGCTGAAGCAGATATATGAGAAGCGTCTGAATACCATAAACCGCTATGTGAAGCGTGGTACTCTGGACGCTGATCTTGCAGAGATTATGAAGAAACTGGCGAAAGATAAGATGCTCCGGGCATTGAGCAATGTAGCTTATGCCAAGGGAACTTATGAAAAAGAGATGGAACAGGCTGCTTTGAAGAAAGAAGCCCTAAAGAGAATTTGAATTTGACGGAGAGAATATGATGGAATGGATAAATGTTTTTGGGACAGTATTCGTAGTAATAATTATGATTCCTAACATAATATATGCGTTAAAGTGCAAAAATGGCTTTGAGAACAAGTGGCATAACAAAGCTGTTCAAATCGTTGAACAAATAGGAAGATTTGGCTGTTTCGGATTTATGATTATCAATATTCCGGGAACTTGGTTCGGTTGGTGGTCTGACGAAGCCTTTGCGAGATATCTTGTGATAGACATTTTTCTAATCGTACTTTATTGTTTGATATGGATTATCTGTTTTAGAAAGAACTCGGTTTTTAGGGCGTTGGCATTGTCTGTTATTCCGTCGGTAATTTTCCTGTTTAGTGGAATTATGAGCAGGTCTGTATTGTTAATTGTATCGTCGCTATTGTTTGCACCTGCACATATATTGATTTCATATAAAAATGCAAAGGGTTAGACATAATTGAAAATTCCAGTTTTCTAAATCTTTATACGCATTGTTAAATCGGAAGGAGGTGCGCTATGCTAAGTGATTTTACATGGAATATGACCGGATACATACCAAAACACCAAGTCAATCCGCACAGTGATGGTATCATTCCCTATGTGGCAGAGCGCATCTTCCAACTGGAACCGGAGCCGCCAGCAGTGGACAGTCTGAATGAATATATCCTGTCTGCATTGCAGGAAAAGAATTTGCTATATTTTTCGTTCTTCTTGCACCACTACGAGCCGCAGCTTAACAAGCGTATCAAAAGCTTTCTTGGTGTAGATGGCGGCGATCTGTATGACACAGACCGTTTTATAGATATAAAGCTCTCCTGCCGGGAGCAAATGCTCCAGAAGGTGATGGACTATGATCCCACCAAGGGTGCGGAGTATGCTACATACATTTTTCCGTTCATTCGAGATGCTATGCTCCGTTTCCGCATGGGCGAAGAAAAATGGTCGGTATCCTCTCTGACCAATTATAAAATGGTGCGGTCAATGGCTTGGCTGTACCATAATACCAAAGATGCAGTCGGTGAATTTTCCAAGAAGTATAACTGCGATCTCGCTCTTGCGGAAGAATATCTGAAAGTTGTCTGTGGCATCCGCAATCAGCAGCCATTTTATGTCACAGACGATGACGGCGAGGAAACAGGCGAGGATGTTGCCCTTGATGATACTTGGAACTATACCGACATTCTCTGGAACGGCATACAGGCAGAAAAGGTGCGGCGGGCATTTGAAAAGCTGAATTACCGGGAGCAGACCTTGCTTGAAAAGCGTTTAGCGATCTGCATGACCTGCGGGCGTGTCGGCTCATGGAAAGGACGCCCCACCTTTGAAGAACTGGCAGTCATGTTTGAGGGCAGCACCGCCAGTGGTGCAGAACGAGCCTACCGCAGAGCAGTGGACAAGCTAACGGAATTATTGGTTGCCGAAGGTGCGCTCCATGCTGTCCGGTTGAAACAGGTGTCCAAAACCAAGTGCAAAAAGAAAATCGCCGCCGCAATCTACGAATACCAAGTAGACTGCGACGGCGAATGGGGCGAGATTTCATTTAATTTTGAGAATGGCACAGCTGAGATCATCCAACTTGCCGATTGGGACACGATGATAACAAAATGCTTTGCAAATCGGGCAATATCGTATCTTCTGAACTGCGAAAATGAGAAGCTACCAAAGGAAACATTGGTGGCGTTTGAACAATCTTATTAAATATCCAAAAACTATTGTTTTTGACACAGAGAATACAAATCAGTGTTGTACAGTTAGGGCGAAAGGAGGAAAAGTATTATGAACAGTAAGATTTTGATTATAGAAGACGAAGCCAAGATTCGGGAAATTCTGTGTGACTATTTCAGCAGCAAGGGAGAACTGCCTGTTGAAGCAAGCAACGGAATGCAGGCGCTTGAGCTGATCGATGAAAACGAATTTGACGCAGTTTTGCTTGACATTATGATGCCGGAGCTGGATGGACTTTCCGTCTGCCGTGCCGTGCGCAGAACAAACGATGTCCCCATTATTTTCCTCACCGCCCTTTCCGACGAGGAGGACAAACTGCTGGGTTATGAACTCGGAGCAGATGACTATGTTACGAAGCCGTTTACCATGTCTGTGCTCTATGCAAAAACCATGGCACTCATCAAGCGTAATCAGCGTAGTGTTCTTGCCGGTGACCGGATGGAGGTCAGCGGGATCACTCTGGAGCTGACTGCAGGCAGAGCGTATACAGGCGGCAAGGAAGTCTTTTTGACGCCGAAGGAGTTTGCTCTCCTGCGCTGTCTGATGCAGAATAAAAACCTTGTTATGAGCCGTGAGCAGCTTCTGGTCAAATGCTGGGGCTACGACTACGAGGGTGAATCCCGAGCTGTAGATACCCATATTAAACGCCTGAGAGAAAAGCTTGGCGACTATGCCGAATGCATCAAGACCGTTATTAAGGCCGGGTACAGATTGGAGGGGTGACGATGAAGAAAATCTCAAAATGGTATTGGATCGCCGCAGGTCTCCTGCTAATTTGGGCAGCTAAAGATATCTATGCATATTTGACCATCGGACGAGAACTCCTTGTCGAGTATTCGGATGTGTACTCCGTCCGGGAGATGGTGAAAGGAGATCTGATACGGGCGGGAGTGAAAGCAGGTCTGGCGCTGCTCCTACCGGTAATAGGATTTTGGCGAAGTAAAAAGAAACCTTTGAAATCACTCCATGCTGTAACCGGATTGCTTATCATATCCATCATGGGAACATGGCTCATTTCAATGATCGTACTTACCGTTGTGACCGCACAAGAAATCTATGATGGGATGTACGAGCAGGCAATAAACTTTCCGGATGCTGTTGACCGATACGGAAGGCTAAGCGACTTTTACGACCCCAATGAGGGCAGCTATGGATATTACAATGAGCATCCGGACTATCTGGAACATCAGATGCTTGATGCCATTGCCTATAGCACCGCAGATAGTACCACATCATCGTATCGCACAGGAGGGCATTTCGCATCTTATGACCATTCGACAGGGGAAGAACGGAACAAGCTTATCCGTGATATCCGCTATCCGCTGGAGACCGCTGTTCTGTTTTACGACGGCGAAGGAAATCTTCTCCACAGCAGCGACGACGACGTAATGTACTTCGGCTATTATACCCAGGAAGAATGGGATGCCGGACAAGATACCACAACACCACAGCATTATGGTTGGATCGACATCAGTGAAGGAAAAGTCGAAGGCTATCCAAATGACCCGTATCTCCGTTTCCGCACCATGTTTGCCGGCACACATAGTCTGTACGATATTTCAACCATTCGTGTCACGGGATACTTTGAAGGGACAAAGTTAGTGCCTGTCGTGATGCACTATGTCACCGATGGTTTTATCCATGAGGTCGTTGAAAGTGACAAGCAGTTTCAGACCGGACCGAGCAGCTATTCTTGGATCGTTTCCGATGTGGACAGAACAGGAAAGCTAAACTGGCAGCTACAGTTTGACCGCAGTGCAGAGTATGAAGGCAAAAAGCTTGTGACAGTATACCTTGATCACCCGGAAATGTGGGACTATCAGAAAACGTCCTATGTGTACACCAACGGGGTAGAGTATGAGAGTCTCGCCGCATTGACGAAAAAATTGGATTTTCCATCCTGGGCAGATATATTTTTCTACTCCAATGACTTTCGTGCCGAAGGGAGCTATGAGTTGAATAACCTTTTGGTGTTTGGCGGTTGGAAATATGCAGACTACGAAGGCTTTGATTACAGCTCGGGCACAGGACCCGCAACCGAGTATATGCTTGTTACAGCTGTTCAAGGAAACCCTCTCAGATGTGCAATGGGCGCCTTGCGAAATATCTACATCGTCACAGGACTGTTGGCACTGTCATTTCTTTTGACCGCACGCAGTGCCATCAAGAAGCATCTGATACAGCCTGTACGAGATATTGCAGATGCAATGGAAGACAGTTGGCGGAATACTTATCATACAGATAGCGCCTCTGCCATATGGCATGAAATTGAGAAATTAAGAACAGGCTTTGAAACAGAGAAGGATCGTCGCAGGATGAAGGACAACGAGATCACTCGATTAAATGCCGCTTTGGAATATTCCAAGACCGCTGAGGAAAACCGCCGCCAGATGACCTCTAATATAGCCCACGAATTGAAAACCCCGTTGGCGGTCATTCACAGTTATGCGGAGGGTTTGAAGGAGCACATTGCCGAAGATAAGCGTGATAAGTATGTAGATGTGATCCTTGCGGAAGCGGAGCGAACAGACGGTATGGTTTTGGAGATGTTAGATTTGTCAAGATTGGAAGCCGGTAAGGTGAAACTCTCACGGGACGAGTTTTCGCTTGCTGATCTTACGAAAGCTATCTTCGAGAAGCTTCAAATGGCAGCGGAGGCAAAGGAATTGCAAATCAGCTATGAGTTCCCCGAGCAGTGTATCATCGTTGCTGACGAGAATCGAATTGCACAGGTCATTGAGAACTTTGCGACCAACGCTGTGAAGTACACGCCTGCCGGTGGCTGTGTCACAGTACGAATTCAGAACAATCGTGGTAAAATTACATTCTCCATCGAAAATGATAGTAAGCCTCTGTCCGCAGAAGCTTTGGCGAAAGTATGGGACACCTTCTACCGGGTGGATGAATCCCGCTCCGGAGGAGGCACGGGACTTGGCCTTGCCATTGCTAAGAATATCGTGGAACTGCACGGCGGTAAATGCTCCGTTCAAAACACGAAAACTGGTGTGGAATTCCAATTTACAATTTAAGACCTTATTAGAAACAACACAGCCCATCGATCATTGAAGCGACCGGTGGGCTGTGCCATATCTATTCTCAATCTATTAACCGATGTTCTGGCATTCCTTGTGCATACTGCTCCAAATCACCGCTGAGTACCAACTGTGCGTATTCCAGCGGCTTGTTGTAGATTAGCCAGTCCATCTCTGACCGCTGATACATATTATCCGCTACTTCGTTCTCAACGGCAATAGTATCAATCGCTATCATGCTACCATTTGCAAATTTCAGCTCCACACAGGCGGTGTCCATGTTGAACTCACAAGAAATCAATCTATCCATAAGAAACCTCCGTTCTGCGGGATGTTAGATCATCCCAAAATATTTGAATGCTTCTCGAATTGCTTTCTCTTTTTCCGGCGGACACTGTGGCTGTCTGGAATCCTCGGATTTCGGCAGATTGTAGTTTTTGCCTACCTCAATCCCACATTTCCGTTTAATCTGTGAGATATAGAGGTTGGACACCTTTAACCCGGTATGCTCCAACACATACTCCTTGATCTGCGGATAGGTTGCCCCATCCTGAAATTCGGACATATCCATATCTTCCAAAGAGAACTCAACCCGAATCTTTTTCGAGTCGACCTCGCCCTTGGAAAGCAAGACAACCGTCTCCACATGCGCGCACCTTGGAAACAGATCAAAGCAGTGCGCCTTCTTTGCCTCGTACCCCTTCTCCCGGAGTCTTGCCACATCGCGTGCCAGCGTTGCCGGGTCGCACGAAACATAGACAATCCGCGCCGGCGCCATCTGCGCCATTGCCGCAATCACATCCTCGCTCACGCCTTTTCTCGGCGGGTCGATGACGATCACGTCGGGCTTTATGCCATCGCGCGCAAATTTTGCGGCAGCTTCGCCCGCATCCGCGCAGAAAAATTCCGCATTTGAAATGCCGTTGCGCGCGGCGTTTTCCTTCGCGTCGCGGATTGCCGCGTCCACGATTTCCACACCGTAGACCTTTTTCACATGCCGCGCCAGACACAGCGTGATTGTGCCGCTGCCGCAATATAAATCCAGCGCCGTTTCCTCACCGCACAGACCGGCAAACTCAATGGCTGTTTCATACAGCCGCTCCGCCTGGTCGTGGTTCACCTGATAGAATGCCGCAGGCGAAAGCCGAAATGTCAGCCCCAACAGTGTATCTTCCAGCGCGCCATCTCCAATAAGTGCTTCAAAGCGGTCTCCGAGAATGACGTTGCTCTTTTTCGTGTTGTAATTGATGACAATCCCGCTGACCTCCGGCACTTGCTCGCGGATTGTCCGGACAAGCGCCTCTTTTTTTGCAAGCGTCTTTCCGTTGACGATCAGGCAAAGCAGAACCTTCGGGTCCTTGCTTGCCGCGCGCAGATAGATATGCCGGACCACGCCTGTGTGCGTCCGCTCGTCATACGCCGCAATATTTTCTTTTTCCATCCAGCGAAGCACCGCTTCGCGCGCCCGATTGGCGCTTTCCGGCTGAATTTTGCAGTCTGTGATGGCAATGACTGCATGGCTGCCTGCCCGATAAAAGCCCGCAACCGGCTTGCCGTTTTGCGCCTGCACCGGAAACTGCACCTTGTTGCGGTAGCCGTACACGCTCCGGCTGCCGGTGATCTGCAGGTCCGGAAATTCTACGCCGCCGATGCGAGACAGTGCATCCTGCACGCGGCGTTTTTTCTGCTCCAGCTCGCAAGCATAGTCCATGTGCCAGAACACGCAGCCGCCGCAGCGCCCAAAATACGGGCACTCCGGCTCCACGCGATGCGGCGATGCCTCCATCACACGCACGAGGCTTCCATACGCGCAGGTTCTTCCGACGTGGTCAATTTTGATCTCGCATGTTTCCCCCGGAATCACGCCCGGCACAAACACGACCTGTCCGTCAATACGCGCCACACCCGCGCCCTCGGCAGTCAAGCCGGTAATTTCCGCACGGTAGGTTTTGTTTTTCTCCATTGCTTTCTCTCCGTGTTTCACGTGAAACATTTCACGCATCCAATCGTTCGCCGGTTCGTGCGTCGAAGCGGTAGACATTCTCATGCTGCGTCTCACCGTCTGCGTCCGCGTACCGTTCCGTAACCGTGTACGTCACCGTCAGAATCCCGTCGTCCAGACTGGCGGTATAATCTCCGTCCAGGAACGCCATCGTGTGCCGCTCCTGCGCAGCCTCATAGACCGTCGTTCCCATGTAATCCTGCAAATTCATCTGCAAGGTCAAAAAGACATCATTGATTTTCTGTTCCACATCTTCCGAGCCGAGTCTGAAACAAGGAAGCACCAGCGACATGCTGACAATCTCCTCCTGATCCATCTGCACCTCATACGGCTCGTCCGTAAAGGTTTCGGGAACAGGCAAATCCGAAGCATTTTCCTCTGAAGGCTCGCCGTCTACACCCGGCTTCTGCCCCTCTACGACGCTCGGCAGCGTCACAATATCCTGCGTATCCGCCTGCGCAGCAGATTCCTGCGTCTGCGAATGATCAACCAGGCTGGCGGGCATCTCCTGCGTCGAAGCGCCATTTGCCGAGCAGGACGTCAAAAACAGCAAAGCGGCGCAAATTGCCGCGATCTCTCGTTTCATTCATAACACCTCACCAAAAGTTTACCACAGAACCCGACTTGTGTAAAGCCATCGCATCCGCTATACTAGGGTGTATTCTTCCAACTGCCAACGCACCCGGACAGCGGTCCTTTTTGCGCTGAACCGCGCCGTTTTTCCTTGAAATACGACAGTATTCCTGCGGAAAAACGTCTTGCTCAGCACGAAAATTCCTCGCCGCCGGTCACATTAGGAGTTGGAAGAATACACCCTAGGGAAAGACAATCAAGGAGGGCAAACCATGCTTTCTTATCAGAACTGTACCCTGTGCCCGCGCCGCTGCGGGGCAGACCGCACGAACGGGCAGCTCGGCTTCTGCCGCCACCCGGACAAAATTTACGCTGCGCGCGCCGCGGCGCACTATTGGGAAGAGCCGGTCATTTCCGGCAGCTTCGGCTCCGGCGCGGTTTTCTTTTCCGGCTGTACGCTCAAATGCCTGTTCTGCCAGAACGGCGTCATTTCGCAGGAAAACCGCGGAAAAGAAATCTCAACCGCTCATCTGCGGGAAATCTTTTTAAAACTCATCGACGACGGCGTCCAGAACATCAATCTCGTCACGCCGACGCACTTTCTTCCGTCCATTCTCCCGGCGCTGACTCCGAAGCTCCCCGTGCCCGTGGTCTACAATTGCGGCGGCTATGAGCGCGTCGAGACGCTGCGCGAGCTCGAAGGGCTCGTCGATATCTATCTTCCGGACATGAAATATTCTGACCCGAAGCTTGCCGGAATCTTAAGCGCTACGCCCGACTATGTCGAGATCGCAAAGGCAGCAATCGCAGAAATGTACCGCCAGGTAGGCAGCGCGGTGATTGAAGACGAGATCATGCAGCGCGGTATGATCGTCCGGCACCTGATGCTGCCCGGCGAGCTTGATAATACGCTGGGCGTTCTCGACTGGTTCTCCGAAGCATTCCCGAAGGGAGACGTTTTATTCAGCCTCATGAGCCAGTACGTGCCGATGGGAAAGGCGAAAACCATGCCGCCCTACGACCGGCGCATTACCGAAGACGAATATGACGCAGCGCTTTCCTATCTGGAGCTGCTCGGAATCGAAAATGGCTTCACGCAGGATTTTTCCGCCGCGACGGAAGAATACATTCCGGATTTTTCCTTTGAGGGCTTATAAATTCAAAACAAACGTTTGATTTTTGGATGCACCTGTGCTATACTCAAGAAAATAACATGCAGGAGGCTGCGGCAGATGGCACGAACGACAGACAAGCGCGAGCGCATTTTGGAATACATCACCCAGTTCACGCGCGAGAACGGATATTCTCCTTCCGTGCGCGAAATCTGCGAGGGCGTGGGTCTTGCGTCCACGGCGACAGTCCATTATCACCTCAACGCTCTGCGGCAGGAGGGCTCCATCAACATGGACGGCAAAAAGAACCGGACCATCAGCCTGCCGGACCGGCTTCCGATCGGAAAAATTCCGGTCGTCGGCGTGGTCACTGCGGGCGTGCCGATTCTGGCGGTTGAGAACATCGAAGGGTATCTTCCCTGGGACGGAGACGAGAGCTGCTTTGCCCTGCGCGTGCGCGGCGACTCGATGATAAATGCCGGCATTCTCTCCGGCGACAAAGTCGTCGTCCGCCCGCAGAAGACCGCAGAAAACGGGCAGATCGTCGTGGCGCTGCTGGACGACTCTGCCACCGTCAAGCGCTTTCACCGCGAAAATGGCAAAGTCTGGCTTTTGCCTGAGAACCCTGCGTATGAGCCCATCGACGGCACCGATTGCTCAATTCTGGGTCTTGTCAAAGCTGTCGTCCGCGAATACTGAATACTGATTCAAAAGCTGACGCTTTTTGGTTTATCCTAAAGTGATGCACGAAACCGTGCATCACTTTTTCATTTTTGTGCAGTTCCTATATAATATTGTATACGCGCTTGCAAATGGCGCTTCTCCGTGTTAAAATTATGGTGTAATACTATGTCCAATTATCAGGATTTTCATAGGAAAGGAGCTTTTTCTTGTACTCCTCAACGTATATCTGGGCGAAGGTTCTCGGTCACATGGAGCAGCAGCTCACGCCCGCCGTCGTCTCGACCTGGTTTGACGATACCGAGGTGCTGGAGCTGACCGATCAGAAGCTCGTCCTCTTCTCGCCGTCGACCTTCCGCAAGGACATGATCGTATCGCGCTGCGCGGTCTATATTCAAGAAGCGCTCAAGGATCTGTTCGACATGGAGCTTGAGCTGATCGTTCTGGATGAAACGCAGATCGACGCCTACCGCTCGCGCAAAAAGAAGCCGCGCTTTATTGAGTTCAATCCGCAGTTCACCTTCGATAACTTCATCGTCGGCAACAGCAACCGCTTTGCAAACGCCGCAGCCGTCGCCGTCGCGGAAAAGCCGGCAGATTCCTATAACCCGCTTTTCATCTACGGTCCGTCCGGCGTCGGCAAGACGCACCTGCTCTATGCCATTGCCAACGAGATTCACAAAGCGCATCCGGACTACAACATCGTCTATATCAAGGGCGACCAGTTCACCAACGAGCTGATCAACGCTCTGCGCGAAGGCAAGAACAACGAGTTCCGCCTCAAATACCGCGGCGCGGACCTGTTCCTGGTCGACGATATTCAGTTCATTGCCGGCAAAGACTCCACGCAGGAGGAGTTCTTCCATACCTTCAACAATCTCTACGAGAGCCACAAGCAGATCGTCCTGACCTCCGACCGTCCGCCCCATGAGATGGTCCGTCTGGAAGACCGGCTGCGCACACGCTTCGAGTGGGGCTTGCTTGCCGATATTCAGCCGCCCGACTATGAGACGCGCATGGCAATCATCAAGAACAAAGCCGTCCACCTTGGCTTCGACATTCCGGACGACGTCTGCAATTACATTGCCGAGAACATTACCAACAACGTCCGCCAGATTGAAGGTACGGTCAAAAAAATCAAAGCCTTCAAGGAGCTCGACGGCATGGTGCTCGACGTGCCGAACGTTTCGCGCGCCATCAAGGACATGTTCAAGGGCAAGGCGGAAAATCTTCCGACACCCGCACTCATTGTCAGTGAGGTCTGCCAGTACTACAACATCGAAGAGCAGGTCTTAAGAAGCACGCTCAAAAACAAAAATACCGCCGAGGCGCGGCAGGTTGCGATGTACCTGATCCGGACCATGACCAACCTGTCTCTTCCCGAGATCGGGCGCGAGTTTGCAAGGGACCACACGACGGTCATGCACGGGCTCAAAAAGGTCGAGCAGACGCTGCAGAACAGCGCCTCTCCCTTAAACGATACCATCCGCGACATCACCGCCAATATTAACAATAAACTCTGAAAACCGCGCAAAACAGCTTTTTCTTTTTCGCGCGAATTTTTCCACATTTCCATGTGGATACTTCTGCTTTCCCCTGTGGACAGACATGAAACCCTCGTTTCACGGTTGCACCTGTGCAGAACCTTCTTTTTTCCCGGTTTCCCTGTGGACAGTTTTTTCTTACGCCCGCAAGGCTTTCCGGACTTATCCACATGTCGCACGCCCTACTGTTACTTACTACTGAATTTATCCTTTCTTTCTTTTTAGAAAGACGTCAGGAGGTATCCTTTTATGAAATTTACCTGTGAAAAAACTCAGCTGGTTTCCGCCATCTCCGTCGCCTCGCGCACCGTCGCGCAGAAGAGTGCCATCTCGGGGCTGGAAGGTATTCTGGTCCGTGCAGGTGTCAAAGTGATGCTGACCGGTTATAATCTGGAAACAGGCATCACCGTGAGCGTCGATGCCGACGTGCAGGAAAACGGCGCGTGCATCATGCCTGCCCGGCTGTTTTTTGATATCGTCCGCAAACTGCCGGACGATACCGTGAGCATTCAGGTCGACGAGAACTTCAAGGTCTCGATCAAGGGCGGCATTTCGTCGTTCACCATCACTGCCCTTTCTGCCGACGACTACCCCGAGCTTCCGGATGTCGACTCGGAGAAAGGCATCCGCGTGCCGCAGTGCGAGCTGAAGGCAATGATCTCCGGCACAATCTTCGCCGTCAGCGAAAATCAGGCACGCCCGATTCATACCGGCATTCTCTTTGAGGTCGACAATGATTCCATCACGAGCGTTGCCGTCGACGGCTACCGTCTGGCGCTGCGCCGGTATCTGCCGGAGGAATCCCTGGAGCGCACGCTCAAATTCGTTGCGCCCGCAGCGGCATTAAAAGAAGTCGAAAAAATCCTCGGCGACACCGAGGACCCCGCAACCTTCTATCCGGGCTCGAAGCACATTCTCTTTACCATCGGAGATGCCACGCTCGTCTGCCGTATTCTGGAGGGTGAATTTCTGGATTGGCGGCGCGTGCTGCCGCAGAATAACCCCGTCAAGCTCGTCGGAAATGTCAGCCGCCTGACCGACTCCATTGAGCGTGTCGGGCTTGTCATCTCCGAAAAACTCAAAAGCCCCGTGCGCTGCAAGTTTGGAGACAACAGCGCAGAATTCCGCACCATCTCCACGATCGGTGAGGCGTACGACGTCTGCCCGATTGCCGGCGACGGCAAGGATCTGGAGATCGGCTTTAACTGCAAGTATTTACTCGATGCGCTGCGCGCCGTGCCGGACAGCGAGTGCACGCTGGAAATGATCAACGGACTCAGCCCCATCGTCTTAAATCCCACCGAAGGAAACCGCTACAGCTATATGGTGCTGCCCGTCCGGCTCAAAGCAGGAGAATAAGCCATGAAAGTACGTGTCACAAAAAAGCTTTCGGATGCGCCGATTGCCATCCCGATTACCACCGAGTTTATTAAATTACAGGACTTTCTGAAATTTGCCAACGCCTGCGAGTCCGGCGGCATGGCAAAGACGTTCATCCAGAACGGGCAGGTGCAGGTAAACGGCGAAACCTGCACCCAGCGCGGCAAAAAGCTCCGCCCGGGCGATACCGTAACCTTTATGGGAAATACCTGGCTCGTTTCGCAGGAGGACGTATGAAGCTGACGCGGCTGCGCCTGTTTGACTTCCGGAACTATGAAACGCTGGACCTCACGCTGGACCCCGGCGTCAACCTGATTCTGGGCGAAAATGCGCAGGGAAAGACGAACCTTCTCGAAGCGGTCGGCTATCTATCGACCGGCAGAAGCTTTCGCACGCAGAAGACGCAAGAGCTGATCCGCTTCGGAGCAAGCTTTGCCGATCTGAACGCCGACGTCTTTTCGCAGGGGCGCGACCAGAACATCCGTGCGGTCCTGTTTTCCGGCAGACGCCCGCGGCAGCTCTACTTGGGCGGTGTGAAGCAGAAAAGCGCAGCAGCTTTGCCCGGCGTTCTGACGACGGTGCTGTTCTGCCCGGAAGACCTTCTGGTTTTAAAAGGCGGCAGCCAGCCGCGCAGGAGGCTGCTTGACAATGCGCTGTGCCAGCTCCGACCTTCGTATGCCTCCGCGCTGACAGAGTATCACCGTTTGCTGGACAGCAAGAGCCGCATTTTGAAGGACTACCGCGAAAAGCCGGATTTATTGGAGCCGCTGCCCGAATATAATTACCGCCTCGCGCAGGTCGGCGCGATTCTGATCTCGCACCGCGCGCGGTATCTGAAAGCGCTCGAGCAGGCGGCAAGCGGCTACCACAGCGCGTTCTCCGCAGGAAAAGAAACCATGACGCTCGTCTACCGCACGGTCTCGACCGTGGAAGACCCGTTTGCCGAGCGGAAAACCATCTTCGAGCAGATTCTGGAGCACCAGGAGCGGCACTACCGCGCAGAACTGGACTCCGGGCAGTGTCTGACAGGTCCGCACAAAGACGATTTTGACGCGCTCTTAGACGGCATTGCCGTCAAAGCCTTCGGCTCACAGGGACAGACGCGCACCGCCGCGATCAGTCTGAAGCTTTCCGAGCGCGAGCTTCTGCGAAGAGACACCGGAGAAGAGCCGGTTCTGTTGTTAGACGACGTGCTCTCCGAGCTGGACGCCACGCGGCAGGACTTCGTTCTCAACCAGATCACCTCCGGACAGGTTTTGATTACCTGCTGCGAGCCGGGGCGTGTCACAAAAATCGGCAAAACCATTGAAATTCGCGCAGGAGGGCTCGTATGTACGTAGACATTGGCATGGACCTTGCCGTACGCGCAAGCCAGGTGCTCGGCGTCTTTGACCTTGATAATACGTCGTGGTCCAAGCGCACCCGCGAATTTTTGCAGCGCGCGCAGGAAGACGGCTGCCTCATCGAGGCGACCGACGAGCTTCCCAAATCGTTTGTCCTCACGCAGGAATACGGGCAGACGCGCGTCTACTTAACCAAATTCAACGCATCCATCCTTGCCCGGCGCTTTGCCGGAGGCAGGCAGCAATGATACCCCGCTTTTTGATCAAAGCAAAAGGAGAAATCCATGAGTGAAGAAATTTTGAAAAACGAAGTCGTGGAAACGCAGTACGACGCCAGCCAGATTCAGGTTCTCGAAGGTCTGGAAGCTGTCCGCAAGCGCCCCGGCATGTACATCGGCTCGACCAGCGTGTCGGGTCTTCACCACCTGGTCTATGAGATCGTCGACAACGCGATCGACGAGGCGCTGGCAGGCTACTGCCACCATGTACAGGTGACGATCAACGAGGGAAATACGATTACCGTTTTAGACGACGGACGCGGCATCCCGGTCGACATTCAGGCGCAGACGGGAAAGCCCGCGCTCGAGGTCGTCTATACAGTGCTGCATGCGGGCGGCAAATTCGGCGGCGGAGGCTATAAGGTCTCCGGCGGCCTGCACGGCGTGGGCGCGTCGGTTGTAAATGCCCTTTCCGAGTGGCTCATTGTCGACGTCTTCCGCGACGGCAAGATCTACGAGATGCAGTTCTCGCGCGGCAATATCACGAAGGAAATGCAAATTGTCGGCACGACCGACCAGCACGGCACAAAGGTCACCTTCAAGCCCGACCCCGAGATGTTCGACACCACGGAGTATGACTACGAGACGCTGCACACGAGAATGCGCGAGCAGGCGTTTTTGAACGCAGGTCTGCAGATTACCATCCGCGACGAACGCATCGAGTCTGCCGACAAGCCCGAAAAAGAGCGCTTCGACTCCATGTGCTACGAGGGCGGCATCCGTGAGTTTGTCCAGTGGTATAACCGCCACAAAACGCCGATTCACCCCGACGTCATCTACATGGCAGGCAGGAAGGGCGACCAGACGGCAGAGGTTGCGCTGCAGTATAACGACTCGTTCAACGAAACGATTGTCTCCTTTGCCAACGACATTCATACCCCCGAGGGCGGCATGCACGAAGAGGGCTTCAAGCGGGCGCTGACCTCGGTTCTCAACGCCTACGGGCAGAAAAAGGGCATCATCAAGCAGGACGACAAGGTTTCCGGCGAGGATGTGCGCGAAGGCTTGACCGCGATTATCTCCGTCAAGCTGACCGACGCGCAGTTTGAAGGACAGACCAAGGCAAAGCTCGGCAACGCCTCGATCCGCACGCTTGTCAGCAACATCGTCACCCAGCAGCTCGCGGAGTTCCTGGAGGAAAACCCGGCGGTGGCGCGCGCGATTCTCGATAAGGCAATGATGGCAAACCGTGCCAGAGAGGCGGCGCGCAAGGCAAAAGAGGCAATCCGCCGCAAAACCGGCTTGGAGTCCGGGCAGATGCCCGACAAGCTGCGCGACTGCAACGACACAGACCCCACGCTGACCGAAATTTACATCGTCGAGGGCGACTCCGCCGGCGGCTCTGCCACGCAGGGTCGGGACTCCCGCTTCCAGGCAATCCTTCCCCTCTGGGGCAAGATGCTGAACGTCGAAAAGGCGCGCGCCGACAAGGTCTACGGCAACGATAAGCTCCAGCCCGTCATCACAGCCCTCGGCGCAGGCATCGGAGACGAGTTTAATCTCGAAAAGCTCCGGTACCACAAGGTCATCATCATGGCGGATGCCGATGTCGACGGCAGCCATATCCGCACGCTTTTACTCACCTTCTTCTTCCGCTTCATGCGCCCGCTCATTGAGCAGGGCTATGTCTACTCCGCCGTGCCGCCTCTTTATAAGCTTACGCGCGGCAAATCCGTCAAGGTCGCCTTCTCAGACGAGCAGCGCGACCAGATTTCCAGCGAACTGCGCGGCGGCAATCCCAATGTGAAGGTCGATATCTCCCGGTTCAAGGGTCTGGGCGAAATGGACCCGCACGAGCTCTGGGAGACGACCATGAATCCAGAAACCAGAACGCTGCGCCGGATTACCCTCGACGACGCCGTTGCTGCCGACCAGATCTTCACCGTCCTCATGGGTGAAGACGTCGAGCCCAGAAAGGAATTCATCGAGGAAAACGCCAAATACGTCGTCAACCTCGACATTTAAGCCCCTACAACTCCAAAAGGAGACCAATCTATGGCACATAAGAAAGATTACAAGCCCGAGGACATCCTGTTCCCCGAGCAGACGATTGTTCAGTCCGAGCTTGTGCAGGAGATGAAATCGTCCTATATTGACTACGCGATGTCCGTCATCGTCGGAAGAGCCCTTCCGGACGTGCGAGACGGCTTAAAGCCCGTCCACCGGCGCATTCTGTACGCCATGTATGAAGACGGGCTGACGTCTGACAAACCGTTCAAAAAGTCCGCAACGTGCGTCGGCGACGTGCTGGGCCGGTATCATCCGCACGGCGATGCGTCGGTCTACGACGCGATGGTCCGTCTGGCGCAGGATTTTTCCATGCGCTACATGCTCGTTGACGGCCACGGCAACTTCGGCTCCGTCGACGGAGACCCTCCCGCGGCGTATCGATACACCGAGGCGCGCATGTCGAAGCTCTGCAACGAGATGCTGCGCGACATCGATAAGGACACCGTCAACTGGGACCCGAACTTCGACGAGTCAAGAAAAGAGCCGCGTGTGCTGCCGTCCCGTTTCCCGAACCTGCTGGTCAACGGCTCGTCGGGAATTGCTGTCGGCATGGCGACGAATATTCCGCCGCACAATCTGCGCGAGGTCATCGACGCCTGTGTCTGCGTGCTGGATAACCCCGAGGCAGATTTGCTCGACCTCATGGACCATATTCAGGGTCCGGACTTCCCGACACGCGGCATCATCATGGGGCGCAGCGGCATCCGCGCCGCCTACTCCACCGGCCGCGGCAAAATTACCGTTCGCGCGCGCACGGAACTCGAAGAGTTCGGGCAGAACCGGCAGCGCATCATCGTTACCGAGCTTCCCTATCAGGTCAACAAGCGCCAGCTCATTGCCGCGATGGCAGATCAGGTGCGCGACAAGCGCCTCGAGGGCATCTCCGATATCCGCGACGAGACAGACCGCAACGGTATGCGCATCGTCATTGAGCTCAAAAAGGACGCCAACGCGCAGGTAGTCTTAAACCGCCTGTTTGCCCAGACGCAGATGCAGACGACCTTCGGCGTAACGATGCTGGCGCTGGTCAATAACCAGACGCAGCCGAAGATTCTCTCGCTGCGCCACATGCTGGACGAGTACCTCGCCTTCCAGGAGGAGATCATCACTCGCCGCACGCAGTACGATCTCAAAAAGGCACTCGAGCGCCAGCACGTGCTTGAGGGTCTGCTCATTGCTGAGCAGAACATTGACGAGGTCATCAAGACCATCCGCGAGAGCTACGACGACGCGAAAGAGCGCCTGATGGCAAAGTTCAACCTGTCTGAAATTCAGGCGCAGGTCGTGCTCGACATGCAGCTCAAACGTCTGCAGGGACTCGAGCGCGAGAAGCTGCAGAACGAGTACGACGAGCTGGAAAAGCGCATCGAGTATTACCGCGAGCTGCTTTCCGACGAAAACATGCTCAAGGGCGTTTTGAAAGACGAGCTGCTTGCCATCCGCGACAAATACGGCGACGACCGCCGCACCGAAATTCAGGATGTCGAAGACGAGATTGATATCGAGGACCTGATCGAAGAGGAGCAGTGCGTCTTCACCCTCTCGCACGCGGGCTATATCAAGCGCGTCCCCGCTTCGACCTATCGCGCCCAGAAGCGCGGCGGCAGAGGCGTCACCGGGCAGACGCTCAAGGAAGAGGACTTTGTCGAAAGCGTCTTCTCTGCGTCCACGCATGACTATATCCTCTTCTTCACCAGCCTCGGCAAGGTCCACCGCAAGAAGGGCTACCAGATTCCCGAGGCGGGCAGAACGGCAAAGGGCACGAATATTGTGAACATCCTGCCGTTAGAGCCGGGCGAGACCGTCACCGCGGGCATCACGGTCCACGAATTTGACGACGACAACCTCATGTTCGTCACGAAGCAGGGCACGGTCAAGAGGGTCCTGCTTTCGAGTCTCAATACCGCCAGAAAAGCGGGCATCCGCGCGCTCACGCTCAACGAGGGCGACGAGCTGATTGCCGTCATGAAGACGAACGGCGAAAACAACATCTTGCTTGCGACCAGGGACGGCTTTGCCATCTGCTTTAACGAGTCTGACGTGCGCGTCATGGGTCGCGACGCGGCAGGCGTCAAGGGTATCACGCTGCTGGACGGCGACGAGGTCGTCGGCGCCGGCATCGCAGAGCCGGGCAAGCAGCTTCTGACCGTCACCGAGCTCGGCTACGGCAAGCGCACCGAGATGAACGAGTACCTGCGTCTGGACGAAACCGGCGAGCGCCGCCCGCAGCAAAGAGGCGGCAAGGGACTCAAGAACTACAACATCACCGCCAAGACCGGCAGAATCGCGGGCGTCGCGATTGTATCCGGGGAGGACGATGTGATGCTGATTGAAAACGGCGGCGTTCTCATTCGCATGGCTGCGTCCGATATCAACGTCTATAAGAGAGATACGCAGGGCGTCATTCTCATGAGAGTGGAAGAAGGAAACCGGGTCATTTCGATCGAGCGCGTCGACCCTGAGCAGGAGGAAGAATAAGTTTCTGCCGTCCGTGGCGGCAGGCGCCAGTTTCAACTGGCAG
>ERZ780149.1735-NODE-1735-length-22407-cov-6.818003_pt1 | contig 22407 bp, 3 predicted proteins | sample MGYA00511367_ERZ780149 | MGnify/ENA primary metagenome ERZ780149 (study PRJEB29588, sample SAMEA2153852) | human gut metagenome | biome: human gut; feature: human-associated habitat; material: faeces | place: Denmark | collected 2008/2010 ... | reverse complement strand
ACAGTAAATGCTAATAATTATATTCTTAATTATGATTCAATCCAATTTAACGTTACTAAGCGTATTATTAATATTAAATATATAACTAATGAAACTTGGTTAAAAACAAATTGGTCTAAAACATTTACAGAAAATGATACTGAAAATATTATTGGATTTAAGGATTCATTCCCTGGGTATAATTTGGAATTAACTTTAAAAACTAAAGCTGCAAAGGATGGAACCTATAGAGAAGCGACATCATTTGATATTAATGCTAAGGTTACAGATCCTTCAGGAAATTTCAAATATGATAGTGGAATAAATATATTTGATGGTCAAACATATTATGTAGCTGATAACTTTGAATTTACAATTGGTGATGGAGATGTTGAAGTTACATTAATTAGCAAGGATCTTAAGGTATCTGCTGCAGATGAGGATACAAAGTTTGATAATCAATATCATTCACCAAAGGTTGATGTTATAAGCCATGCATCTGGCTATGATATTCAATACAAGTGGGGATATTATGATGATGCAACCGATTCATTAGTTGACCCTGTTGGATATGAGAATACTGCTTGGTCAGCTATAAAGCCACAATTTATCGTTGTTGGTACATATTATGTTGGATATCAGGTTTCTATTGCTGGAGAAGATGGTAACGAAAGCTTAGAGGTCGGTCATGTAATAATTAGAATTAGACAAGCAGATGCATATTTGACAGTATCTAATTTAAATAGAACATATACAGGAACGACATTTGATACTTCCACGATTGGTATTAGTGGAGGCTTTAATGGTGATTTCAATTCAAGCGGAATTGAAACATCTGGTAATAGATATAAGCTATTAAGGTTTTACTTTAAGACTTCAGGTGCTCCGGATTCTGATTTTTCTGAAACATTACCAATCAATGCTGGTAGGTATGTTATAAAGATTACATCAGATTCAGATAACAATCCTAATTATTTACAAAACTATACAACATTAGATTCGATTCAAAATATGTTTGAATTTGAAATTACTCCAGCCGTTTTAAGACTTGATTATAATGTTGATTTGAAGGTAAAGGATGAAACAAATATTACATATGATAGTAATCCGGGTTCCTCTGATTTTAGAAGTATTGAAACAACTGCTCAGTTTAATCAAAACTTCTTCATCGGAAATAATACTGTAAATAATACAATTCAATTATCAGGCCTTTTAGGCGCTGATAAGTTCGAATATCATATTTATAGTGCTTCAGGACAAAAATTATCACGTATGACTTATCTTTACTCAAATGCTGTAGCTACAGGTAATGGAGTGGATAATTCATGGCTATTCTATAATAATGATTTGTTTGGAATGGAATGGAAAACAACAAATGGAACAAGTGATAATTCATATAATTATCGTATTATTCTTCAATTTAAGCTTCATGCTCATTATCCTGAGATGACAGTAAGAGAGATTCCAGATGTTATGGTTGATTATACTGGTAGTCCAATTAGTTTTGCAACGTCATTCAATAAGCAATATAGTACGAACGTTATTAATTATGTAGATGATCCTTCCTCACAATATTGTGTAATTCACTATGGTAAGAAGAATTCAACTAGTAATTTAGATTATACTTTAGATGACTATGAGCAAACAGCTCCTGGTGTATATACGGTTTACTTTATGATTTATGCAGATAATGCTCAAGATTCTTCAGGTAATTTAGTTCATTTTGAAAATTATTATGGAAGTGCTAAATTTACAATTAATCCTAAATCTCGTGTTGATGATGGCTTAACTGTTTCTTCAAATCTTCTCAATAAGATATATGATGGAATAGCATATGATGAAAACACTTGGAATTCAATAAAGAATAATGATGGTGTTCAATTTGGAGAAACTCTTCCAAATCAATGGTCAATTTCTTATTTCGTTGCCCAAGAACAAATACAAGGAAGCGGAGATTGGAAGATTTCTGGTAAAGAGCTTTCTAGTGTGACAAATGCCGGTGATTATATCTATCGTTTAAAGATTCCTGCACAAGGAAATTATGCAGAAACGGTTATTGAAAACCACTTTAAGATTGATAGAAGAAAGTATCATATAAGCTCTAATAATGGCTCACCATATCAGGTTATGTATTCTGGTGTATACTGGAATTATGATCTTGTAAGTGCTTTAAATGATGGCTCATCTGATTTCTCAGTTCAAAGACAAACGGGAAATGGTGATGAAGGATTGCTTGATGGTATTTATAATCATAAGCTAATTACTGCATTGCTGATAAGTAATAATTCAATTGTTGGTATCTATACTCAAGCCGGAACTGATAAGGGTATTATTAATATTCGTCCAGAATTCCATGTGATACGTGATGCAAATAATGTTGATGTAACAAATAATTATGATTTCATTTTTGACTTCGAGCTTGAAATCACAAGAGGTACAATTACATTAGGAACAAATATTCCTAGTGATGGAATATTTAACTATGATGAAAATAGTGGTGTTAGATTTGAAGCCTGGATTGTAACACCTACTGGATATTCTAAGGGCTCTAATATTGAATATGCTGAATATGATTTTGCAACAGGAACATATGGTTCTTGGACAACATCAACTAATCTTAAGACTGAAGCAGGCACTTATCAGTATAAGGTAAGAGCGACTAAAGTAGCTAACTTTAATGATCTTCTTGATCAGGTATATACATTTGAAATTAAGAAGGTTAGAAATAGCTTAAGCATTGATTCGCTTGATAAGGAATATGATGGAAATCCTGTAAATCCAGTATTCCATACATATGATTTTAACGGTACTGTTTCAGCGGCTCTAAGTGCTGGAAAAGATGTTGAGGTTAAATATTACGAGAATAATAATGGTGTTAGAGGTGGAGAAATCTTAGGACCTACGCCTACAAATGCTGGTACATATTGGGTAACTATTAAATATGGTGATACAGCTAACTTTATGGGTATTCAAGAGGAAAAACAATTTACAATTACACCTCGTGAACTTGTTGTTTCAGGATATGATACTGATTTGACTTATAATGCAGAAGAACAAGCTCCTAACTTTACAATTCTTACGAATACTGGCAATAATAGTTTTAATTCTAATAATTATGAAATATTCTATTATAGCCAAAATGATTTGGTAAGTCCGCTATCATCTAAGACTAAAAATGTTGGCGATTACCGTTTAGTTATTAAACTAAAAGGAAGCGGAGCATCAAGTGCTGAAAATAATTATTCATTTGGTGAAGGAACTAAAGAATTCTACATTAACTATAGAATTAATAAATGTGTTGTTATATTCTCAGCTTCAATGAATTATAAATATGATGGAAATATTCCTGTAATTGGATTAAGCTATATTCAAACACTTGCATCTAACCCACTTCCAATAGGGGTTATCCTTAACTCGGCAATTAAGGCTAAGAGTCCCGATGCTAAGCTATATGCAATTAATTGTTCTTATACAGATGTTGCATTTACTAATAATTTTGAATGGAATAATACTCCATCTTCTGTACCATTATTAGTAAAGAATAGTATTGCAGAAAATCTTGACAATTATGATATTAGACTTGATCTTAATTTAAATGTTGCATATGATACTGTGCCATATGTTGTTTCTAAATATGAAGGAATTTATGATGGTGATTATCATACAATAACATTTACATTTAGTGGTGATGATAATGCTGAAATAAGATATTCAGCAAAAGCTACTAATGATATTTCAGAATATTCTACAACTATTCCTAAATTTAAGAATTACACTTCAAATCCTATTCATATTTATGTTGCAGTAAAATCCACAACATATACAAATGGTGAATGGAAGTTCTTAGGTCTTGATCAAGCAGCATCTGATTATGATGAATTTACGGTTAAGATTGATAAGGCAGATACTAGAATTACTCCTCCAAGTATTGATTTAAATAAGATTTACGATGGAAAAGTAACTCCTAATCCAACAAATATTGATTATTTATCATATGGTGGAGATAACCTAGATAGCAAGCTTACTTATACATATTACGTAAAGCAAGGTAATCAATATGCAGAATGTAATAGTGTTCTTCAAAATAGAACAAATGTTGGTGAGTACTATTTGATTATTTCTCTAGAATTTGATTCAGGAGATAATTACAATAATACGGCGACAGATCCAATTTATTTTGCAATTAAGCCTCGTGATTTAGTAATTAAGATTCCAAATAAGGTTAAAACTTATGATGGAAATGCTTGGAGTGCATTGCTTGCATCATCTGCTTCAGAACAAGGAAGACTTCTAGATGCAACATTTGAAAAGGTTCCTGGAATTGAGGAATCTGGTCTTGTAAATGGACAAGCTTTTAGAGGTACTATTTTAACAAAATCTGTAAATAGTGGTCATTATTATGGTGGTATTGTTGGTTCAACCTTAACTGATCTTGTTTGGAAGAGTGGATATGGTTTCTATGTAGAAGGAGATACTAATTCAATTATTCTTTCAAATAACTATAATATAAGTATTGAAACAACAATTACTATTGATAAGGCTGATTTAGATATTGAATTCTTTGATGTAACTCATATCTATACTGGCCAAGAATATTTCATAACTCATACTTGGTATAATTATCCTATTGTATCTGGAATTACACAAAGTGCTGATTATGATAATTATATTCAATATTCAAAGGATCCTCTAGGACATGGTGCTCCACCATCATCTTGGAGTAATGTTCCAATTGGATGTAGTTTTGGTAGTTTAACTATCTATATTAAGATTGAATTACCTAACTATAATATATTCCAGGATACTAGAACAATAACAATAACTTCTATTCCATCAAAGATTATTGTTACTGACTGGGGTTCATTTAAGGCAAATCCTGAGGATATGATATATAATGGTTCACAATATACATTTAATGATATTCAAATGACATCTAGTATTGCGGGAGATACTAGAGTGCCATACATAAGATATTATGAGCTATTAGATGATGGAGCAACTTACCAAGAATTATTAGATTCTAATGGTAAACCATATGCACCAGTTAATGCTGGTAAATATGCAATAACATTATGCTTAGATGCTGATACAAATAATGGCTATGATAAGTATGAATCATTGAAGCAGCCTTTTGAAATTAGAAAGAGATCAGCAAAGGTTTATTGGGCTTCAGAAAAGTGGATAAAGGATAGTGTAACAGGAATTGTAACTCATAGAAACAATTATACTGGTAGCGTAAATCTTCCACTTGGACGAGTATATGGAATTCTAAATGATGCACAAGGACATCTTGAAATAATTCCACTGGTTGTAACACCAGCACAAGGCTATAATTGTATTAATGTTGGTGTTCAAAAGGCAATTGCTCAAATTCAAGCAGGTATAGGCCCTGGAATTGTAAATGGATTATCGCAAGCTAATTATGATCAAAATTATGTTTTAATCAATAATGAATGCGATTTCGAGATTATTAAATCTACGGATATCGGTGGAGGATCAAATTCTAATCCAACCTTCCCAGATGGTGGAGATCATCCAAATAGTGGCGATGGTAATGATGATAATAATCCAACAAAGCCAGATAACAAAAATAATCCTGATAATCCAGATAACAATTCTAAATTTGAAGGAATTAGATTTGAGCTTAAGCAATATGATCCAACTGCTCAAACAGCTAATACACCATTTAAGTATAGTGGAAACTTAAAATTATACTTTACAGTAACTTACTTATATAGTGATTCTACAACTAAAGTATATTACTATGAGGTTGAACCAATTTCATTATTAACTGTGGCAAATACTAAGTTCGTGATTAAGACAATCTACGATAGTACTTGGCAGACATTTGATACTAATCCATCTTGTCAATTTGACTTTATTCTTAAAGAAATTGTAAAGACACCAGAATTTGAGGTCGATGCAGTATTAAAGGATAATCAAAATTATGCATGGAATACAAATGGCGATACAGCTGATTGCAAAATTATGGTTCAGTTAGATCCTCTTGAAATAACAGATTATGTTAACGACATTAAGCTTACTAATCCGACATCTAGTAGCTTGTTGTTAGCTAAAAATGCTGACGGTTCTGCAGCAAAAACTGAATATGACCAGACAAGTGCTGATCAGAAAACAATTGTAACAATTAGGGGAGGATTAGTTGGCTCTCAAACTGATATAGTTCTTGACTATTCTTCTGGAGCATTTGATATATTCTATGGTAACAATATGAGACCTACAACATCAAATCCTACCGAGAATGCTTACTACGTTGTTAAGAGCAAGGCTTCATATCCTATTAGTTTTGAATTTGGTGATTACTCAACTTATAAATCTGTAATGGAATCAAATGCAAGTAATCCTGATTATATGAATCAAAATAAAATGCCTACTACAACACCTGCTTTCAACCCAGCATTCACATTTGAAATTAAAACCCCAGAACCTACATATTTACAGTTAACTAATTCATCTACAGTTAAGTTTGTAAGCTATGAACAAGACTTTAGTTTAAATACGTTAACTTATACATATGATGTTTCAAATGACGATAGATATACAGCCTTAGCTTCTAAGACTGTAGCAGAAAGAAAGAATTCAATTTATAAATTAAGCCATTTACCTCAAAGAAAGACCGTTTCTGATTTATTAACAAATAACTTTGTAAATAATTTAAAACACATTGTTGTTTGTGATTCTAATGGAAATGTAATATTTGATGGAGCAAATGGTACTGATTTATCAACCGCATCAACGGATTATATTGGAACTGGATCATATATTTCTTTATATGACAGCGATGATAGCGTATCAAGACTTTTAATTGATTGCGTAGAAATTGTTGTAGTTGGTGATTTGGATGGAAATGGAATAATAGAGACTACTGACGTAGTTGCTATTAATACAAATATTAGAACTAATGATGATTTGGATCAACAAATGTTAAGTTCTGCTAAATATTTGGCAGGATTAAGTGGAACTTTAGCTTATATTGAAACTTCAAATGTGTTGACAATTAATTCATTTATTAAAAATATGGATGACTTGTCTGAATATTATTTGGAAGATGAACTACATAATGCGCATTATCCCATTTCATCCTAATAGTTTTCGGGTGGCTATTATTTAATTATAGTCACTCGAAAAGTAAATTAAATTTTATTCATATTATGAAAGGAGTGAATATAATATGATTAAGAATATAAAGAAAAAAATTATATTATTCTTCTTGATGATTTTTTCTATATTTGGTTTAAATTCAATTATTAGTACATCAAAGATAGATAAAACGGTTAATGCTGCTGGATCAAATATTAATCAAAATATAAATATTCCAGGTACTAACACTAATGTTAGAGTATGTTATACTGAGGATATTTTCATAAGTGAAAATTATAGTAATTGTATAACGAGTGTTCCTACATCAGGGAAGTTCTACATAACAGTTATTGTTAATACAACTAGTTCATCAGTACAAGGATTTGAAATGCGTTGGAATTTTGGTGCATCACAGGTTAATAATGTATCATTATTTTTAGGAAACGATGTTAGTACGGATTATGCAAATTTACTCTCTAAAACTGGGAATCAAACCTTTGCTATGAATATGATGACGGGACCTATGGTTGGTTGGGCCGGAATGGCTGGTTTATATGGTAGAACAGCAAACTCACAATATATTGAAGGTGATGCTTCTAAGTATTATTATTCGACCAATTCAATGGCGATTAACACATATAAATTAGATAAAAATTATATGTTGTTTTCACTGGCACAACCTGCAACTGCCTCAGCTGATGCACCAGCAGGAACATATGTTGCGTTTAAAGCGTATGTAGAATTAAATGCTGGTGTAACATCTTTTGATGCTAATTGCTATTCTATGCGTGTAACGGACAATGGAGTAACAATTGGCGAAAATCGTGTTTTAAATGGTCCTACAACTGGATTGTTTAACGCATCATTAGGTGGTGCAGCTTTAAGTGATAATGTAGATACAACTGTTACAGCTACAAATGATTCTACAACTAAGACTGCAAACTTAACAGAATCAAATACAACTGCAAATATTAATTTTGATGCTACCGCAAGTACATCTACAACCTTTAAAGTTAAGGTAGATAATGGAAAAGGAAGTATTGATACAAGTACTATAAGTAGTAGTAGTGGTATTACTCTCGACAGTCCTACCCCAACATCTGATGGATATTCATTCACATGTAGTAATACGCAAAGAGGTATTTTTTCAACCGTATCGTTTAAGGTTATTTCTGAATCGAAAAATAATTCAAAAACTTATACAATAAATGTACAAAGAATGCCTATTATTACAGGAATGACATTTACAAGTAATGGTGGTTTTGCAAATCCTATTATTACTACAAGCTCATCAAGTTCAACAACTGGAGTTGTAAGTTCATTTAATGAATTACCTAAGGGTACATATTATGTTTGGGGTTCAGCTTCTTTACAATCATTTAACGTAAACTATACATGTGATGCAAAAAGCTCATCTTATAATATTAATAATGGTGGTAATCAAACTGGAAATACTTTCACAGTTAATGCTAAAAACTTTACAATTAGCTTAGGCTATGACGGTTCAAATAATGCTACTGAAGACTATGTATTTAACTATATGACGATTGCTGATAATGTTGGACTACAAAATGTTACAGGTACTGTAGCAGGAAGTTCTACAACAGCAACAGTCACATCGACATCAGCTACAGAATATAAAGTTATATTCCCTTATAAAGATGCAAATGGACATGTAATTACTTCAGCAAACATTAATGCTACGCTTACTACACCTTCTTTAAGCTCAGTTGAATATAGTTTTAATCAATCAAACTGGACTTCTGGTAGTGTAGCACCAGTTAGCTTTGCTAGTGGAAATACAACAACTGTATATTTTAAAGTAAAAGATAATTCGACTAGTGCAACTAAGATTTACACGGTTAATGTAGAAAGAACTGTAAGAGATAATACAGATGCTTCTGTAACTGTTACAAATGGTACTTCACAAACTGGCACATTAAATAGTTCAACTTTATCTTTAAACTTTACTTTCCCTGCAACAGCTTCTTCAAGTACAACAATTAAAATTAAAGTTGATGCTGGCAATGGAGAAATTAGTAATTTATCCTCAAATGTAACTAATAATGGTGTAAATAATGGAGAATATACATTAGTTTTAAATTCTTCGGTAAGAGGTAAATATGATGTAGTAACCTTTGATGCAGTTGCTCAAAATGGAACAACAACAAAATCATATACTATTAATATTCAAAGATTACCTATTATTACAAATATTCAATTTACTAAGGTTGGTTCAACTGGAGTAAATCCAATTTTGACATCTGGTTCATCAAGTCAAACTGATTCTGTTGTAACCATCCCAAGTACAGGACTTCCTAAAGGAAATTATTATGTATGGATTCCAACTGGGGTAACAAAGTTTAATGTAAGCTTTACTGCAGATGCATTAAGTGCATTATTTAATGGAAGTACTTACAATGACCATGTTTCTGTAGCATCTACAACAATAAATGCTAATACATTTACTATCAACTTAAATTCAAGTGATGCAAATAAAACAGAGGTATATACATTTACTGTAAAGACAATGGTTGATCACACTAGTTTAAAAACAGTATCTGGTCGTGCTACAAATGCTTCTAATATTGGTCAACTATCAGGAAATGCAAGTACTGGATTTAAGCTTACATTCCCATATAGTGATTCAAATGGTAATGCTATTACAAGTGTTGACGTTACACCAACTGCTACAGACCCAACCTTAAGTACTGTTTATTATAGTACAGATGGTGGTGCAAACTGGACACAAGTGCCAACAGTTGGATATTTCCCTGTTTCAATTAATACTTCAACTAATAATGCTAGTGTTAAGATTAAAGTAGAAGATAATTCTTCTCATAATTCAAAGGAATATGATGTAACAGTTGAAAGAACTGTTAGTCATGAGGTAGGCACTGTTGTTGCAATTAGCGGGGCAACTCCTTCAACTGCAACACTTTCTGCTACAACGACATCTACTAACTTCACTCTTCCTGCAACTGCTTCTTCAAGTACAACAATTAATGTTACTGTTGATAGTGGAAAAGGAAAGATTGATTTATCAACGTTAAGTGGTGCAACTTATAGTTCATTGTCAAATGGAACTTACTCTTTAATTCTTGATCCGACAAATCGAGGCTCATTCTCAACAGTTACATTTACTGTAATTGCACAGGATGGTTCTACAAGCCAAGCATATACTGTAAATGTTCAAAGAAAGCCTATTATTACCAATATAACATTTACCAAGGATGATGGTCTAGTTGACCCAATTATCACTAAGGGTAGTGCAAATTCAAGTTCAAACCCTGTTACTAATTTTGTTGATTTAGCAGAAGGAACTTATTATTTATGGGTATCACCAAATGTAGCTCATTATTTAGTTAATTATACAGCTGATTGCGTATCTTCAACATATAATGGTACAGCTTATGCTAATACAACCGTACAAATTGGTACAACTGATTTAATAATTGTATTACTTTCAAGTGATTCTAATGTAAAAGCTACTTACAAATTTGTGTATAAGACGATAACTGCTAATACAGGATTAAATGATCCTACAACATCTGTTACAGGTACATCAACAACAGGTACGTTAGATTCATCTACCTTAAACTCAGACAATGGTAAAGATTATGTGGTTAAAGTTCCGTATCTTGATAGCCTTGGAAATACTATTACATCTGTTTCAGTTAAAGCACCATTGACTACACCTAGTAGCTCAACCCTTGAATATTATGATGCTTCAACTGGTACATGGAATACAATTACAAGTTCAACAGGAACACCTGTTGCAATCGATAGTACAACAAATCAAGGAAGTATTAAGTATAGAGTTACTGATAATGTAACACAAGATTCAGCTATTTATAATGTTACTGTTGAAAGAGAGGCTGCAGATACTGATAATTCAATTGCAAGTGTAACTGTTTATGATGTTACAAATAATAATGTAGTAAGAGCAGGTACTTGGACCGGTGATACATATACAATAAATAGTAACTTACCATATAATTCAGCTATATTACGTTTTGTAGTTACAGCTACAAGCCAACATGCTAAGCTAACAATTGAAACTCAAACATATGGTAATACAGCTTCTCATACTCATAATATTACTACAAAGAATCAAGCTGTTAAGGTTAAGATAACTGTAACTCCTCAATCTGGTCAAACTGCAGAATACTACATTGAATATTATGTTGCAGATACAAGAAGTACTGATAGAACTTTAAATCAATTTGAGGTAAGTGATGGCTCAAATATACTTACACCTACATCTGGAATATTTACTCCAGGAACTGCGGCTCCATTAACACTTACTTATGATATTCCTTATAGTGTTAATTCACTAACTGTTACCGCAAATGCAACTGCACTTGGTGCAAAGGTATATGGTGCTAAATCAACAACCACATCAAAAATAGTTAATATTACGATGAGTACATTTACTACAAGTAGTCCATCAAAAACTTATAATTATTATGTTTACTCTGAGGATGAAAAGTGGTCTGATGCTTATACAATTGTAATTAACCGTTTACCTGCTAATGGTTCAGTTGGTCTTCAAAATTTAAAGGTTAATGGACAAGATGTATATGATACAAATGGTAATGCCTTTGCAAGTCAATTGTATACATCATCTCAAAATTTAGAGTATACATTAAATCTTGGTGCCGGAAGTAATTATGGTTCAACTGCTACCGTAACTGCAAATTTAATTTCAGGTATTGGTAATGCAAAATTAAATATTTCTCAAGATAATAAGCTATCATCTCAAAAGAAGGAAACAATCGTAGTAACTGCTACATCTGAAGATGGACTTGTTGTTGTAAAATATACAATTACTGTTTATACTGCAGATGAAGATAAGACAATTAGAGATTTCAGCTTACTTGATGCTGTTGCTTCAAATATTATAAATAATGTTGTTGGAACTAATCCACAAGATTTAAAGGATGAAAATGGTAGTCAAGTATTTAACTATGCTAATGGTGATACCAATGTAGTTGCGACAATTAATTATGCAAATAGAGAAATTTTCTTCCAACTATTATTACAGTCATCAGCTGCTAGAATATATTATAAGTCTGGAAGCATTTGGAGACCAGTTACTACACAAGTTAATAATCAGCTTACATTAGTTGAAGGCTCAAATAAGTATTCATTCGGTATTGTAAGTGAGCTTGAGTATTTAAAGACTGGCGGACAAAATGTTGTTCCAACTGATGTTTATACATTTGATCTAACACTTAATACTGGAGATACTGAAAATCGTTTAGCAACATTTGCAGCTACTATTGGTGGAGTTCCAATTCCAGCTAAAGAAATATTATTTAGTCCTGATAGTGATAATATAATAATTCAAAATATTAGTAATTATACTCAAACTTCCATGATAATAACTGTCAATGTTACAAAAATGTCTGCTAAATCTAGTGTTTATTTTCCTGATGATTTATCAAAAGATAAACTAACATATACTCGCTCTCTTACATTAGCTAGTCAAAATACTGAAACATTTAGTATTATGTGTGCACCAGAGAAGGGAAGTAATAAGACTTATACTGTCAATGTGATAAAAGGAAGCGCGACATTAGATGCTAATAATGATATAGGAAATGTTAGTATTAGCGGTTCAAAGCATGGTCAATATTATAATCAAGTTCCAACTGCTACAAATCAAACCAATCCAGAAATTATTACATTAGATGTTGGCGATACAAAAACAACTATTAATGTTGCTTTACCAGCAGGTTCTAAAGCTAGTCCAAAATTAAATGTTAAATCACCTACTGATTCATCATTCCAATCTGTATCTTTGACTAATGGAAGCTATAATCTTGATGTTTCAACAAGTACAACTCAAGCATTAGAATATTTACTTGAGGTTTATGCAACAGCTGAAAATCAAACTGATGGAACAAAGTATTATATTAAGGTCATTGTTCCAATAACCTCTGATAATTCTGGTCTTGATAATATTACTTCAACGGACCCAGATGTTGTAATTAGTGATATTCCGGGAACTGATAATAAGTTAATAGAAGCTAAGCCTGGTACAACTGATGTTCCAATTAATGTAACACCAGCTGATTCAAATGCTACAGTAACTATTACAACTCCAAATGGTTCAAATTTAACGTTTACACCTAACGGAACTGATTCATCACAAGGAATTGTTTCTGGTTTGAAGCCTGGAAATAATGAAGTTACAATTACAATTACAGCTCCAAATGGTGATGATTCAACTTATACAACAAATATTTGGGTTGATGAAAATCCTGATTTAGATAATATTGAAGTTTATGATGCTACTGATACTTCAAAATCATATGGATTAGATCCAATATATCAACAATCAACATTTAATTATGTTGTAAATGTTCCTTATTCAGTAAATTCTACAATTTTAAAGTATGCAATTTCTAATACAATTGATACTTCTAAGTTAAATATTAGATACTATCTTGGTTCATCATCTATTTCTAATACATTTAATTCTGCATTAGAAGCAGTTATTAACACAACAAATGACATAACTGTTAAATTGGTTGTTTCTCAAAATTATTCAAATGCAACACCTGCAAATCCTCTTGCAGCTGGTACAAGAACTTATACAATTGAGTTCAAAAAGGCTCTTCCTGGTACTGATCGTGATTTATTATCAATTAGTGCTAATGGAGATCCAGTTCCGGATAATGGTAATACACCATATGCTCCTGGTGAGTATGTGCTAGAATATGGTAGAAATCAGTCTTATGTTGATTTAACTAATATAACTTATAATGGTAAGTCAATTACTGTTACAAGTACTGATACAACATTAACTGCACTTACAAATGATAATAGTTCATATCGTGTAATGCTAAGTGCTGGTAAGGCTGTTACTGTAACCGTTATGGTAAATGCTGAAGATGCAACAGTAGCTCCAAATATTTACAAGTTTGTTTTAGTTGCTGCTAATAAGGATAAGGATGTTGCAAATCTAGAATTATTTGAAAATAATCAAACATATGTTGATATTAATAATAATTCATTAGTATTTAATGCAAATACTCCTCAATATCCATTCACAGCTAAAAATTCAACAAATGTATTAACATTAAGAATTACTAAGCCTCAATATTCAACTGTTGAAATTGGAGGCGTTGCTAAGAATGATTCTTATGGACAAACTACATATGATTATACAATTGACCTTTCTAACACTGTATCTCCTAATAAGTATACTGTTGATGTTAGATTGCTAAGTGAATATTATGTTGCTTATGGTCAAAATCAAGCAGATGCAAGTGATGCTTATAAGATTGAAATTGAGCGTCAAGCGCTAGATAATGATGCAACATTATCAAAGCTTGTTGTAACTATTGATGGTCAAGATCAAACAATTTTTGCAACGAGAACACCTGAAGGAACATTTAATATTCCAAATGTTGGAAATGCTACTTCAATTAACGTAGAAGCAACTCCAACAAAGAGTACAACTAAGATTAATGGTTCATCTTCTAATCCATATACTAATTCATTTACTTTAGGTGGAAATACATCAAATGGATATAATTATCAAATTGTTCTAAGTTGTGTTGCTGAAGATGGTACACCTCAAAATTATGTATTAGAAATTTCACGTGGCCCTATTAATGCATCTGACGATAATGGAATTATTTTAATTGAGGTATTAGATTCAAATAATGCATATTATATTGCACAGCAAGGAAATGCTGCAAATAATGTTCAACAATTTGATCAAACACAATTACCTTATACAATTACAATGCCATATGGTGCTAAATCATACACGATTAATGCACAAATTCTACAAGGCTCATATGCAAAACTTTATATTACTGATGGTACTGGAAGCAATGATGTCCAAACCGCATCTCGTCAGTTCCAAATTGCATCAACTATGTATGGTACAACTATTACTCATAAGGTTTATGCTATAAGTGATAGTGGTATTAAAGGATTGGAATATACAATCACTATTAAGTTTGAAGAACCAAATGTTGATAATTCTTTAAAGAGTTTAACAGTTGATGGCGATGAGCAAATTACATCTACTACACCAAACAATCCGACATTTACGATTAGCAGACCTAATAGTGTTACAACTGTTGATATTGCTGCAATTGTAAGTGATCCAACTGCAACAATTGCATCTAATAGTCATTTAGGTCGTCTATCATTAGTAGAAGGTCAAAATGTATTTAATGTAACTGTAATTGCACAAAATGGAGATCAACAAACCTATACTATTATTGTAAATCGTGACTATGCAAATCCAACATTAATGGATTTAGGTGTAACTGGTGAGACATTATTAGATTATGATACAAAGAAAGTAACTACATTTGAACCAAATACAACAAAGTATTTTGTAAGAGTTCCATATACAAAAGAGACTGCTGATATATATGCATATTCATCAAGTGTTAGCGATGTAATTTTAGGTACAGGAACAAAGAATCTTCTTGTAGGAGATAATAAGTTTACAGTTAAGATTACAAGTGTGCATGGTACTACAACCGAATATGAGCTTCATATTTATCGTCTTCCAGAAGAAACTATGAATGCTTCTCTTGATTGGCTAAAAGTATTCCAAGTTGGTGCTGATAAGAGCAATCTTATGGATGGTTCTGATCGACTTGAATTAAAGGATGAAAATGCTAAAAAGATTTCAGACGTATTTAATTCTGATAAGATTTACTATGGAGTTTATAATGTAAATGGTAAAGTTGGCTTATTAGATGTTAAGTATGACACTGTAGTTCATGGTAATGAATTTTATGATTCTCCAGTTGTTACTGTATTAGGTGCAGATAATCTTCATATCGGTAAGAATCAAGTAGTAATTCTTGTTACTGCACCAGATGGAATTCATCAAAAGGCATATGTTATTGAAGTAGAACGTGATGACATTGCTTATAATGTTCTTGAAGATCAAATTGAATCTGATGGATATACTCTTGAAAAAGTAGTAGACAAGCTTGAATATAATATTAACATTGGTAAGAAGAAGACATCTGAAGTTGATTTCTTATCATATATTGAAGCTTTAAATGCTACAGGCGATAATGCTGAACAAGAACTAGAAATTACTTATAAAACAAACATTGAAAATAATCCTGATGATGTAATTATTGAAATTGCAACTAAAGATGGAATTACAAAACAAGTTATTTTCCATGTTGAATCTACAAGTAATCATAATAATGCAGACTTCTGGACATTCTTCCCACTTATTATCTTATTAGTTATTGTCTTAATTATTTTAATTATGATTTTAATTTCTGTTAATAAGGATAAGTATGGAAAGATTACTAGAAAGGCTGACAAGAAGTCAGATAAGAAAGAAAAAGCAGCGAATAAATAAGTTAAAGGAGGATTACTATAATGTTAGATAAAGTGTTGTTTCAAATAGGAAGCTTCGAAGTAACAGTTTTAGTGGTCGTCCTTGTAGCCTTATTAATAGTCTTACTTGTTGCTGCAATGGCTTTTAGACAAAACTATATCATACAAGTAAGATTATCAAGGCTAATGGATGCTGAAAGTGCTAAGCATAACCACGAAGGTTTTGTTACATTATTGCGCAAACGCAAGAAAAAAATACTAAAGAACTCTCGTCAAGTTTCCCCAGCTATTGTTATCTTTTCGCTAGATAACCTTGGTGGGGTCTACGTGGGCTATAAAAATCAAAGACTTTTAATGCGTACAATTTCTGATGTATTTACAGAAGGTCTAAAAAAACAAGAATTTGTAACTCGTATTGACTTTTCTAAATTTGGTTTAATTGTAACTGATAGAAATCGAGAAGAGGTAAAGGAATTCATTTTAAAATGTATTGAACGTTTAAATGAAATAGAATTTCCTAATTATGGCTATTATACCTTTGATGTAACATGTGCTGTATATGAAGCGGTTCCTCTTGAAAATCCTAAGGATGAGGTTGCTCTTGCAATTCAAACACTTAAATATGCAGTTGTTAAGGATGGTAATATTTATTACTATTCGCAAGACGTTCTTGATAAGGTAAATAAGTTAGAAGAAATCAATGCTTCTAAAGAAAGTGCGATGGAAGAAGGATGTATTATTCCTTATGTTCAACCTAAGGTTGATTTTAAAACTGGTAAAGTTGTTGGTGGAGAAGTATTAGTTCGTTGGATTAATGATGATGGCTCAATCAAATATTTCCCTGATGAATTTGTTCCTTTGTTTGAATCAAATGGATATATTCGTCAAATTGATTTAAAAATGTTTGAAGCAGCATGTATAATTCTTCAAAATGCAAAAAACACCGGCCACGACATTGTCGTATCAACTAATTTTTCAAAACTCACATTAAATAGTTTAAGAAAAATAGATCAACTTCTTGAAATCACCACAAAGTATGGTGTTAATCCTTCAAGTATTGAAATTGAAATTACGGAAAGTGAATTTGTATCAACAAATCAAGCATTTACAGCTTCAATTTTAAGATTACGTCAAGCGGGCTTTAGAATTGCTATGGATGATTTTGGAAAAGATTATTCTTCATTATCATTACTTACAGAAAATCGTTTTGATACTATTAAGGTTGATAAATTCTTCTTTGAAAATAGCTTAGCTACAGACAAGGAGAAAAATATTGCCAAAAATATTATTAATCTATTATCATCAGTTGGTTGTAAGATTTGCCTTGAAGGAATTGAAACTTTAACATGTCTTGACTATCTTGCAACTGTTAATCGTCAGGTTTTATTACAAGGCTATTATTTTTCAAAGCCTATTCCTGAAGTTAAGTTCGAACAGTTCCTTGATACTATTTTCCCATTCAATTATCCAGTTGATAGTGATAAAATAAAGCCACAGGTTATTGTGCAAACGGTTGAAGTAGGAAAGAAGGGCGTAGATGCTACTGATACAGATACTAATAATCATACAACAATCAATGTCACTACAAATACCCAAAATGAAGCTCTAGATTCATTGAAAGCTCAAATGTCTGAAATGCAAAGGAAGTTTGAACAACAACTACAAGAACAGCGTGAGTTGACTCATAAACGAGATATAGAGCTTATGCAACAGCAGCTTGAATTTATTAAAAAGACACAAGAAATGCAAGCTAAGAATAAGCCTGTCGAGCTTGAAACTCAATTGATTGATAATCGTGAGGATGATAGAGTTAAACGACTTAAGGAACAACTTGATGAACTTGAGCGTGAACGCGAACGAGATCGTCGCGAAAGAGAACGTGAAAGAGATAGAGAGCGTGATTCTTATCGCGATAGAAGAGATTATGATGATTTACAACAACAAATACGTGATTTAAAAAATCAACAAAATAATAATGGTCCTATGGGATATCCATACCCATATCCTCCATATGCACCATATCCTTATCCATACCCATATCCTCAACAGCAACAACCTCAACAAAATATAGATGTTGATGCTTTAATTGAGAAATTATCAAAGAAGCAAAAGGAACAGGTTGATAGTGCTATGGATGAAATGAAGGCTCAAAATCAATCACTTCAGGATCGTCTTGATGCTGAACGTAAAGAGCGTGAGGAACTTGAGGCTATGCTAAGAGATATCCAAACTAAGGGTGAAGAAGAGGAAGCTGATGAGGCTGAACAAGAGCGTGAGCAAGAAGAGGCTGATAAGGCTTTAACACTTGATGTTGATGCCCTTCCTGTTGATGATGATAACGATACAGATGAGGATGCTGATAACGATGCAGATGATGATACAAATTCTGAAAATGAAGAGCCAGTAGAAAAGTCTGAATTAACTCTTGAGCAAATCGAAGCCTTAGTTAAAAATTATCAGGATAGATTCCAAGAGGATTGGATGAGTCATGCTAAGGAAGAACTTCAAGGTGGATTTGATGAGCTTGTCAAAGGTTTAAGGTTCTATAAGCTTCAAAATGCTGAAAGAAAAACCTTTGTTGATAAGGTTAAAAAGCTTTCTCCTGAGGTTAAGCAAATATATAACATCGTAAAGAATGAATTTATGAAATATAATGGTGTAACTAATAAGCTTACAAATTCTTGTGATGTTTTATATAGGGGTCGAAATCAAATTGCAAAGATTAATTTTACTAAATCAAGGGTAAGATTATATCTTGGACTTGATCCTAATAATGCGGAATATGCCAAAATTCCACATAAGGATTTATCAAACAAGCGTGCTCATGCTAGAACGCCATTCTATATGCTACTTAAATCACCACTTTCAGTTAAACGAGCTAAAAAGCTTATTGCTGATTTAATGGTAATGCATAACTGTGAGGAAAATTTAAATTATAAACCTATAGATTATGCGACTAAGTATAAATTCTTTAAGAAGGATCAAAAAAAGTAATTTAAAATATGGTTGTGAAAACTGCTTTTAAAGTAGAATTTCACAACCTTTTTCATTTACAAAAATGCTTCATAGAAGAAAATGAAAAAAGTTATAATATACAAATTTTATTGAATTTTATCAAAAATTTAAAAATCAAGAGTTGGTGTTGATAAATGCCACTGCTTGAAATTCGTAATGAAGGATAAGGAAATAGCTGATGTACTGGCTTACTAGTTGAAGAAGTAAATAATATGTAATAAAGAATATAGAGGTATTTAATAATACTGTTTTAATTAAAGGATACCTCTTTTTTTGCTCATAAGCATTAAAATGCCGAAATTTGCTAATATTTTTATTTAGTGTTATAATGTGTAATAGGATATTGATAATTTTAGCAAAAAAGAGGCGATGTTACGTGAATAAGAAATTTTTATATATATCAGCTAGTGTTTTAGTAGCTACTGCTGCTTTCCTTGCTGTTTTTTTACCAATAAAATTCAATAAAGCAAAAGATAATAATAAAATTACATCAGGAAGTTTGGTTAATGCAAATGGTGCTAAATTGAGCTGGGATGTACTTTTAAATGAAAAGTCTGATACTGATAGTGATAAAAATAAAATTGTTGTTGAAGAGGATGTTATTACTTATGTTGATTCAGCCTTAGATGGTGAATTGACTCTTCCTACCTCCATTGTAGGAATCGGCGCAAACGCCTTTAAATATTCTAAACTTCAAGCAGTTAATTTTAATGAGGGCTTGGTAACAATTGGTGTTGATGCTTTTTTAGAATCATCTTTAATAAAGCTTTCTTTACCAAGCACGGTAACAACCATTGAAAAGGATGCTTTTTGGAATTGTACAAGCTTAACTAATATTACATTAAATGATGGTCTTCAGGTTATAGGATATAACGCTTTTTATAATTGTCAATTTACCTCTTTAATAATTCCATCATCTGTAACGACTATCGAAGAAGGCGCATTTATTAATTGTAATAAAATCATAGGAACGGTTACGCTTCCTCAAAATATTACTGTAATAAAAAATAGTACATTTAAAGGCTGTAGCAGTGTAAAAGAGTTTGTATTAGGAAATGTTGAAAATATTGAATTTCAAGCATTTTTAGAATGTACATCATTAGAAAAAATTAATTTACCTAGCACATTAACAAGTATTCAAGATGATGCATTTAGAGATTGTACTAAGCTTAGTACGCTTGCATTTCCAATTGCACTTCAAAGTATTGGCTCACACACCTTTGATGGTTGTAGATCATTAGAAACGGTAACCTTAAATCAAAATATTGCAAAACTAGGAGTTGCCACATTTAGTAATTGCATTAGCTTAAATTCAATTAATATACCACAAGCAATCAATTCAATCCCTGATTCATGCTTTTATGGATGCAGTTCATTAACAAGTATTGATTTAAGTAGTGTAGAAATAATTGGTTATAACGCATTTTTTGGCTGTAAGAACGTAACATTTGTATTAGATGATAATGAGAATGTTCATTATGTTGCATCAAAGGATAAGGATTTTTCTTCGTTAGAACAAATATCAAACGATAAATTTAAAGAATATGCTTTAAAAAATTATTATATAAAAAAAGTAGAGGGTAAAATCAATGAAAATAATTAAGAAACTTATTTCCTTTACAACAGTAATTTTTAGCTTATTTTTTATCATTAGTTGCTCTAAAACAGCTTCAACAACATCTAGCATCGAATTGTTAAATATCGAAGCTTCAGGCATTAATAATGAAACAGTTTATCAAGGCTTTAGCTATTCTAAGTCTTCATCTGTAATAATTACAGCCACTTTTAGCGATGGAACTGAAAAAAATGTAACAAATGATGCTAAATTTGGTAAAATTTCAACCTCAAAAGTAGGACCTGTTGAACAAAATGTAAACTATACATTTAATGGCAAAACAGTTTCTACAACATATGAGGTTTTAGTTTTAGATTACAGCTCACAACGAATTAATCTTGATACAGCTAATGTAAAAACAATTTATAATTTAAATGAAAAATTAACTCTTAATAATTTACGTGTTACAGCATTTTATCCTAATGGTGCTCAAATCAAAGTATCACAATATGATGTAGAATTAACGGATATTTATAATGTTAAATGCGATATTAATAAGACGTTTATTCATGATGGTGTTTATGATGTTAAAATTTCATATCAAAATTGTAATTCAAGTTTTTCGATTATGGTATATAATGATGAAATGACATCATTCCATTATAAGGTAAGTAATTCTCTTGATTATGAAAAAAATCAAAATGTTAATTTTTTAAATGGAAAAGATTTATTTAAGTCTTTATATGCTAATGTTTATATGAAGGGTGAGAATTGTACATATGATTATAATGCTTTGACATATAATGAAATGAATTATGAAGCATCTCTTAAAATTAAATCTTCTATCTCAAATGAAAAAACAGATGGATTAACTATTGCTGTTACAAGACCAGTTAAAGTTGTAATGCTTATAAGACTTGATGCAAATACATTATCTATTCGTGACAGTAGTGAAATGGTAATAAAAAGATATGGTATTACTTCAGGTGTTGGCTATGTAAGCTTTGAACTTGAAGCTGGTACTTATACTATTTCATCTGTTGATAGTTATGCCTATATTTATGATTTATACTTTGTGTATGATTCGGATTTAAACTTAAAAAAATATGATACGATTGAAATTGATAAATCATCTTTAAAGGATGAGTATCATTATAATGATTCATTTGATGTTAATAACTTTAAGGTTAATGGCATTATTGGCTCTTCTAAGGAAGTTCTTGATGTAAATAATTATAGAATTCAATTATATTATAATGGAAATGAAGTTTCAGACTTTAGTTTTGAGGGTGAATATCAAATAAAATTATCATATATAGGTAACGATTTATGCGATGAACCAGTTAAAAGATATTCTATTAATTTTAACTTTACAGATATGGATAAATTATATTTAAGCAAAATTGTTGTTAATA
>ERZ780149.1732-NODE-1732-length-22454-cov-5.524890_pt1 | contig 22454 bp, 17 predicted proteins | sample MGYA00511367_ERZ780149 | MGnify/ENA primary metagenome ERZ780149 (study PRJEB29588, sample SAMEA2153852) | human gut metagenome | biome: human gut; feature: human-associated habitat; material: faeces | place: Denmark | collected 2008/2010 ... | reverse complement strand
GGCTTTTTTTTTTTTTGTGGAGATGATTTTGCCGGAATCGGAATAACAAAACCAAACCCTGTGGTATGTTTAAAAAGTCTGCTTACCGGGTCTGAAAGACCGGTTTACATTCATACAGCAATATGTAAGATTTATTTTCTGAAATATTTTATAAACCTATTGACAAACAAAAAACAAGTGATATAATGAACATATGAGCAAACGTTCATATAATATGCGAAAGGAAAAACCGATGGAAGATAATAAGAAATACTACGATGAGGGCATAGAGGTCTGCGATTATATACATGCCCATGAGGACACTGTGAGATCGGTCAAGGCAATGCTGCCGGAGGATGAAACCCTGTACGATCTTGCCGAACTTTACAAAATATTCGGCGACAGCACCAGGGTCAAGATACTTTATGTGCTGCTTGAAGCCGAAATGTGCGTCTGCGATATCTCCACGCTGCTCGGTATCAGCCAATCGGCGATTTCACACCAGCTGAAGCTTTTGAAGCAGTCGGATCTGATAAAGTCAAGACGCAGCGGCAAAACTGTCTTTTATTCGCTTGCCGACGAACATGTCAGTGTCATACTTAACAGTGGGATGGAGCATATACTTGAAAAATAAACTTTGTCAGGCTGTTCGATCACCGATATCGCTACAGTATTCCGTGCATTAAAACGCTTGCGTTTTAATTGAAATTTATAAAATCATATGCCTTACGGCTGAAAGGGTAATCACTATGAAAAAGGTATTTAAATTAGAGGATCTTGACTGTGCAAATTGCGCTCGGAAAATGGAGGACGGCATTAAAAAAATTGACGGAGTCACCGACGCTTCGGTCAATTTTCTTGCACAGAAGCTGACTCTTGAGGCTGATGATGACAGATTTGACGCAATACTTAAAGAGGTCGTAAAAACCTGCAAAAAGATCGAGCCCGATTGTACTGTGATTGTAAAATGACACGCAAACAAAGGAAAAACCTTTACAGAATAATAGCCGCCGCAGTTCTGCTTGTCGCTGCGACGCTTGTAGATGTATTCCTGCTTCCGTCGGGCGGAAAATGGGAGATACTGAAGCTGGCAATATATCTTGTCCCGTATTTTGTAATAGGATATGATATTCTTTGGCGCTCTGCAGTAAACATATCGCACGGACAGGTGTTTGACGAAAACTTCCTTATGGTTGTTGCAACACTCGGCGCGCTTTGTATAGGATTTTTTCCCGATACCGAGGAGCAGTACCGCGAAGCGGTATTTGTAATGCTGTTCTATCAGGTCGGCGAGCTGTTCCAGAGTGTTGCTGTCGGAAAGAGCAGAAAGTCGATATCCTCGCTTATGGACATAAGACCGGATTGCGCGTATATAGAAAGTGACGGCGAGCTTGTTCCGGTCGATCCGGAGACCGTTGCGGTAGGGGATATCATTACGGTAAGACCGGGCGAAAAGATACCGCTTGACGGTATAGTGACCGAGGGAACCTCCGATCTCAATACTGTCGCTCTCACCGGTGAAGCTGATCCGCGTGCGGTGGCAGCCGACGACGCTGTGATAAGCGGTTGCGTCAATATGAGCGGCGTTATAAAGGTAAAGGTTACACATACCTTCGGGGAGTCTACGGTATCCAAAATACTTGAGCTGGTTGAAAATTCAAGCGAAAACAAATCAAAGAGCGAACAGTTCATAACCAAGTTTGCAAGGATATATACACCGGCTGTTGTAATAGCCGCTGTGCTCCTGCCTGTGCTGCCGCCCCTCGTTATTCCGGGCTCCTTTATCGCTAATTTCCCGACGTGGCTGATAAGGGCACTGACCTTCCTTGTAATATCGTGCCCCTGCGCGCTGGTTATTTCCGTGCCGCTGTCATTTTTTGGCGGTATCGGCGGTGCCTCCAAAAAAGGCATACTCGTCAAGGGATCAAACTATCTTGAAACGCTGTCAAAGGTGAAAACGGCTGTTTTCGACAAAACAGGAACACTGACTAAAGGAACGTTTTCGGTTACCGAGATTCACCCTGAAAATATCACGGAAGAGCAGCTGCTGCATCTGGCGGCACACGCAGAGGCATTCTCAAATCACCCCATTGCCGTGTCGCTGAGAAACGCCTACGGCAAGCCGGTGAATATGGACGCTGTCGCCGATGTTTCGGAGATCACCGGGCGCGGCGTCAAGGCTAAGGTTGACGGTAAAACTGTTTATGCAGGAAATGCGGCGCTGATGCAGGAAACAGGCCTTACGCCTGCAGCATGCCCTGCTCCCGGCACCGTTATACATGTGTCGTATGACGGGAAATATGCAGGTTATCTGCTTATATCAGACACTCCAAAGGAAACCTCAAAGGCGGCAATAGCAGCATTAAAGGAGTGCGGAGTCGAAAGAATAGTCATGCTTACCGGCGACCGCAAGGAAACCACCGAGGCGATTTCAAAGGAGCTTTCGATAGACGAATACCACGCCGGACTGCTTCCTGCCGATAAGGTCGATATGGTGGAAAAACTGCTTTCGGAAAACAGGACAGACGGCAAGCTTGCCTTTGTGGGCGACGGCATAAATGACGCGCCGGTGCTCATGCGTGCCGATGTGGGTATAGCCATGGGAGCTCTCGGTTCGGATGCCGCTATTGAGGCTGCCGATATTGTACTTATGGATGACGACCCTGCAAAGATAGCCGAGGCAATGAAGATTTCAAGGCTCACACTTCGCATCGTCAGACAGAATATAGTTTTTGCCCTTGCGGTCAAGGCGGCGGTGCTTCTGCTTGGCGCTTTAGGACTGGCACCGATGTGGCTTGCGGTATTTGCGGATGTCGGCGTAGCGTTTTTGGCAATACTCAACGCAATGAGAACGCTGAAAAAGTAGTTGCATTGAAAATGGGTGCAAAAAAAACAATCGGGTTTATTAATATATCCGAAAACGGTGGGAGCAAAACTCCCACCGTTATTTTTAGATATAATAAATTTCAGTTTATAGGTGAATGCATTCGTATAATTAATTGACAGACGTAGGGAACGAGCCTTGAGTGTAGTTCCACGTGGTTTACAATGCGGCTATTTGTTATTTAGGAGCGACCCTCAAGGCTCGTTCCCTACAAAAATTCGATTAGATATTTGTTTTTTGTACACCTATAAACTAAAATTTTGTCTGCCGCAAAATCCGAATAATATGTTGCGGGAACTTAGAATATGTGATAAAATCATAGCTAAAGCAAAAAGGAGATAATTTTATGAATGTTACGGAACGCTTTTTGAAATATGTTACATTTGCCACTGCGTCGGATGAGGACAGCACCACATTTCCGTCAACATCAGGTCAGCTCGTACTTGCCGATTATCTGACCGAAGAGCTGCGGATGATAGGAGTTGCCGATGCCCAGCGCGACCTAAACGGATATGTCTACGGTCATATTCCGGCAACACCGGGCTTTGAAAATGAGCCGGTAATAGGTCTTATAGCCCATATGGATACATCACCTGACGCGCCGGGTGAAAATGTAAACCCTAAGATAGTAAAATACGACGGCAAAAATCTGCCCATGATCGACGACCGCTACATAGGCGAGGACATGATAGTGAGCGACGGTACGACACTGCTCGGTGCGGATGATAAAGCCGGCGTTGCCGAGATAGTTTCCGCATGCGAAAGACTTATAAACGGTGAAGTAAAGCACGGTGCTGTCAGCATTTGCTTTACGCCGGACGAGGAAATAGGCAGCGGCGCCGACAGGTTTGATCACAAACGCTTTGCCGCTGATTTTGCCTATACTGTCGACGGAGGCGAGCTTGGCGGAATTGAGTACGAAAACTTCAACGCCGCAGCAGTAAGACTGAATGTCTACGGACTGAATACACATCCGGGCTCGGCTAAGGGAAAGATGCGTAATGCCGCTTTGTATCTGAATGAATTCGTTTCAATGCTGCCCGATGCCGAAACTCCGGCGCATACAGAGGGCAGGGAAGGCTTCTATCACGTTTCCTATGTGAACGGGACCGAGTCGAAAGCCGAGCTTCATATGATAATCAGGGATCACGACCGTGAAAAATTTGAGGGCCGCAAGCTGTTTGTAAGCAGGTTGGCAGCCTATCTTAATGATAAATACGGTGACGGTACATTTTCGTTACAGATAACCGACAGCTATTATAACATGCGCGAGATTATCGAAAAACACATGGAAATAGTGGAGCGCGCGAAAGAGGCAATGCTGGCAAACGGTGTTGAACCGGTTATCACTGCGATTCGCGGCGGCACTGACGGAGCAAGACTTTCTTTTGAGGGACTGCCCTGTCCGGACATTTCGACCGGAGGAATGAATTATCACAGCATCTATGAGGCGATACCTGTATCGGCTCTTGGCAAAATGACCGATATTATTGTTAAAATAGTCGAAGCGTGAAAAAAGCCTGCCTGCACCGATATATTTTTCGGTGCAGGCATTTTGTATTTTTGGCTTTAACAAATAAGTGATTATGCATGTTTTGTGTCGATTATATCAAAGGAAAATTGCTTAAAAGCAGCAGTATGACACGTAATATTTATACAAAATGCATAAATTTAATTTTGACAATTAGATGATTTGAATAATATGACTAAATAATGGCGAGTTTTTAGTGTCGGAAGTATCAAACAGTGCTGATTTATGCATTTACTTGTGTTTCCCTCTAACGTATCATATAGACAGGGAAGACCTAACTATATCTATTTACGGAGGGAAAAACATGAAATTCCATCAGAAGAATGGGCAAAGATATTTTGCCATGTTTCTGTCGGCTGTTTTGACCGCAGGAACGATGATGGCTGCACTGATCGTTCCATCAGCATCAGCCAGGGTCGTCGATAAATATGTCGGCACCTTTACATACGATTTTCTGAAGGACGGCAAGAGCTGCTACGAAGCCGAAAATGTTGTTGACGGCTATCTTGATAACGACAGCTTTACATATGCGCTTCGCATGAATTACGAGGTCGACAGCGAGGGTATGCATTTTAAGTCCGGCAGACCTACCGGCGCTACCGCCGTTGATTCGGCACATAGCGGACTGTGGGTGAAGACCGACGCGCCTTACGGTGCATTCCTTGTTAAGGATGCCGATTACGCTACTGCGGACAATCCCGACGGCAACGTTATTATAAGGAAGGGTTATAAATATAAAATAACCGTTAATTATAAAATCGAGAGCGTTGACGAGAGCAATGTTACCACGGTTTCCATCGGTCTGGGACAGACCACAGGCGGAAGCATTGCAGGCAATGACTTTAAGGCATTTAAGAGTGTCCGTAATAATGTCGATACCGCAAATGTGACTACCGATGATGCGACACTTACATTTGAGTTTATTGCCGATGAGAGCCAATACGCTGCAAACAATGAAAAGCTAGGAATATATGCCGGCTACTTCGGAAGCGCAAATGACATCAACTCCAGAGCAAGATACCTTATAAAAAATGTTTTTGTTGAAGTATCAAAATTAAGATTAAGCGCTACTGCCTATGATTTCATTGGTGCGGACGGCACTAAAATCTTTGATGACAAACCGGATGTTTCCAATAGTAACTGGGCGAATTTTTCAAGGGTAAATGTGGTCCGCACTGCACACAGCACCGGTGAAAACGGTTTTACCGTTATATCCGGACGCAGCGAGGAATATCAGAACGGTACTATGAGTGCCGCATATCTTGTCGGCGATCCCGATCATTTGGGGACGCTTGGCAGCCGCTTTGTTAAAATGGTCGCAGGAAAAGAATACGGCGTTACAGTGAAGTATAAGCTCCTTAACAGCGGCAGAGGAAATGCAGACAGTACCGTTTTACAGGAGGATCCGTATGCAAACGATCCGCAGCTTACCCTCGGTCTCGCGACGCTCAGCGACAATCGTATCGACGGGGCTCTGGCCGTTGTAGCAAAGGATATCATCAACCGTGATACCGGCGCCCCCGAGGGAACCGATTCAGACATAATTCTTGACGGCGAATGGCGTTATATGTCTGCCGATATAGTTGCGGACAGCGCCATGGCAGGCAAGTGGCTTGCGATAAGCGCAGGCTTTAAAAATGCATTCAATATAGTTATGAATACCGACGACTGTGTTCAGTTCCTTATTGAGAAAGTGACCGTTACTGTTAAGGATTCGACCGAAAAGTCACTGTCCCGTATAGCGGAATACGGCTTTGACGGCACACTTGATATTTACCATGCCGACAGCAGCTATGTTATTGAGACCGGCAAGTACTTTGCAGATATAAACAGCGGCGCTGTTTATACCGAGATTCCCTCGTCGGACGCTTCGGTCATGTGCGTAAGCAAGGGCAGCTTTGTTGCAGCCGAGAATGTTGATAATGTAGTTACCTATAAAGAGGTCGAATGCGGAACCGCTCCTTATCTGCCGCAGAACCGTCTTGGCGAGGGTGCGATGTACTGGACCGACGCCGGAGGCAGCAGGATCACCGATTGGTCGGCTGAAGGTATCCGCAAGATATACGCAAAATATCCGACCGATGCCGCAGCGTGGGATTTCAGCAACGGTGAGCTTGACGTTTACTATACCATACAGGCATCAAAGAACGCTTCCACTACTAATTCGACCTATTCGTTCGGAAGCGACGCGACACATAAGAGCTTCATTAACATAAAGGATGCAGGTACTGCTTCCTTCAGGGTTGAACTGGCACTCTCGGCTACCCCGGGCGCCGGCAAGACCGACGGCTACAGAGTAACAGCCGGCAAATACGCCATTCAGTTCAGCATCAAGCTTTCCAAGAAAGAGGAAAAGGGCTCGCTCCGCTTCTATCTTGTCGATAAGAACGGTATCGGTCAGGCAGGTCACAAAGCCGGCAATATCGTTATCAAGAACAATATTACCTATAATAATGGTGAATGGACAACATATAACGCTGAGTTTACCGTCCCGACTATCACAAATTGCTCAACCTGTGAGAATACACCGCTTGATGTTCTTATGCTCTGCTACTCGTTTGACGGCGGAAAGATGGCAACCGACATTTCGCTTGCCGATATAAAGATCAAGAAGATCGGTGACGATACCTCTATTTACAGCAATGCTGTCGGTAATGCCTACAGCTCGATACGCGGTGAGAGCGGAGCAGGCGAGAATTATGTTTCAGCAGGCCTCCGTTTCAGAGCGCATCTTGAAAATGATTACCTTGCAAAGGTCAACGCTGCCGATGAGGCAGGCTTCATAAAGATCGGCTCGTCTGCAATAGACGGCGTCGGCAGAACCGGCGGCACTAAAAACGACAGCCTTTCAGGTGGAGAAGTGATCGTCACAGCTGCAAACGCAGGCAAGTGGGTCGATGCAGAAACCGTATTTACATATTCGGCGGCATCAAATAACGAAAAGTCATATGTTATTCTGATGGTGCGTGACAATGCCTCGTCAACTGCCGCAAAGGTGTGGATAGACGATGTTGACATCAGACCTTATGCGGTCGATGTTGCAGTGCCTGATTTTGTTATGGACTTTGAAAACGGGTTCAAGTGGAGCGTTGATGCTGCAAACAGATGCCGGCTGATCCTTCGATATCAAACCATGAGTTTGTGGGCTGGTATCTTGACCCCAACTTTAAAACGGCTCTTAATAAGAGTTCAGCTCCTTCGGTTTCGGGCACGGTATATGCGAAGTGGAAAGTACATGAAAATGTTCTTACCGCCGACCAGTATCCTACCGAATACTTTAAGAAGCTTGAATATGCTTCAGACCGTTGGAGCATAGTTGATGATCCCGAGACCGGGAACAAGGTCTGGCGCTATTCGTTTGCCGACGGCAGCAACCAGAGCACGACGGCGACTACCAGATTTACTCTTTCTGACGGCGTCAACCGTATGAGAGCCTTCCCGGGTTCAAAATATACCGTTAAGATCAGGTATAAAATGCTTGAGATCAAGTCTGACATCGTTCAGTTCAACGTGACTACCGCCACTGAAAAGGCAACGTGGACTAACAACAGCAATTCGACCTATCAGTCAGCCGATACTGCGACAGACGGCAGGTGGAAAGAGGTCACGTTCACATTCAATGCGATCTATAAGAACGGTCTTGAGGATTCAAACTATATCGCTGTCGGTGCCTACGGCAACGCCAAGTTCTATATAGAAAGTGTGACCGTTACGACCGATCTTGATTTCGACTACCTAAACGTTTACGGCTCATATGTTGCGTTCATTAAGAACAACGGTCAGCCGACCGAGTTCATGAACGGTGAAGTCGGCGCAAATGTCGATCTTTTCACACCTAAACGCGCCGGATATATATTTGACGGCTGGTACACGGATTCATCATTTGAGACAAAGATAGATGAACTTACCTTTGATGAAAACGTGGTATTCGCATATGCCAAGTGGAGACTGGGAAGAATAGACGAGAGCTTTGAGAACTTCAACCTCAACGAAAAATTCTTTGCAATGTCGGAAGCATATACGATATATAACAGTGAGATTGAAGGCTTTGACCCGGCAAATGTCCACAGCGGAAAGGGATCGCTGCTCCGCAACTCGGGTAAAGCCGGAAGCAAGGCGTTTACGCTCATTCGCTCTCTTGACAACGCTCTGGATATCGGCGGCAAGTATAAGTTCTCGATCTATGTAAAACCGACCAATGTTACAAATCCCAACGATGTCATAACACTTGTCGGACTCAATAACTTTATCAGCATAGCTAACTATCAGACCGTTGCGGAGATCGCCAAGGTAGGCGACCTTAAGGTCGGAGAGTGGCAGCAGATATGGATAGAGGCCGAGAGCAAGTTCGAGTATTACGGTATTGCTACCGGTGCCGGAAACGACATCTATTTCGACGATGCGTCAATAGTGCTTGACGGTTATACCGGAAGCGCCGCCGGCGGTGCCGAGACGGGTGATCGCAGCGTTTCGCCGATAGCTGTTGCCATAGCAGGCATTGTGTCTGCTGCTGCGGCGGCGTTCGTGATTTATACTAACAGCAAAAAGCGTGTTCGCTGACGTTTTGGGGCTTTGCCGACAGCGGCAAAGCCCCTGTCTCTGTGAAATCAGACAGGCAGCCCAAAGCATCGGAACCCAAAGAAAATTAATATGCTGTTTTTCCCGTGATTTTGCGGCATCCCAAAAGCGATGCAGTTTACGGTACGATGTTTGAATCATATGTGCCTTGCAGCGCAGCGGAAAGGAGTAGTTGACTTGAAACCTTTCAACGACATGACAGTTATCGACATAAACGAGGTCCTTACGGTTTTTTCACCGAACGGCAGAAGATATGAGATAAAAAACAGACCTTGCTACGGATTGTCATTCTGTGAATCCGGAATGATCTGTTACTACCATAACGGAAAGACCATAGTATCAGATAAGAATCATGCCGTGCTTATTCCAAAAGGCTCATCGTATTATCTTCACGGTTATGAAACGGGCTATTTCCCGGTAATGAACTTCTTATGCGACAGAGACGATCTGTTTGATGAATTTATAACTATCGAGCTGAAAAAGCCCGATGTTCTGGTGAAAAAGTTCGAGCAGCTAAAGAGAATATATCTTCAGAGTCAGTACCGCGCAAAATCAATGAGCGTTTTTTACGATATACTTTCGACGATTTCCGAAACCGATAATAATGTGAATTATCTCACTAAAGAGCTTGCGGATTATATTGAAAAGAATCTGTCGGATCCGTTTTTGACCGTAAGTGAGATAGCGGCAAGCGTTAAAATAAGCGAGACATACTGCCGCAGGATGTTTACACAGAACTTCGGCGTATCGCCGAAGCAGTACCTTATCGATATGAGGATAAAGCTGGCAAAGCAGCTGCTTTTGGAGGACGAAAAGCTAATAAGCGACATTGCCGAAAGCTGCGGCTTCGGCAGCGTATATCATTTCAGCCGGACCTTCAAGCAGGCTACCGGAATGTCGCCGACAGAGTATCGCAGGAGCGTTAATATATTACTCAAAATTTAGCTCGAAAATATCAAATGAAAATCGGTTTTACTATTTACCAAACTTAAAAATCCGATATAATTATATCAAAGGGAAATTAAATATAATTTGCGTTAAAGGAAGTAAGTGGCTTTATGGAATTTTCCAATAAGACGGCAATAGTTACCGGCGCCGCTTCCGGCATGGGACTTTTGTTCAGTCAGCGCTTTGCAGACGAGGGCGGCAGGGTCGTCATGGTCGATATAAACGGTGATGCGCTCAAAAGCGCAGCAGCCGAAATTGAGAAGACTCACCCCGGCACAACGCTTACCGCTGTCTGTGATGTCAGACACTATGATGAAATATGCAAGGTTTGTGCCGATACTGTTAAAACCTTCGGCACCATCGACGTGATGATAAACTTTGCCGGCGGTGCCGCAGTAAGGATACTCGGCGTGGCAAATGAGGTAGAGTTCCCGGATGTGCCCATTGAGGTATATGATTGGGGCATTGACGTAAACTTAAAAGCGCAGTTCTATTTTGATCATGCCGTTATGAAATATATGCGTGAGCAGAAAAGCGGCGTTATAATCAATATAGGTTCCGTGACCGGTGCTGAAGGATGCGCCAAAAGCGTTGACTACTCCGCGGCAAAGAGCGGCGTTATGATAGGACTTACAAAGTCGGTCGCCCTCTACGGAGCACAGTACGGCGTGCGCTGTGTTTGCGTTTCTCCCGGTCCGGTGCTTACAAGGCCCGGTATGGCGAGCATGAAAACCGCACTCGGCAGAGCGGCTGAGCCTAAGGAAATAATAGATGCATGCTTATTTCTGGCGTCGGATAAAAGCGCGTTTACAACCGGCGTGAATATACTGATAGACGGCGGACGCGTAATAGCACGCGACAGAACTTAAAGGAAGAAAAGAGAAATAATATAATGAAAAAAGAAATTTCGTTTCTTGGACACAGTAAGCCGCTGCTTACTGCTGTGGTCCAGGCAAAAACGCCTGAGGAGGCGTGTTGCATAATAACCGATTCGATGTATGACGGAGCAGAGGCTTTCGGAATACAGCTTGAAAATCTCGAAAGAAAATACCGCAACGTTGAAACTTTGAAATCGATCTTTTACCACTGCGGCGACAAGCCTATATATATTACGAGTTATCGCAACGGTGAAAGTACAGGGTATACCGACGAGGAGTGCGAACAGTATCTTCTTATGGGACTTGAAGCAGGTGCTGCTCTTTGCGATGTCATGGGCGACATGTACAAGCAGGAAAAGTACGGCATCACCTATGATGAGGAAGCAGTGAAAAAACAACGCGAGCTGATAGATAAGATACACAGCCGCGGCGGCGAGGTGCTGATGTCGGTTCATTTCTATGAGTTTTTTGATGAGGATGAGACCATGAAGGTCGCTCACGCGATCGAGGACAGGGGAGCGGACATAGTAAAAATCGTGAACGGCTCTTATACCGAGGATCAGATGTACGCCAACATCAATATCATACACAGAATGAAAAAAGAGCTGCATGCAAAATTTCTTTTTCTCGCAAACGGCAAATACTCAAAACTTATAAGACTGTTCGGACCGCAGCTCGGCGTATGTACATATCTTTGCGTGCAGAGCTACAGACCGATAAATTCAAAGGAGCAGCCCAAGCTGCGTGCCACCAAGGCAATAAGAGATAACATAAACTGACGAAATTTGAGGTGGAATAATGAAAGCTATATTGGTCAAGGATGACGATAAAAGAAGCCTCGTATGGAGCGATGTTCCCGATCCCGTTATGTCAGACGAGGATGTACTTGTTAAAATAGAATATGCAGCACTTAACCGTGCCGATCTTATGCAGCGTGAGGGCGACTATCCGCCGCCTTCCGGATGCCCCGATTGGATGGGACTTGAAATCTCCGGTACCGTTGAAAAGGTCGGAGCGACCGCGGCAAAGCTGTCGGACTGGAAGCCAGGCGATAAGGTATGCGCGCTGCTCGGCGGCGGCGGATACGCCCAGCATGTAACGGTCAAGTATGATATGCTCATGCCCGTGCCTGAGAATTGCTCAATGGCTGAGGCTGCCGCAATGCCTGAGGCGTTTGCCACCGCTTACCTGAACCTTTTCTGGGAGGGAAAGATTGAAAGCGGCAACACGCTCCTTATGAATGCCGGTGCCAGCGGTCTGGCAAGCGTTGTAATACCTATGGCAAAAGCGTTCGGCGTCCGTGTCATAACGACCGTGCTGAACAAAAGAATTGCAGAGTCGATAACACACCTCGGTGCTGATGTAGTTGTCAATACCGATGAAATGGATATTGTAGAGGTTTTGAAGCAGCAGCTGGAGGACGGCCACTCGGTCGATGTAGCCATTGACTGTCTCGGCGGCGAAGTGATGGGCAGATGCCTGCCGTATCTTACCCACGGTGCACGCTGGATCATGATAGCGGCGCTTGCAGGAAGAGAAACATCGATAGATCTCAAAAATATATATGTAAGAAACGTCCGTATCATAGGCAGCACTTTGCGCTCAAGGACACCTGCGGTCAAGGCTCAGATACTTTCCGAGCTGGTCAAAAAAGTATGGCCAAAGGTATCAAGCGGCGAAGTCAGACCGACTATATATAAGATACTGCCTATAACCGAAGCGGAAGCCGCTCACGATATACTTTATCGCGGTGAAAACGTAGGTAAGGTCGTTTTGAAGGTCGATTAAGACCACTTTAAATTTGCTGACGCCTTTTCATTATATTTATTTCCTTTAAGCGGAACGCGCCCACTGTGAAAACAGTGGGCACGTTCCGTTTTACATGTAATTTTAGTAATAATTATGTAAACTTTTTTAACCGTTCTGTTGCTTGCAAGTTTACATAACAATGATATAATTAAATCAGGTTGTGGTGGAACACAACAAATGCCACATTTCGGGGGTGCGGTATGGTCTTTTCAAGTCCTGTTTTTGTATTTTTGTTTTTGACGTCAACCTTGCTTTTGTACTACATTATTCCGGGTATAAAGGCTAAAAATGTTCTTCTGACCGTCATGTCGCTCATATTTTATGCATGGGGCGAGCCGGTCTTTGTGCTGCTTATGCTGCTGTGCATAGCGGCAAACTACATTTGCGCCGTTTTTATAAATAAAAGCAGAGGCAAACCGTCGTCAAAGGTCTTTCTGACGCTTGGCTGCGTGGTAAGTCTATGTATACTCGTTGCCTTTAAATACAGCGGATTTTTGGTCTCGACCTTTAACGGTATTACCGGGCTGTCGCTTGGGGTGCCGCAAATAAAAATGCCGATAGGCATATCGTTTTACACATTTCAGGCGATGTCATTTACTATAGATGTGTACCGCGGCGACGTCAAAAAAATGCCTGGCTTTTTAGGCTTTATGATGTATGTTTCGCTGTTTCCCCAGCTCGTTGCCGGACCCATCGTGCGGTTTACCGATATTGAGGATCAGATAGACAAGCGCACGATCAGTGTGACCGGCTTTGCAAAGGGCCTGCGCCGTTTCGTGACGGGACTTGCGAAAAAACTGCTTATTGCCGATTACGCATATGGACTGGTTAAGACATTTATAGGCGGAGACCTTTCCTCTGCGCCGGTGTTCTCGGTCATAATGGGCATGTTGTTTTATTCGTTTTACATATATTTTGATTTTTCCGGATATTCCGATATGGCGATAGGCATGGGCAGAATGTTCGGGTTTAAATATCCCGAAAATTTCATGCATCCGTATACAGCGCTTTCGGTCACCGATTTCTGGCGGCGGTGGCACATAACGCTCAGTACGTTTTTCAGGGATTATGTATATATACCTCTAGGAGGAAACCGGAGGGGCAGAGCCCGTCAGGTGCTCAACCTGTTTATAGTATGGGCGCTTACCGGGCTGTGGCACGGTGCAAGCTGGAATTTTGTGCTGTGGGGTCTTTATTATTTTCTCATACTTGTGCTTGAAAAATTTGTCCTTGGCAAGCTGCTGCAAAAGCTTCCGCGGATACTGCGGCATATCTGGTCGCTGCTTGTCGTGTACATCGGCTGGACGATATTCTATTTTGAGTCGTTTCCGAAACTCGGACAGGCTTTATCAATAATGTTCGGCTTTTCGGGACACGCATTTGCCGACCGGGTGCACCTTACAATGCTTTACAACAACATTCCATTCATTATAATAGCCATAATAGGCTGCCTGCCGGTAGGACCGTTTGTACAAGGAATGTTTGGGAAGCTGAAAAGGCGCGATTTGCGGTTTGGCGTGGCTGAGGCTTCGCTCACCGTGATCTATAATGCGGTACTGATGTTTTTATGCATCGCAGCGCTTATCGGCGCTACCAACAGCCCGTTCCTTTATTTCAGATTTTAAGCGAGGCGGTATATATATATGAGAAATACGATCAAAAAAATATACCTTCTGTCTATCGCGGTGGTACTTGTGCCGCTGTTTGTAATAGCCGCTGCAAGTCTTTTAGGCAAGGACCGTGAGGTGTCAGAAAAGGAACGCCGCGAGCTGGCGCAGAAGCCAAAATTCACATTCCGCTCCATTTTTGACGGCAGTTATGAGACCGCATTTGAAAAGTATTACAGCGATCAGTTCCCGATGAGGGATTTCCTTATATCAGCCAACGGCAGGCGTGAAAATATCTTTTCGGGCTTAAGGTCACGCGACGACGGCATAGTGGTCATTAAGAATATGCCGGAAGATGCCGAAAAAACGGACGACAATACCGACAAGCCGTCGCCCGACGCGGCATCATCCGATACGGTTCAGGAGCCGGAGGACAAAACGGGCGATGCAAAGGAAAACGGTTGGGAAAAATACGACGAAGCAGACGTATACGGCTATACGATATTAAGCGGCAAATCGGCAATGGAGGTCTATGACAACAGCTATAAAAAGCTCGGTGAATACGCGGCGGTCATAAACCGGCTGGCTGACAGGCTGCCCGATACAAAGGTATATAATGTCCTCATCCCGTCAGCTATCGAATTTTACGCTCCGGCAGAATACAATCAGTCAAAGCAGAAGTCGCAAAAACAGGGAATAGAGTATGTTTATGAGCGCCTCACAGATGCCACAGGGGTTGACGTATACGGCAATATTTCTCAGCATACCGACAAATATCTTTATTTCCGTACCGACCACCACTGGACTGCACGCGGTGCATATTACGGGTATATAGGGTTTGCCGCTGCTGCCGGCTTTTCACCGGTCGATATAGGCACGCCGTCGGGCAAGGTGGAGGGCTTTGTCGGAACGCTGGACTCAAAGGTCAACGGTGCGCTTAAAAAATATCCCGATTCGGTCGAATATTTCATGCCGCAGGTAAATACCGAGGCTGTTATATACAAAAACCTTTCAATGACCGGCGGAGTGCATATACCGGTCGTAGCGGAAAGCACACAGAGCACCAATAAATACATGATATTCATAGACGGTGACAACGCGCTAACAAAGATAACTACAGATGCCGGCACGGGAAGGTCGCTCCTCATTTTAAAGGACAGCTTTGCAAACGCGCTTGTGCCGTGGCTGTGCAACAATTATTCCGAAATATATGTCGTTGACCCACGTTGGATCCCGTCCGGTGACCTTGCCGGATTTGTTAAAGACAATAATATAGGCGAGGTCGCAGTCGTGAATTACATAATGTCCACAAGAAACGATAAGTATATGAAAGGGCTTAAAAATGTGGTGGGGTGATATTTGGCGCTATGGGTATTGAAAAAGTAAAATTACCTGTCAGGAAGCATCCGCGGTTACGCGATTATGATTACAGTTTAGACGGCGCATATTTCGTGACGATATGTGCACTAAAGGCAGAAATTGCATTTAGTCAAAAATAACTGCCGGATCGATAGAATACAGTGAATATGGCAGGATAGCCGAGAAACAGTTATTAAGCCTTGAGGAACGCTATCCTTTTGTCAAACTGGACAAGTATGTCATAATGCCAAATCACATTCATATGATGTTGATTTTAAGCGGAAATGCGGCGGGAGCTTGCCTCCCGCCGAAGATAGAAGAAAATAATAAGGCATGGAACCTTTGTGATCATACAAAGGTTCCATGCCCTTTTATATACTTATAATTAACAACTTATGTATCAGACCCACGGTCCGAAGCCCTGATCCTTATCGTCATACGGCTTGCTCGAGGAACTGCTTGACGAGGAGGCAGACGAAGACGCACCGCTGCTGGAGCCCTCGGTTTTTGACGGGGTGGAGCCGGCGGTGCCGCTCTTGCTCGATGTATTCGACGGTGACTTGTCTTTATCCTTATCCTTATCCTTATCCTTATCTCCGCCTTCAACGTCTATTATAACGTCGCCCCAGTCATCGTTCTTATCATCAACATCAATGACAACATCGCTGCCGGTGCTCTCTGACGAGCCGCTCGGATTATTGCTTACCGTGTCGGACGTAAGAGAACCATTACCCTTTGTATCAATAACGGTACCCTTCTTTTTACACCCGGCGATCAGTGTGAGAACAAGCACAGCACAAAAAATAAGTGCCGCTGTTTTTTTCATTTATGTTCACTTCACTTTCTGTTTTATGTGTATTGCTATTTCTTAAGTTATTATACAATATTACTGTCCGAATGTCAAAATAATTTTGATTTTTATTGAAATAGTAAAAAAAGTGCTTGAAAAAGACCACTATATATGGTATAAGTACACATGGGAGAAAATATTGGAAGGATGATTCTATGATAACCTACAATAGCGACAGTAAAATATTCCATCTGTCTACCAAAAACACAAGCTATGTCTGCGGCATATATGACACCGATGTGCTGCTGCACCTTTATTGGGGCGCTAAAATACCCGAAGAAAACGACTGGGACCTCTATTTTCTGACACGCTACAGAGGCGTTCTCGGAATTGACATTCCGCACGCATCGTCCGGCGTGCTCCGTATGGAGTATCCGACCTACGGCAGTGCCGATCTGAGAACTCCGGCTTTGTCAGTAACATTTTCCGATGGTTCATCTGCATCAAAGCTGCATTATATTTCACATAAAATAACAAGCGGCAAGCCGGCACTGCAGGGACTTCCTGCTACATACACCGAGCAGGGCGACAAGGTCGACACACTTGAAATCGAACTTGCAGATACAGTAAAGGATCTTCATGTATTCCTTTCGTACAGCGTTTTTGAAGATTATGACATTATCACACGCTCGGTAAGACTTGAAAACCGCGGCGAGAAGTGCACCGTTAATTCCGTAATGAGCGCATCGATCGATCTGCCCGAGGGCGCAAAATTCGATATGATCCACCTTGACGGTGCGTGGGCAAGAGAAAGGCATGTTGCAAGACATCCTCTTTTCTGCGGAAAACAGTCGGTCGACAGCAAGCGCGGAGCAAGCAGCCATTTTCACAATCCGTTTGTTGCATTTCCAAAGAGAAATACCGATGAGGATTCAGGCGAAGTATATGCAATGAATCTTGTTTACAGCGGTAATTTTGAAGCCGGTGCTGATATGGATAGCTATGATACCGCGCGTCTTTTTGCCGGCATAAATCCCTTCGGTTTCTCATATGTGCTTGAAAACGGTGAGCAGCTCCAGGCGCCCGAAGCTGTGCTGGTTTATTCAAACGAAGGTCTCGGCGGCATGTCGAGAATTTTCCACAAAGCGTACCGTGAGCGCCTTGCACGCGGCAAATTCCGCGATATCGAGCGTTATGCGCTCATAAATAACTGGGAAGCCACATATTTTAAATTCACGGAGGAAAAGCTGCTCGAGATCGGCAGAAAGGCAAAGGAAATAGGTCTTGATCTGCTTGTTCTTGACGACGGCTGGTTCGGCAAGCGTAATACCGATAACTGCTCGCTCGGTGACTGGTATCCTAATAAAGAAAAGCTGCCGGACGGACTTTCGGGTCTTGCGGATAAGCTCAATGCTATCGGTCTTAAATTCGGTCTCTGGCTTGAGCCTGAAATGGTCTCTCCTGACAGTGATCTTTATCGCGCGCATCCCGATTGGGCACTGCACATAAACGGCAGGGAAATGACAAAGGGACGCAATCAGTACATCCTCGATCTTTCGAGGAACGATGTCTGCGATTACATAATCGAAAGCATTTCAAATGTGCTTTCAAGTGCAAACATCGAATATGTAAAGTGGGATATGAACCGCAATATGACCGAAATAGGCTCTGATAAGCTGCCGCCCGAAAGACAGGGCGAAGTTGTTCACAGGTATATTTTGGGACTGTACAGAATACTTGATACCATAACCTCACGCTTCCCCGACGTGCTGTTTGAGGGCTGCTCCGGCGGCGGCGGAAGATTTGATCCCGGTATTCTTTATTACATGCCGCAGACCTGGTGCAGTGACGACAGCGATGCCGTCGAAAGGCTGTACATACAGTACGGCACGAGCATGTGTTATCCTTATTCATCGATGGGCGCGCATGTATCCGCATGCCCTAACCATCAGGTGGGACGTACGACACCGTTCAAAATGCGCGGTGATGTTGCGACGGCAGGTCAGTTCGGTTATGAAATGGATCTTTCAAAGCTTACCGACGAGGAGACCGAACTTGCAAAGCAGCAGATAAAGCGCTACAAAGAGCTGGGTCCCGTGTTCCACAGGGGCGACTGCTACCGCCTTTCCTCTCCGTTTGAGTGCAATGAAGTAGCTATAAACTTTGTTTCAGAGGATAAAAACACCGTCATTTTGTGCAAATATAACATCAAAGGCTATGCAAGTCACAAGATCCTTTACACCAAGCTGCGCGGACTTTGCAGCGAAGCAAAATACAAGAACAGGACAACCGGCAAGGTGTATTCCGGTGCGGCACTTATGAATATAGGATTTGAATGGCTGTTGTACAATGATTATGAAAGTGAAATAGTGGTGTTTGACCGTATATCGGATTGAACTTTCCTGAAGATTTGAGGTAGATTATCATGCGTGAAAAATTATTATTCAATTATAATTGGAGATTTCATGAAGGTGAAATAGATTCCGGACGCTATCCTTCCGAAAAAGGACCGCTTTACCAACATGCCAAGGCCGAATCAGCTAACTGGGGTCCGGCATCAAAAAATTATCTTGACAACACGACATGGTGGCCAAAGGATAAGATCGGCTCGACCGAAAACTGGCAGACCGTTATTCTGCCGCACGACTATGTTATTTCACACACCCCGGATAAGGAGTACAATGAGGGACTTGGCTTTGTCGAGACCCCCAATGCATGGTACAGAAAGACCTTCAAGCTGGACGAAAGTGACCGCGGAAAGCATCTCACCGTCTATTTTGAAGGCGTTACCAACTGCTGCACCGTGTATGTCAACGGCTGTATTGCAAAGCGTAATTTTTGCGGATATGTTCCGTTTGAGGTCGATATAACCGACTATGCGGTCTACGGTGATCAGCAGAACGTTATTGCTGTTCACATCGATGCGTCGAGCCATGAAGGCTGGTGGTATGACGGCGGCGGTATCTACCGCAATACATGGCTTATCAAGACCGATATGGTGTCGGTCGATATGTACGGCGTATATGTCGCACCGAAAAAGATAAGCGACAGCGAATGGGAGGTCCCGATCGAGACTACCTTACGCAATGACGACTACAAAAATCACCGCGTTTATGTTAAGAATGACATTACCGATAAGGACGGAAATGTCGTTGCGACCGTCACACAGAGCGTAAATGTTCCGCTTGAAAACAAAGCGACCATTAAGCAGAAGATCACGGTGAACGATCCGCTGCTCTGGGATACCGAAACACCCAACCTTTATTATTGCAAAACTACCGTGCTGCGCGGCAATACCGAGATCGATAATGTTACCACACACTTCGGTTTCAGGACGATACGCTTTGACTCCGAACACGGATTTTTCCTTAACGGCAAGCATGTTGTAATTAAGGGCGTTTGCTGCCACGAGGACTACGGCTTGCAGGGCAAGGCTGTCTCTGACCGCATAAAGCGCTACCGTGTAAAGCTGCTCAAGGAAATGGGCTGCAACGGCTACCGCACCTCGCACTACTGCCAGAGCGAGCAGACCATGGACGCCTTCGACAAGGAGGGCTTCCTCGTGATGGACGAAACAAGGTGGTTCGGTTCATGCGACGAATATCTTGATCAGCTCGAGGTATTGGTGAAGCGTGACCGCAGCCGTCCGAGTGTCATTATGTGGTCGCTCGGAAATGAGGAGAATCACCATGTTACGCCGACGGGAAAGCGCTTTCATGAGCGCATGGCGGCACTTGTAAAGCGCCTTGATACAACAAGACCTGTCACAAGCGCAATTTCGGTCGATCCTATAAACGCTTCAATATCCAATTCAATGGATATATTCGGCATCAACTATAACTTAAAGCAGTATGACGGAATACACAAAAAGCATCCGGAGCTGCCGATATTCTCATCGGAAAACTGCGCTACCGGCACTACGCGCGGCTGGTATATGGATGATTGCTTCAAGCGTGGATATATCAATGCGTACGACCATGATACGAACGAGTGGTTCCGCGGCAGGGAGAACACCTGGAAGTTCTTTATGGAACGGGAATGGATAGCCGGAGGCTATCAGTGGGCTGGAATTGAGCACCGCGGCGAGGCTCTATGGCCGAGACTGTGCTCACAGTCGGGTGCGCTCGATCTGTTTTTGCAGAAGAAGGACGCGTTTTATCAGAACCAGTCGCTTTGGTCTGACAAACCTATGATACACATTTTGCCTCATTGGAACTGGCGCGGACGTGAGGGTGACATTATAAATGTATGGACATACACCAACTGCGAGCAGGCTGAGCTGTTCTTGAACGGCAAGAGCCTCGGCAAAAAGGATATAGAAAAGTACGGTCACGGTTCGTGGGAGGTAGAGTACACTCCGGGCGAGCTGGTGGCAAAGGGCTATATCGGCGGTAAGGAGGTAGCTTCCGACCGCGTTGTGACCTCGGGCAAGCCGTACGCATTGAAGCTTACCATGCAGACCGAAGCTCTGTTTGCCGACCGTTTTGATGTTGCCGTGTTGCACTGCACCTGCGTGGACGAAAACGGCAACACCGTGCCCGACGCAACGCCTTATGTGTCGTTTAATACTACCGGTAACGGCTTTGTGATAGGTACCGGTTCCGATATAGCGGATCATAACATCCCGGCTTGCATAGACCGTAAGATGCGCGCCGGTGTCATAGCGGCACTTATAGGTACAAGAGGCGAGAAAAAGCCCATTACCGTATATGCAAGTGCGGAGGGTCTGCTGCCTGCAAAGCTTGTAATAGACGTTACCGACCCGGATAATGAACACATCCGTTGAATTTTAAGAAAATCGTAAGAATATAGCGAGCTTTTCTTGAAACATTTTCCTATCCCGTCCTATAAGATAGATGCATGAAAGGATTTTCCTTTCATGCATCTTTTTTTGAAAAATGAGGCGGCAAAAATGAAAATGACGGTTAGAAAAAGAAGAACACGGATAATATGCTCGGTTACAGCAGGAATAATTGCGATAATTACGGCGGCGGCTGTGGTGCCCGGCTGCAGCAGCAATATCGACAAAAGCCGGTCCGAGTATAAAATCGCCGAAAAGCAGGTCAGGGCATATGCAAGGGAAAACGGAATAGACTTCAACAAATATCCTTGTGAGCTTATCGATCTTTTGGCAAGGAATCCTGAGACTGAGGATTATGTTATGTCGTACCCGGCGTGCAAGGATAAAAAACCGACCGATCCGGACGATAACGGGAACGGCAGCGTACCGCTTTATATGCAGTGGGACAAACGGTGGGGCTACAAAAAATACAGCGGCAGCTTTGCAGGACTAACCGGCTGCGGACCGACCTGCCTTTCAATGGCGGCGGTCTATCTCACCGGCGACACAAAGCTTTCGCCGGCTTATGTCATGGATATGTCGCAAAGGTGCGGCTACACAAGGCGCGGAAACGGATCGTCGTGGAAGCTGATAAGCGAAGGTGCGGCAAAGCTCGGACTGACCGCGACCGAACTACCGCTCGATAAGTCGAAAATGACCTCTGCTCTGAAAAAAGGGCATTCGGTGATCATAGTCGTAGGACCGGGTGACTTTACGCAGTCGGGGCATTTCCTTGTTGTAAAGGAATACAAAAACGGTAAATTTATCCTCAATGACCCAAACTCCTATGCCAACTCAAGCAAGGAATGGGAGTATGACACCTTAAAAGGGCAGATAAGAAATCTGTGGGAGATATCGTAAAAGAGCAGGGCAGCAGATGAAAATCAACAGGGTATAAAAAGCGGATCGACAAAAATACTGCCGATCCGTTTTTATAATATCCTATTGTGCTGACCTTAATTTAGAAATATAAAACAATTTTAGATCTAATTGTACCATCGTAGGTTAGTAACTCACCCCTCATCTTTTCAATGTCACAATGCAGATAAATTTTAGTTTAGTAGTGTAAGTGAACAATGAATTAATTGACACTTCGTATCATAATATTTCCTGTAATAAAAGCAAGTAATTTTATGCTTTTTCATTTAAGCCCTCCATATATGCCCCCATATACAGCTGATAAAATAATACCGATCGGGCAGACGTCGGGTGACAAGCGGCGCTTTTAAAGAGTGAATAAAATTAACATCT
>ERZ780149.1727-NODE-1727-length-22490-cov-4.192244_pt1 | contig 22490 bp, 16 predicted proteins | sample MGYA00511367_ERZ780149 | MGnify/ENA primary metagenome ERZ780149 (study PRJEB29588, sample SAMEA2153852) | human gut metagenome | biome: human gut; feature: human-associated habitat; material: faeces | place: Denmark | collected 2008/2010 ... | reverse complement strand
ACTTGCATGTGTTAGGCCTGTCGCTAGCGTTCATCCTGAGCCAGGATCAAACTCTCCGTTGTTTGTATCTTTTTTTATTTATTTCATACTTTCACGAAGCCCCCGGCTCATCATCGCTTGACTTATCTGGACTTGAATTGACTTGAGGCATTATTTTTAATGCTCTTGTACTGTTTCTTGTCTATTTAATCATTTCAATGTTCTTGCGCTTTCGATTTCGATTCACTTTCGTTTCGTTCTCAAAAGCGAGTGCAAAGTTATGCGATATTTTTGAACTCTCCAAATATTTTCGCAAAGAATTTTTTGAGCCAAAATGAACCATTTGCCACAAAAGTATGTTTTATAACATTTTATGAGGTTTTGCCGCTAAAAATTTTAACTTCCGTTAACAATATCAATTTCTTAAATTATAGATGTACCTACCTTTTCTCAATAATTTTACTTATCTTTGAGGAAAAGAAAAATCACAGATGCTACCATTTATACACCTGCACGTACATACCCAGTTCTCCGTTCTCGACGGACAGGCATCCGTGCCCGCCCTCGTAGACAAGGCTATTGAAGACGGTATGCCGGGACTTGCTATCACCGACCACGGAAACATGTTTGGCATAAAAGAATTTTACAACTACGCCAAAAAGAAAAACGGTAAAGTAAAAGACCAGATATCCGAAGCTGAAAAAGCCTTGAAAGAAGCAGAAGAAAAAGGCGACACCGCAGCCATAGAGGAAAACAGACAGAAAATCGAGAGCCTGAAGAAAAAAATATTCAAGCCTATATTCGGCTGCGAGATGTATGTCGCGCTTAAATCGCTTCATGAGCATGTCGACAAGAAGGACACCGGACGTCACCTTATAGTACTGGCAAAAAATGAGACCGGTTACCATAACCTGATTAAGATAGTATCGCAGGCATGGACCGAAGGCTTCTATTCCCATCCGCGAACTGACAAGGCTGCCCTTGCCACCCACAGCGAGGGTCTGATAGTGTGTTCGGCTTGTCTCGGCGGTGAAATACCTCGCCTTATCCAAGCAGGCGAAATCGAAGAAGCGGAAAAACAGGTGCAGTGGTTCAAGAATGTATTCGGAGAAGACTATTATATAGAACTTCAACGCCACAAGACCAACAAGCCGGGGGCAAACCGCACGACATACGAGGTTCAGGAATCGGTGAATCCCGAACTAATAAGAATCGCGCGCAAATATAATATAAAGATTGTAGCGACAAATGACGTGCATTTCGTCAACGAGACCGACGCCGAGGCGCATGACCGTCTTATCTGCGTCAGCACTAACAAGAACCTCACTGACGAAACACGAATGCGCTATACTAAACAAGAGTGGATGAAGACGCAGGCGGAGATGAACGAAATATTTGCCGACCTGCCCGAAGCGTTGACAAACACACTGGAGATACTTGACAAGGTGACCACCTACTCTATCGACCACAAGCCTATATTGCCCAACTTCCCCCTTCCCGACGGCTTTACCGACAATGACGACTACCTGCGCTACCTTACTTACGAGGGCGCAAAGCGGCGCTGGGGCGAAAATCTTGACGACGTACACCGTGAACGACTCGACTTCGAGCTTGACACGATTAAAAACATGGGATTTCCCGGATACTTCCTCATCGTACAGGATTTCATACGCGCCGGACGCGAGCGCGGGGTGTCCATCGGACCGGGACGTGGCTCTGCAGCCGGCTCCGCTGTGGCATATTGCCTTGACATCACCCAGATTGACCCGATAAAATATGACTTGCTTTTCGAGCGATTCCTTAACCCCGACCGTATATCGCTCCCCGATATCGATATCGACTTCGATGACGACGGGCGAGCTGACGTGCTCCGATACGTGACCGAAAAATACGGTGCGGAAAAAGTAGCGCGAATCATCACCTACGGCACCATGGCGGCAAAATCAGCAATAAAAGATGTGGCGCGAATCGAGCAGCTACCACTCTCGGAAAGCAACCGCCTCACAAAGCTTATCCCGCGTCACATGCCGGAGGTAAACGGCAAGGAACTTAAGCCCACGCTGAAAAACTGCTATGAGTATGTACCCGAGTTCCAACCGGAGCTCAACAGTCACAACCCGCTAATAGTAGAGACCTTGCGCTATGCTAAAGAACTTGAGGGAAATGTGCGTAACACGGGTGTACATGCCTGCGGCGTGATTATCGGGCGTGACGACATCACTGACTGGGTGCCGGTAAGTACCGCTACCGATAAAGACGGGTCAAAACAGCTCGTGACACAATATGAAGGAAGCGTAATCGAGGACACCGGACTTATAAAAATGGACTTCCTCGGTCTAAAAACGCTATCTATAATAAAAGAAGCCCTCGCCAACATAAAGCAGACGCGCGGCATCGACGTTGACATAGATACAGTGCCTATCGACGACAAAAAGACCTACGAACTTTATTGCGCCGGAAAGACAACCGGCACATTCCAGTTTGAGTCGGCAGGTATGCAGAAATATCTTCGCGAGCTGCAACCTTCGGTCTTCGAGGACCTGATTGCGATGAACGCCCTCTATCGTCCGGGGCCTATGGACTATATTCCTGACTTCATCGCCCGCAAGCATGGCAAATCGCCGATAGTCTACGATATCCCAGTCATGGAGCAATACCTCAAAGACACTTACGGAGTGACCGTATATCAGGAGCAGGTCATGCTTCTCTCAAGACTTCTCGCCAACTTCACGCGAGGCGAGAGCGACACCCTGCGTAAGGCGATGGGTAAAAAGCTCATTGACAAGATGAACGCACTGAAAGCAAAATTTCTTGAAGGGGGACAAGCAAACGGACACAAGAAAGAAGTACTTGAAAAAATATGGGCCGACTGGGAAAAATTCGCATCATACGCTTTCAACAAGAGTCACGCGACATGCTACTCATGGGTTGCATTCCAAACCGCGTACCTTAAGGCAAATTATCCTGCCGAATACATGGCGGCTGTGCTAAGCCGCAACCTTGCCGACATCACCAAGCTCACCAACTTCATGGATGAATGTAAGTCAATGAAAATCGATGTGCTCGGACCCGATGTCAACGAGTCGTTCTCGGCATTCGGTGTCAACAAGGATGGCAACATACGTTTCGGACTTGCCGCCATAAAAGGCGTGGGAGTCAATGTAGTGGCGGAAATCATCCGCGCACGTAACGAAGGTGGCACATTCACCGACATATATGACTTCATGGAGCGCGTAGACCGCTCCGCAATCAACAGACGCACACTTGAAAACCTTGCCAATGCCGGTGCTTTTGACTGCTTTACCGATATCAAGCGAGAAGATTATTTCGAGCCCAACTCTAAGGGAGAGACCTTCGCGGAACTTCTTGTGAGATACGGTCAGAACTACCAGAACGACAAGAGCAAAAACGAGAACTCGCTCTTCGGCGACTTTGACGACAATCTCACGGCAGCCGGCCGACCGCCTGTCAAGCCTGCTCCCGAGATACCTCTCGCCGTGAAGCTTGAAAAGGAGAAGGAGCTTGTCGGGATGTATCTTTCAGCCAATCCGCTTGACCCGTATTACGTGGAATTGCAGTACGGCTGCATGACCCTGAAAGATTTCTCTTCGGAAGAAAATGACATCGTGCTCGGCAAGGAAATAACACTTGGAGGCATGGTCACGGAATTTTCTGTAAAACAGGGCAAGAAAGGCCCCTTCGGTATAATGAAGGTCGAGGATTACTCCGGTCCTGCAGAATTCATGATGTTTGGCAATGATTTCCTTAGTTTCCAGAAATTCGGTGTGCCCGGTACAATCGTGCGCATTGTCGGCAAATATGAAAATATCTACGACCGCGTACGCTTCAAGATTATCAACATCTCGCTGATGGAAGATGTGAAAAAGGATCTCGTGTCACGTATCACCATCGATGTGAGTGCCGACCGCCTTAACGAAAACCTGCATAATGTCATCAAAGATTATGTACATCCCAAACCGGGCGAGGGACGACAGCTATTCTTCCGTGTACGCGAACCGGAGCTTAACCGCTCCGTAAGATTGGGAGCGGCAGTTAGCGTGTCGCTTGAACGGAAATTTCTGAAGGCGCTCAGCGACATGAATCTCGAATATGACATCGTGTGACGTCACTGTTGCGTAAAACAGGAATCTTTTCTAAATTTGCCATCGTAAAAATACCAAGCAAGTAACTCGCGAAAATTAGCTGATATATAATTATGAAGTATTTACGAGGGATTTTGCGGATGGAAAGAAGGAATGTAGCGGGCTACATGACTGATTGACACCCGGGAAATCACCGGAAAGACGAATAAGGATATGTCAGCCCGTAGGGTTACTGAAATAAAACTTATAAACTAATTTTTAAGAGTTACTTAACTACAAATAACTTATAATACAATCACAAAATTATGGCATTTAAATTTACTGACGGAAACGTAAAAGAATCTATTGCAAGCGGAAAGCTTTGTCTGATTGACTGCTGGGCTACATGGTGCGGACCCTGTGTGCGCATGAGTCCGATTATCGACGAGGTTGCCGAAGAGTTTGGCGACAAGGCTATCATCGGCAAATACAATGTTGACGAGGAGAGCGACCTCTCTGCCGAATACCGCATCATGTCAATCCCCACCCTCCTTTTCTTCAAAGACGGGAAACTGGTTGACCGTCTTGCAGGTTCACAATCCAAATCAACCCTTGAGGCTAAGATAAACAGTCTGCTCTGATTCCGGACAGACGGCATAATACGAAAGGGGCTGAGTCAAAGTTTTGATTCAGCTCCTTTTTCTTGCCCTCATGTACCGGGCGAGCTTCCACTCGCCCATACTTCAGCACTGATTATCAGGCTGATATCTATATGCTGATGTAGGGGCTTGTGGAAGCAAGCCCGCGTCACGACAGATATTGGCTATTTTGCACCACCCCACTCTTCTTTTATCGGCTAAAAGATTGTTGCCAGCACGTAGCCGGTGATTACAAGCGCGATAGCGACCTTGAAAAAAGTACCGCATAGAAAGCCGGTAAGCGAGCCCAGTCCTGACTTTAACGCGCCTCTCACATTGCTCTTGCCGATAATCTCTCCCACAAAAGCTCCTACAAACGGACCTAATATCAAGCCCCACGGCATGAAAAACAATCCGGCAAATGTACCGAGCATACTCCCCTTTCTGCCGTATGGAGTGCCCCCGAACCATCTCACCCCAAGTACAGGGATAATGTAGTCAGACACAACCGTAAGAAGCGTAAGCACACCAAGCACCAGCACTGTAATCCAATGCATGCCGGCACTTGCAGGCGTGAAAAGCAATATCAGATAACCCGCCATAGCAAGCGGCGGTCCCGGAATCACCGGCAAAAAACATCCGGCAATCCCTCCCGCACACAGTAAGACACTGACTATATAACAGAAAATATCCATATTGCAACAACGACAGCAACTACTCCTTTATTATTCAATGGTCAGGGATATTCATTTTCAGTATTCGACAACCGACACCAAGGTTTTCTGTTCGGATTCGTCGGTCCGCTCACCATCTCCTTGATGCACCCGTTGCACATATATATGGAGTTTCTGCAGCCTGTTCCAAAGATTTATGTCAAAAGTAGGTTCCCACGCATCAACGGAAAAATCAGTGATATCGGAAATTTCCCAATCTTTTATTCCAAGTTCGGGAGTAAATGCCACACTTACCCTGCTGTCGCGTTCTGCATCACGGAAAATATAATAGGCGGCTTTTCCGTCAGATACAATTTTCGGTCTTGAAATAGGAATCATTTTAGTGCCTCCACCGGAAAGAGAAAACGGAGTCGTGCGCTTGCCCACAGTCGACATATTCCATCTGCCACCATCGAACCAAACTAACCTATATTGGGGGATTGAATCACCCTGTGAACGCCAATAGGTAGCTATATAGGGATGACCTGCGCCGTCAGCAGTTATTCCTGTCTGGTTGATGAGTTCTGACTTTTGAGGTATCTGCCATGCAATCTCAGCATTATCTATAGTGATAGGCAGTGTGTAGGATGTGCCGTCGCTACGCTGCCACGTAATCCCGCCGTCGGAAGATTGAGCATAACAGAGGTCGTGGTTGGTCTCGACAAGCCATGACTCGCGCCACACCCATGACAGATAAATCACACCGGCACCGTCAACATGCATCTGCCAGTAGGCATTGCGCTCCACCTCTCCGTCAATAATCACATCATGCACGCGCCGCCATTGCCCGGTTTTGTGGTCGTAACGGTTCAGGATAAAGTTCCCTCTGCCGGAAGCACCCGCACGATATGCAAACAGGAGGTCGCCATCTGGCATAGAGTAAAATTCCGGATATGTCACATCCTGCTCATCCTGACCCGTCATTGGTTGAAGCTCACCAAACTCAAGCGATCCCGGAGCCTTTGCCCGGCAGTAACGTAACGGATGTCCATGATGGTCGAATGAGAGATGAAGCGTCCCCGACCCGTCAAGACCAAGACTTATCACATTATGTGCATCGTTGACATTACCGGTATATTGTGTCCGGCTCAAAATCCACCTATCTGAATCTATGTTGCGTTTACCCACCACAACAGTCCCTTCCGGATCATAGTAGGCGATAAACTGGAGTGAATCGTTACTTACCAATGAACTTCCGCGGAACACGGTGGCATTTACCGACGTTTTACAATAACCGTCCCCCACAGGGACAATCCTGACAGCATAAATCTTGGCATACAGAGCCAGAAAAATCAATAAAAGAAGCTTTCTTGACATAAATTCCAGAATCACGGTATTGCCGTATTTAATTACGATTTTCAACAAAAATAGTCTATCACTGACAAATGTCCAAATTCAAGACAATAAAAAAGAGTGCGCACTATATGATATGCACACTCTTTTAAATTGTGAATGCTTCGGCAAAGATTATTCTGCAGCGGGAGTCTCAGCCTCAGCGGCGGGAGTCTCTTCAGTTGCAGCTGCTTCAGCGGCTGCGGCAGCCTCAGCTTCAGCCTTGGCGGCAGCGAGCTCAGCCTTTTTCTTTGCAACCTCTTCAGCCTTAGCCTTATTCTTTGCGGTTTCAGCCTCAAGACGCTGTTTAACCTCAAGTTCCTTCTTGCTTGCCATAGAAGCCTTTGCAGCATCAACGGTAGCCTGACGGTTAGACTTCCATGCCTCGAAACGACGCTGAGCCTCAGCCTCGTCAAAAGCACCCTTCTTTACACCGCCCTGAAGATGCTTCATAAGGAGCACACCTTCGTGAGAAAGAATTGAACGCACTGTGTCGGTGGGTTGAGCACCTACGTTAAGCCAATACAAAGCCCGCTCGAAGTTTAAAGTTACTGTAGCAGGATTAGTGTTCGGATTATAAGAACCTATCCTTTCAATAAATTTACCATCTCGTGGTGCCCTGCTATCGGCGATTACAATAGGATAAAACGCATAGTTCTTGCGACCATGACGCTGTAATCTGATTTTAGTTGCCATTGGTTAATTGTTAATTAAGTGGTTTTGTATTTGCAAAATGCGGTGCAAAGGTAAGGATTTACTTTCAATCCTCAAAACATTTTGCACTTTACTTTCTCCGGTCCTGTAAAGATTTATCATTCTGACTGTTTTGCCGGAGTGATTATCGCCGCAAAACCGCCTCCTGAAGCCATTGCAGCATCAAGTTCGCTGCCGGAAGTCACCCGACGCTCTTCTCGCCTACAGTCGGCACCGTTACGGTTTACATTTACCCCGTCACTCATGGTCACGGCATTGTATGTGACCCCCGGAGCAAGGAACGACAGCGGAATCTTGAGGTCGCGGGGAGTGAGCGATGTAAGCGCACCCACATACCATGTATCGCCTTTGCGACGTGCCACAGCTATATACTCCCCTACCTCACCGGCAAGAACACGGGTCTCGTCAAACACTGTCGGTATTGCCGAGATAAACCTCAGGCTCTCCGGATTACTCCTGTATGCACCGGGCGAATCGGCAAGCATCTGCAACGGAGCCTCATACACCACATACATCGCAAGCTGATGCGCCCGTGTGCCGAAACTCATCGGAGTGTCGTTGATACTGCGGTAATTGCCCGGGGCGGCGTTTGTCATCGCACCCGGAGTGTAGTCCATCGGACCCGCAGCCATGCGGATAAACGGCGCGGTCACGTCATAACGCATCACGTCGATGCCCGGTTTTCCGTCGACTACAGGCAGCCACTTGTAATTTTCAAGACCCTTCACGCCCTCAAAGTTGACCACGTTGGGATATGTGCGCTGGATGCCGGTAGCCTTCATGCCGTGGAGGTCGAGCAAAAGCCGGTTTCGCGCGGAGGCATCGGCTATCCTTGTCATCGACTCTATCACCCGGCGGTCGTCACGGTCAAAGAAGTCGACCTTGAACCCGGCGATACCAAGACCGGCATAATGGGGAAACGCCACATCCATCTCCTTGTCGACATCGCGCCAACGCGCCCAGAGAATCACGCCTACGCCCTTCTCCTTTCCATAGCGGGCAAGCTCGGCGATATCTATCCCTTCGACAGGCGACATCAGCGACTCACGGCTCCAGCCCTCATCAACGATGATATATTCCAGCCCGTTTTCGGCGGCGAAATCTATATAATATTTATATGTGGGAGTATTTATGCCTGCGGGAAAGTCAACGCCGGTCACATTCCAGTTGTTCCACCAGTCCCACGCCACTTTCCCGGGCTTTATCCAGCTTGTATCGGCGATACGCGAGGGAGAAGCAAGACGCTGCGACATATCGCTGTCGGCAAGCTGACTGTCGGAGGTGACGACTGTGACAGAGCGCCACGGCAATGTCACCGTGCCTTCAATTTCGGCTATATAGGGAGCGGTCTCCACAGGGATAAGATTCAGGTCACTGAAACCGCCGATCTTTTCGGAAAGAGGCTCCGGAGCAAAACGCGCCTCTATCGAGTTGGCTTTTTCACCCTTTACCAAAAACATGCCCGGATATCCTTCAACGTCACCCTCCATTATAAGAGCTTTTTTCCCGTGAGGAAGCTCGACAAGAAGAGGCACAATCGCAAGCGAGTCGGCATACATCTCCGATATCGGCGACTCGTCATAATAAGATTCAAAAGAGTAGCTGTAAGGATAATCAGCATCACGGAGGTCGTTGACGTATGGTATAAACGCCTTGTAATCACCGGCAAAGTTAAACATAGCCTCTTCCGAGGTCACGCGACGCGCACCTTTGCCGTCGAGCGACAGGCGGTAAGCAGCACCGTCGTCGTATGCCCTGAAAATCACGGATAGTCCGTCGGATAGCCGTAACGTAAGCTCGTTGTACACATCCTTCACCTCCGACTTTTTATAAAACGGAGTGGCGAATGACGTATCGACTTTACGGGTAGACACTTTCTTTACGCGAGGCGACGCACCGAGTACCTTCCCGTCGGATAGCGACAGGGAAATGGGCGACGACGTGATGACCTTCGTCGAATCGTGCATCAGCGACCATGTGAGCCGCTTTCCGGCATCCACCGTCAACCGGACATGTCCGTCGGGCGACGACAAGGTATATTCTTTGGCATTTACCACTCCTGCGGCGATACCGCATACCGCGAGCGCGGCAACTATAAATCTATTCATGATTATTCAGGCTTATATGTGAATGAACGGAAAGTGGCGGTAGCGTCACCGACTGCAAACAAACCGATGGTGATTCCGGTGAATCCGCCCGCAGTCTCGGTGGAAAGATAGCGGGTATCGAGCTGTCCGAGGGAATAATCCTTGCCGTCGATCACACATGAAAAGTCATATTTCTCTGCACTGCCCTTTACGGATAGTGTAACCGGTGTGCCCGGCGCAACCTCGACCGGCAACGTCTTTTCCCCGCTGATGGAATTAAGCTGATAACGCAGCGTCACGCGCTGAGTGCCGTCGGCATCTTCGTCGGTATCTTCGTCAAGATACAGGTCGTAGTGTGACATCGTGTCCATATACACCGACAATCCCGCCTCGGCATTTTTCTTACACTCGCCGAGCGATACCACAGTCGACACGTTGAAATTGATATCCTGTTGCCTTACAGCCACGTAAGTCGGGCTTTCGATACTGTTCAGATCCACGTCACTCCCTTTCAGTACCAGCCCCTCCGGCGAAAGGATGTAATTATCCATGTGAGGGTTGCGCAGATACACCCAGTTATAGGGCAATTTCTCCAAAGTTGTGAAGTCGTAAGTCACGGCACGGTCCACCGGCTCGGTCTGAGGCAGTGTCGCCACATCCATATTGACCTCTATCGTCCCGTTGCCGTTTACCACCGGCCAGCCTTCGGCGTTCCATGTCACCGGTGCGAGATATGTCTCGCGACCGGTAAGGTGCATGTTATTGGTCTGCGGGCGAAAAGCGAGGCATACGAGCCACCACGAGCCGTCGTGCGCTTCCACAAGGTCGGCATGCCCGGTGCCCTGTATCGGATTGGACTGCGCTATCTGGCGCTGATGATATAGAATCGGGTTATCGGGATTTGCCTCGTAAGGACCGTATATGTCACGGCTGCGGGCTATTGTCACCTGATGCCCCATTTCCGTACCGCCTTCAGCAATCATGAGATAATACCAGCCATCTTTCTTATAGATGTGCGGTGCTTCGGGATGACGTCCGCCGGTGCCTCCCCATATACGGCGCGACTCGGTAAGCTGCTTGCCTGTCACCGTGTCAATCTCGCAAAGCCATATCGCCCCGTCGGGATTTGACACAAAATATGTCTTGCCGTCGGCAAACAGGAGCGACGGGTCGATACCGCCCTGATCAAGCCATACAGGCTCGTTCCACGGACCTGCAGGGGCAGTCGCTGTCACGAAGAAGTTGGCCCTGCCGTTATCACCGTTACCTACATTGGTGGTTATCATATAATATGTGCCGTCATTATACCGTATCGTGGGAGCATATATGCCGAGCCAAGCCGATGCGTTTTTCAACGGCAACTGCGATTCGCGGTCAAGCACATTGCCTATCTGGTTCCAGTGGATAAGGTCTTTACTATGAAAGACCGGCACACCGGGGAAAAACTGAAAACTGCTGTTTACAAGATAATAGTCATCGCCTACCCTGCACACACTCGGGTCAGGGTAAAATCCCGGAATTACAGGGTTGACATAACCCTCGGCGACTGCCGCGCCTGCGTGTAACGATGCAGCTACAAGCAGGGATGTCAGGAAAACATGTTTCATGATAGTGACTGGTTTAGGTTGGTTATTTTGGGTAAGTAACTGAAATAAAAAACATATAAACTAATTTTTAAGAGTTACTTATTACTTTTTTGAATGTTCTTTTATTATGCCGTTGCGGTAGGCGTAGAGAAGTTCTATAAGTTCATCAATCTGCCCGAGCAGTTCCTTGCCTTTATCAGTATCGCGCACACGCATACGCTTTTGGCTCAGCTCCACAATCTGCGTTGTGCTCACGATGTCGGTGCCGTTCTTTATCGCCTCCTCAGCCGAAGTAAACGGCTCATGCTGCACAAGCTGGAATCCGCGGCTGTGATACACGAGCGTATATCCGGCTATACCTGTCGTGCCGTGGTAAGCCTTGGCAAATCCCCCGTCGATTACCATGAGTTTGCCGTTTGCTCTTATGGGCGTCTCACCCTTGTTGATTCTCACCGGCACATGACCGTTGATTATATGGCGGTGCTCACCTTCTACCTCGAACGCGTCAAGTATCATGTCGCACACCTCCTCTTTGTCGCGCAAAGTATAGTAATGTCCTTTCTCCTCCTTGTGGGTTGCTGGGTCTACAAGGAAATAGCGTTCAAATGTCGCCATCTTCGACTTGTCAAAGAGCGGTGAGTCGGGTCCACACCACAGATACCAGTAATAGTCACGCGCAAAGTCCCGGTCGGCGGCAGGTGTGTCATCGTTAAACGCCGAGCGCATTATCATGCCTATCTGCCTGAAAAGCTCGCTTCCCTTATATTTTTCACCGCGCAGCTCGACCTCCTTGAGTGAGCCGTCGGCATTCAACGGCATCGAGGCATGGAAAAGCAGGTTGGAGTTGTACACCCCGTACATACTGCCGTGAGAGAACAGACACTGGATATGCTTGCGCAGCTTGTCGCTGATGCGGAACGAATGATGCAGTTTATTTACAAGCTCCGATTCCTCAGCAGTAAGGGCATAGGGGTCGGCAGGGTCGACGGTGGGGAAATAAGTGTCTTTCATCTCATACTCCACCCCGTCATACACAAAAGCCTTACTGTCGAAGTCGATATATTGCAGCAGCTTTCTGTCCTGCATCCTCCATTCGGGATGCTTGTCGGCGAGTGCTGCCTCAAGCTTAAACTGTATAATGCTTATCGCCTTGTGCATCTTGGCGATAAGGCGCTGGGTCTTTTCACTGTGGGTGGTGTCCTCCGGATCAAGACGCGGACCGAAGCCCCGACACTCGTCACCGCCATAGACTTCCATCGCAAATGTAGCAAGCGGCACAAGGTTTATGCCATAGCCATCCTCAAGAGTAGCCATATTGCCATAGCGGAGCGAAAGGCGAAGCACATTGGCTATACAGGCATCATTTCCCGCTGCGGCACCCATCCACAGGGCATCGTGGTTGCCCCACTGTATGTCGAAGTTACCGTAGTCACACAGCGTGTCCATGATGAGATGCGCACCGGGACCGCGGTCATATATATCGCCAAGTATGTGAAGCTGGTCGATACTGAGACGCTGTATCACGTTACACAGGGCTATGATAAACGAGTCGGCCTGTCCGGTAAGTATAATCGTCTCCACAATACGGTTGAAGTAAGCCTGCTTGTTGTCGTCGGAAGGCGACTCATGCAGAAGTTCCTCGATAATGTAGGCAAATTCCTTTGGAAGAGCCTTTCTTACTTTTGAACGGGTATATTTCGACGACACGGTCTGACACACACGCACCAGCTGATGGAGAGTGATACTGTAAAAGTCGTCAAGATTACTCTCCGAAGCGCGTATATACTCGAGCTTCTGCTCAGGATAATAGATGAGCGAACATAATTCGCGTATCTCCTGCCCGCGCAGTGACGTACCGAATATCTCGGTCACCTTACGCTTTATATTGCCTGAGGCATTTTTGAGGATATGGCGGAATGCCTCATGCTCGCCATGTATGTCGGCGACAAAATGCTCCGTGCCTTTAGGCAGGTTTAGTATCGCTTCAAGATTTATAATCTCGGTGCTTGCCGCACTTATATTGTTGAATGTCTGCGACAGCAATTCAAGCACACGCCTGTCATTTTCTATACGCACAGGTGTTATATCGGTTGTATGAAGGGTCATTTAGATAGTCAGTTTTTTACATGATTACCACAAAATTAGCAAAAGTCATCATATGTGGCAAACGATTAAGCAACTGATTTTGTTTGCCGCCGCAATATGTCTCGTATGGAAAGCGACATTATACTGCATGCGCCTGCAATGATTAACATGCTTAAACATTAGCTATATTCTCTTTGTTTTATTCAAAAAAATGGTATGTGCCGGAGTTGTATTCATCACCCGATAAAATGCCATTACATTAGACAACAAGACATGGCAACCTTCCGACGGCTCATCTCAGTCACCATATGCACCTTGCTGCTTTACGGCTGCACACAAAAAGAGATTGTCTTTCCTGATTCAGAGTTGGCAACCATAGCCGTAAACTTTGAATGGGGACACGCTTCCGGTGCAGAAGTGGAAGGAATGACACTCTACATGTTTTCGACCGACGAGCACGGCAAGGTATGGCGTTTTGACATTCCAGGAAAAGATGGCGGACTGATAGAACTGCCGATAGGCAACTATCGCATGATTGCCTACAACAATGACCTTCCCGGAATAAAAGTATCAGACATCAACTCGTTCAGCACCATAAAGGCGGGGGCACGCTTATGGCAGGACAGCACCACCTTCAGGTCGACAGGCATGCTTTACGGCTCAGTAATCAGCGACATCAGGGTTACATTCTGCGGAGTGGCATATCGCACCGGAAACGATATAATAAAAGAGTGCCCCAAAGGTCTCATAAGATGCACCCCAGACTCACTTGCCACACAATACACAGTATCCATTACTGACGTATCAGGCATTGAACATGTAAGAAATGCGGCTGTGTACCTTGCCAGCAGCGCCTCTGACATCGCACTCTCCGACTGGATGCCATCAAATTTTGAATCGCGACTGTCATTTCAGCTCGATGCCGACAAAGAAGCCGCCACGCTCACAGGCTCGGGATGCGCATTCAATTATCAAGACGGTCGCATGGAACCGTATATCATATCGCTTATCATAACCCTTGACAACGGCAAGACGCTGATAAAGACAATCTCCCTGAAGTCGGAAAGCATAAACTTAATGTCACGACACAATGTTATAATAAATGTAACTGACATTGATATACCTGATGACGGTGACACGCCGCCGGAAGATGTCGGAGACATGAATGTCACTGTTGACGGGTGGGACGTGATTGTTATCGACGTGGTCAATAATCGGTTTAGTTAATTTAACTATATAATTAAAACATCGTTTGGTCATGAAAAGAAGTAAATTATTGACAATCCTTTCCTCAACTGCTATCTGCATGGGTATCACCGCTTGCAGTGATGACATGGATGCCCCTTACTCTCCAGAGTATTCTGACAACCAAATCAGATTTGCAGCTGAGACCGAATTTTCACGAACGAGTGACATTACAACCAACAATATATCATCGTTCAACGTATATGCCTACACCGGCTCTTCTTCAAATCCTACCGTGTTTATGGACAACGTTACCGTCAGCAAGACCGGCACAAACACCTGGGAGTATTCCCCTATAAAGTATTGGCCGGCGAAAGACGCAGTTGACTTCTATGCCTTTGCACCAGCCTCATGGGTCGGCAAGACCGGTCCGCTTCTTCCTGTACCTTACGATGCCATTGCAGGTGATGAAGATATCGTGTATGCAGTGATTCCCAATTTAAGCGGAAACAACGGACAGCCAAACGCGCAAGTTGTTTTTAACTTCAGGCATGCGCTCTCAAAGCTTACAATAAAACTCAGCTCAACCGATACCAAGCTGAAAGTGGTTGTGTCCAATGTGGCGATGACCAATATCATGACAAAGGGCAACTTCTCTTTCCCTTCTGCCTCTACCGCCGACCCGGCATCACCGGAGACAGTAGGAAAATGGTCGGACCAGAATACTGCCTACTCATATATCCTGCACTGGTCACAGGCTCTGTCGGAACTGCTTACCCTTACACCGACACCAACTGTCATCGCCGCCAGCGGAATGGGACGCGGAGGCAATATGTTTGTACTGCCTCAGCCTCTTTCCTTCCACAACAACGGTAGCGGAAATGACACATATATAGCCCTGCAATGCTCAATTTACGACGCGGCAAGCGACGAAAAGCTCTGGCCTAACGAAAACACGCCAAAAGACCAGCTCGTTCCGGGAAGCACGACCGGCGACGGCATACTTAAATTCCCGCTGTCGACAAGTAAATACACCGAATGGCAACCCGGCTGCCACTATATCTACAATCTTGTAGTCAACTCCAACGATGATATGGGTGCCATCGAATTTGGTTCACCGACAGTAGACACCTTCATCGATGTCGAGACCACCTACCAATAATCCTGATGGGCAATATTTCTTCGCTGAAGAAATCAGATAAATCTTACCGCCCATTACAAGGCGCGGAAGGGATGGGGCTGAAATGTGCGCCCCATCCCATTTCTTTTTGCGGCAATATGTGTATATTTGCAATTGCTAACCAATGTTCCGTATGAAGAAAAACAAGCACATGCTACCGATACTGCTCCTCGCAGCAGGAATTATTGTCGCCGCCGTCGCATTAACCTCATATTTCAATTATATGGTGAAAGGATATGACGGCGATGAGGCGAAATGGATTTATGTGACCGGCTCAATGGATAATGACGACATAAAGTCAATGCTTGCTTCCGAGCTGGGGGGTACAGGAAAAAGAGCGGCAACCCTATGGTCGGTTGCCGGTGGGAATGCCTCCCGGGCTCACGGCGCATATCTCATCGAACCCGGGACGAGTGCGGTAAAAATATACCGCCGCCTGTCACGCGGGGCACAGACTCCCGTAAAACTGACATTCAACAATCTGCGCACAGTCAACCAACTTGCCGGAAGAATCGGAAACCGGCTCGAAACCGACTCTGCCTCCTTTATAGCCGCCTGCGACTCGATACTTCCTAAAAAGGGATTTGACCGCGCGGGATATGCCGCCGCATTTATCCCTGATTCGTATGAATTTTACTGGACGGCATCACCTGAAAAAATTGTAAACACCCTTCTCGGATATCGTGACCGATACTGGAATGACGAGCGACGCGCAAAAGCATCTAAACTCGGGCTGACACCGGTGCAGGTCGCCACAATCGCCTCCATAGCCGAAGAGGAGACCAACGACCGTGGAGAACGCGCCACGGTCGGGCGACTTTACCTCAACCGCTATGAAAAAGGAATGAAACTGCAGGCAGACCCGACCGTAAAGTTTGCGGTCGGAGATTTCTCACTACGCCGTATAACCGGGAAACACCTTGCCACCCCGTCGCCTTACAACACCTATCTCAATACAGGTCTTCCGCCGGGACCCATCCGCATTGCCGATGGCGCGACAATGACGGCTATCCTTAACTCAAAACCTCACCCGTATTTATATATGTGCGCCAAGGAAGATTTTTCCGGCAGACATAACTTCGCCACTACCTATGCCGAACATCAGCGTAACGCCGCTCGTTACCACAAGGCACTTAACTCACGCAACATAAAATAATACCGACCATGAACAAGTCTGACAACGATGACCGGCTCGTAGTGTTCAATTCCTACGTAAACGATGCCGATGCCTATATCGCAAAAGGAGTCCTTGAGACCAACGGAGTGCCGTGTATCATCAACAACGAGATATTCTCGTCGGTATATCCGGTGGGACTGGCTCCATGGGGGTCGATCAAGCTGCTTATATTCCGCCGCGACATGGAAAAGGCTATACGAATAATGAAGTCGAAACCTCTCCCAGGTCAGCCGGAGGATTAGGACACATGGTTATGTGCCGCATGTTCATGACGCCGTGTCTGCAAGGTGATATATTCATCGTAGTAGGCGAGCAGTAGAGTTGTCAGCGGCAACGCTATTATAAGCCCGAGGAAACCGAGCAGGCATCCCCATACCGACAGCGATAGTAATATTATAGCCGGATTAAGCCCCATCGCCTTACCCATGATTTTAGGCGTGAGGTAAAGATCCTGTATAGCCTGCACTATCGCATAAACCGCCATGCACTCCCAGAAAATCACCCAGAAGTTGACACCGGAGTCGACCGAGCATACCAGACACAATATCGTGGTGGGAATTATCGATATAAGCTGTAGATAAGGCACCATGTTCAATAAACCGATAAACATACCGAGTACTATTGCAAGAGGCATGTCGATGATAAGGAAACCGATGCTGAAAAGCACGCCCACGCAAAATGCGACAAGTGCCTGACCACGGAAATAATGGTTCATGGACCGTTGTATGTCACGGCCTATACGGAATACCGTGCGGCGGTACATCGGAGGCACAAGATGACGACCCATAAGCGCAAGTTTCTCATAGTCAAGCATGATGAATATCACATACAGGAATACTATAAACCAGCTTAACAGACCGATAATCATGCTGATACCGCTTGTCACCACACTCCATGTGGATGACAATACGTTTTCCAGCATCTTAATCTGGTCTTCCCGCCGCATCAGACTTGCCAGGTATTCAAAATCAACATACTTTTTTATAAAAGAATGTACACCCTCAGGCATGAAAGGTATTTCGAGTTCGGTATTGGAATACACCTTCAGCAGGTGTCCCATGTGCTGCATCTCGCTCATAATCATAGGCACAAGCACATAACACAATATCCCGAAAAGGAAAGTCGCCTCAAAAAGCGTGATAAAGATGGCAACCACCCTCCCCTTCAGCCGGAGCAGACGGCGGTTAAACTGCACAAACGGCTCAAACAGATAGGCGACAAGGCAAGCCACACAGAAAGGCAATAACACTCCCTTCAGGATGTTGATGAGCCAGATGATGCCAACGATTATGACACATGTGATAATGATACGTACTACACGGTCAAACGTGTAAGGTTGTCTTGAATACATTTTCTCTTTAAATAATGTTACGAAATTAGCTATAATTTCTCTCATTAAAGCGATTTTACGTAAATTTGTGGAAAATATTTATCACATTAAATGCAAAACAAGCTATGACAGAACAAGTCAAACAAACACTCAACGACAAGGCGTGGGCACGCTGGACGGTGCTCGTGCTTGTGGCGTCGATGATGTTTTTCGCCTACATGTTTGTAGACGTCATGTCGCCGCTACAGTCCCTCATAGAGACGGAGCGCGGATGGTCGCCCGACGCATTCGGCTATTATGCCGGCGCGGAATATATCCTGAACGTATTCGGATTCCTGATTCTTGCCGGTATTATCCTTGACAAGATGGGAGTGCGCTTTACCGGTACTCTTTCCGCATCGGTGATGGTGGTCGGCGCATGTATAAAACTATACGCTATCAGCGACCTCTTCCAGGGCAGCGCGCTTGACCAGTGGCTCAACTCGTGGTGGACAGCAATGCCCGGCAGCGCGAAGCTGGCGGCATTCGGCTTTATGATATTCGGATGCGGATGCGAGATGGCGGGTATCACCGTGTCAAAGACTCTCGCCAAGTGGTTTGAAGGCAAGGAAATGGCGCTTGCAATGGGTGCAGAGATGGCGATTGCCCGTTTCGGTGTATTCGCAGTATTCTCGATTTCACCTCGTCTTGCCGACTGGATGGGGGGCGAACCTACCGTTGTCGTACCGGTAGGATTCTGCACCGCGCTCCTTTTCATCGGACTTATATGCTACATCGTGTTTACATTCTTCGATGCAAAACTCGACAAGGAAATAGGCTCGTCAAAGAATGACGACACCGCTGAAGAAGAGTTTAAGCTCAGTGATGTTAAAAATATCCTCACAAGCAAGCTGTTCTGGATTATAGCGATGCTCTGCGTACTTTATTATTCCGCAATCTTCCCCTTCCAGCGTTATGCCGCCAATATGCTTCAGTGCAATCTTGGTATCGACGCCACCACAGCCGCCGACATATTCCGCTGGTTCCCTATCGGTGCTGCCGTATTGACCCCGTTCCTGGGATATTTCCTTGATCGCAAGGGTAAAGGCGCGTCAATGCTCATACTCGGTGCCATACTCATGATTGTGTGTCACCTTACATTCGCGCTTCTCCTTCCGGCTTATCCGAGCAAGGCTCTCGCGTTCACGGCAATCATCGTACTGGGTGTGTCATTCTCGCTTGTACCCGCCGCTCTCTGGCCCTCTGTCCCCAAGATTATGGATGCCCGTTTTCTGGGAAGCGCCTATTCCCTCATATTCTGGGTGCAGAACATCGGTCTGTCACTCTTCCCGATTCTGATAGGTATCGTATTGACATCATCCAATCCCGGAGTCACCGACCCGATGATGTATGACTACACCAATCCGATGCTTCTCTTCGCCGCTCTCGGTGTGCTCGCCCTCGTATTCGGTATATGGCTGAAAGCCCTCGATGCCAAGAAGCATTACGGACTTGAGCTCCCCAATATCTCGGCTACCCGCGAGGAAGAGATATTCACCTCTGAAGGCGAAATCAACGAATAAAGACCTTCCACAAAAAAGACAATGGCGTGATACCCTAAGCCGGTACCACGCCATTTTATTATACAAACCCGAAAAAAATACATCTAATCGTCATGTGTCACGCGTGTCATCTGTCCCGCGTTGTTGAACCGGTAATCATCGATGCGTTCGTGACGCACCTCTACCTTGTAACCCTTCGTAGGATTAATCTGTATCTCCTCTACCGACTCCAGCATACCCTGGTCAGAGAGTGTCTTGCAGGCACCGGCAGGAAGCAGCTCACGTACGAGGACGGTTGACAGGACACCGTGGTCAGGCGCGCTCACCTCCGTACACTTGCCTTTTGAGTCAAAATCAATGTCAGTCCCGTCGGAAAGCTCAAGCTCGTAGGAATTTGACCAGAACTTCTTTTCATACTTGACAATGGTCTTGCCGTCAAAATGCTTCTTTATGAAAGACTTTGCCTCTACGGGAAGGTCGGAACTCTCCACCGACACAGGCACATAAGCCGCAGATGACAGACATCCGGCAGTGAACGCGGCGACAACCGCAAGTACGGTCTTTTGAATGAAACGGTACATAATAAAAATGTCTTATAGTTACTACTTGACTATAAGACACTTTTACTATATGTATTGTTCGCCGGAATCAGGCTTTATTTGCCCTCTTCCTCTCTATTTCATCGAGAATTATCTTGCGCAGGCGGAGATGATTGGGGGTCACCTCCACATACTCATCCTCTTTTATATATTCAAGCGCCTCCTCAAGACTGAATACTACAGGCGGGATGATACGCGCCTTGTCGTCGGCACCCGATGCACGCATGTTGGTCAATTTCTTCGACTTGGTGACATTGACCACGATATCATTGTCCTTGGCATTCTCGCCCACGACCTGTCCGGCATAGACCTCTTCCTGCGGGAAGATAAAGAATCGTCCGCGATCCTGAAGTTTGTCGATTGCGTAAGCGTATGCCGTTCCGGCTTCCATTGCTATCAGAGAGCCGTTGGTGCGACGCTCGATATCGCCTTTCCAGGGCTGATACTCAAGGAAACGGTGAGCCATGATTGCCTCACCGGCTGATGCGGTAAGCACATTGTTTCGCAAGCCGATGATGCCTCGCGACGGTATGTTGAACTCGATGTGCAGGCGGTCGTTCTGCGTGTTCATCGATACCATTTCGCCCTTGCGCCGGGTCACCATGTCTATGATTTTGCTTGAATATTCCTCGGGGACATTGATGGTAAGCAGTTCGACCGGTTCGCATTTCTGACCGTCAATCTCCTTGATGATTACCTGTGGCTGACCCACCTGAAGCTCATAACCTTCGCGGCGCATAGTCTCTATGAGCACCGAAAGATGAAGCACACCGCGACCGTAGACAGTCCATACATCCTCGTGAGGTGCCTTGCTTACTCTCAGCGCGAGATTGCGGTCAAGCTCCTTTTCAAGACGGTCGGCGATATGACGCGATGTCACATACTTGCCGTCCTTTCCGAAGAAGGGCGAGTCGTTTATGGTGAATGTCATTGACATTGTAGGCTCGTCGATAGCTATACGCGGAAGCGGCTCCGGGTTATTGATATCCGATACTGTATCACCGATTTCAAAGCCCTCGATGCCGACAAGCGCGCAGATGTCGCCCGACGACACTTCAGGCACACGTTTGCGCCCCATGCCTTCAAATGTGTGCAGCTCCTTGATACGCTGCTTTACCACGGAGCCGTCTTTTTTACACAAAGCGATGTCCATGCCTTCGCGCAATGTGCCGCGATGCACACGACCCACGGCGATACGACCTACGTAGCTCGAATAGTCAAGCGACGTGATAAGCATCTGCGGGTCGCCTTCCAAAGTCTCCGGTTCCGGTATGTACTCGATTATGGCATCGAGCACCGGAAGGATATTGTCGGTAGGCTTGCGCCAGTCGGTCGACATCCAACCCTGCTTTGCCGAGCCATAAATAGTCGGGAAATCAAGCTGATCCTCGGTCGCGTCAAGATTAAACATGAGGTCAAACACCATCTCCTGCACCTCGTCGGGGCGGCAGTTGGGCTTATCTACCTTATTGATTACCACGACAGGTTTAAGCCCCATCTGTATGGCTTTCTGCAATACAAAACGTGTCTGAGGCATCGGACCCTCGAATGCATCGACAAGCAGCAGGCAGCCGTCAGCCATATTGAGCACACGCTCTACCTCGCCGCCGAAATCGGCGTGTCCCGGAGTGTCGATGATGTTGATTTTATATCCCTTATAGTTAATTGAGACGTTTTTCGACAGAATAGTTATGCCTCGTTCACGCTCAAGGTCATTATTGTCAAGAATTAACTCACCCGCATTCTGATTCTCTCTGAAAAGGTTACCCGCGAGCAACATCTTGTCGACCAATGTCGTTTTGCCGTGATCGACGTGAGCGATAATGGCAATATTTCTTATGTTCTGCATATTCTTTTGATTTTCACTGCAAAATTACTATGTTTAAAAACATATACCAAACCGATTGCAAAAAAAATCAGTATACGCCCGCAAAAACCGCTATGATGTAGGGACGTGCCATATATACAATGTCACTAAGTTAAGGCGCAGGGAGTCATAAATCCCCATGCGGGGATTCATCTTAGTAACCGCGGGTAATGCCGAAGGCATACCCGTGGCTCAAGCATCTCTCTCCTTGGTTCAACCCCGGAGCGGGTTGCATAGAAGTCTGATTAGCATATATTCATGCAACCCGTTTCAGGGTTGCGTTGTTATGTTGGGACTTGCATTCCACGGGTGCCCCCTCCGGGGGCTACCCGCGGTTAACTCTATCTTGCCCATTCCGGGCAAAATCTTTAAATTAATGACATTGTGCCATATAT
>ERZ780149.1725-NODE-1725-length-22503-cov-2.703359_pt1 | contig 22503 bp, 16 predicted proteins | sample MGYA00511367_ERZ780149 | MGnify/ENA primary metagenome ERZ780149 (study PRJEB29588, sample SAMEA2153852) | human gut metagenome | biome: human gut; feature: human-associated habitat; material: faeces | place: Denmark | collected 2008/2010 ... | reverse complement strand
TAGAAATGCCTCTTTGATCTTTTCGATATAATCCAGTTTCTCCCACGTGAAAAGCTCTACTTCTTTTTCTACTGTCGGCCAATAATTTGAAGTGAAAACTTTTTTCACGATTCTGGGCGTACGTCCCATGTGGCCGTAGCTTGCCGTTTCCTGGTAAATCGGGTTGCGGAGTTTCAAGCGTTCCTCGATGGCTTTGGGACGCAGGTCGAAGATAGAGGTGATTTTTTCGGCAATGGCAGGATCGCTCAAGTTCACCTTGGCAGTTCCGTAAGTGTTCACGAACACCCCGACGGGGCGTGCAATACCGATAGCGTACGAAATCTGTATCAATATTTCATCGGCAATTCCAGCTGCTACCATGTTTTTGGCAATGTGACGAGCGGCGTAAGCGGCCGAACGGTCCACTTTGGATGGATCTTTCCCGGAGAAAGCACCTCCCCCGTGTGCGCCTTTTCCCCCGTAGGTGTCAACGATGATTTTTCTTCCGGTAAGCCCCGTGTCCCCGTGAGGACCGCCGATCACGAATTTCCCGGTGGGGTTTACGTGAAGAATCAGGTTCTCGTCGAAGAGAGCTTGCACTCGTTCCGGTAATTGTCGTTTCACTCTCGGCAGCAAGATGTTGATGATGTCCCAACGGATTTGATCTACCATTTGAGCGTCGGCTTCCAGTTGTGCTTCCGGGGTGGGAGTCGTGGCTTTGACAAACTCGTCATGTTGAGTGGAGATCACGATGGTGTGAATCCGTGCGGGTTTATTGTCTTCCCCGTATTCGATGGTCACCTGCGATTTGGAGTCCGGACGCAGGTAGGTCATCTCTTGACCTTCTTTGCGGATTTGTGCCAGTTCGTACAATAATACATGTGATAGTTCGAGAGATAGCGGCATATAGTTGTCCGTCTCGTTACAAGCGTAACCGAACATCATGCCCTGGTCTCCGGCTCCCTGTTCCATGGGGTCTTCCCGAACGACACCGCGATTGATGTCAGGGGATTGTTCGTGAATGGCGCTCAGCACGCCACAACTGTTCCCGTCAAACATGTATTCGCTTTTCGTGTAGCCGATGCGGTTAATCACTTCCCGGGCAATTTGTTGCACGTCGACATACGTTTTGGTTTTGATTTCCCCGGCAATAATGGTTTGTCCGGTTGTCACCAAAGTCTCGCAAGCTACTTTGGCATCCGGGTCAAAGGCAATGATTTTGTCAAGTACGGCATCGGAAATCTGGTCTGCCACTTTGTCGGGGTGACCTTCCGATACAGATTCAGATGTAAATAAATATCCCATAATTCATTTTAGATTTAAAGATTTTAGATTTAAAGATTTCGGATGTTTATCCCGGGAAATCGTAAATCATAAATCGTAAATTAAACTATAGGAAAGTACATGGATGGTTGAATTCAGAATTAAATATGCATTTTAGCGCTTTTTTTCCGTGGTTGCAATCAGCCAAATCTTTCCACTTTTTCGAGGGGCAAAGATAGATTTTTATTGGATAGGAATAAAACTTTCTTTTGTAAAATGAGTTTTTTTGTTATTAAAGAATGTAATTGTTGAATGCGATCATGCTGTCGGGAGGCAACATGCTTGCAGGGAGCGCGTGTCGGGAATCTGTATGTCGCTTTTTTTCTTGAATTTGGAATCGAATAAAAAATATTTTTCATTTTTAATATGACTTACGTAAATATTTTAGAAAGTATTTGTATATTTGTGGGACGATAAACACGATTTTTTTGAAAACGGAGAGCTATGAATGACTCGAATACCATAAATAAAGGTTCACTACCGGGATTGAAGGAGAAACGATACTTGCAGAAGAAGGCAATTATCGGGTTCCTTTACCGGATGGGAGAGTTGTCCAAGCCTGAAATTTGTCGTTTGACAAACGTGACCACGCCCACAGTTAGTCGCATGATTGAAGAGTTGATGGACGAGGGATGGGTGATTGACCGGGGATGTGGGAATTCAATCGGGGGCAAACGTCCTCACGTGTTTTCGTTGAATCCGGATGCCGCTTATATATTAGGTGTGGATATTGGTCGGGAATACCTGCGGGTGGCTATTTTTAATTTGAAGAATGAACCGATCGAGGGTATTTTGGAGTATCCTTCGATACTGGAAGAGCAGGATGATGAGGCGACGCTTCGTTATGTGAGGGAAAAGATTGACGAGACGATCGGGCGATTGAACATTGATCGGGCAAAGATCAAGATGGCTGGTTTCGCTCTTCCGGGATTGATTGACCGGGAGGGAACTTCGTATACTTATTTAACGTATGAACAACCGGGGATAAAGAGTATTTTGGAGGAGATGCTGCAAATTCCGGTATTTATAGATAACGATTCTAACGTGATGGCTATGGCAGAACACACGTTCGGGGTTGCCAAGAACGTGGACAATGTTTTGTGTATTAGCGTGAACGAGTGTATCGGTTTGGGGATGATCCTGAACTCAAAATTGTATCGCGGGGGGATTGGCATGGCGGGAGAGTTCGGGCATATTCGTATTTCAGGACTGGAGGCTCCGTGTCATTGTGGAAAGATCGGTTGCTTGGAAACCGTGTCTTCGGGACGGGCGATCGAGAATGTGGCGGGCAAACCGTTGCGAGAGATTATCGAGGCCGCCCGGAAGGATGATATTTCAGCTATCGACTTGTTGCATCGTGCGGGAGAGAAGTTGGGAGAGGGGATTGCCACGATGATACATTTGTTTAACCCGGATATGGTGGTGATCGGAGGGGAGATCGTGCAAGCGGGTGACTTGATGCTGGTTCCGGTTCAACAAGCGATAAACAAGTACGCTTTGGCTCGTATGCGGGGACATTGTGAGTTGAAAATGAGTAATTTGGGCGTTTATTCGGCGATATTGGGTACGTTGATGATGGTCATGGAACATTTGTACGATGACACGGAATGCGAGTACTCGCTTTATTAACAGAGGAAAATTAAAGATTAAGATATGGTGATTACTAAAAACTACATCGCTAAGGGCGAGGGAGCTAACAGGTTCGAGAAGATTCTTGTTCAGATTTATGAAACAGCGGACGAGGCTGTGAAGGCCGTTGCCCGCGAGATTGTGGATTTGGTACAAATGAAAGCGGCTAGCAGTGAAAAGTGTGTTTTGGGTTTGGCTACTGGGGTTTCTCCGATTAAATTGTATCAAGAGTTAGTGAGAATGCACCGGGAAGAAGGAGTTTCTTTCCGTAACGTGGTTACCTTCAATTTGGACGAGTATCTGCCGATGCCGAAAGAGTCGGAGCAGAGCTACCATTATTTCATGCACCACCATTTGTTTGATCATATTGATATTGATCCGAAGAATATTCATATCCCGGACGGAACGTTGAAAGGGGATGAAATAGATAAATTCTGTCGGAATTACGAGAAGGAGATCGAGGCTGCTGGGGGAATCGACTTGCAGATATTGGGTATTGGACGTACGGGGCATATCGGTTTTAACGAGCCGGGCTCTTTTATCACGTCTCAGACTCGGAAGGTGTTTTTGAATGACTTGACGATAAAAGACGCGATAAAGGATTTTGGTAGTCGGGATCTGGTACCCACGAAAGCCATTACGATGGGTGTCGGGACGATCATGCAGGCCCGGAGAGTGATTTTGATGGCGTGGGGAGAGAAGAAAGCCCCGATTATCAAGGCTACCGTGGAAGGACGAGTGTCTGATTCGGTTCCGGCAACATTCTTGCAAATGCATTCTAACGTGCAGTTTGTTATTGATGAAAGTGCGGCCAGTGAATTGACCCGGGCGGATTACCCGTGGTTGGTGAGCAAGGTGGATTGGGATGATAAGTTGATTCGTAAGGCGGTGATCCGCTTGTGCCAGAAGTTGAAAAAGCCCATTCTGAAAGTGGAGGATAAAGATTATCAAGATAACGGATTGAGCGATTTGATCGAGAAGTTCGGTTCTGCAAACAAGGTGAATATTGCCGTGTTTAATGATATGCAGCACACCATTTCCGGGTGGCCGGGAGGGAAGCCTAACGCGGATGATTCAACCCGTCCGGAGAGAGCTAATCCTTACCCGAAACGGGTGTTGATTTTCAGCCCGCATCCGGATGATGACGTGATCTCGATGGGAGGTACGGAGGCCCGTTTGGTGGAACAGGGACATGAGGTCCACGCGGTTTACCAGACGTCCGGGAATATTGCCGTGTTTGATGATTACCTGTACGAGATGATGGATATTGCCGACTTGTTTTCCCTTAACATGGGGCATCCTGACGAGGGGTACAAACAAGTAAAGGAGGCTATCTGGAAGCAGAAATCGGAGGGAGGCAATTCCCGGGAGATATTGAAGTATAAAACGGCTTTGCGGGAAGCGGAGGCTTTGGCTGCTTGTCGGTTTATGGGTATCCCCTCGGAGAGAGTGCATTTTTTGAATTTACCTTTCTATGAAACGGGTTCCGTCAAGAAGAACCCGTTAGGAAAAGAAGATATTGATATTATCGTGAATTTGTTGCGGGAGGTGAAGCCTCACCAGATTTATGCTGCCGGAGATTTGGCCGACCCGCACGGAACGCATAGCGTCTGTCTGGATGCGATTATGCAGGCTTTTGACGTCGTGTGTGAGGACGACTGGTTCAAGGATTGTTACGTGTGGTTGTACCGTGGTGCTTGGTTGGAATGGGAAGTTGAGAAAGTGGATATGGCCGTACCGGTAAGCCCGTCGGAGTTGTCCATCAAGCGGCAAGCGATTTACCGACACGGTTCGCAGAATAACGGACCGGCTTACCCGGGGGATGATCCGCGCGAGTTCTGGCAGCGGGCCGAAGACCGTAACCGCAACACGGCCGACTTGTACAACAAGTTGGGAATGGCGGAGTACGAGGCGATGGAGGTCTTCGTGCGTTACAAGCATAGGAAATAAATGTTGTGTTTTATATTTTTTTTTGCTGGAGCGGGGTCTGTTTTTGGACCCCGTTTCTTTTTGGTATGTGCTTGTAATACGGTAATTTTGTTTTATCTTTGCATTATTGTAACGAGTATTACAGTATTTAAAATTACAATAAATCGAGAACCATGAAATTTTATGACCGGGAAAAAGAAATTGCACAATTGCGACAATGGGAAGAGTTGTCTCTCGAGTATGCCCAAATGACGGTTGTTGTAGGAAGGCGACGAATTGGAAAGACAACTTTGATTAAGAAAGCCATGGAAGGCAGAATGACGCTCTATTTTTTCGTGGCGAAGAAAAATGAGACGTTGCTTTGCGAGGAATTTGTGGAATTGATTCGTGTCGTGTTAAACGTGAAGATAGTAGGGCAACTTACTGATTTTAAAAGTATTTTTGAGTATCTCATGCAGTTATCGACAGAGCGGCATTTTACATTGATTATCGATGAATTTCAAGAATTTTTTAATATTAATTCGTCCGTGTATAGCGATATGCAAAATATTTGGGATGAATACAAGGAGAAAAGTAAATTGAATCTGATTGTTTGTGGTTCTGTTTATTCATTGATGAAACGTATTTTTGAGAATGCACGAGAACCTTTATTCCAAAGGGCTAATCATCGAATTGTGTTACGACCGTTCAATGTAGAGATTATCAAAAATATATTATCAGATCACTATAAAGAGTATTCAAATGATGATTTACTGGCATTTTATATGATTACGGGAGGAGTTGCCCGCTATATTGAATTGATGATTGAGGCTAGAGCTTTTACAAAGGAGGCACTTCTTGACATGGTATTTTCTGAAAATTCTTATTTTCTGGATGAAGGGAGAAATGTGTTGATCGAGGAGTTTGGAAAAGATTATACAACTTATTTTTCGATATTGTCTTTGTTGGCTTCTTCTAAAACATCGAGGCCGGAGATCGAAGGAGAGTTAGGAATGTCTGTCGGACCTCAAATAAAGAATCTGGAGACTGATTTTAACTTGATAAAACGAGTAATTCCTATATTTGCCAAACCTCAAACCCGACAGATCAAGTACTATATCGATGATAATTTTTTAAATTTCTGGTTCCGTTTTATATATAAATATCGAAGTGTGATTGAGATTGGAAATTTTGATTATTTGAAAGATATTATCAGAAGGGATTATACTGTCTATGTGGGGCGTGTTTTGGAGAAATATTTCAGAGAAAAATTGATTTTATCGAAACGTTACTCGGCCATTGGTTCATACTGGGAAAATGGTAATCAAAATGAAATAGATATTGTCGCTTTGAATGAAATGGAAAAACAAATGTTTATCGGAGAGGTTAAATATAATCGTAAGTCTCTGAATATGCGTGTACTTGAGGAGAAAGCCATTAATATAAAGGCAAGTCACCCCAAGTATCATATCGAATTTGTCGGTTTATCCTTGGAAGATATGTAATTTACCCGTTTTTACGTTCGATCTCCCGAAGGTTTTCCATCTTCTTTTTCCGTAAGAAACCTTGGATGTCTTCCAGGTGTTCCTTTACTTTCTTGTTACCGAATTCGTAGACCTTGTGGACGAGTCCGGTGAGGAAGTCACGGTCGTGGGACACGACGATCAAGGTGCCATCGAATTCTTTCAAGGCATTTTTCAGGATGTCCTTGGTGCGGAGGTCGAGGTGGTTGGTCGGCTCGTCGAGAATCAACAGGTTCACGGGAGAGAGCAGCAACTTGATCATGGCCAAGCGGGTGCGTTCTCCACCGGACAGGACTTTCACCTTTTTGTCGATGTCGTCGCCACTGAACATGAATGCTCCCAGCATATCCTTGATTTTGTGTTTCAGTTCCAGCGGGGTCACGTCGTCGATGGTCTGGAAAACGGTAAGGCTTTCATCCATGAGAGAGGCTTGGTTCTGGGCGAAATAGCCAATCTTCACGTTATATCCTAATGTCAGTTTTCCGGTGTAAGGGATTTCTCCCATGATACATTTTACCAGCGTGGATTTTCCTTCCCCGTTACGACCGACGAAAGCGACTTTTTCCCCTTTCTCGATGGTGAAGTGGGCATCTTGGAACACGATGTGACCGTCATAGTCTTTCGTGAGTTCTTCCGCGATCACCGGGTATTTACCGGAGTTCGGGGCGGGCGGGAATTTCAGTCTCAAGGCGGAAGTGTCTTCCTCGTCAACTTCCAATATCTCCAATTTTTCCAGCATCCTGACCCGGGATTGCACTTGTAGTGTTTTAGAATAGGTCCCCTTGAAACGTTCGATAAATTCTTTGGTTTCTGCAATCATTTTCTGCTGTTCGTCGTATGCTTTTTGTTGTTGAATACGACGATCTTGGCGTAACACGAGATATTGCGAGTAATTTACTTTGTAATCGTAGATACGTCCCATGGTAACCTCGATGGTGCGGGTGGTGATGTTATCCACGAAGGCCCGGTCATGGGAAATCACGACAACGGCTTTCCCGTTATTCACGAGAAAGTCTTCCAACCATTGAATCGAGTCGATGTCAAGGTGGTTGGTCGGCTCGTCGAGTAATAGCACGTCGGGGTTTTTGAGTAACATCTTTGCCAATTCGATACGCATACGCCAGCCTCCGCTGAAATCGGATGTCGGACGGTTGAAGTCTTCCCGTTGGAACCCGAGGCCTAACAAGACCTTTTCCACATCAGCCTCGTAGTGGGTGGAATCAATGCTATAAAATTTCTCACTGAGGGCAGACACGTCTTCAATAAGTTTGTAGTACTCGGGCGAATCGTAGTCCGTTCTTTCGGTGAGTTGTTGGTTCAATCGTTCAATCTCTTTCTCCATCTCGAAAAGGTGGGCAAATGCCTGTGCCGTTTCATCGAAAACGGTTCTTTCGTTGTGGGTCATTAAATGTTGTGGTAGATAGGCTATCACCGTGTCTTTCGGGCAAGAAACATTACCTCGATTGGGTTGTCTTTCGCCCGCGAGTACTTTCAACAGCGTGGACTTCCCCGCCCCGTTTTTACCCATGAGTGCGATGCGGTCTTTGTCGTTAATCACGAATGAAATGTCTTTAAAAAGTGTTCTGTCTCCGAATTCTACTGTTAGTCCGTCTACTGAAATCATATTTAATTGAAAATTGAATGTTGAAAATTGAAAATGAATTTGCATTTTCAAATAACGCTGCGAAGATAAGATAATTTGTTTATATTTGCGAATGAACGGGAAAAGAGGAAACTGCTTTTGTAGAAGGCGTAAAAAATGAAGGGGGAAATATGAGTAAACCTATTCGTGTAATCAATCAATGAAATAGAGTTGAAATTAAACGATAGATAAGAATGGATGTCATAACGTATAAATTTTTGATGGGAACCTCGGCTTTCGTGATCGCGCTGCTCGGGGGGATGCTGGCGGCTACGACAATACAGCCGGGATGTGGCTTGGAAAAGTTGCGTAAGGCACGTAATATTCTTGTGCCATCGTATTTCGTGTTGGCTCTTCTCAGTTTCGTGTGTTGTTTCACGGGATATGATCGTCATATCGAATCTGGCACTACACTTTTGGTCGCTTCGTTTCAGGCTTTACTTTTTACGATGTCCATGCTGGTTTTTATACGTCCGAATGTAGTCCGGTGGGGAGTCGTGCTCCGGCAGGCAGGCGTGATTGCGGCAGGGGGTGTAATCTTGTTTGTAGTCCTGTTTTGGTGTACCGACTATTATTCGAGAATTTTTTACGCGGGCATGGTTGCTTATATTATCCAACTGATGATTTATATGCGGCAATTCATGTTGGCATACCGCCGGACGGTGCATGACGTGGAGGACTATTATGACAATGACGAGGAATATCGTCTGTCGTGGATAAAAATGGGGTTCTATAGTGCGTTGGGTATCGGTATCATGGTTATACCCGTGTTATTTTTTACCGCGTTGTACCAATATTTCGTCCCGTTGTACGTGCTTTACTATGGTTTCATGGTGATGTGGTTTGTTAATTACTATAGCAAAATGAAGTTTGCACTTCCGATCATCATGCTTGCTTCCCCGGAAGCGATTGGCAACGTGCAAGAGTCCCCCGGTGAGATCACGACGATGGCTTCTGCCGGGGAGGAACAGTTGTTAAAAGAGAAATTACAGAGATACATAGACGAAAAAGAGTACTGCCAAAAAGATATTTCTTCCGGTTGCGTGGCGGATTCTTTGGGGGTAAGTCTGTTGTTTTTTCGACAATACATGAAAATGTATCATGGGATGGATTTTCGTTCATGGCGTAAAGAGTTGCGTTTACGCGAGGCAACCCGGTTGTTTGACGAACATGCGGGATACGGCATAGACGAAGTCTGTGGAAAAGTAGGTTACAATAATTGCAGTAATTTCAACCGGGATTTTAAACAGGTGACAGGGATGACACCCAAATGTTATCAGGAGAGAGTGAACAAGGAACGCCGCGATGCGCAAGCGGGAGAAGACGGATGTTGATTGTTCTTTTCGTTTCCCGTTGAAAATCCGATATTTTTGGAAGTGAATTATCTTTCGTGCGAGCAAACGAAAGATAATTCACTTTTTTTGTCTTGGCGGCTTTTGCCCTGTATATTTGTGTAAATATCTTCCGGTGAATTATCATTTAATCCATATACAAGCATGATGAAAAACAATCTATTTCTACTTGCACTGGCAACGCTGTTGCTTGTCTCGTGCAATAAAGACAAAGGTAATCACCTGGAAGACGATGACAACGTAGTACAAATCACCGCCTCGATCGACGGCACTGCCGATGGCGGAACGGTATCCGCGGGGCGTGCGACAGTCGATAATGACGGGGAAGGTACATTCGACCCCGGCGACACGTGGGGGCTTTACGCGTACACGACTGAAGGCGATTACATGAATGCCAATACGGAATACAAGTACGAAGAAACCATTTTGTACTGGAAAGATCTCAGTGAGACGGAAGCGGTGACTTTCTCCGCCCATTACCCGCGCATTACGGAAGAGATTGCCGATCCGGCGGCGTACATATATAAGCCGTGGAACCACACGGACGACTTGCTCCACGCCACTGCCACAGCAAGCAAGGGTGAGACGGTGGCACTGACATTCAAGCATCTGATGCACCGGCTCGTTGTCAACTTGATTGCCGGAGATGGCATGGAAGGGGTGGACTTGTCTTCTGCGCTGATAAACTCCGCGGCAAGAGATGGCATGCCTACGATGCTTCTCGGCGTGGAGGTAAACCTGCTGACCGGTGCGGTGAGCTATAACAGCACAACGGATGGTATAAACCTCTCCAACGGATTTAATGGCAATGCCGACTGGATAGTAGCGCCGCAAGACCTGACCGCCGGGGAGGAATGGCTCAAGATAACCGTAAGCAAGGATGGCAACGAGGATGTGTGGTACTATCATGTACCTGCCGACCTGAATACTGCCGAACCCGGTAACCAAACCCGTCTCGAAAGCGGCAAGCGGCTCACCCTCAACCTTACGCTGAAAAAGGATCAGCAGACGGGAAAGACCGAGGTGGAACTGACCGCTTCCGAAATCTCCGGCTGGGGCGATGGTGGAACGGTTACGGATGAAGTGGCGATAGGCGGTGCCGCTTCCGGTGTCACTACCTACGAAGCCCTGCTCGCTGCCTTGAAGACGGGTGGTACTTCGGCAGACGCACCGACGCTTGTCACGCTGGGCAGTGATATTACGATACCCGCAGGCGGTGACTACAACACTCCTTCCATGACCGACAACGGCTATTTCAAAATAGACGGTGGCGGACACACCCTGACTTGGGAGCAAGGTAGTTGCTATTTTCTCGGCAATGTCAATCCCACAGCCAATGCCGTTTATATCGAATTTGCCAATATCAATTTGGTTCAGCAAGATGTGTACATGGGTGCCGTGATATGTATGTATAATGGCAAGATTACGCTGAGTGGGAATGTGACATTGAACGGGGATGGTATGATTATGGCTGTTGGTAAGGAAGCGGCATTGGAATTAGGTGACGGCTGCGAATTGTCTTATGAGACAGGTAGTTCGCTCTGTGCATCCATCGTGAATGGCGCCACCCTCGTGCTGAACGGGGGAACGACCGCCGCCGGAGCTTACATAGAGCTAACCTGCAATCTTGCTTCGCTCGTTTCCTATCCCCTTATCTCCGTTCCGAAAGCCCTCACGGGTGATGTGCACCTCTATCTCGGTCTGCCTGGTGTAATCCCCATCGCCCAAGGAACTGGTGGTTACCAACTGACGCAGACGGACTGCGATTGGCTGAAAGTGAATCCGGAGTCGGTGGTCAGCCTTTATGGAGAACAAACGAGGAAATATGGTGATAAGTTTGAACTTTATCTCGCTTCGAAGGATAGTCAAATCAAGTTGCGCAGAAAAAATCTTCCGTCCGGTATCTCCGGTAATATCAATATGACCGGCATGACTGCCGAGGAGGCAAAGGCTGCCATTGAGGATGCTCTTGATGCGGAGTTCACCGAACTCAAGTTGACGGGCGAACTTTCTAAGATAGGAATGGGCGGTAATTGGGGTACATTTGCCAATAACCCTCGAATCACGAAATGTGACCTCAGCGGAGTGACGGGTTGGGGAACACCGGTAACTTTGCCCGAGCGCGCTTTCCTGAATTGCCCCGCCTTGCAGGAAGTGGTGCTTCCCAATGACGTGCAGGTAATCGGAGAGAATGCCTTTTACGGCTGCGCTTCGCTGACAGCGGTGAATCTTTCGCAGGTTACCCGGATTGAACAAAGAGCATTTCGGGGTTGCACTTCACTGGAGGCGCTCACATTGGATAATGTGGCTGCGATAGGCTTGGAGGCCTTCTTTGGATGCGTGTCTCTACAGACACTTAAACTGCCGAAGTGTACGAAATTCGCCAATTATATCGTAACGGGTTGCAGCAGCCTTACTCGGATAGAGGTTACTGCAGCCGGAAATATCGTTCACATAGAAGATGGTGACGATATAGAGCATTACGGTGTTTTTGACAATAGAACCTCCGTTCATTCCGGAGAGAATGCATTCAATCCCGCCAAGTGTGACCTTGTGCTGAATGCTGACAAGCATCCCGATACCGGTGTAGCTCTCCCCAAAGCTACAGCCAACGGTGAATGGACGATTTTCATGAAATGGAAAAGCATTACTTTCCAGCAGTAGTTCATGCATCGACTTTCACCTCCGATCGGGAGAAGAACTCTGCCGATCGGAGGTGGATGATGAACTTACCGGAGATAGTGGCGACGGTGGCGAGAATGAGAATCCGTTAGAATAAAAATAATAAAAAAATATGAATATGAAGAATAAGAAATCAAACATTCCGGCGTTCGTTTCCACTATCGGATTAGCGTGCCTTCTCCTGTTGGCAGGCTGCTCGCGGGACGATGCACAAACTCCGGACGATGGCACGAAAGATGGCAATGCCATCCGCTTTACCTCCACCATCATCGACTTCACGGGCAGCGATGCCGCCAATGACCCCGAAACACGTGCCACCATCAATCCGGACGGAACGGGCAATTTCATCAGTGGCGACCAAATAAGGCTTTGGACTTACATGGTCGACTTTCCCGACTTCATTATCAGTGGCATGAGCGAGATGTATACCCTGACCAATAATGGCAACACGTGGGATGGTTTCACCCCAACTTGGGACGAGTTGGGAGAGCCGACAGCCGAACGGCAGCGTTTTTTCTCCGCCCACTATCCCCAACAGGCATTGGGCGGTTCCGATAGCGAGTTTGAGTTCAGCGTTGCAACTAACCAAAGCACCATCGAAGCCTATGAAGCCTCCGACCTGCTGGAAGCCCAATCAAGATACTCGGAAAAACCGCAGGACGGCACCGTAGATCTCTCTTTCTATCACGCGATGGCAAGAGTCACGGTGAAGCTCGTGGAAGGAAGCGGGGTATCTGCGGAGGAGGTAGACCGGGCCACAATCATCCTTAAAAACATGGCTATCCGTTGTACAAGAAAGTATTCCGGGGATACAGAGACAGACGTAACGTTACGCGATGACATTATCCCAAGAAAGTCGGACATCTCCGGTACAAACACATTCTATGCCCTTGTTCCCCCGCATTCGGTGGGAAATGGACTGGAAATTGAAATCACCGTTTCCGGCAAGGTGGTAAGCTATAAAACGATGAAATTGAAATACCTTGTCAGTGGTAATGAATTTCTCATCACCCTTACGCTGACTAACAGCGGGGGAGGTGTAAGTGCCGACAGCGGCAGCGGCGATAACTACTCCCCCGGAGGAGGTATCGACTATTGAAAATAAATAAAGCATTCCATAGATATGAGAAAAATAAATATATTACTATTAGCAGGGGTTGTCATGTCGCTTGGGTCATGCAGCAAAGATGAAACGATCACCGGACAACCCGAAGGGAAAAGCGGTGCGCCGCAACTGGCAGCGACTGTGGAACAGCTTCCGGTCACCCGGTCGGGCGTAATAGAGAACAACGGCAACTATGCGGACGGTGAAAAATTCTATTGGAGCAACGGAGATGCTACCACCGTTCTTTTCCGAAATCCAAGTATGACGGATGCAACCCAGTACAAAAGAGCGGAATATGTGGCAAACGTTGCAGGAGGTGTACAAAGCAATAACTGTACATTTCAGGCCACTCAGTCGGAAAGCCTCGATAATGGCACATACACGGCATACGGTCTTTATCCGACCTCGGCTTGGGAAGTCAGAGCCGACTACTACTCTTTCCTTGAAACAAATATCCCCACCTATCAAACACAGACACAGGCGAATTCTACACACTTGGGAGCCTATATGCTGATGAAAGCCCAAAGCGATGTAACAGTAGACGGCAGTACTCCTATAAAGCTCACCTACAACCATCTTGCTTCGGTAGTGCGCTTTGTCGTTTGGAATAATTCGGGCAACAATAATTTGAGACTGGAAAATATAATTGTAAAACTGAGTTCCGGCAAAGCGGCGTTCGCTACCAAAGCTAAATTGACTGATGTCGATGCTACTTCGTTATCGGTTTCCGACTATATGAATGTGCCTGCTTTGACCTTACGGCTGACCGGTGATGCTCGGAATTTCTCAATCCAAGATGGGAAAAACCGGTGCGAAGGCTATATGGCTGTGTTGCCCACCGCTACAGATGCGTTTGAAGATTCTGATGATTTAATGTTTGAACTATCTTTCTCTGAAGGAAACAATAACTATCTTGTTACCAAAACGTACCCAATCGGGACTTCCCTCCAGTTCCTTTCAAACGGAATAGAACAGGGCAAGAGTTATTATTTCCAATTGAAAGTGGAATCGAGTGATCTTAATCCAATAACTGGTACCTCCTATGCTGTTGGCGATTATTGGCCCGATAATACCAGTCCCGTAGGTATCGTATTCTGGGTGAAGCCGGGTAGTCTTGGTACTCAAGGTAAAGTAGTGGGACTGGGAGAGACTTATGTCGCTAAATGGGGTGTAGATAATGATGAACAAGCAGCGGGAGTAGCTGGTATCCGCAGCGTTACGGACGGAGCGACAGCTACCAAGAGTATGATTGCCCAATACAAGAGCAGTGGCACATTCTCGGCAGATTACCCCGCCTTTCACTACATTTATAATACGATGAACGGTGGTAACGAAAATGGCGTCTGGTATTTGCCTGCCCGTGATGAGTTGAAAATGCTTTATGCCGGATATAGCGGAAAGGTGTACGAGGAGATTACGGATTGGATATCGAACAAAATGCCGGATTATGATTCGGAAAACTGCAAAATGGCTCGTGCCGCATTCAATTCCAGTCTTACAGCAAAAGGCGGAATGGCTTTTGGCAGTAGCGGTAATTCTGCCTTTTGGTATTTATCTTCATCAGAAATAGCATTAACAAGATCTTACAGTTTTAATCTTGAAGATGGGCAGTATAGTATGGATGAGAAAAACATGGATAGTAATATCCGCTGGATAAGGGACTTTTAGCATCATAGTCAGGAACAGACAAAATCCAATATACTCTTTCATATTGAACCCCTAAAATTTAAGAACTTAAAATTAAGCGTATATGAACAAGATAACATTTTTATCCTTCGGCTACTGGCAAAGCGTTTGCATTGCTGTCCTACTGTCGATTGCCGCAACCGTTATGCTCGCCTCGTGCAGCGACGATGATACTTCTGGTGGCACTGCGCCGGACGACGGCAACGCCATCCGCTTTACCACCGCCATTGCCAGCTTCACAGGCAGTGATGCCGTCGAAAACCCCGGCGCACGCGCCACTATCAACGACGAGGATGGTACGGGCAGCTTCTCCAACGGCGACGAAACGACGATTATGGGATTCGTCTATGAAGCGATGCCGCCGGTCAAAAAAGAATCCCCCGCCACCTACAAGGACGGAACGTGGACTACCACCATGACATGGGATGAATTCGGCGAGGGTGCGCACGTCGCTTTCTCCGCCTTTTTCCCGAAACTGTCTCTGAGCGACTTTAGTGAACTCGGTCAAATGGCCATCAATCTCCCCACCGACCAAAGCACTACGGAGCAGTATGCCGACTGCGACTGGCTCCATGCGGTGGCTAACGGGAAAAAAACCGACCAACCGATACAGCTTACGTTCCGCCACTGCATGCACCGCCTCACGGTAAACCTCAGCCTGTCCGATAACTCCGGCACATTGACGCAGGCGGATGTAGATGCCACCACGGTCGTGATAAAGAACATGGAGACCAAAGGCGTTGTAAGTTTTAGCGGCGGCGTAATGCCGCAGGCTGGGAATACCAGAGACTTCACCCCCTTGAAATCCACTGACGGCAACAGCTTCTGCGTCCTCCTCCTGCCGCAGAATGTAACTCCTGGCACCCCGTGGATAGAAATCACCGTGGGCGGCCGAACCGTCACCTATCCCGTCCCTGAAGGGCTGACTGAATTGGAAGGTGGAAAGGAAAAGGTGGTAAATCTCAAGCTGACCAACGGCAGTGGAGCTTCATATTTGACATATCTGACAGGGTGGTATAGAAACGACAATTATGACACGTTTGTATATACGCTGGTAAACGATGCTCAGACGGAGCTCTCTCCTCCGGCAGGAGGTAGTGATGCTTACCCGAAGGCTATGGCGGTTTCCGGCGGCAAGACCTATGTTTCCGGTGGTTATTTTGATACGGACGGTTGGGCAAGAGCTTGTTATTGGGTCAATGGATCAGCCACGAAACTTGAAGTTCCGGATCGCTCAATTGTCGAAGGACCCGACTATTCCGAATCAATCCTCGTTTCGGGTGGTAAAATATACATAGCGGGATCCTACAACAATAATGATTATAGAAATGCCCCGTGTTATTGGGTGGACGGCGTTCTGACAACGCTTACGCTGCCCGCTGGGGCTTCTGAGGGCGCTGCCGCATCAATTGCCGTTTTGGACGGGAAAATATATGCAGTTGGATATCATGCAAACAGCAACGGTACAAGTACTCCGGGATACTGGCTGGACGGTAGTTTCGTGCAGCTTTCCTTGCCCGAGGGAGCATCCTTCTGGAGTTCCGGAACAATGGACATCGTTGTTTCGGACAACAAGGTTTACGTCATGGGCACGTACTTTCAGGACTCTCGGTATTACCCGTGCATCTGGATAGACGGCACACGTAACGAACTTGTCTCTGCCGGGTCGGCGGCATTGGGATCTGTCGCCCAGTCAATGACCGTTGCAGGCGGGAAAGTATATGTTTCGGGGTATTCTATTCCGGAAAATAGGAATTATCGCAAAGGCTGTTATTGGATAGACGGTGTCTGCACCGACCTCAGCGTTCCCGACGGTGCTTGGTCGGAAGCGGCATCCATTGGCGTTATCGGTGGCAAGGTTTATGTCGGCGGTGAGCATTATACCGATGTCCGTGAAAAACACCCCTGCTATTGGGTGGACGGCGTACGCACCGATCTTGACATCCCGACGGGAGGGACAAGCGCCGGCATTAAGGCGATATATCTGAGCGAATAAGGAGATTGAATCCAATTAGAACGAATCCGACAATGGTATTTTGGAAAAAAGACACCGCCTGCAAACTCTAATAGAATAATTTCCGGTGTAATACTTTAGTACTAGGGGGAAACTTCCGTGTTAATTTCGGTGGATTTTCGGAATATCTTCGGTGCAACTTCGCTCAGCGGGCGAAGGGAAAGCGGGGGTGGGAGGGGTGTGGGGGAATGGAAAGTGCTTTGCTTGTTGGTTTTGCAAGAGGAGTGTACTGAAATTGATAAGGGAAAATGTCGTTTATGTGGTATTTAATGTTGTTTATGTAGTATTTTCTGTTGTTTGTATAATAGATTCGTTGGGAGGGGATAGGAAAGGTATTTTTGTCACCGTAATCTAAAAAACAAAGATAATATGGCAAAGACCGAACAGGAGATTAGAGGTAAAGTGGGTAATATGGTTTTCTACAAGATGGGTAGTGAAACTCGGGTGAGAAGCACCGCGAGTGATTTTCAAGATGCCGATTCGGAGGGGCAACGGTCCGGAAGGTCTCGATTAAGGGTGGCAACTCTTTTTTATCAACGGTTAACGAAGGTGATTTCTCGGGAAATATGGAAATTAGCAGCGGCAGGGACAAGTCAGAATGGTTTTAATCTTTTTATGAAGAAAAACATGCTGGTGTTTACCCCGTGTGGGCGGGTGGGGGATTTTTCTCGCTTGTGTTTGACTGCCGGTGTTTTGCAACAAGTGAATCACTTGGAGGTGACGGAAGATAACGAGGAGCAAGTGACTTTGACGTGGGAGGTGGGAATGGATTCACCTTCGGCCGGGGATGACGATCGCTTACGGGTGATCGTGCTGTTGAATGACCGTTGTTTTTCTCCTTTTGTCGTGGAAGGAGTGGAGGCTCGAAGAAAGGATGGGTGTATGACATTTAGGTTGGAACGGATACGGGGACAGGCGGCCCATTTGTATTGCTTTTTCTCGGGAAAAGGAGGTAGGAGCTACTCTTCGAGTCAATATGTTAGAGTGGACGAGTGAGGTTATTCGTTTACCGATTAATTTTGGCTCTCTTTTTGTAGGATGTTTTGCGAGTGTAAATTTTATTATATTTACGAACAAATTAAAAGGAATGGTCGTACAATAGAGTTACGAATAAATTATTGTTATGATGGAAATATCAGATATAGGATTGATCGGGTTGGCGGTAATGGGGGAGAATTTGGCTCTGAATTTGGAAAGTAAGGGATACACGGTTTCTGTTTATAACCGGGTTCACCCGGATCGGGAGAGCGTGGTGACCCGCTTCGTGGAAGGACGAGGGAAAGGGAAGCGTTTTCATGGAACCTACACGATTGAAGAGTTCGTGGAGTCCATACGTTTGCCGCGGAAAATCATGTTGATGGTGAAGGCCGGGGATCCGGTGGATGAGTTGATCGGGCAGTTGCTCCCGTGGCTTTCCCCGGGAGATGTTATTATTGACGGGGGAAATTCGGATTACCACGACACGGAACGTCGGGTGAAGATGCTGGAAGAGAAGGGTCTTTATTTTATTGGAGCCGGGATTTCCGGGGGAGAGGAAGGTGCGCTAAATGGACCTTCCATTATGCCGGGAGGTTCGGTGATGGCTTGGCCGTTGGTGAAAGATATATTACAGTCGATTGCTGCAAAACTGGAAGACGGTTCTCCCTGTTGCGAATGGATCGGAGCCGGAGGGGCGGGACATTACGTGAAGATGGTGCACAACGGGATCGAGTACGGGGATATGGAATTGATCGCGGAAGCTTATTCTATGCTGAAGAAGAGAACCGGGTTGGACAATGACGGGTTGGGAGATATTTTCGAGTTGTGGAACCGGGGAGAGTTAAATAGTTTCTTGATAGAGATTACGTCACATATCCTGCATTACAAGGAAGAGAATGGGGATTATTTACTGGATCATATCCTGGATGTGGCCGGGCAGAAGGGAACGGGAGTGTGATGGCGGCTTTGGATGAGGGGGACCCGTTGACGCTGGTGTCGGAGGCGGTGTTTGCCCGTTTCATGTCGGCTTTGGTGAGTGAACGGGAGAGAGCGTCCGTGCAGTACCCGTCGGGTAAGGTGGGGGATATGGAGGCTTGTATTACCTTGAATTCTTCCGGGATTGAGGCGGTGAGGGATGCTTTGTACGCGGCGAAACTGATCTCCTACGCGCAAGGATTTTCTTTGATGCGCAGGGCTTCCGAGCGGAATGGCTGGAATTTGGATTACGGGACGATAGCCAAAATCTGGAGGAAAGGATGTATTATCCGCTCCGTGTTCTTGGAGAGGATCACTCAAGCGTTTACGAAGAGTGCGGGATTGCAGAACCTGTTGTTTGATGCCTTTTTCCACGAGAGGATGGAGAATGCTTTGCCGGCCTTGCGGGGGGTGGTCGTGGATTGCGTGTTTAACGGTATCGCGGCGCCTTGTTTCTTTTCGGCACTGAGTTATTTTGACGGGTTGCGTAATTTTACTTCCGCGGCGAATTTGATTCAGGCGCAAAGGGATTATTTCGGGGCGCATACATACGAACGTACGGATGCCGAGAGGGGTAAGTTTTTCCATACCGATTGGACGGGAAAGGGTGGAAAGACGGTTTCAGGAACTTATAACGTTTGATTATGAACAGACCGGAGGATCAGGTATTAGTTATATTCGGGGCATCGGGCGATTTGACCAAACGGATGTTGATGCCCTCTTTGTACGAGTTGCACGTGCGGCAGATGTTGCCGGAGCGTTTTGTTATTTTGGGGACTTCGAGGAAATCCATGAGTGACGACGAGTTCCGTTTGTCGATCCGTTTGATGTTGGAGGAGTTGAAAGGGGAAAAGGGATTGAAGGGGGAAGAGGTGGATCGTTTCTTGCAGAAAGTGTACTACCAGCCTTTTGACCCGGTGGAGGGAGCCGATGAGTTGGGGGAACGGGTGATGTTTTTGATGGAGGAAAACGCTATCCCGACGCGGGTGGTGTATTATCTGGCAACTCCGCCGAATTCCCAGCAGGCGATCACGAAATACATCGGGAGAAGTTGTCTGTTTGGTGTTAAGGAACGGGGCGGATGGCACCGGATCGTGGTGGAAAAGCCTTTCGGGACAAGTTTGGAGACGGCGAAGGAGTTGGATAGAGCCTTGTTGCAGGTGTTCTGTGAGCGGGAGATTTATCGCATCGATCATTTTTTGGGGAAGGAGACGGTACAGAATATATTGGTCCTGCGTTTCGCGAACGAGATATTCGAATCCCTGTGGAATCGGAATTACGTGGATTACGTGGAGATATACGCTTTGGAATCGCTCGGGATCGAGAACCGGGGAAAGTATTACGAAACGACGGGGGCTTTGCGGGATATGGTGCAAAACCATTTGATGCAATTGCTGGCTTTCGTGGCGATGGAGTCTCCGGCCACGATGGAGCCGGAGGTGATTCGGGACGAGACGGTGAAGGTGTTACGCTCGCTTCGTCCGTGGAAAGGGGAGGATATTCCCCGCAATGTTGTCCGGGCGCAATACGTGGCCGGGGAATCAAAGGGGCAGCCCGTGGTCGGGTATTTGCAGGAAAAGGATGTTGCTCCGAATTCCGACATGGAGACTTACGTGGCGTTGAAAGTGTTTATTGATAACTGGCGTTGGAGTCATGTGCCTTTTTATATATACCCGGGTAAGCGTTTGAAGGATAAGCGTTCCGGGGTGGTGATTCATTTCAAGTCGACGCCGCACAAGTTGTTTCAGGGACAATGTGAGGGGGCGTCCTGTAACCAGTTGATTATTCGTATGACGCCGGATGAGGGGGTGATGTTGAAGTTCGGGTTGAAAATGCCGGGTGGTGGTTTCACGGTGAAACAGGTGGGGATGGATTTCCTGTATGCTTCTCTGTGCAACAATTATCTGCCGGGGGCTTACGAGCGTTTGTTACTGGATGCCATGCAGGGGGATTCGATGCTCTACACGCGGGATGATGCCTTGGAGGCCAGTTGGAAGTTTATTGATCCGATCGTAAATTATTGGCGGGAACACCCGGGTGAGCAATTGCGGACGTATGCAGCGGGAAGCGAAGGACCGGACTTGAGTGATGTGTGGGATGTGGTTCCTCCTGTTTCAAAAGAAGATAAAAATGTTTGTTGGTTATGATATTGGATTCACATACGGGATTGGTGCTTGAAGGTGGTGGGATGAGAGGTGTCTTTACTGCCGGAGCATTGGATTTCTTGATGGATAAAAAGATTTATTTCCCTTACACGATCGGTGTTTCAGCCGGGGCGTGTAACGGGCTTTCTTACGCATCCCGTCAACGGGGACGGGCCAAGGCGTGTAATATTGATTTGTTGGACAAGTATCATTATATCGGGTTCCGTTATTTTTTTACGAAGCGGAGTATCATGGATTTTGATCTTATTTTTGATGATTTCCCCACCCGGATTATTCCGTACGATTATGATACGTACTTTGCTTCCCCGGAGCGTTTCGTGATGGTGACAAGTAATTGCAGGACGGGAGAGGCGAATTATTTCGAAGAAAAGCATGATCCCGTGCGTTTGCTGAATATCTGTCGGGCTTCTTGCAGCCTGCCTTTTGTTTGCCCGATCACTCACGTGGACGGAGTACCCATGCTGGACGGGGGAATTTGTGATGCCATCCCGATCCGGAAGGCTATAGCTGACGGGTTCGATCGTAACGTGGTGGTATTGACGCGTAATAAAGGTTACCGGAAAGATGAAAAGGAGAAGTCGTTGCCTTGGTTCATGTATCGTAAGTATCCGGCCTTGCGGGAGAGTTTGAGAGTGAAGAATAAACGTTATAACGAGACGCTTGATTTCCTGGAACAGTTGGAGCGGGAGGGGAAAGTGGTCTTGATTCGTCCGGAGAAACCGTTGGTGGTGGATCGGATTGAACAGGACGTGGAGAAATTGACGGATTTGTATAATCAAGGGTACGAATGTGCTCAGAAAGTGTTGGGTATTTAAATGTTGCTGCCATGGAAGAGCTTACATTGACAACTCCTTCTATCTTGTTTTCGGCGATATCGTTGATTATGCTGGCTTACACGAATCGTTTCTTGGCGTATGCTCAAGTGATTCGGAATTTGAAGGGGGAGCATGAGAGTCGGCCAAGTACGATGACCAAGTTGCAACTGGATAATTTACGGAAGCGGCTTTACTTGGCTCGGTCGATGCAAATTTACGGGGTGATCAGTTTGTTGCTTTGCGTGGTTTGTACTTTTTTTATTTATATTGGTTTGCAGACTTTAGCTGTTTACACGTTTGGTATAGCCTTGTTGCTGTTGGTGATTTCATTGGGAATTTCCGTGAGAGAGATATTGATTTCGGTGAAGGCGCTGGAATACAGGCTGGATAACGTGGAGGCGGGAAAAGAGCAGGAGTAATGAAAGTGGTTTGCAAAGGGGGAGAATGGATGATTTTTTATTGATGAAGCCGTCTGATTTGTTTTAAAACAGTGCAAATAGCTCTTTATTTCAATAAATGTAAATAATATTGGATTAAAAATAGTGTAATATTGAAAATTGTTTATATATTTGCAATGTAAAAGAATTTGAACTTGATCTACAGAAAACAGTCGGTATGGCAGATCATCACACCAACAGAAATACTGCCTTCTTTTCGATACCATATCATTCCCGACTGTTTTCTTCTTCCTATAAATTTTGATTTAAGTCAATGAGAGTTGTTGAGT
>ERZ780149.1720-NODE-1720-length-22578-cov-2.620033_pt1 | contig 22578 bp, 20 predicted proteins | sample MGYA00511367_ERZ780149 | MGnify/ENA primary metagenome ERZ780149 (study PRJEB29588, sample SAMEA2153852) | human gut metagenome | biome: human gut; feature: human-associated habitat; material: faeces | place: Denmark | collected 2008/2010 ... | reverse complement strand
CGCTCCGCAATGGGGAATTAAAAATTTCGAGTTCACGGCGAAGTTGGATAAACGTTTGGAGGAGCTGGATACGTGGCAGGGAAAACGAAATGAATTTAGAATTTAAAATTTAGAGTTTAGAATGGATAGAATTGATTTATGATTGCAAAAGTGTTGGTTCGTGGGGGTGGAATTTAAAATCTAAAATTGTTAAGTTTAGAATTGCACATGGTAGGACAGGAGAAAGTATATGAAACGTTGGCAGCTCTGGGGATAGAGTTTGAATATACGGAACATCCGGCTGCACCGACGATAGAGATTGCCAGACAGTATTGGAAAAATCTGGATAGTACGCATTGTAAGAATTTGTTTTTCAGAAATCACAAGGGGAATCGTCATTATCTGGTGATCCTTCAATGTGATCATGATATGGCCATTCATGACCTGGAAAAAATGCTGAAACAGGGTAAATTAAGTTTTGCCTCTGAAGCTCGGATGGAGAAATATTTGGGATTACGTCCCGGTTCGGTCAGTCCTTTCGGTTTGTTAAATGATGCGGAACATCACGTGTACGTGTTTTTAGATAAACATTTGCAAGAAGCGAAAAGATTATCATTCCATCCGAATGACAATCACGCCTCGTTAGCCATAAAAACGGAAGATTTCATTCGTTACATGAATTACGTGGGAAATGCTTACGAGTGGATCGAATTATATTAATCATGAGAGAGATAATTTTCAACTTTCAACTTTCAATTTTCAATTAACATGATCAGTGTAGCCCAGGCGGTGGAAGGAATCGTAAAGCACAAGCCTTATTTGTCGGAATCTTTGGCAGCAGGGATTATTAATATCTCGGCTTTGGCCAGACAGATACAGGGAGAAGTGGAGAAATTATTGGGAAAGCCGGTAAATGCAGGTGCAATCGTGATGGCATTGAATCGGTTGGCTCCTTATTTGCAAGTGCGTGAACAGGTGCAATTAAACAAGTTGCTGAATAATATGGGGGATATTATCCTAAGGAGTAACTTGTGTGATTATACTTTTAAAAATTCAAATACCTTGATGGATTGTCATATCCGAGTGTTGAAATCCATTGCACGAAGAGATGAGGTCTTCTACACGGTGGTACAGGGAGTTTTTGAAACCAACTTAGTCGTAAGTGAGGTCATGGAAGGAATGGTGGATGAACATTTTAAGGAAGAACAATGTATTTTCAAAAAGAACGGTTTGTCGTCCGTTACGCTAAAGCTTCCTAAAGGAAATATACTTCAACCCGGTTTCTATTATTGTATAATGAAGGAGTTATCTTGGGAGGGAATCAATTTAACGGAAGTTATTTCTTCCACCAATGAGTTTACCGTTGTGGTGGATAACTCGTTAATAGACAAAACGTTTGTTGTATTGAAGAACATCAGTCGAAAATAGTAAAAAGAAGAGTCTCGTAAAATTGAAAGTGAAAATGTATGTTTTCGGGTAAAATTATTAATTTTGCGGGGAATGAATTAATTAAGAGTTATAATAGCGAATCTTGGAGATCAGATGTAAGAGCATTTTGATTCCCAATTTTCGAATTTCAATTGATAAATTATGTTTGAGAATCTATCGGAGAGGTTAGAAAAATCGTTTAAGATTTTAAAAGGACAGGGAAAGATCACCGAGATCAACGTGGCAGAAACGCTTAAAGAGGTGAGACGTTCATTGTTGGATGCCGACGTAAACTATAAGATTGCGAAAGAGTTTACCAATACGGTAAAAGAAAAGGCATTGGGAATGAACGTGCTGACTGCCGTTAAGCCAGGGCAGATGATGGTGAAGATCGTTCATGATGAATTGATCCAGTTGATGGGTGGTACTCATGTCGATATTAATATAAAAGGTAATCCGGCTGTTATCTTGATGTCGGGTCTGCAAGGTTCCGGTAAAACAACGTTTTCCGGTAAACTGGCTAATTTATTAAAAACCAAGCGGGGGAAACATCCTTTATTGGTTGCTTGTGACGTTTATCGTCCGGCAGCAATCGAGCAGTTAAAGGTGCTCGGGGAGCAAATCGGAGTACCCGTGTATAGCGAGGAAGGAAATAACGATCCGGTGAAAATTGCCTTGAATGCCGTGAAAGAGGCCCGGGCAACAGGTAAGGACGTGGTGATTGTCGATACTGCAGGTCGTTTGGCTATTGATGAACAGATGATGAACGAAATCGCTGCCATCAAGAAAGCGATCGATCCGGAAGAGACTCTTTTCGTGGTGGATGCCATGACCGGACAGGATGCCGTGAATACAGCGAAGGAATTTAACGATCGTCTGGACTTTGATGGCGTGATTCTGACCAAACTGGACGGTGATACCCGTGGTGGAGCAGCATTATCTATTCGTACCGTGGTAAATAAGCCGATCAAATTTGTCGGTACGGGTGAAAAGTTGGAAGCTCTTGATGTATTCCATCCCGAACGTATGGCAGACCGTATCTTGGGTATGGGTGATATTGTTTCTTTGGTTGAAAAAGCCCAAGAGCAATTTGATGCAGAAGAGGCGAAGAAGTTGCAGAAAAAGATTGCCAAGAATCAATTTAACTTTAATGATTTCTTGAGTCAGATACAACAGATCAAGAAAATGGGTAACATCAAAGATCTGGCATCCATGATCCCGGGTGTAGGTAGAGCGTTGAAAGACGTGGATATTGATGATGACGCATTCAAGGGAGTTGAAGCTATTATTTACTCGATGACCCCGGAAGAACGGGAGAATCCGGAATTAATTAATGGTTCTCGCCGTAAACGTATTGCATCCGGTAGTGGTACTACCATCCAAGATGTAAACCGCTTGTTGAAACAGTTTGAAGAATCCAAAAAGATGATGCGGATGCTGTCTAAAGGTGGTAAGATGATGGGGAAGGCTCCGATGAGAAAACGCTAAGAATTTTAGGATTTATGATTGATGATTTTCGATTCTGATTTGCGTTTCATCAATCATAGATCATAAATCGTAAATCATAAATTAATAAGTTTGATGGAAATTATTGACGGTAAAAAAATTTCAGCACAGGTAAAGCAAGAACTTGCAGATGAAATCGCTGCTTTCGTGGCAGAAGGGAAAAAGATTCCGCATTTGGTTGCTGTACTTGTAGGAAATGACGGGGCTAGCGAAACGTATGTTGCTAGTAAAGTGAAAGCCTGTCAGGCGGTAGGGATGAAAAGTTCAGAATTGCGTTATGGTGATGATATCACTGAAGAGCAGTTGTTGACAGTCATTGATAAGTTGAACGATGATCCGGATGTAGACGGATTTATCGTGCAGTTACCTCTCCCGAAGCATATTTCTGAAGAGAAAGTTTTGAACCGTATCAATCCGGATAAAGATGTTGATGGTTTCCATCCTTGTAACGTGGGACGGATGGTTCTCGGTTTGCCGACTTATTTACCGGCAACGCCGGCAGGAATTGTGGAATTGCTGACCCGCTATAATATCCCGACAGAAGGCAAGCATTGTGTCGTTGTAGGAAGAAGTAACATTGTGGGAACTCCCATGGCGGTGTTAATGTCCCGGAAAGCCAAGAATGCCAATTGTACCGTTACATTGTGCCATAGTAGAACGACGAATTTGAAAGATATCACTCGTCAGGCGGATATCCTTATTGTGGCCATTGGCGTTCCGCATTTCTTGAAAGAAGATATGGTGAAAGAGGGGGCTGTTGTGGTGGATGTCGGGATTCATCGTATTCCTTCGGAGACGGCAAAGAATGGTTGGAAACTGGTAGGAGATGTGGACTATGATCACGTGGCTCCTAAATGTTCATATATTACCCCTGTTCCCGGTGGTGTGGGACCGATGACTATCGTGACTTTGTTGCAAAACACTTTAAAAGCGTGTAAAGCAAAACATTAAATAATTGAAAATTGAAAGTTGAAAATTGAAAGTTGAAAAGAAAAACTCACCTTTTGTTTTCAATTTTCAATTTTTCGTTTTCAATTGATTTTATGGTTCTCAATTATATCTGGATTTTCTTTTTTGGTGCGGCATTTATCGTGGCGCTTTGTAAATTGATCTTCATGAGTGATACAGAAGTTTTTTCTGCCATCGTGAAGGCCACCTTTGATATGTCGAAAACGGGGTTTGAAATTTCGTTGGGTTTAACGGGGGTATTGACCTTGTGGATGGGTATCATGAAAATCGGGGAGCGAGGGGGAGCCGTGAAAGTCATGTCGTGGTTGATCAGTCCTTTCTTTCGAAAGTTGTTTCCGGAATTACCGCCGGATAGTCCCGCATACGGTTCTATTATGATGAATATTGCGGCAAATATGCTCGGATTGGATAATGCCGCGACTCCCGTGGGCTTGAAAGCGATGCAGCAAATGCAGGAAGTTAATCCTCGTAAAGACCGGGCTTCCAACGCACAGATCATGTTCCTGGTGCTGAATACTTCCGGTTTGACGATTGTTCCGGTTTCGGTCATGGTGTACCGGGCACAGATGGGGGCAGCAAATCCGGCTGACATCTTTATTCCGATATTGTTGGCAACTTACGTGTCCACGTTAGCCGGTCTGATTGCAGTGGCCGTGTACCAGCGATTGAATCTGTTCAACCGGGTTGTCATGGCTTATTTGATCGGGGGAACATTGGCCGTGGGAGCTTTGATTTGGTATTTTTCCGGGTTGGATAAAGAGACGATTACAACGATTTCTACGGTAGCTAGTAATGTTATTCTTTTCTCGATCATAACAGCTTTCATAGCGATGGGAGCTTGGCGCAAAATTAATGTCTACGATGCGTTCATTGATGGTGCAAAAGAGGGCTTTTCTATAGCGATAAAGATTATTCCTTATTTAGTGGCCATTCTTGTTGCAGTCGGGGTGTTTCGGGCGGCAGGAGCGATGGATATGTTGATGAATGGATTGGAACGATTGTGTCTAGCTTGCGGTTTGGATGCTGATTTTATACCCGCTTTACCGACGGCTTTGATGAAGCCGCTTAGTGGGAGTGGGGCTCGGGGGCTTATGATTGATACCATGAATACCTTTGGGGCGGATTCTTTTGCCGGACGCTTGGCTTCAACTTTCCAAGGGGCTACAGATACGACTTTTTACATTATCGCCGTGTATTTTGGTGCCGTGGGAATTAAAAATACACGTTATGCCATACCCTGTGGCTTGATTGCCGATTTGGCCGGCATCATTGCTGCTTTGGTGATGGCCTATATCTTTTTTGCATAGTGGTATCCCGGGGGAATATTTGCCCAACATAACTGATTGGCGCCCTATTGCGGTCGCTAAAATATAAATAGCAGGTGCCGTTATATTCAATATCCAAGTTCAGATAACAAATATTTTGATTTGTGCGAACGGTTATTTGATAGGCAATAGCTTTCTTTTTTCCGTCTTGATAAATTTTTACCGTGCGGCTAAACAATACCGTGTTGAAAGAAATTGAATCTAAGTGTGAATTGGAAGTCCATGTAGCTCTGCCGAAATAAGGAAGTTGTGTCGTTACCAGCGAGTCGTTTATACTTAAGTAACAGTTTCGTGGGTTGATGTCTATGTTGGCACCCGCTCCCGGTGGCGTGAAAAGTGTTTGTACAGTAGGGGTCGCAATATAGAACTTCATGGTGAATTGATCACTGTTTACCAGAGCCAGCGTTTTCTGAAACTCTTTTTCGAAACGTATTTCTTTTTTATTTTGTGCTTGACCTGTTGCGAAAAACAGTATGCCCATCAAAAAAACGAATGTAATTCTTTTCATATTTCTCTTTTTGGGGATATTATACGTGGGTGGGTAGAAAATGTTATAAATATATTTCCTACGAAAAGTTTGTGTTGTTACGAAATTTTCGTAGATTTGCGAAAGGATCGTAAATTAGTAGTTCGTATGGAAAAATTGACACATCAAGAAGAAGAGGTCATGTTGATCATCTGGCAGGTGAAAAGTGGCGTGATAAAAGATTTTTTAAATCGAATGGAAGAACCGAAACCACCTTACACGACAGTTGCTTCTATCGTGAAGAACTTGGAGAAAAAAGGATTTTTAACCAGTAAGAAGCATGGAAATATCTACGAGTATATTCCTGTTATGGATGAAAATGAATATAAAACAAAGTTTATGTCCGGGGTAGTTCGTAATTATTTTGAAAATTCTTACAAGGAGATGGTAACATTCTTTGCTAAAGAACAAAAGATTTCGACAAAAGATCTTGAAGAGATCATCCGGCTAATAGAGAAACAATAAAATGTACAAACCATGATTACCAATGCGACATGGATCTATTTGATAAAGGTAAATATTGCGCTAGTTGTGTTTTATCTTTTTTATCGACTATTATTCAGTCGGGATACGTTCTTTGTCATTCGGAGATTTTGTTTATGGACAATATTAGTTGTATCATTTATTTATCCCTTGGTTATATTTTCATTTGAAGAGGAACAAAAGTTTGTAATTCAACAAGTTGTTATTCAATATGTTCCTAATTTGCTTCCAGAAATAAGCGTATTCCCGGAAGGATATCAGACGTCGGTAGAAATCTGGGAGGTTCTAAGGTTTTGCTATTGGGGAATCGTAATCCTTTTACTCGGTCGGATTGTTATTCAATTGATGTCAATCATTCAGTTAGTCTGTAAAGGGAAAAGGGCATCTTGTTGTTCTGTTTCGGTGATTATGTTGTCGGGGAAGATTACGCCGTTTTCTTTTTTTAAGTGGATATTCGTAAGTCCATCATTCTATAGTTCTGATGATATGCAAGAAATTATCACCCATGAGCAGACTCACGCGGAACAGTATCATTCGTTGGACGTGATGGTTTCCGAAGTTTTATGTGCTTTCTTTTGGATGAATCCTGCGATGTGGTTACTGAAACGTGAGATTCGTCGTAACCTTGAATTTTTAGCGGATAAGCGTGTCGTTCATTCTGGTTTTGACCGAAAGATTTATCAATGTCACCTTCTCCGTTTATCCCATCCTTCGGCTGCAGCTCAAATAATAAATAAATTTAACGTTTCACCTTTAAAAAAACGTATTATAATGATGAATAAAAAAAGAACTTCCAGAATGGGGTTAATCAAATATGCCTTGCTTGTTCCGATTGTAGGCCTGTTGATTTTATCCAGTAATGTGCAAGCAATTGTACATATGAACGAAAATGTAATGGGCGTTATGGGGCAGGATTCCATTGCTGCTAAAGGAATTGTTGTTGATACCAATGATCAGCCTCTTGTCGGGGTAAGTGTCATTGTGAAGGGGACTGGGTACGGCACCATGACGAATGATAAAGGGGAATTTTCTATTACCGTGAAACCGGGAACCGTGCTTATCTTTTCTTACGTGGGAAAAGCAAATCAATTTATTCCCGTGAAAAGTGCTAAAGAAATGCAGATAAAAATGACGACGGAACCGATCGTGTTGGATGAGCTTGTGGTTGTAGGGTATAGCGAGAAAGACGATAAAGATGAAGATGTTTTTCAAGTGGTGGAAGATATGCCTCAGTTTATAGGAGAAGATGGTAATGTTATGAAATTCCTTGCCAAGAGAATACGTTATCCTTTGGAAGCACAGAAAAAGAATATCACGGGAAAGGTGTTTGTGACGTTTGTAATAAATAAAAATGGAGAACCCGTAAACTTTAGAATTGCGAAAAGTGTTAATCCGTTATTGGATCAGGAAGCTATACGTGTTTTACAGTTGATGCCGAATTGGAAACCGGGGACACAGAGAGGAAAAGCCGTGAGGGTTTCATATACTGTGCCTATTAATTTTCAGTTGCAAGAACCTGTATCGAAAAAAGATGTCGAAAAGAAATAGACTTGATGATATAATGATTGGAATGAGGAACGTGCGTTAAAAGTCAATCTTTAAACAACAACCTCTCCACCTCCCCTTTGCACAAGGGGAGGTGGAGAGAATTGTCAAGCATCTTTCCCGGCGGTCACAATATACATATCGTCCACGTTCAAGTATTTTTGAGCCAGACGCATGATGTCTTCGGCAGTACAGGTACGGATCTTGTCGATAGCCCGGAGATAGAATGTATTATCCAGTCCGTAATTGAGCTTGTGTTTCAAGGCATCGGATTGTGAGAAAACACCGTCTAATTCCCGTAGTAATTCCCCGTTAAAATAACTCTTCACAAGGCTTAGTTCTTCTTCGGGTACAGGTTCTTCCTGCAGGCGGTGAATCTCTTTTATACATTCTGTTATCGTGGCGTCCGCGGCCTCTGCGTTGACATCCGTGGCAATCATCCAGTGGGCGGCTTGTGGCATGGTAACGTTGTATGAACCGATACCATAGGTGTATCCTTTTTCTTCCCGGATATTCGACATCAGGCGGGAGCCGAAATAACCACCGAGTACCATGTTTAAAAGTTGGAAATACGTGTAGTCTTCATCCAATAAAGCGACACCGCTTTTCCCGATTCGAATGCTGGTTTGTACGGCATTGGGCTTGGAAATATGATACTTGCCGGGACCACTCGGTTGTATGGTGTAATTCTTGTCCGGTGGTAGTGGATTACTGCTCATCGGCGAAAAGGCTTGGCTTACTTCCTGTAGCACCATATCGCTGACATTACCACAGATCATGATTCTGCATTGTGATGCCTGCACTCTTTCCTGGTAGAAATCAAGTAATAATTCCGGTGTCACTTGATCGAAATCTTCCAGTGTGAAATAATTAGCGTAAGGATGTTCTTTCCCGTACATCCGGTATATGAACTCCATTCGGGCAAGGTAAGACGTCTTTTCTATATTCACCAGATGTTGTTGTTTCCGGTTACGGATATACGTTTCCAATTCTTTCTGCGGGAATGTGCTTTCAAGCGTCATCTCTGCCAACATACGAATGGTTTGCGGTGCGTATTTATTAAGCGAAATCAGGCTTAATTCTGCTTTATGCATACCGCAATTGTAATCCACGTATGCTCCATGATAATCAAACAACTCCGCAATTTCAGCAGAGGTATGTTGTCGGGTTCCCTCGTTGAGCATATTAATCATGCTTGATGCGATAACCGGGCGGGATTGGTTATAAATCCCGGCCGCGAGTACCACGTCCATCTTGAAAACCTCTTGGTTGGGATCGTGGAGGTACACGATCTCGATGCCATTGGGAAGCGTGATTTGTTGATGCTCCCACAATGAAGGGCGAGAGATTTCTGCAATAGGCGGTTCTATATTTCTGTTCATATAAAGTAGCAATTATTTGTCTTTTAGATACCACAAGGTAGAGCAATTCTTTGCGGAAAATAGTTCTCGTGCGGTCTGTCTTATCGAATCAAGGGATACTTCCGCGTATCGGTTACTCTCCGAATTAATCAGGTTAATATCTCCCAGGTAGTCAAAAAATGCCAGGTTTGCTGATTTACCCTGGTAATTGATCTCGCTATAAGAGATACGAGCTTCCGTTTTATTAATTACTTTTTGGAGTTCCCGTTCGGAAATCGGATCCTCGATAAAACGATCGATTTCGTTTTGAATGGCGGCTTCAGCCTCTTCTATCGCTACCCCTTCCGAGAGTTTTCCGGAAAAGATGAATAATCCCGGATCCATGTCCCCGGTGATATAGGCGTCTACCTCCGAAAATAGTTTTCCGTTTTTAATGAGGTTGATATATAATCGGGAGGATTGCCCGTTGGATAGTATATCCGAGATCGTGTCGCACGTGTAGAAATTATCCGATTGCCGGTCGCCCATGTGGTATACTTTATATATTGCGTCAGCCGGAACTTTGTTGTGTTCGCACACGAGGCGACGCTCTTCGGTTTGTTGCGGTTCCATCGGTAACGCTTTTCTCGTGTAGTGGACGGGAGGAATATCTCCGAACCATTTTTTCACGAGCTCAAGGGCTTTCTCGTCGGTAATATTCCCGCTGATGCTTAGTATGGCGTTATCCGGGGCGTAGAAACGATGAAAGAAATCTTCCACCTCTTCCAAGGAAGCACCTGCAATATGGTCTATGTTTTTCCCGATAGTAGGCCATTGATACGGGTGTACCTTATAGGCTAAAGGGCGTAGTTTCAACCAAATATCCCCGTAAGGATTGTTGAAATAGCGTTGTTTGAACTCTTCAATGACCACGTTGCGCTGAACGTCAAGTGATTTCTGGGAGAAATCGAGCGCCAGCATCCGGTCCGATTCCAGCCATAGGGCCGTTTCGATATTGGGAGCCGGAATCGTGATGTAATAATTCGTGTAGTCGTTATTCGTGAAAGCGTTACTATCCCCGCCTGCCTTCTGCACGTGATAATCGTAGTCGGCGATGTGTTTGGATCCCCCGAACATTAAATGTTCAAAAAGATGAGCAAAGCCCGTGCGATTGGGATCTTCATCCCGGGCACCTACTTTATAGAGGATGTTCACGGATACAAATGGCGTGCTGGTATCCGTGTTGCAGATCACTGTTAAGCCGTTGTCTAATGTATGACGTGTAAATTTTATCATAAATATAAATTCATTTTCACAGTTTCAAATCGCCCAATTTACTCATCGTTTTGTTGAAATCAGCGACAATATCTTCCATAATTTCAGCCACGGTTTCTTCTTTGTGTAACATGGATGCGATTTGTCCGATTTCTAACTCACCTTCCGTCATGTCACCTTCGAAGATACCTTTCTTAGCCCGTCCTTTGCCTAGAAGTTCAGTTAATTGAGCGGCTTCTGCTCCGGCGTCTTCTAAAGCTTTTACTTGGTTGAAAAATTCGTTTTTAATCAAGCGGGTGGGGGCGAGTTTTTTCAATGCCAGCATAGTGCCGCCTTCGTCCGTGTCGAATACCCGTTGTTTGAATGCCGGATGAGCGGAAGATTCTGCGGCAACGGCAAAACGGGTTCCGATCTGTACCCCTTCGGCTCCCAATATCATGGCGGCCAGCATTGCTTTACCGGAAGCGATACCCCCTGCAGCGATCAGTGGAAGGCGGCAATGAGCAGCGACGTTCGGGATCAGAGTCAGCGTACTGGTTTCTTCCCGTCCGTTATGTCCCCCGGCTTCAAAACCTTCTGCAACAATGGCATCCACTCCTACTTCTTCACATTTCTTTGCAAACAGTGCGCTACTGACCACGTGTACCACGGTGATTCCATGTGATTTTAACAAGGGTGTCCATTTCTTCGGACTTCCGGCAGAGGTGAAAACAATCTTAACGCCTTCTTGGATGATAATATCCATAAGCCGGTCAATCTCCGGGTAAAGTAACGGGACATTGATTCCCCACGGTTTATCCGTGGCCTCTTTCATTTTCCGGATATGTTCCACCAGCATCTCCGGGTGCATGGAACCGGCGCCCAGTAATCCTAATCCCCCGTTGTTACTTACCGCGGAGGCTAGGCGCCATCCGCTACACCATACCATACCCCCTTGAATGATCGGGTATTTTATATTGAACAGTTTAGTTACTCTATTTTCCATGATGTAATGTATTTTAATATAAGAATCCGAATAGCCATGATGTCGAATATCGATAAGACGTGATTCCCAATGTTTTTGTTGCATTAAGCTACGTGTAAAAAAAGTATTCGAGTATTGCAGTTTTTGGTAAAATCGTTCAAACTGGGTTTCATGTATTTTATTTTTATATATAGCAAAGATAACAAAAATGCTTTCTGCAGACAACATTTCTCCACAAGAATGTTTCCACGGGAAAAAATTTTTTGATATTCTGTCATGCCAGACTGAAATCCGGCAATTCCCTTTTATTTTGGATGCCCCGTATTTTTAAAGAATAACAATGATTCTCTAATTAAAAATAAATATTATTTTTGTTGCAAAATAAATTATTTACTTAGATGTGAAGAGGTAAAGGTGCGTGGTTATAGAAAAACATTATTTATTTTCTTCATTTCTATAAAAAATAAATTCAAATGACAGAAAAGCTTACTCTTAGAGACAATGCAGCCGTTCGGTGGGCTGCGTTATTGTTGCTGGCATTAGCCATGTTTTGTTCATACATATTTATGGACATCTTATCACCGATTAAAGATTTGATGCAATCGGAACGCGGTTGGGATTCATTGGCATTTGGAACAATGCAGGGTTCTGAAACATTCTTGAATGTATTCGTATTCTTTTTAATTTTTGCCGGTATCATTCTTGATAAAATGGGTGTTCGTTTTACGGCTCTTTTATCAGGTGGTGTAATGTTAATCGGTGCGGTTATTAAATGGTATGCTGTTGCAGAAGGTTTTAAGGGAAGCGGGTTGGAAGCATGGTTTACGAATAATTTGAATTACATTCCGGGTTTCGACGAGTTGGGGATCTCTCCGTTCTACCAGGGGATGCCGGCATCTGCTAAACTGGCAGCGGTTGGTTTCATGATATTCGGTTGCGGAGTGGAAATGGCTGGTATCACGGTTTCTCGCGGTATCGTGAAATGGTTTAAAGGCCGTGAAATTGCTTTGGCTATGGGATCTGAAATGGCATTAGCGCGTTTGGGTGTTGCCACGTGTATGATTTTCTCTCCTTTCTTCGCAAAACTTGGAGGACAGGTTGATGTTTCCCGTTCTGTTGCTTTTGGAGTAGTGTTATTGATGATCGCGTTGATCATGTTCATTGTTTATTTCTTCATGGATAAGAAATTGGATGCGCAAACGGGTGAGGCAGAAGAAAAGGATGAACCCTTTAAGATTAAAGATATCGGGAAAATCCTGTCAAGTGGCGGTTTCTGGTTGGTTGCATTACTTTGTGTATTGTATTACTCGGCTATTTTCCCGTTCCAGAAATACGCGGTTAACATGTTGCAATGTAACTTGTCGTTCACTCCTCCCGCCGAAGGTTCTTTCTGGGCAGGAAATACGGTGACGATTATTCAATACTGTATCATGTTGGTCGTTGCAGCTACTGCATTCGCGTTTAACTTCACAAACAAGAAGTCATTGAAAACATTGTTGTTAACTATCTCCGTGATCGGTTTGATTGTATTCTGCTACATGGGTTATATGCGCCAGTCGGCAGAGACTATTTTTGCCGTATTCCCGTTATTGGCAGTAGGTATCACGCCGATTCTTGGTAAAGTGGTTGACAATAAAGGTAAGGCTGCTTCCATGTTGATGTTCGGTTCTATTTTGTTGATTGTATGCCATTTGACATTCGCATTCATCTTACCTTTGTTTAAAGATAGTGCCATTGGAGGTGTCTTGATCGCGTACGTAACAATCTTGATTCTGGGTGCATCATTCTCATTGGTTCCGGCTTCATTGTGGCCGAGTGTTCCGAAATTGGTTGATCAGAAGGTGATCGGTTCTGCTTACGCCTTGATTTTCTGGATTCAAAATATCGGTTTGTGGCTTTTCCCGTTGCTGATCGGTAAAGTGTTGGATAACACGAATCCTCAAGTTGTAAATGACTTGAACAACCACTTGATTACCCCGGAACAAGCTGCTGTTTCCTACAATTATACATGGCCTCTTGTCATGTTGGCTTGCTTGGGAGTTGCCGCTTTGATTATCGGTGTTATCTTGAAACGCGTTGATAAGGTGAAAGGCCTTGGTTTGGAATTGCCAAACGTTCAACAGTAAGGAGAAAACTGAAAATATCCCTATTGAAAATGTCCACTTCAAATGAGGTGGACATTTTTAATTTAGGAATATAATGATTTATATTTTTTTCTCGATTCTATAAACATTCCGGTCGCTGGCGCTTCGTGAAACTAACTCTGCCAGAAAACCGGACAGGAAAAGTTGCGAGCCGATGATCATGCACGTTAGTGCAATATAAAAATAAGGGTTGTTCGTTACCAGAGGGGCTCTCAGATTGTTGGCCACGGCGATCAACTTTTCAACACCAATCCAGGCAGCGGCACAGAATCCGATAATGAATAACAGGGTCCCCAGAGCACCGAATAAGTGCATCGGTTTTTTAGCGAACCGGGTAATAAAAGTTACGGAAAGTAAGTCAAGGAAACCGTTAATAAAGCGGTTGAGCCCGAATTTTGTAACCCCGTATTTCCGTGCTTGATGATGAACCACCTTTTCCCCGATCCGGGTAAATCCGGCTTGTTTGGCTAGAATCGGTATGTAGCGGTGCATTTCCCCGTACACTTCGATATTTTTTACTACCGTGTTTTTATAAGCCTTCAACCCGCAATTAAAGTCGTGTAATTTTATGCCGGAAAACTTTCGGGCAGTTGCGTTGAAGAGTTTTGTTGGAAGCGTTTTGGTTATTGGGTCATATCTTTTCTTTTTCCATCCGGAAATCAAGTCATAATCTTCTTCCATGATCATGCGGTAGAGTTCCGGAATCTCGTCCGGGCTATCCTGCAAGTCTGCATCCATGGTAATAACCACGTCTCCCTGTGCATCCTCGAAACCACAATGTAACGCGGCCGATTTCCCGTAATTACGGCGAAATTTAATGCCTCGTATGTGATTATTTTTTGCGGATAGTTGTTCGATCACTTTCCACGACTTATCATTACTCCCGTCATCTACCATGATAATTTCGTAGGTAAAATTGTTCGCTGCCATGACTCTTTCGATCCATGCCGAGAGTTCAGGTAATGATTCTTCTTCGTTATATAACGGTATGACTACTGAAATATTCATGTTTAAAATTCTTGCGGGTTAAACGGTAATTTACTTCTTCTGACCAACCCGGCTATAAATAGCGAGAAGGCTGCTCCTACGAGGATTCTATTGAATAGCTCCCCGAAAGCAATGCTGGCGGGAACAAAATATACATCCATGTTTTCTTCGAGCATTTTGAAAAGCGGGGAGTTTTGGCCGGTAATCTTCAGCGTGTTTATTGTCACGTTTTTGAATTCAGTCAGCAAATCTGCGTTAAACGTGTATAAAAAGAACACGTACACGGCATAGCATAACGAAGCGATGCAAAGAATATATATTCCTGTTTTCAGTGCTTTCCCGTAAGAGATGACACCAGCCAATTGTTCATCTCTGTATTTCCGGACGCCCATGAAAATTCCGAAAATAGTCAGCATCATGATGATGTTGTGGAATTGCGCGTTCACCACGATACCTTTGCCTGCCAAAATAAATAACAAAGATGCAAAAATGAAGGTACCCCCGATCAGGCACCCGAATATGAAATTCTGTTTAAAGAATGGTTCGTTATTTTTTTCCATTTATTTTTTCTCCTTTAGTATAATTGGGCGGGACCTCTTAGCGAGATCATTTCTCCGACCTGGGGTTTTTCGCCGTTTTCCATATAGTTATACTGCAACAATTTGGCGAGTTTGATCCCGTATATCTGGGAAATCATGTACATGGTGTCTCCCGCTTTTGTTTTATGGAAGGTGTAACCCTTGGGGGCCTTGTTCTTTTTCTTTGCCAAAAACACGTGCATCCCCGTACGGATAGAGAGCTCGTTTTTATCGTTGTATTTCAATAATTTTTTCAACGGAATGTTGAAATATTGGGCAATGCTTTCAAACGTGTCACCTTCTTTCACTTTCACGGAAGGGATTTTGTTGATATATACCACTCGGCTCTGGTAGTTTTTGCTTTCGCCGAGTTGATAGTTTAATTCATTGGGTATCGGACGGATCTTTTTACCCGGGCGATCGAATTGATATAACTCTTCTTCCTCGATAATTTTAATGAGTTTTTGTGCGTAATCGGAAGCGGTTGCATACCCCGCTTTCTTCAACCCTTTTGCCCAGCCTTTATAATCTGTTTTGGGCAGGTCGAACAGGAAAGCGTAGCGGGGACGGGTGAGCAAAAATTCACTGTGGTCAATCCATGATTCTTCAGGGTTCCTGTATTTCCGGAAACATTCATTTCGTTTATCATCGTCCATGGTGAAGCTAGGGCCATTCCAATTGTGGCATTTGATACCGAAATGGTTGTTTGCGTTGATTGCCAGTTGAGACTTCCCACATCCGGATTCCAATATACCCTGGGCTAGCTTGATGCTGGCGGGGATTCCGGTACGATCCATCTCTTCGATGGCAATATCTTTATATTTTTTAATAAATGCTTTGCGACTGTCTGTAGAGGCTCCACAAATGTTAACACATATAAAACTTAAAAATAAAATAACATAAATCTTGTTCATAGTTTCCGATAATGTTTTATATTGGCGGTAAAATTACGAAAAAAAATAGAATGGAGAAAGCGGAATTGAAGATTGATTACACGATATACCGGGAATCTTACCCGGAAGAATACGAGGATTTGTGTTGTGCGGCCTTGAATGTCACGAAAAAGGCGTATTGTGTGTATTCTGGTTTTGCCGTGGGGGCTGCCGTGTTGATGAATAACGGGGAGGTCGTTTGCGGCACCAATCAGGAAAATGTGGCTTACCCTTCCGGTTTGTGTGCCGAGCGGACCGCTTTGTTTTATGCCTGTTCCACTAACCCGGAGGCGGGAATCAAGGCAATCGCCATTGCAGCCCGTGATCATGGCATGGAAGTGGAGGATCATGTCACGCCATGTGGGGCTTGTCGTCAAGTGATGGCCGAGATTATTCAACGCTATAAAGCGGATTTTGATGTTATCATGCTTGGTCGGAAACGGACAATTATGATCAAGGCCAGCCAGTTATTGCCTTTTTCATTTGCCATGTCTTAAATAGATTTAGGTAATTATATCCGGTATTAAAAATTGATTTTGTAGCTGATGTTTGGTAATATATTGGCTTCACGTTCGGCTTCGACTGTATGATCTCGGAAATTATAGCGATGCCCGTAATAATCCTTATACCCCGTGACATTTATCAGTTTTGCCGCAAATTCATGTGATACTTTTTTCCGGTTGATCCGGTAGCTTATTGTCAGATGTGCCAGTACCATAGGGGCGAACCGGCAGGAATAAGGATTTCGCTCATTATAGATGGCTTCTTGTTGCAACAAGGATTTTTCTGCATCGATGGGCGAGTAACGATCGCCTCCTTGAACAGTTACTTTCCCGCTTGCACCTAACATATTCTGCTTGTTTTTGCCCAACATCCACTCCTTTCCGGTAAGTAAATTGACTGCAAAATGGCGGTTGTAGCGCGAGTCATACCATGTGCCCTTGTCGGAAGTCCGGTATTTCGAATCATAAAGCGAGGCTGTCGCCATGTAATAGAATCCGCGGGACATATACTTTTCGAACGTAATGTCGATACCGTAATTTATGGCGTTGCCTGCGTTTATCAGCTGATCTGAAATAAACCAATCTTCGTTACCTTGCAAGTTGAGCATTGCGAAGGTACTTCCGGGTATAACAGGCACATCGTAGAGCCATTGAAAGTAAGGTTCTATCCGCAGGTGGAGATTTTCGCCGGGCGAAAGGTCGTATCCGAGCGAAACGTGATGCGCTTTCGTGAAATCGAGGTCTTTGTTTATCATCCGGCTGTTTTCATCTTTTGTGAAATAGTAATTCAGCATCTCCAACCGGCTATGCATGCCGTAGGCGAATGAAAGCGATTGCCGGGGTGCGAATTTCCACTTCACGCTCAGCCGGGGTTCAATGGTATAACGGTCGTTGAGCGTGAACCACTGTCCGGTGATACCGATATTCATTTTCACTTTATTTCCGAGGGTAAGCATGGATTCGGAATAGATATTCACGAGCGAGCTGAACCCCGATTCATCGGCAATCTCGACCAAATCACCGATGTGTCCGGCTGCATCGGCAAATGTCAGGTCGTATCGAAGTCCCGTCCACCGGATGCCCGTGCGGTTTGTGTGTATCCTACCGAAGCGTTTTTGGAAATCGCTCAATGCAATGAAATTGAGGTAGGTGTTACGAACTATGTTCTTGGGTAACAAGCGGTCATCGTTACCGAGTAGTTCGGTATGCATATCGATATTGTTGATGGTTGTGGCAAATGTGGATTGAATTGAAGCATCTTCTCCCACGTAAATTTTGTGTTTGATACCGACCGCTCCCATATACTGTTTTACGTCTTGATTTTGCTTGTCCTGTTCGTACTTCCATTTGTTGCGGTCCGGTTCTGGTGTTGTACCCGAATGATCAATCAATCCGACTCCCCATATCGAGAATATGCCAGCTTGCCCCGCGGGCAGGAAGATGTTAAACGACAAATCTTGATAGTTCGTTCCATCGGCATCTTCGGGAAGCATAAATGAGAGCAATGAAAGGGTAGAATAGCGGTAATTGAAAAGATAAGAGCCTTCATAGCCTTTTTTGAATGGACCTTCGGATGCGGCTTCGACTCCGAGCGAACCGATTTGGACTGCATGTTCATGGCTAGTATTACTGCCACGGCGTATGTACATATCAAAAACACCCGAAAGTGCGTTGCTGAACTCTGCGGGGAAGGCTCCCGTAAAGAAATCGGAATTGCCGAGTACTTGATTACTCAAGGCTGTGAAACCGCCACCGCCGAAGCTTGTAACATCGGCAAAATGATTGGGATTGGGGATCTCCACGCCTTCCATACGCCATTGCAGGAATTTGGGCGCATTCCCTCGAACTACAATACCATTATTCCCCACGCTTTGCGTCACTCCTGCAAAAGAGGATACCAACCGGGCCGGATCATCCGCGGCACCGGCATAACGCCCTGCCTCCTCTACACTGAGCATCCGGCCGCCAAGAGCCATGTTGTTAATCGGTTCCTGCTTGTTGATTCGGGGATGCACAACTATCTCTTCGAGTACCGTCTGACTTTCAATCATCTCCACTTCGATGAATGTTTCTTTACCGCCACTGACAAGCAATTCTTTGATGATTACCGGCTCGTAGCCGATAAAACTTACATGGATATCATAACGTCCTATCGGAACCCGACTTAATACGAAATTCCCTAAAGAATCGGTCGTGCAACCCATCGTGTGATCATTCCCCGATAGCACAATTGTGGCGTAGGGAATCGGTCGGTTGCCGTTTTGCTCCTTTACCGTTCCTCGAACCGTTTGGAAACTTTGTGCGTAAACGGTAGCAGATAGAGATAGTATCCCAAATATCAAAATAATGAACCTCTTGTACATATCAACTTTTTTGTTGCAAAATTAGGCTGTTGTCAAGAGGTGGAAAATACTGATTTATCAGTATTCTATCAAGCCGAGCGACAAGGCACAACGTACAGCTTCGTGCGAGTTGTCCACATTCAGTTTTGCCAATATATGTTGGCGATGGGTATCGACGGTATGGATGCTTATGTGTAAATTTTCCGAGATTTCCTTACTCAACTTTCCTTGTGAGATGAGGTTTAATATTTCTAATTCGCGCTTCGTTAATATTAATTCGCGTTGAAAATATTTTGTCAGAGGCGAAAACACCTCTCCTGTAGCGGTATTGATGATCTGAGAATTGACCGTGAATGGCGGCATTTGATTGGGTGAAATTTCGAGGATACACAGCGCTAGCCATATATTCCCAAGTTGATCTGTTTCCAAAACTTGCAATGACTCCGTGACACGGCGGAATCGACCTCCCACTTTGGCCCTGTACTCGCGGATGACCTTCATGTGAGTGAAGTTCCTGTTGCCTTGGAACACGTGTTTGAGTGAGGCTATTGCATTTTTCAGCACATCATTCAAATCATCGGGATGTACTTCGATCTCTCCGTTCCCAAACTGTCTCTTGTGGTATTCTGACACATAGGCGTGTTCGAAACGGAAGTTGTCATATATAGTTACGGCTTGACTCCGCAACACATCGGATCGAGAGAATACTTCAATATGTTGTCGCAATAGGTCATAATTCAAAGACCCACTGTCAATTCGTTGGGACAGTAATAACCGCCTGTATTCCTTGTCTAACTCTTTTGTCATAAGTTGAATATGATGACAAAGATAGTATTTTTCCACCACATTGGGGTTTATTTCCCCGTTATCGCAATCTTTATCACCCCGTCAAGTTTGTTTTCGAAAATGCGGTAGGCCTCTTCGATTTCATTTAGCGGGAAACGGTGAGTGATGAGTGGTGTGGTATCAATTTCGCCTTTTTCTATCAAGCGAAGGATTTCGGCACAATCGCAACCGTCCACCCCTCCGGTCTTGAACGTGAGGTTTTTGCCGTACATATCGGGTAACGGTAAAAGTTGCGGTTTATCGTAGAGGGCAACCACGGTTACCACGGCGTTGGGGCGGGCGCATTCCCATGCCATGCGGAACGTGTCATCGCTCCCGGCAACTTCTAGTACCACGTCGGCCCCTCCATGATCGCTATGCTCAAGGACGAACTCTTTGCATCTTTCCGGTTCGGTTACTAGTACTTCGGGGTAGTGTTCCCTGACAAACCGAATCCTTTCGGGAGACTTTTCGCAGACAATAATTCGTTTTGGCTTCTTTAGCATCACGCAAAGCAGGGTACATATTCCGGTCGGCCCGGCCCCGATAACGAGTACCGTGTCGTCTTCTGCGATCTCCGAAATGCGTGCGGCCCAAAATCCGGTAGCAAGTACATCACCCACGAAAAGCGCTTGTTCATCGCTCACCGTGTCGGGGATGCGGTTGAGTCCACTGTCGGCATAGGGAACACGAACGTACTCGGCCTGTCCCCCGTCAATGCGGCATCCCCCGTTGGGATCGGTGCAGTTGTTCACGAATCCTTTCTTGCAGAAAAAGCACTCTCCACAAAAGGTTTCCACGTTAATGATCACTCGGTCTCCAGGTTTCACGGTCGTGACGTTAGTCCCCGTTTGTTCCACGACACCTACCATTTCGTGCCCCACGGTAATACCTGGTACGACACGGGGTACACTCCCGTGTTTGATGTGTAAATCACTGGTACAGATGCTGCTTAGCGTGACACGCACGATGGCATCTCGTGAATCCGCTATTTGGGGAAGTGGCTTCTCTTGAAGTCTGAAGTTTCCTTTGTTGATGTAGGTGTATGCTAACATTGGGGCGTAATTGAGATTATAGGCTAGCTAATTTATGATTTCCCAAAAACCTCCTTTAGCAGGACCTACTCGACGTATAATATCCTTTTCTTGAAGAGTTGCCAAACGACGTTTGATACTACTATCGTGGATTTTTAATTGTGTTGCTAGTTCTTTTCTTGATATATAAGGGTTTGTCTTGATCAGATTAATAATCACAATTTCTTGTTGTAATATCTGGTCGTTTTTCTGGTCGTTTTTCTGGTCGTTTTTCTGGTCGTTTTTCTGGTATTTAAATGTAAATATTGTCCATAAGCCTCCTCCATCGTATTTAAATTTCGGTTCGGGATAACCAGCGTTTTTACAAGCCATTATGATACGTTCTACTCCACGTCCCCATGCTTCGATTTCTCCGGCTCGGAAAAATACGTTGGCAATATCGGGATTGTAGGGACGGCTACGATGTTTCCCAAGTAATGTGTCTATTGACCATTCTTCGGGTAGTGTGCCACAATTCCATATTTCCAATTTGTCATCGTAAACGCCAATTTGAATTGGAGTTAAAGATTCGTATGATTTATGAACTACGGCATTGAGGAGTGCTTCACGTAATGCCTCGCGGGGTATTGGTAAAGTTTCTATACGTTGGATTCCTTCGTAACTTATTGTTGCTCGGAGATATTTTGTTGAGATCAAATCAAGTGTAGATTTCACTTGTTGAAACAAATTACCATGAATCTCATCTTGATAAATTAAGTTAGCATCTGCTTTAAAATAGCCAATTTTGATGAAAGCACCTGTAATATATTTCTCGGGATCTGGGTGAAATAGTAGTGCTGCTGCTCGTTTTAAATAATTACTCTCGAATAGCCTCAATTTGTCCAATAGTTCTTGGTTGTTGTCCAGCAGATCTGTTTCATCCATCCTGCCGCTTTTTTTTGCGTAAGAACGAAATTGATCAAGTGTTACGTTGTCAAGCTCTTGCCATTTCAAGTATGGAACGGGTACGGCGTCCCATGAACGGCCTTGTTTGCGAAGTAGAAAGCGATCTAGTGCTGCACCCTTTAATTCTTGGTTAGTTGTTCCACTTCTTTGGTAATATTTCCCACGGAAACTAATGGGGTACGGATAAGCTTCTGTAACAATTTCAAGATAGTTCTTCCCATCTTTTTCCTTTAGATTGACATTTACTAAAATTCCCATTATATCACGTACTTTATTGGGAATATCTTCCATTAATTTTGAGGTTTCCCGTACACCACATGCTTCACCATTGTCACGTACTCCAATGTATAACGTACCACCTTGGGCATTAGAAAAACCGCATATCCATTTTAAATATTCATCACGCCAACTTTCTTTAAATTCTATGTTTTGAGATTCGATATCCATTATCCATTATTTTGTGATTGTTTGGAGTATTTTATCCATCTATTCGAAAAGAAAAAACTGCTCTTGTATGTTGTTTTGCTTATCTCCCTTCTCTCGTGATGTTGATTAATCGCCTAAAATTTCTTATTCAAAAATACTATAAATTTCAAACAAAGAGGAAGTTTTATCCGATAAATTAGTGATTTGTTTGTTTTTTTAATATATAGTTTTGAAAAATTAGAGCTGCTGCCACTTGAGATAGGAAACATGTTATGTTAATGATTTGTTTGTTGGAAATCACGTGATAGATTTATATATTTGTGAGTTATCATTAAGGATTGATAGCAATTTTTTTGAATAGGAATGTAAGTAAATGTAGCTTATGAAATCCATAACCTTTTTTGATCTAGAGATAGATCCTTATAATCACCGTATAGTTGATATTGGGAGTATAAAAAGTAATGGAGAAACATTTCATGCAACTTCAATTGGTGACTTTTCTGATTTTTTAGCTAAAACGGA
>ERZ780149.1715-NODE-1715-length-22613-cov-5.044818_pt1 | contig 22613 bp, 16 predicted proteins | sample MGYA00511367_ERZ780149 | MGnify/ENA primary metagenome ERZ780149 (study PRJEB29588, sample SAMEA2153852) | human gut metagenome | biome: human gut; feature: human-associated habitat; material: faeces | place: Denmark | collected 2008/2010 ... | reverse complement strand
CTCCGTTTTACTATTTATTTAAAGAAGATTTAAAACTGATAGATAAGGCAATAAATGATGGATGTGGTGTTGATGCACCAGGAAGTTTTATTGGGTGGTTAGCAACAAATTCAACTTTGTTTGCTAAAAAAATGACTGGCAAAAGATTTGATATAGGGGATATACATAGTTATAATAAAGTGAAAGAAGAATTTGAAGGTTTTGAGAAGTAGAAAAAGGTAGGGTGAATTATGGAAAAATTGCAGTTAAATAATAAAACTATTTTAATAACAGGTGTTGCTGGGTTTATTGGTGCCTTTCTTGCACAAAGATTAATTAAAGATGTTAAAGAATGCAAGATAATTGGTGTTGATAACTTGTGTGATTATTATGATGTTTCTTTAAAAGAATATAGACTTAAAAAGATTCAAGAAAGTTTAAAAACTAAATCTAATGTTGATTTTAAATTCATAAAAGGTAACATTGCGGATAAGGAGTTCATAAATAAATTGTTTGGCGATTTTAAGCCTAACATTGTGGTTAATCTTGCAGCACAAGCAGGGGTAAGGTATTCAATTGACCACCCAGACGCTTACATTGAAAGTAATATTTTGGGGTTTTATAATTTACTTGAAGCATGCAGACATTTCCCTGTTGAACACTTGGTTTATGCATCATCATCATCAGTATATGGAAATAATAAAAAAATTCCTTATTCAACTCAAGATATGGTTGATAATCCAATTTCACTTTATGCAGCAACAAAAAAATCTAATGAACTGTTAGCACATGCTTATTCAAAGTTATATAACATTCCATCAACAGGGTTAAGATTTTTTACCGTTTATGGCCCCGCTGGAAGACCTGATATGGCTTATTTTGGTTTTACCAATAAACTTATCAATGGCGAAAAAATCAAGATATTTAATTATGGAAATTGTAAAAGAGACTTCACATATATTGATGATATTGTTGAAGGAATTGTCAGAATAATGCAAATTCCACCAGAAAAGTCAATTGGAGAAGATGGGTTACCAAACCCACCATATCAGTTGTTCAACATTGGTAATGGTAACCCTGAAAACTTGCTTGATTTTGTGAGTATTTTACAGCAAGAACTGGTTGCTGAAGGTGTTTTGCCTAATAGTTATGATTTTGATTCGCATAAAGAGTTGGTTCCAATGCAAATGGGAGATGTTGCAGTAACATATGCTGACACAACTGCTCTTGAAAAAGTAACGGGTTTTAAGCCAAAAACATCATTAAAACAAGGTTTAAAACAGTTTGCTAAATGGTATAAAGAATATTATAAAATTTAAATGCACAAAATGTGCATTTTTTAATTTCTTACTCGTGCTAATTAGTAAATATAGCAAAAAAGTTTGGGCATCTTGCACAAAAATTTTTGGCAGCAGGGTGCTTTTTTTGTGATTATGAAAATATAATTATGGGGCTCTTTTTATGGAATTTTCTAGCCTTTTTTGCCGATGGGTAGGTTTGTTCCTTTTTTGTTCAAAAAAATGCAAAAAACACAAGATGTATTATTTTTTTATTTCGTTTGACACAATATCTTGTGTGTGCTAAGATGTGCTTGTTACTAAATAAAGGAGACAAAACAAAATGAAAAAGATAATTAAAAGAGATGGTAGAATTGTTGATTATGACATTTCAAAAATTGAAAATGCAATTGTTAAGGCAATGATGTCACTTGGTGAAGGTGATGTTAGAGATTGCAAAAAACTTGCTAAAATTACCGAACTTGAACTGCTTGACAAATTTGAAGACAAATTGCCAACCGTTGAAGACATTCAAGACACTGTTGAAAAGGTTTTGATGAGAAATGGTTATGAAAATGTTGCAAAGTGTTACATTTTATATAGAAAGAACCATGAGAAAATTAGAAATATTGATAAAACCTTAATGAACTATAAAGATACTATTGATAAGTATCTTAACCTTGCAGACTGGAGAGTTAAAGAAAACTCAACAGTAACTTATTCAGTTGGTGGTTTAATTTTAAGCAACAGTGGGGCAATGACTGCTAATTATTGGCTTAATGATGTTTATGATGAAGAAATTGGCAATGCTCACAGAAATTGCGATATTCATATTCATGATTTGTCAATGCTTACGGGTTATTGCGCGGGGTGGTCACTTAAACAATTAATAAAAGAAGGTCTTGGCGGAATTCCTGGCAAAATTTCATCAACCCCAGCCTCACACCTTTCAACTCTTTGCAACCAAATGGTTAACTTTTTGGGAATCATGCAAAACGAGTGGGCAGGAGCACAAGCATTTTCTTCTTTTGACACTTATCTTGCTCCTTTTGTTAAAAAAGATAACTTAACATATAAAGAGGTTAAACAGTGCATTCAGTCTTTTGTTTATGGCGTTAACACCCCTTCAAGATGGGGAACCCAAGCACCGTTTACAAACATTACTCTTGACTGGGTTGTTCCAAAAGACCTTGCCGAACTTCCTGCTATTGTTGGCGGGGTTGACCAAGACTTTAAATATAAAGACTGCGTAAAAGAAATGGCAATGGTTAACAAGGCATTTATTGAAATTATGATTGAAGGCGATGCTAACGGCAGAGGCTTTCAATACCCAATTCCAACATATTCAATAACCCGTGATTTTGATTGGAGCGACACCGAAAATAACAGGCTTTTGTTTGAAATGACAACTAAATATGGCACACCATATTTTTCAAACTACATAAACAGCGACATGGAGCCAAGCGATGTTAGAAGCATGTGTTGCAGGCTTAGGCTTGATTTAAGGGAACTTAGAAAGAAATCTGGCGGATATTTTGGCAGTGGCGAAAGCACAGGGTCAATTGGTGTTGTTACCATTAACATGCCAAAAATTGCCTATCAGTCTGCAAATGAAGAAGATTTCTTCAACAGACTTGATAAACTTATGGACATTTCTGCAAGGTCTCTTAAAATTAAAAGAGACACCATTACAAAACTTCTTGATGCAGGGCTTTACCCTTACACAAAAAGATATTTAGGCAACTTTAACAACCACTTTTCAACAATTGGGCTTGTTGGAATGAACGAGGCTTGCCTTAACGCAAGTTGGTTAAGGTGCGACATGACTGACCGCAGAGCCCAAGAATTCACTAAAAAAGTTTTGAACCACATGAGAGAAAAACTTTCAGATTACCAAGAGAAATATGGCGACCTTTATAACCTTGAAGCAACTCCTGCTGAGTCAACTTCTTACAGGTTTGCAAAGCATGATAAAGAAAGGTTCCCTGACATTATTACTGCAAATGAAGGCAAAACTCCTTATTACACAAACAGTTCGCACCTTCCTGTTGGGTTCACTTCAGATATTTTTGAGGCACTTGACGTTCAAGATGACCTTCAAACTCTTTACACCTCAGGAACAGTGTTCCATGCATTTTTAGGGCAAAAACTAAGCGATTGGAAGGCAACAGCCAACCTCGTTCGCAAGATTGCTGAAAATTATAGATTGCCTTATTACACAATCAGCCCAACCTATTCAATTTGCAAGGAACATGGTTACATATCAGGTGAGGTTTATGAATGCCCTGAATGCGGTGCAAAAACAGAGGTTTACAGCCGAATTACAGGTTATTACAGACCAATTGCCAACTGGAATGATGGTAAAACCCAAGAGTTTGCTGATAGAAAAACATACGACATTGAAAATTCTCACATTGAAGGGCACAGCCACATTAAAAAGGCGCAAGAGTGTGAAGATGATGTTAAATGTAACAGCAAAGAACTTCTGCTTTTCACAACCAAAACTTGCCCTAACTGCAAAATGGCAAAAATGCTTCTTGATAAAGCCGGAATAAAATACACAGTTATTGACGCTGAGGACGACAAAGAAGTTACTCTTAAATTTGGTGTTAACAAGGCTCCAACATTGCTTGTTCCAAACAAAGGCAAGTATGAAAGGTTTGATAACGCTAGCGAAATTAATAGATATATTTCACAAAAGGCATAGTAAAAAATGGTAGATATTATTGTAATTGGGGGCGGAGTGGCAGGAATGACCTCTGCCCTTTACGCTTTAAGGCAGAATAAAAGCGTAACACTTATTGAAAAAAATGGAATTGGCGGGCAAGTGGCAGAGGCACCAAAGGTTGAAAATTTTCCAACCATTAAAAGCATAAGCGGGGCAGAACTTGCTGACAGGTTGTTTGAGCAAATTACCTTGCTTGGGGTTAATTTTGAGTTTGGCGATGTTTTGTCAGTTGAAAAAAATGGCGAAATTTTTGAAGTTAAAACCGAGTTTAATGTTTTTGAGGCAAAAAGCGTAATAATTGCAACTGGGGTTGAACACCGCAAACTTAACCTTGAAGGCGAGGAAAAGTTAATTGGGAATGGAATAAGTTATTGTGCACTTTGCGATGGTGCCTTTTACAAGGGGCAAGATGTTGTTTTGGTTGGAGATGGCAACACGGCATTGCAATATGCACTGCTTCTTGCAGGATACACCAAAAGTGTTCACATTGTTACCCTTTTTGACAGATTTTTTGGAGATGCCAGCCTTGTTGAGGCTTTGAAAACTAAACCTAACATAAAAATTACCCACAACGCAAAACTTGTTAAACTTGTTGGTAACGCAAACCTTGAAGGTTTGGTGTTTGAAGATAAAAATAAAACCCAGTTTGAAATTAAAACAAATGGATTGTTTGTTGCAATTGGTCAAGTTCCAAACAACGAAAAGTTTGCAAACCTTGCAGATTTAAACAAAGATGGATATTTTGTTGCAAATGCAGATTTATCAACAAAAACCGAAGGGTTGTTTGTGGCAGGTGATTGCAGAGAAAAAAGCGTAAGGCAATTAACCACTGCTGCAAGTGATGGGGCAATTGCTGCAACAAGTGCTTGCAATTATCTTTTTTCAAAATAATTCAATTAAAAATGTTAAACTTTGCAGAAAATTAACAAATTAAACCGTAAAACTTATATAAGCCTTACGAAAATTTGCAAAAAGCGAACAAAACAAATAAAAAAACCACACAAATTTGTGTGGTTTTTGCGTTTTTTAAGTCAACTTAGCCAATTAGTGTTTTGTTAAAATTAACAACACTTATTAATTATTGCTGGGATTAGTGATTTTTAAATTGCTAATTTGTGATTTAATTAATAACCGCGCAGTTCAACATTTTTAATTGTTTTGCGCAAAATTTCAGCAAAGATTTGTGCCTCTTGTTGGTCAACACGCGTAAGCCCTTGGGTTAAGTTTGAAGGGTGGTCAACAAAAGCCTGCAAATAAAGATTAGTTGCTCCACTAAGCCAAGTGGCAATAGCATTAACAGTTTGTTCATTGTGAAGTTGTTTTACAAGGGTTGTTCTAAATTCATAAGGCACCTTGTTTTGTTTTAAAATGTTAACGCTTTCTTTAACTTTTTCAAAATCGGCTTTTGAGCAAGCGAAGTTTGAAAGATAGCCATGGTCATCACTTTTAATGTCCATTGCAACATAGTCTATAAGGTTTTTATCAATCAGGCTTTTAAGTATATGTGGGTTTGTTCCGTTTGTGTCAAGTTTAACAAGAAAACCAAGTGCCTTAATTTTTGCAATGAATTGTGGCAAATCAGGGTAAAGGGTGGGCTCGCCACCTGAAACGCAGACGGCATCAATTGCCCCTTTGCGCTTGTTTAAAAACTCAAAAATCTCTTGTTCTTTAATCAGCCTTAGGTTTGTAAGGTTCACTAAATCTCCATTTTGGCAATAAGGGCACCTGAAATTGCAACCACCAGTAAAAAGAGTGCAACAAAGATGCCCAGGAAAATCAACCATGCTGAATTTTTCAAGCCCGTAAATTTTCATGCTACCCCCAAAAATATTAAAATTATATTAATATTTTATCAAATTTAACGCAAAATTGCAAACAGATTGCAATTAGTTTGCAAGTGTGATTGACGAAATGAGTTAGGCTGTGTTAAACTTAAACAAACATGGAAAAACAAACGAATAAAAAACATAATAAACAGAAAGATAACTCTAAAAATAAAGTTAAAATTAAATTGCAAACTAAAGAAAAGGATAGTTTTAAAGAAAAAAAAGAATATCGAAAGTTTTGTTTGCAAAAGTTTGAAGAGTTTAACAATAACGGCAAATTAACGGTTGCAATTTTTTGTGACACATTTTTTCCAATAGTTGATGGCGTTATTAATGTGCTTGATAATTATGCAAAAAGACTTGTGAAAATGTGCAATGTTGTTGTTTTTGTGCCTGAACATAAAGGGAAAACTGTGAAAAAGGAATATTTGGTTTACGGAATTAAAAGTTTGTATTTTAAATTTGTTAACTATGATTTGGCATTTCCTGAACTTGACACAGACTTTAAAAAAATAATAAAACATTTAAGGATTGATATAATTCATTCTCACAGTCCGTTTTTTGTTGGGCAATTTGCAGTTAAACTTGCAAAAAAATTGAAAGTTCCACTTGTTAGCACTTTTCACAGTCAATATAAGCAAGATTTTTATAAAAACACAAAAAGCGAATCGTTAACTAAAATGTTGCTTTCAGGGATAATGAAAGTTTTTAATTCAAGCACCGAAGTGTGGACAATGCATCAAAAAAGTTTGGAAACTTTAATTAGTTACGGCTTTAAAGGTTCAAGTTTTTTAATTCCTAATGCCACAGATTTTGTTTGCCCGCCTGATATTGACAAATTGGTGAATGAGATTGATGAAAAATATCACCTCAAAAATGTGGAAAATGTGTTTTTATTTGTTGGCAGGCTTGTTGAAACCAAAAATATACTTTTTATTGTTGATGTTATGAACAATTTGGCTCAAAAGAAAATTCCTTATAAAATGGTTTTTGTTGGCGATGGGCCAGATGAAGCAAAACTTAAAGCAAAAATTAAAAAATTAAATTTGAAAGATAACATAATTTTAACCGGCAGAATAACAGACAAAAACCTACTAAGTGCCTTTTACAAAAGGGCAGATTTGTTTGTTTTCCCTAGTTTGTATGATGTGTCAAGCATTGTGCAAATTGAGGCTGCGTGTTTTGGATTGCCTGTTATTTTTGCAGAGGGCAGTGTTACAAGCTGCACTGTAACAAAAGATGTTAACGGGTTTATTGCCCCTGCAAATGTTGAAGATTTTTCAAATGCAATTATTAAAATTATTAGTGATAAAGCCAAATTGCAACAAGTTTCAATTAATGCACATAATGAACTTTATGTTAGTTGGGATGATGTTATAAATACTGCATTTAGCAGATACATTTATTTAATTGACAGAAATAAAAAGAAGATGGCAACACTGCACTTCATTAAAAATAATAAAAAGTTAATAAATTCAAGATAAAAGACTATAAAATTTTCAAAATATTGCAAAAAGTTACAAAATTAGTGAAAATTTTTATTGTTTTTGCAGATGCTAACTAAGAAAAAGATTTTAAGTTTGGCATTGACGATTAGTGGTTAGTGTGCTAAACTTTATTTACCAAGGAAGAATAATGAAAGAAATTTATGTATTTATGAAAGATGAATACTTGCAAAGACGATTAATTTACAATTTAATTGTTCTTGCAGTTTTGTGCTTGTGCTCAATGATAACGCAATACATGAGTTTTGTTTTGTGTGCCTTTTGTTTAGTAATTTTAGGGTTTTCAACAGAGGAAGAGGGGTTTTGTTATTTGGCGTTTTTAATGCCTTTTTGTAATGTTATAAGAGCCTTTGATGTTGAATGGATTTATATTTCATTGCTTGCACTTTACACATTGTTTTTGACAATTAAAATGCTTGTAAAAAAAGAATTTAAAATAAAAATTCCAATAATTATTTTAATTTTGCTGCTAATTATTGAAATGCTTTTGCCAATAGGGGCGTATGACGGCTTGAAGTTTGAATTTATTGGAATAATTTTGCTTAGTTTTTTGTTGCCTGCTGTTATTTGGCAAAAGCGAGACAAAATAAACTTAAAAAAGTTTTTATATGTTTCATTCATTTCGTTTATTTATAGTGTTGTTTTAGCATTTTTTGTGAAGTTTATTCCTAATGCAAATCAATTTATTCCTATTTTTTATGCAGAAGGCGGAGTAAGGTTTTCAGCATTATTTAGCAACCCTAATATTCTTTCTCAATTTTGCGTATTTTTAACAACTTTGTTTATGTGCTATTTAACATATGCTCAAAAAAAGCCATTGCCTGCATTTTGTTTGGTGGTTATTACCTTTATTGGGTTATACACTCGAAGCAAAAGTTTTTATCTTTTAACATTTTTAAACATTCTTGTTATGGGCGTTTTAATTTTTAGATATTTGTTAAATTTAAAAGTGAAAAAGGGTTATTTATTTCTTTATGTGGTTTGCTGTGTTGCGGCGCTTGCATTGTGTGTTGCCCTGTTTAGCACAAGAATAGATTTTAGTGAGATTTTTGATTTGTCAATTCTTACAACGGGAAGAACTGAAATTTGGATGAACGCGTTAAAAGAGGTTGTTTCTTCACCAATTACCCTTTTGTTTGGGCTTGGGTTAGCATCAAGAATTGAATGGGGAGATATTTTGTATGGTGCCCATTCAAGTTTTATTGAAATTATTTATAAACTTGGGATTGTTGGCGGGCTTATAATTCTTTCTATTCTTGTTATTGCAGTTGTTTACATGCTTAAAACCAAAAAACGCAAATTAAAGTTTATTAGTGTTTACCCGCTTTTGATTATTTTGTTATATAGTTGTTTTGAAACAACTATATCAATTTATGCAATTTTGTTAATTTCAATTTCATTGTTGCTACTAAGTGATAATGTTTTTGCACAAGAAGAGCAAAAAATTGTTCAACAAAATCTAACAAAAGAGTAGTTTTAAATTATGCCTAAAAGTAAATTTAAAGAAGTTTTATTAAAAGGGTTAAGGGTGTTTGAAGAGAGTTTGTTTCCTGAATTTAGGTGCATTGGTTGCGGGGAAGAACTTCAAAATTCAACCCATAATGTTTGCCCTGATTGTTTGTCTTTAATTGACTTTCATGATGGAAACATTTGCACAAAATGTGGGGCGGAAACTGAAAAGGGTCAAACGGTGTGTGAAAGTTGTGAAAATAAAGAGTATTCGTTTGACAGGGCATTTTCAGTTTGTGAATATGGTGAAATTAGCGGAAGACTTGTTAAAAGTTTGAAATATAATGGCAATAAATATGTTGCAAGGCACTTGGCAGAGTTTATGGCTGATTATTATTTTTCAAGAAACATTAAGGCTGATGTTGTTACTTTTGTTCCGCAAAGCACAAAAGGGTTTAAACTTAAAGGCTTTAACCACGCCGAACTTATTGCAAAAGAATTTGCGAAAATTGTGAGACTTCCCCTTGTTGCAACCCTGAAACGAGTGAAAGAAACACCTAACCAAGCGTCTCTTCCAAGGTCAATGCGAGAAACCAACCTTAAAGGTGCCATTGATGTTAGTTCTAAAATTGATTTATCTGGCAAAACGGTGCTTATTATTGATGATGTTTTCACAACGGGGTCAACCGCAAATGAGTGCAGTTTGGTTTTAAGAAAACTTAAACCTAAAAAAATTTATGTTTTGGCGTTCACAAAAACAACTGACCCTAATTTGCTTGGGGCATAACAAATAAAAACTGTAAGTTTAGGCAAGGTTTTGAAATGAAAAAGTTTAGGGCAAACTGAAAAATGGGGTTTTAAACATTTTTAAATAAAAATTATTTTGCAAATGTTTGTTGCAAAAATTGTCTGCTTTTTAGAAATTGAATAAAAGCAATATATTTTGTTAGACAAACCAGTAAAATTCAATTAAAATAAAAAAGTAGGTGCAAAATGGGACTAATTAAATTTTTACAGAATTATGATAACAATAAAAACATTAAAAAATTAAACAAAATTGCTGACCAGATTGTTGCAAAAAAAGATTATTACGCAGGGCTTAGTGATGATGAACTTAAAGCAAAAACTGGTGAACTTAAAAAAGAACTTAGTGAAGGCAAAACTCTTGATGATATTTTGCCTGATGCATATGCACTTGTAAGCGAGGCAAGTTTCAGGGTTTTAAAACAAAGGCCTTATTACACTCAACTTTTGGGTGGCATTGTTTTGCATCAGGGGCGTATTGCTGAAATGAAAACGGGTGAAGGTAAAACCTTGGTTGCAACCTTGCCATCATTTTTAAATGCACTTAGTGGCAACCCTGTGCATGTTGTAACAGTTAATGAATATCTTGCTAAATATCACAGTGAGTGGATGGGCAAAATTCATGAATTTTTGGGGCTTAGCGTTGGGTTTATTTACGCAAACCAAGACATTGAAAGCAAAAGAAAGGCTTACCAGTGTGACATTATTTATGGCACAAACAGTGAGTTTGGCTTTGACTATTTGCGAGATAACATGGTTGTAAGAAAAACTGACAGGCTTTCACGCGGGCTTTATTTTGCAATAGTGGACGAGGTTGACAGCATTTTGATTGATGAAGCCAGAACTCCGCTTATTATCAGTGGCCCAAGCGGGGATAACAGCGAGGTTTATTTAACCGCTTGCAGGTTTGCAAAAACATTAAAGCCAGAAGATGTTAGCATTGATGAAAAGAAAAAGACAATTCACTTAACTGAATCAGGAATTGAAAAAGCCGAAAGGTTTTACCGCATTGACAGTTTAAGTGATATTGATAACACGCAAATTAACCACAACATTAATAACGCCATTCGTGCTAGATTTATGATGAAAAGAGATAATGACTATATTGTTCGTGATGGTGAAGTTTTAATTGTTGACGAGTTTACTGGGCGTGTTATGGTTGGAAGAAGGTATAGCGATGGCTTGCACCAAGCAATTGAAGCAAAAGAGGGTGTTAAAGTTAAGGCTGAAAACAAAACCATTGCAACAATAACATTGCAGAACTATTTTAAAATGTATAAAAAACTTAGCGGAATGACGGGAACTGCAAAAACCGAAGAAAGCGAATTTAAAAGCATTTATGGGCTTGATGTTGTGGTTATTCCAACCAATAAGCCAGTTATAAGAATTGATAAGAATGACAGGTTTTTCTTCTCTCACGAAGCAAAAATTAAGGCTGTTATTGAAGAAATTAAAGAGTCTTACCAAAAGGGGCAACCTGTGCTTGTGGGAACAACTACGGTTGAAAAAAGTGAAGAACTTAGCAAGGCATTAAGAAAAGAAAAAATTCCGCACAATGTGCTTAACGCTAAAAACCACGCAAAAGAGGCTGAAATTATTGCCCAGGCGGGAAGGCTTGGTTCGGTTACCATTGCAACTAACATGGCGGGGCGTGGAACGGACATTTTGCTTGGTGGCAATGCAGAGTTCATGGCAAAAAATGAACTTAAAAAAGCGGGATATAGTGACGAAGTTATTGCAAAGGCAACAAGTTACAGTGTGCCAGATGAAGAAGAAGTGCAGAATGCTCACGCACTTTATGTTTCAACTCTTGAAAAACTTGCCCCAGAGATAGCCGAAAACAGAAAAAAGGTTATTGAACTTGGCGGGCTTAAAATTGTTGGCACCGAAAGGCATGAAAGCCGAAGAATAGATAACCAGTTAAGGGGGCGTGCTGGAAGGCAAGGCGAACCAGGGTATTCAATTTTTTACATCAGTGCAGATGATGACCTTTCAAGAGTTTTTGGAAGTGACAGACTTAAAAGCATGGCACAAATGTTTAAACTTGACAGTGACGCAAGCATTGATTGGAAGTTCTTTTCACGAGGGGTTGAAACGGCGCAAAAGAAAGTTGAGGGATATAATTTTACAACAAGAAAAAATGTTGTTGAGTTTGACAATGTTTTAAACAAGCAAAGGGAAGAAGTTTACACCCTTAGAAACCGAATTTTAGATGGCGAAAATATGCACAGCCGAATTCTTGAAATGATTGATGAGGTTGTTGAACTTACACTTGATGAATATTATGACAACAAAAACCCTGAAAACAGCGACATTGAAGGGTTAAACAGAGAACTTGAAAGAAGGCTACTTGAACCTGAAAGCAATTTTGTTACGCAAGAAATGGTTGAAAAATATTCAAAGCATGAACTTATAAAACTAATTAGCAACAAAGTGCGTGAAAGGTATGAAGCGAAAATTATTGAAGATGAAAAACTTGGCGTTAAGTTTGATGATGTTGAACGCACAATAATGCTTAGAGTTATTGACAGAAAGTGGATTGACCATATTGATGACATGGACAACCTTAGAATTGGCATTGGGCTTAGGGGTTATGGAAACCAAAACCCAATTATAACTTACCAACAAGAAGGGTTTGACATGTTTGAGCAAATGGGAATTGTCATGCGAAAAGAAATTGTTGAAGCATTGATGGGGGTTAAAATTCAGGTTGTTGGCAACACCCCTAAAACCCCTGAAAGGAAGAAAATTCCAATTTCTTTGCCAAAGGGAACAAAAATTAATCAGGGTGAAGTTATTGGCAGAAATTCGCCTTGCCCATGTGGAAGTGGCAAAAAATATAAAAACTGCTGTGGTAAAAATGCATAAAAGAATTTAGATACTTAACATTTTAATTAAAAATATAGTTAAATAGAATAAAATTGCAGGGTTTTGCAAAAATTGCAGATTAAATCCTGCATTTTTTATTAATTTAATGCAAAAAACCATTTAAGAATGCAGAAAATTAGATAAAAACCTTTAAAAATTAAGGTGTGTTTGTTGTTGCAAATGTTGACCTTGGGTAAAATTTTAATTGTTTAAATGGGGCAAATTGGGTTCAATTTTGGCAAAAAACAATGTTTTTGGCTAAAAATTGCTTAAAACTATTGAATTGTTAAATGTTTTTTGTTATAATTGGTAAAAATAAAGTTAAATGCAAAGTGTTGGTGGCTAAAACAAAGGAGTAAAGGGAAATGATTGGAACACTCAATTCGGCTCAAAGTTACACTGAGTTAAAGAAATATCTTAAAGAATTTAGGCAAGTTCAAGAGCAGGTTAGGGCTAACCCGCAGGTTTATGCTTCTTATTTTTCAAACGGAACCACTCCTAACCCTGACTCAATTTCACACATTAACACCATTCTTGCAAGAAGGCATAACAAAAAATCTCCGCAAAGTGAATATGAAAATTTGGCAACAATGGTCAATTTCAGCAATGCAATAACAGGCAACAATAGTGATAACGCGGGGGACCTTGCAACTGTTAATGATTGTGATGTTAGTTTTTATTGTTTTTCAAAAGAACTTGGAGATGTTGTTGAAAGGGAAGACGCAAGTGGCGGCAAAAAATTAAAAAATCCTGAAACTTTTAACATTGATTTGCTTGAAAAAGCCCAAAAAGAGGTTGTAAGCAAAAGGGAAGCATTGAAGGCTGCCAAAAAGCAAACAGGCAAAGCAAGAAGAAAACTTGGCGGAAAAAGGTTTTTGTTTTTGCTTTCATTTTTGCCAGTTGTTTTGGCATTTGCTGCAACAGCATTTGGATTTTATGCGGGAATTAGTTGGCTTGCAGTGCAAACTCTTACTGCGTCATATGTTGCAATTCCAATTTCATTTATACCCGGAGTTTTGGTAGCGTGGGTTACAAAAAAACTTTTCAACAAAGTTATTTTAAAAGCGGCTGAAAATGTTGGAACTGCAAAAGGCGAAGTGTCAGGAGCAAAAGAAGCCCAAGAGGCAGCCGAAAAAGAATTTAAAAAGGCAGAGCAAGAATATGCAAACTTGCATAAATATGCTAAAAAGATTTTAAAAGGATATAATTACGAGCCAGGGTTTGATGAAAGCCTTGCGCAAACTGCACTTATGGAAAGGGCAAACGGGGTGTCTGCATCAGCAAAAGGGACAGAGCAAAGTGCACCAGCAAACGCCAACCAAAATGCGCAGGCAAATGCAAGGCAACAAGAAATGCCAGCCGATGCCCAAAGGGCTCAAAATGCTGGGCAAGTAGCACCTGAGGTTAAACCTCTTTCAAGACAAGGGGAAGAGCAACAGAGAATTGATGTGCCTAGTATGACAAAAAGGGAAGATGGGCAATCTGTTGAGCCAGACATGGTTGAAATTGTTGGTAGAAACAGAAGTGAAGAGCAACAACTGCCTGCACAAGAAAATTCAGCAAAAGGTGAACAGCAAGATTCATTAGGGTTAGGGGCACAAACTTTGCCACAACCAAAAGAGCCTAACCCAAGCAATGAAATTGAACCTGAGCGCCAAAAAGAAAAAACCGATTTTAGTGTTGATGAAAACAACCCAAATCAGGGTTACCAAACGCGTGCAAATGTTTCAAATGACGATGTTTTAGAAATTATCAATGACTTCATAAGTAGCGGAAAGTTAGAAGATGATTACACTTATGAAGATTACCTTAAAGAACAAAAGGCAAATGCTTTAAAAGAACTTGAAGAAGATGAAGGCGAGAAGCCAAAACAAGCAACAAAAAGCGACCTTAGCAAGGTTGATAGCCTGTTTAAAACAAAAACTAAAAATTCTTTGCAACAAGACAATAAGGCTAATGAGGGTAAAAACCTTGATGACACTAGTTCACGAAAGAGTGAAAGTGCAAGCAAGGGTGTTGAAAATTGGCAAGAGCCAGTTGCGCTTTTAACTGCCGCTTCAAAATCTAGCAAAGAGCAAAAAGAAGAACAAAATGCAAAAACTGAGCCAACCCAAAATCAACTTGATTTGGTTGATAACATTTTTGGCGGGCGCAACAAGAAAACTGGAAAAGTTCAAGAGCCAGTGCAAACAACTGCAATTAGCAAAGTTGAAGAGCCAGTGCAAACAACTCAAACAACTGCAATCAGCAAAGTTGAAGAACCAGTTCAAACAACCGCAGTTAGCAAAGTTGAAGAGCCAGTGCAAGGGGTGGCAACTGAAAATGCATTTGAGCCTGAGCAGGGGGTTGAACCATTAAGAGACAATGCACCTGAACAAAATGCAGAAAGGGTTCAAGGAAGTTCGAGTGAAAATTCACTTGCTCGTGAAAATGTGGAAAATGTTAACGAACAAAGTTCGCGTAACACTTATTCATTAAATGCAACAGAACAGGCAAATAGTGTTAGCGAAACTGAAACCCAAAGCCAAAATGAAGAGGCTATTGTAAGGCAGGCAGAACAACAAAGAGGGCAAGCAGAGACTGAGGTAAATAACAGAACAACTGCGGTTACTGTTTACAGTCAGCCACAAACAAGCGTTGAGGTTTATAACCCTGAAAACAATGCCGTGTTAAACTCTGTTAGGGAAAGAAAACTTGCAAGCGAACAAGCACAAAGAGGTGCATCAGTGCAAACAAACAACGCAGAGCCTGAACAAACCTACTTTTCACAGGTAGATGACCAAGTTAACCCAGATGTCACTGAGCAAAGGAATGAAAACATAAGTTTAGTTGAAAGAGCGCAAGGCGTGGGGCAATTTGAAGGGGCAGATGAAAGGCAAAACGCTGAGCAGTTTGAAGAAACTGAAAGCGAGCAAGAGACTGTGCATGGCGAGCAAACTAATTATTCAAATCAGGTTGAAGCAACAGAGCAGAGCGATATGGTTGAGGCAAAGCAAACTAATGAAAAGCCAAAAAATGAGTTTGCAGGAAAACGAAAAATTTCAATTAAAGATTTGTTAAGTTCACCTGATTTAAGAAAACCTCAAAAAGATAGCATTGCCCAAAACTTAGAGCAAAATGAAGAGGCAAATGTTGTTGAACAGGAAGAGCCTGAAAATGAAGATGCGCAAAATGAAAATGTTCAAAACGCAAAAAGTCAACCTTTAAGCGTTGAGCCTGCAAGAAATGACATGGGTGGCAAGATTAATTATGAAGACATTATGCGTTCGCCTGATTTAAGAAAACCTCAAGAAGATGTTGTGACAGAAAGGTTAAGGCAACAATTTAATGCTAGTCAATCTTTGCAGGCTGATGAGTTAGAAGATGCAGGGCAAGAGATTGATGAAGAGAGTTATATAGCAAATGTTGTTCCAGTGGCGCAAAAACAAACGGCTGTTGAGGTTTACAGACCAAGAAATGCAACCAAACTTAAAAAGCAAGAGGAAGAAAATGCAAGAAGAAAAGCCGAAGCAGGGCTAAGCAGAAAAGAGGTTGGGCAAACAAGGGAAGAGATGTTTGAAATTATGAACCACGCCCTTGAAGATGGCTACACTGGCAATTTTAGTGAAATTGTTCCTGCTGAGTTTATGCAACTTGAAAGCGAGGTTGATGAAAACTTTGAAAGGTCAAAACAAATTAAAAGGGAAGGCACAATAACCCCGCAAGACCAAGAGTTTGTTGCAAGGGCTAATTATGAAAAGGCTGTTTGTGATTATTACGGAAGGTTTGTTCCAAGAACTTACACAGACGGCAGGGTTATTAAACCTGTAGATTACACCATTGCTTACACCCCTAATGAAAACTTGGGGTATGAAGACCTTAAAAAGAAAAGAAGCATTCTTACTTACAGGCAAAAGGCATACAAGGCGCTTTGTGATTTAGGTGAAGTTTCACTTAAAAACCAAGGGGCAGACAGTGAAGTGATAAATGAGGGGCTTAGTGAATTTTTAAACCAAATTGACCTTGCAAAAGAAAGAACAAGGCAAGTTGAAGAAGAAATTAATGTAAGAAACAATGCAATTTTAGCGGGCGTTGCAAACTCAATTACTGTTGCAATGGGAACTAAGTCAAAAACAGTAAGGTTTAGCGCAAAAGAAAAGAAGATTGCTCAGGAAACAGCACAAGAAAACTTGCGTGAAGCCTTGAAAGAATATGGCAAGAAGAAATATTTGCAAAAATCTAACAGTGCTAAAAGGGAAGAACTTGAAAGCCAAATTGAATATTTAAGAGATAGCATTGCAAAAATTGATGCCTATGGGCTTTACAAGCAACTTAACTATAAAACCGCACAAGAACTTGAATATGAACTGGTGTTAACTGAATCTAACAGCCGAACTCTTGAAAACCTTGAAACTTTGTTTAAAAGCAGGGGAAGTGGCAACACTGTTAAGGCAAAAGTTGTTCATGCTCAACTTGACAGAACTGCAAGCCTTGAAGAATATGTTGAAGAGCAGGCTAACCAAACGGCAAGAGATAACAGCATTTCAACTCTTGGCAGGCTTTATGAAGATGCTGTTGGTGAAGAAAAGCAGGCAATTAAACAGCAAATTGAAAAAACGCAAAGTCAGTTTGTTGGCAAAAATAATGAGTTTTTAAGTTTGCAAGAAAAGGTGTTTAGTGATTGTCAAGACCAAATGAACATTGTTTTGAAATTCCAAACTCAAAAACTTGCAGGTGAAAGTGCTGAAATTAGAAGAAGTGATTTAACAACGCAAGAAGTTGAAGCAAGAAAAGAAAAACTTGAACAAGCAAGAAAACTTTATGCTTCACTTAAACAAAGTGTTTCATTTAGTGATGATGATTACATTTCTTCAGGGCTTAACAAAATGGACGCTCTTGAAAATGTTAAAGATAAAGCACAAAGCATTGACGAACTTATAAAAACTGCTAACAGCAAGAAAGAGTTAACAAAACTTGCTCATCATGACCAAACAGAAGAATATAAACAGCAGTTGCTTGCACGCTTTTCAAACATGACAAGAAAGCAAAAATCTGCAACTATTGAGGCTTCAAACACTGGTGGCGGGCAAGGTTTAGCACAAAGTGCAATGCAAAGCAAAACTAATGCACAAGTTGCGCCTTCACAAAACAACAACTTGCATGGTAAAGGCAACAGTGAAATTGAAAGTGAAGAAGAAATGGAGAGATAAAGCAGGGCAAAAAGCCTTGCTTTTTTAGTTATTAGGTTAAAGGGCAGAGAATTAAGGCATGGGGAATTTTATGGTTGCAAAAGATGAAGTCTTTTGTTATAATTCAAATTATGATAGACATTGAAGAACTTAAAAAACTTATTGAAAAGAAAAATGCAATAATTGCCTCAATTAATGAAACTATGCTTGCTCAAAAAAGAGAGGGGGCATTGTGTTTGCTTGCAAATGTTGAAAACATTAAAGATCAAGAATATGCTAAATATTTAAGCAAGGAATATCGTGTGGCTGATGAAATGCTTAGGCTTTACCAAAAAACAAACACCACCTTTGAAACTATTTTGGAATTTTTGGCAGACCCTAACATTTCAAAAAACTATATGTCAACTCTTGAAAAAGATTATGAAGAGGCTAAGGGGTATTTAGCAAAACTTGAAACATATGCTCTTTATAAAGGCAAGTTTGACAAAGAAGATGCCCTAGTTGAAATTCACGCTGGGGCTGGCGGGGTTGATGCACAAGATTGGGCACAAATGCTTGCTGAAATGTATGTTAATTTTGCTAAAAACAAAGGATATACCTGTGAGGTGTTGTTTGCAAGCCCTGGTGAAGAGGCAGGAATAAAAAGCAAAACCCTTAAAATTAGTGGAGATTTTGCCTATGGCAATTTGAAATATGAAACGGGGGTTCACCGCATGGTTAGAAACAGCCCCTTTGATTCAAACCACCGCAGGCACACTTCTTTTGCAAGTGTTCAAACCTTGCCCGTTGTGTTTGAAGATTGCGACATTAAAATTAATGATGATGAAATTGAGGTTGAAACTTTTAAAAGTGGTGGGGCTGGTGGGCAACATGTTAACAAAACTGAAAGTGCAGTAAGAATAACCCACAAGCCAACAGGAATTGTTGTTACCTGCCAAAATGAAAGAAGCCAAGCAAAAAACAAGGCTCAGGCAATGAAGGTTTTGGTTAGCAAACTTTCGGCAATTAAGCGAGAAGAAAAAGATAAAGAGAAAAACCAAGTGTTAAAAGACCAAAAGAAAATTGAATGGGGAAACCAAATTAGAAGTTATGTTTTTTCCCCATACACTCAGGTTAAAGATAACCGCACCGGCGTTGTTCAAGGGAACATTTATAAGGTGTTGTCAGGCGAACTTGACGAGTTTATAATGGCTGAACTTCAACAGTTAAATAAAGGGGAAGATGAAAATAAAAACTAACATGAAAAAAGATATTTTAATTTTAGGAATTGAATCAAGTTGTGATGAAACAAGTGTTGCAGTTGTTAAAAACGGCAGAGAAGTGCTTTCAAATGTTGTTTCAAGCCAAATTGACATTCATAAACTTTATGGCGGGGTTGTGCCTGAAATTGCAAGCAGAAACCATGTAAAACAAATTGTTCCAGTTTATGTTGAAGCGTTAAAGCAAGCAGGTGTTACAGTTGATGATATTGACGCCATTGCAGTAACTTACGGCGCGGGGCTTTTGGGGGCATTAATTGTGGGGGTTAACTTTGCAAAGGCCTTGTGTTACAAAACAAAAAAACCTCTTGTTGCGGTTAACCACATTGAGGGGCATATTGCCGCAAATTACATAACCTATAAAGATTTAGAGCCTCCGTTTGTTTGCCTGATTGTTAGTGGCGGGCACACGGCGCTGACACTTATGAAAGATTACACAACACGAAAATTAATAGGCACCACCACTGATGATGCCATTGGTGAAGCGTTTGATAAAGTTGCAAGAGAGTGTGGGCTTCCTTATCCTGGTGGGCCAAGTGTTCAAAATGAGGCAAAAAAGGGCAAGGCAAACATTAAGTTTATAACAAAACCACACAAAAAAAACGATTTTAATTTTAGTTACAGTGGCTTAAAAACTGCCGTTATTAATTACATTCACAACAAAAGACAAAAAAATGAAGAAGTTAACTTTGCTGATGTTTGTGCGTCTTTTGAAGAAGAGGCAACCGAGCAAGTTGCAGTTAAGGCAATTGGTGCATGCTTGAAGTTTAAAAGCAAAAAACTTGTTGTTAGCGGTGGGGTAAGCGCCAACTTAAAATTAAGAGAAAAACTTAAAAAAATGGCAGAGCAAGAAAATATTGAAGTCTTCTTTCCAGAACTTAAACTTTGCACAGATAATGCCGCAATGATTGCAAGCGCGGGATATTACAATTTTATTGCAAACAAGGGCATTGCAGATTGCAGAACTCTTGCACCAAAAAGTAACATTGAAGTGTAAAAACTGTTCCTTTTATGTGTTAAAAGGTCATTAAATTTTTAAAACCAGAATTTTATTGCGTGAAAACTGTTTTGTGAAACTGTTAACTTTTTTAACTGTTAAAATGTTAATAAGTGCAAAAAAATTTGCAGTTTGGTTGTTTGCTTTTTATTTGATGTTAAAAATGAAGTTAAAATTTTTGTCTTATTTTGAATAATTTATTAAAAAAAATTTAAATTGCCAAAAAAGGTTAAAAAAGCCATTGACAACAACTTGCCCGTGTGTTAAAATAACAATGCACCAAAAACGGGGTGTTAATTTTTTAGGAGAAAAGTTATGAGAACTAAAATTACTCTTGAATGCACTGAATGCAAACAAAGAAATTATGACGATTATAAAAACAAAAAGAATGACCCAGACAGAATTCAGTTAAACAAATATTGTCCCTTCTGCAAAAAACACACTTTGCATAAAGAAGCAAAATAGCACTTTTGGGGGAAATTTATGGCAAAAAATCAAATTAAGCCGGAAACACTTGATGCAAACAATGGCATAAGTGATGTTAGCACAAAGCAAAAGAAAGTTGATGCTAAAAAGCAAGATAAAAAGGCTAAAGCCAAAAAAGAGCAAAAACCAAAAAGAAGCAGAACTCGTGAAACTTTTGCTGAGTTAAAAAAGGTAACTTGGCCAACTTTTGGCAAAACTATGGCACAAACGGGAATGGTTATTTCAGTTGTTGCTATTTTTGCCTTGCTTGTTTTAGGGGTTGATTTGCTTCTTGGGTGGCTATTTGGGCTAATTTCAGGTTAAGGAAGGAAAATTATGGCTGATGATGTTAAATTAGAAGAACCTAAGTGGTATGTTGTGCATACCTTTTCAGGTTATGAAAACATGGTTTATGACAACTTGCTTAAAACCATTGCAAAAAATGACCTTCAAGACAAAATTTTGGAAGTTAAAATTCCAATGGAAGATGTTATTGAAGAAAAGAATGGCAAAAAAGTTGTTGTTCAAAGAAAAATGTTTCCATGCTATGTGCTTTTGAAAATGCGTTATCAAGACAACCTTTGGCACACAATTGTCAACACCCGTGGGGTAACAGGTTTTGTTGGCCCTCAGGGCAGACCATTGCCTTTAACTGATGATGAAATCAGGAAAATGCGTCTTGAAAAAATTGTGGTTGACATTAAGGTTAATGTTGGCGACAGCATTAAAATCATTTCAGGGCCACTTGAAGGCTTTGTTGGCGAAGTTGTAAGCGTTGACAACACCAACCAAAAGTGCAGAGTTAATGTTGAAATGTTTGGCAGAATGACCCCCGTTGATGTTGATTTTGACCAAATTGAAAAACTTTAATTTTGATTTAATCTGACAAAGCAGGGTCAGTTTAAATATAAGTGGGAGAGGTAAATCTGTTATGCCTCAATAAAACCACATTTGTTTTAAAAACAAAGGAGAGAAATTATGGCACCTGTTAAAAAAATAACGGCAGTTGTTAAACTTCAATTACCTGCGGGTAAGGCAACCGCTGCACCTCCTGTTGGTTCAATGCTTGGACCATACGGAATCAACCTACCATCTTTTGTTAAAGACTTTAATGATAAAACAGCAAGTCAAGCAGGGTTTATTATTCCTGTTGTTATCACAATTTATGCTGACCGCTCTTTTACATTTGAGTTAAAAACACCTCCTGTTGCAGTTTTAATTAAAAAGGCAATTGGAATTGAAAGTGGTAGTGCTAAACCAAACAAAGAAAAAGTCGGAAAATTAACAAAGGCACAAGTAAGGCAAATTGCTGAAACTAAAATGCCTGACCTTAATGCGGCAAGCATTGAAGCAGCAATGAGCATGGTTTGTGGAACAGCCCGCAGCATGGGAATAACGGTGGAGGAATAAGGTTATGAAACACGGAAAGAAATATGTTAGCAATGCTGCAAAGGTTGACAGAACTAAGGTTTATGAGCCACAAGAGGCTATTGAAAAAGTAATTGAAACCGCAACAGCAAACTTTGATGAAACAGTTGAACTTCATGCAAAACTTGGGGTTGACCCAAAAAATGCTGACCAACAAGTTCGTGGTTCTGTTGTGCTTCCACACGGAACTGGTAAATCTGTTAGAGTTTTAGTTATTGCAAAAGGCGACAAGGCTGACCAAGCAAAAGCAAACGGGGCAGATTATGTTGGGGCAGAAGAAATTATTGATAAAATTATGAAAGAAAACTGGCTTGACTTTGATGCCTGCATCACCACTCCTGACATGATGGGTTTGGTTGGAAGAATTGCAAGAGTTTTAGGGCCAAGAGGTTTAATGCCTAACCCAAAAAGCGGAACTGTTACAACTGATGTTGCAAAAGCAATTCGTGACATTAAGGCTGGTAAAGTTGAATACAGACTTGACAAATTTGGAATTATCCATGTTGCAATTGGTAAAAAGAGTTTTGGAGTAAACAAACTTGAAGAAAACTTCAACACAGTTATGGACGCAATTGTTAAAGCAAAACCACAGGCAGCAAAGGGAACTTATTTAAAATCAATCACCCTTTCAAGCACAATGGGCCCTGGGGTTAAAACAACTTACAGAATTGGTTAGAAAAAAAGCACATTAATTTGTGCTTTTTTGTTGCCAGAAATTAAGAGGAATTATTAATTAATTTTTAATCTTAAATTTTTGGTATTTAAAATATAAGGATTTTCTATTATTGAAAAGTAAGAAGAATTATTTAATAATTTTTAAATCTTCAATTTTAACAGAAATGCAATCTCCATAATAATTA
>ERZ780149.1711-NODE-1711-length-22703-cov-2.774241_pt1 | contig 22703 bp, 21 predicted proteins | sample MGYA00511367_ERZ780149 | MGnify/ENA primary metagenome ERZ780149 (study PRJEB29588, sample SAMEA2153852) | human gut metagenome | biome: human gut; feature: human-associated habitat; material: faeces | place: Denmark | collected 2008/2010 ... | reverse complement strand
CTTTTTACCTCCACGATCACTTTCTTTGTCCCGCAGTCCACGGTTGCTTTACCAAAGCCGGTCATTGATTTTATCATAACTCTTGTTTTAAATACAAACATTTAACCACAAAAGTAAAGCTTTTTTTGAAAATCACCGCCAAATAACTACCTTTGTTCCGTTTGTTAAATCATCAGAATATACATAATCATGGATGCGAATCACCTTTCAGCCTTTCAAAAAGGAGTTATCGGGGTACAATTTCTTTTCGTTGCTTTTGGTTCGACTGTACTTGTTCCTTTGCTCGTAGGGCTTGATCCGTCAACAGCACTCCTGACAGCAGGAATCGGGACATTAATTTTCCATCTCGTCACGAAAGGCATGGTCCCCATCTTCCTCGGAAGTAGTTTCGCATTCATTGCTCCAATCATCAAAGCCAGTGAATTGTACGGGATGGCCGGGGCTCTCTCCGGGATGGTCGCCGTGGGTGCGGTCTACGGGCTCATGAGCCTGTTGGTAAAATTACGGGGGACCAACTTCATCAAGAAACTATTTCCCCCGATCGTGATTGGACCGGTAATCATATTAATCGGCCTTTCCTTGGCAGGCTCCGGGGTAAAAATGGCGAGCGAGAATTGGGTTTTGGCTCTAATCTCTCTTATCACGGCTGTCATCGTCTCTCTGAAAGGTCGGGGATTATTAAAATTGATCCCCATATTCTGTGGGATCATTGTCGGATACCTCGTGGCGCTTTTCTTCTATAACGTGGATACTACCCCGATTAAAGAAGCTGCTTGGTTTGCCCTTCCCCAGTTCGTTACCCCCGATTTCTCTTGGGAAGCCATCATTTACATGACACCCGTGGCCATCGCTCCGGTAATTGAACACATCGGAGATGTATACGCGGTGAACAGCGTTACCGGCAAAGATTTCGTGAAAAATCCCGGATTACACCGTACGCTATTGGGCGATGGCCTTGCCTGCGCTTTTGCCGGATTAGTAGGAGGACCTCCCGTAACCACGTATTCCGAAGTTACCGGAGCCGTATCTTTAACAAAAGTCACTAGCCCTGCCGTAATTCGAATTGCAGCAGTAACGGGGATCGTCTTTTCTGTTTTCGGTAAAATCAGTGCCTTGTTAAAATCCATCCCTGCATCCGTTTTGGGCGGAATCATGTTACTCTTGTTCGGAACGATTGCTTCTTTGGGAATGAGTAATTTAATCCAAAACAAGGTTGACCTCTCCAACACCCGCAACATGATTATCGTCTCTTTAATCCTAACTTTCGGTATTGGCGGAGCCGCATTCGAATGGAATAATTTCTCCATGTCCGGCATTGGCCTTGCCGCTTTACTAGGCGTCATTCTAAACTTAGTTTTACCTACAAAAGAATCCAAAGCGTAATACCAACTCTAAATTGCACTGTATTATTAAACAAACAGTTCCTTTTCGTTTGAAATTTTCCGCTTTATCCATATTTTTGCAACTCAAATCTAAAATTTCGTAGATGAAGAACATTAGGAATTTCTGTATAATCGCACATATTGACCACGGTAAGAGTACACTTGCCGACCGTTTATTGGAAACAACCGGAACTGTAGTAGGGAAAGATTTGCAAGCACAGGTGCTTGACGATATGGATCTGGAACGAGAGCGAGGCATCACCATCAAGAGCCATGCCATACAGATGGATTATCATTACAAGGGAGAGAAATATGTTCTAAACTTGATAGACACCCCGGGACACGTGGACTTCTCGTACGAAGTATCACGCTCTATTGCAGCCTGCGAAGGTGCGCTACTGATTGTCGATGCCACGCAAGGAATTCAAGCACAAACCATCTCGAATCTTTATCTCGCTATTGACAATAACTTGGAAATTATACCCGTCTTGAACAAGATGGATATGCCCAACGCCATGCCGGAAGAAGTGAAAGACCAAATTGAAGAACTGATCGGATGTGACCGGGATGATATTATCGAAGCTAGCGGAAAAACCGGACTGGGCGTGGACAGAATACTGGAAGCAGTTGTAGAACGGATTCCGGCCCCCGCGGGAGATCCGGATGCACCTCTTCAGGCTTTGGTGTTTGACTCGGAATTCAACTCTTTCCGCGGAATCATCACCTATTGCCGCATCATGAACGGTAGCTTGAGAAAGGGGGACATCGTAAAATTCGTGAGCACGGGCAAAGAATACGCTGCCGACGAAATCGGAGTATTACGCCTAGAACAAGAACCCCGTAACGAATTGAAAACAGGAGATGTGGGATACATTATTTCCGGAATTAAAACTTCATCCGAAGTAAAAGTCGGAGATACCATCACACACGTGGAACGTCCATGCTCCGCCGCCATCGAGGGCTTCAAGGAAGTAAAACCCATGGTCTTCGCCGGGATCTACCCGATTGATTCAGAGGATTACGAAGACCTGCGTGCCTCTATCGAAAAACTACAGCTAAACGATGCTTCCCTAACCTTCGAGCCTGAATCCTCAGCTGCTCTTGGATTTGGTTTCCGCTGTGGATTCCTCGGAATGCTCCACATGGAAATTGTACAGGAACGTCTGGACCGAGAATTCGACATGAACGTGATTACCACGGTTCCCAACGTTATGTACATCGCCCACACCACCAAAGGCGAAGTCTTTGAAATGCACAATCCCTCCGATATGCCCTCGCCCACGGTACTGGACTATATCGAAGAGCCTTATATAAAAGCACAAATCATCACGCCCACCGACTACATCGGCCAAATCATGACCCTTTGTCTCGGCAAACGAGGCGTATTGATAAAGCAACACTACCTGACAGGAAACCGGATCGAGTTGAACTACGAGATGCCATTGGCAGAAATCGTGTTTGACTTCTACGACAAACTGAAAAGCATCACGAAAGGTTACGCCTCTTTCGACTACTTCCAGATCGGTTATCGTCGAGCCAACCTCGTAAAACTGGATATATTGCTAAACGGTGAATCCGTGGATGCCCTATCCGCTTTAATTCACTTTGACAATGCTTATTCCTTCGGGAAACGCATTTGCGAAAAACTAAAAGAACTCATTCCCCGCCAGCAATTCGATATTGCCATTCAGGCTGCCATCGGTGCAAAAATTATCTCCCGCGAAACGATTAAAGCCGTTCGCAAGGATGTAACCGCAAAATGTTACGGAGGTGATATCTCCCGTAAACGTAAATTGTTGGAGAAACAGAAAAAAGGAAAGAAACGAATGAAACAAATCGGTAACGTCGAGGTGCCACAAAAAGCATTCCTCGCGGTACTGAAATTGGATTAAGTCAGAGCCTGTCTAACAAGTCTTATTCCGTATCAACAAACTTCCCCTCCAACTCACCCTTGCACAGGGGAAGAGCTAATTACCAAGCGGCTTCCCCTCCTGTATAAGGAGTGGTTTGGGGAGGTAGTCATAAAAGACTGACTTGTTAGACACTCTCTTTACAAATCAGAAATCTAAAAATCGCCAGTTGAGAGTACGTTTTTTCTGTAAAAATCGCCAGTTGAGAGTACGTTTTTTCTGTAAAAATCGCCAATAGGAAAAATAATCATTATATTTGTAGGGAAAGAAAGACCATTATGGAAACCATCAAAAGAATTCTCCAAAATAAAATCACAGATCGAATCACTCCCGGTAAAGCAATTCTAATTTTCGGGGCTCGCCGCGTAGGGAAAACAGTCCTCATGCGTAGAATCGTAGACGAATATCCCGGAAAAACGATGATGCTCAACGGAGAAGACTACGACACACAGGCGTTGTTAACAAATCGTACTATTGCCAATTACCGACATTTACTTGAAGGGATTGACTTATTAGTCATTGACGAGGCACAAAGTATTCCACACATCGGCAGCATATTAAAACTAATTGTTGACGAAATAAAAGGGATTAAGGTGCTTGCCAGTGGGTCTTCATCCTTCGATTTGCTTAACAAGACAGGGGAACCTCTCGTTGGACGGAGCACTCAATTTATACTTACTCCTTTCTCCCAGCAAGAAATCAACCAAATAGAAACACCTTTCCAAACCCGTCAAAATCTTGAGGCACGTCTCATCTACGGTTCTTATCCGGAAGTCGTTACAATTGATAGTTTCGAACAAAAAACAGACTATTTACGCAATATTGTCAGAGCTTATTTACTAAAAGACATCTTAGCCATTGACGGCTTAAAAAATTCAAGTAAAATGCTAGAACTACTCCGGCTTATTGCCTTCCAATTAGGTAGCGAAGTTTCATACGAAGAATTAGGACGACAATTGGGGATGAGTAAAACTACAGTAGAAAAATATCTTGATCTATTAGAAAAGGTTTTTGTTGTATTCCGCCTAGGTGCATTTGCCCGCAATTTACGCAAAGAAGTTACCAAGGCCGGTAAATGGTATTTTTATGACAATGGCATTCGTAACGCCATCATTGGAAACTTTTCTCCGTTAGCTATCCGGCAAGATACTGGAGCTCTTTGGGAAAACTATTTAATCGGAGAACGACGCAAAGCGAATTTTAACGAAGGGCAACACAAAGAATTTTATTTTTGGCGCACTTATGACAAACAAGAAATAGATTTGATCGAAGAATACTCGGAAAACTTAACAGCTCTAGAAATCAAATGGGGAAACAAAATCCCAACCCTACCCAAAATCTTTCAGGAAGCGTACCCTCATGCAAAATATCACGTAATAAATCGAGATAATTACCAAGAATTCATATAGCGATGCATAGCGGGATACAAAATTCTATTATAAACCCGAGGGCCTCTAAAAAGCACCTAAATGCACCCTCAAGTCAATTGAGGGTGTTTTGCCTGTATTCATTCGGTGTATTCCCTGCCATTTTCTTAAACCAACGACTGAAATGCTGCGGATAAGGAAATCCCAATTCGTATGATATCTCACTGATTGATTTAGAAACATTAAACACTCGTTCTTTCGCCACATCGAACATCTTCTGCTGAATATGCTTCAATGCGGACATCCCTGTTTCCTTTCGACACAAATCACTGAAATAATTAGCGGAGAGACACAACTTATCGGCACAATATTGTACCGATGGCATACCTTTCTCTGCCGGAGCATCGGATGAAAAATAATCTTCTAAAAGATTTTCAAAACGTGTCAGAATATCTTTATTGACATTCTCGCGAGTTATAAACTGCCTGTCATAAAAGCGTATGCAATAGTCAAGCAAGAGCTTAATATTATCTATTATCAATGATTTACTGTGCTTATCTATCGGGTATTGTAACTCGATACGAATTTTTTCCATGCAATCAATAATAGTCTTTCGCTCCTGTTCCGACAAATGCAACGCTTCATTGGCGTTATATGAAAAATAAGAATATTCCCGTATAAGACTTGCCAATGGTGTACCCCTTAAAAGTTCAGGATGAAGAGCCAGTACCCACCCTTCGGGTTGATGCAACACCCCGTCATCTTCCGACCCCATTACCTGGCCGGGTGCAAGAAAAAGCATTGTACCTTTCTGATAATCATAGATACTTTGACCATATTTCAAATTGCCGCAATTCGTATCTTTCAGCAATATGGCATAAATATTATATAGTTTTTTGCAAAACCGTAACGGTTTTGCTTTCTTCCCCTCAATCACACTGACCAACGGATGACAGGTTTCTATTCCAAAATAGTCATTGTATTGCTGGACCGTATCTATTTTCATTATTTCACTCATCGCTTCTTTCTATTGATATTGTAAAACTACTTATTTATTAGCAAAAGTAAGGTATAAATATAATACTAAATGTATCAAAATCATAGCGCTTATTACCAATTTCACAGATACCCTACATGGAAGATAAAATTGGTCTTTTAATCCGTGGAATTGATACGAGCTTGATAAAAGCAGTTCCATATTTTTGTAGACATAAAAATAGATAACAAAACAGACGAACATGAAAGAGGAGCAAAACATTGTAAATAATGCAGACATGAGCCGTCGGAATTTTCTGAAACGGACGGTATTGGCAGGTGCAGCCATCTGTATTGCACCGACATTGGAGAAAGTAACGGCAGCGGAAAGAGTCATTGACGGCAAATCCGTAGTACCCCACACAGCCATTCCGGCAGGTATCGCTGCAGTCCGCACGCAAAGAACATTGGGCAGTGGGAAAGCAGCGTTTACCGTTTCCACTATGGGCTACGGTTGTATGGGGTTAAACCACAACCGCAGCCAGTATCCAAGCAAGGAAAATGAAATAGCACTGGTACGTGAAGCCGTCGAACGTGGTGTTACCCTTTTTGACACCGCAGAAAGCTATGGCTACCATGTCAATGAAAAATTGGTAGGCGAAGCCTTGAAAGGATACACCGACCGAGTATTCGTTTCTTCCAAATTTGGACACAAGTTCGTGAACGGCGTGCAGGTAAAGACGGAAGAGGACAGCACTCCGGCAAACATTCGCCGCGTATGCGAGAACTCCCTGCGTAACCTTGGCGTGGAGACACTTGGTATGTTCTATCAACACCGCATCGACCCGAATACACCTATCGAGGTTGTTGCCGAAACGGTCGGCGAACTTATCAAAGAAGGTAAAATCCTGCATTGGGGAATGTGCGAGGTAAATGTCGAAACCATTCGTCGTGCGCACAAAATCTGCCCCGTTACAGCCATTCAAAGTGAATATCACTTCATGCACCATACGGTGGAAGAAAACGGAGTGCTGGCCCTTTGTGATGAATTGGGCATCGGTTTCGTACCCTACAGCCCCCTGAACAGAGGTTTTCTCGGTGGCATGATTAACGAATACACGCGATTCGACCCTACCAACGACAACCGGCAAACCCTACCCCGTTTCCAGCCCGAAGCCATTCGTGCCAACTACCGGATCGTCGAGGTGCTGAACGCTTTTGGCCGAACAAGAGGTATCACTCCCGCACAAGTGGCATTAGCTTGGCTGATGAACAAAAAACCGTTTATTGTTCCCATCCCCGGCACAACCAAACTCTCGCATTTGGAAGAAAATCTGAGAGCTTGCGACATCGTGTTCACGGCAGAGGAAATGAATGAATTGGAAAAAGCGGTAACTGCCATTCCGGTCATGGGCAGTCGCTACGATGCTTTACAAGAGTCTAAAATTCAGAAATAAATAATACATGAAAAAGCTTATCTTTTATTTGGTAGTTATCGCCTTGTTGTCAAGTTGCAATACACGCGATGGGAATATCTTGCATATCGAAGAACAAGGCAGCTTTGCCGTAGGCGGCACGATCTTAACCGATTCGCTGGGACGAAATTACCATGGAGACCATGCCTACGTGTTTTATCAGAAACCTGTCAATGCACGCAAATACCCTCTCGTATTTGCACACGGCGTCGGTCAGTTCTCCAAGACTTGGGAAACCACGCCTGACGGACGAGAAGGATTTCAAAATATCTTCCTGCGACGTGGTTTCTCCACTTATGTGGCAGACCAGCCCAGACGCGGCAACGCGGGACGTGGCACTGAGACCGTCACCATATCACCGGTTTTCGATGAAGAAGAATGGTTTAACCGTTTCCGTGTAGGCATATATCCCGACTATTTCGAGGGAGTACAATTCAGTCGCGACAAAGAAACCCTTAATCAATATTTCCGTCAAATGACACCCAATATCGGCTCCGTGGACTTCGAGGTTTATTCCGATGCTTATGCCGCATTGTTCGACAAAATCGGCCCTGCAATATTCGTCACCCACTCGCAAGGCGGTCCGGTAGGCTGGCGCACGTTACTTAAAACCGATCATATCAAGGCTATTGTCGCCTACGAACCGGGCGGAGGTATTCCATTTCCAGAAGGGCAGGTCCCCGAAGAAGGTAAGATACTGACCCTATCGAAAAAAACAGAGGGGATAGAAGTACCTATGTCCGATTTTATGAAATTCACAAAAATCCCCATTATCATCTATTACGGTGATAATCTGCCCGAAACCAATGAAAGACCGGAACTCTACGAATGGACCCGCCGTTTGCATCTCATGCGCAAATGGGCAAAGATGCTCAATGACTTGGGTGGTGATGTAACGGTCATTCATCTACCCGAAGTCGGTTTGCATGGCAATACACACTTTCCAATGTCCGACCTAAATAATATCGAAGTCGCAAACCACCTTTCACAATGGCTGCACAAAAAAGCATTAGATTAATTTGTAAAAACTAAGATTGCACAGGAAGGGGAACCGCTTGGAATTGCTCGGTATCAGCAACATCCGTCTGTAATACCACCATTAACTATGGAGAATAGCATTTTGTTTACCATGACTCACGTTTTTAAGTTATCACAAATACAGGAAATTGACGTTACAACCGTTCTATCTCCTCGATTGTTAGTCCTGTACTTAAAACAATTGAATCCAAGGGTATTCCCAACTTTTTCATATTCCGAGCAACTTTAACAACTCCTTTTTCTTCTCCCTCAATTAACCCTTCTAGCTTCGCGGTTCCCAATACATCATTTTGAATCATAATCGCATCCACATGACGATCATAAGCCGCACGCTCCGTTGGGGTCATGTTATAATAAACCAACTTCTCCCGGGCCTCTTTCAACCCCGGGGTGGTGGTATCGGGACGAATATAATCGTTCTTCAGGTAATCCAGCCACTCCTCAAGCGGGGTTGTTGCCACCTTGTCGAACTCGTTGACCCGGATCAAGAAATACTCCGGGAAGATTTCCGATGGCAAACGTTGAACCAAAGCATCCCGTTCTTTCACCGTCACCTGCAGGTGATCACCCGTGTGCACTCCCGTGAACGTATTTTGCCCGTGATACAAGTAATCATTCCCTTTCCCGATATCAAAATAAAGGATACTGATCGAGTACACTTTCTTCACTTCCGAATAAAGTTCTCCTAACGCCATGTGTTCCGTGATCGCCTTGGCCACGCCATAGAGAATTCGTTCTAAAAAATATAATTCCCGGGTAACCTGCACTTCCACGATGATAATCTCGTTCTCGCTATCCCGAGCCTTTATATCCACCCGGTTAAACTTGTCATCGTAATCCTGTTGATTACTCTCGCTTTCCAGAATATCGATGATGTGAATCTGCCGATCAAGCAACACGGTCAACAACCCCTCCAGCACGTCGAAATTCGCCTTGTCTCGCAATAACCGTTTTACAGCCCAGTCAAACCGAATGTATTTATCTTTCTTCATGATTAAAAATGATTTATCTATCTCAAAGGTAGGCATTTTTTACAACATCCCACCCCATATCCACAAGTTATTTTGAAACGATGAAACTGTCAAACAAAGTCTTATCCAATATGAACAAACTACCCCCTCCAACTCCCCCTGTGTAAGGGAAGGTTAGGGGAGGTAGTCGTAAAAACAGACTTGTTAGACAGTCTCATCGTTTGGCAATCACCTCTCCCATCGTCGTTTCACCCAAGCCACGGCAAGGGAACTGATCACCCCCCCGATAATACTCAAAACTCCTGCCAGCAAGTTATCCGCCATCTGCGACAACACGGCATTAAAACTCAATGTCGAAAACATTCCTATTATAAAATAACTACCCATTTTACTCATTTAAAATTTAAAGTTTAGAATTCAGAATACCCCTCACGCCTCCGGCACGGATCCTATACCGGAAGCGCAAGGGTCATTCATCTAGCATTCCACCAATCGACTGTCCGAGGCTCTTTTCCCGTTCTTCAACGTGGCGAAACAATACAGTTTCACGTTCTCGTGACTCCACTCCTCCGGCAGCGCGTAATTCGTGTTACTATTCTCACCACGGGTTCGCAACGCCACCAAGCGGGCACGTCCAAGTACCGTTTCGTACAACATGACATACACCAAATCGTCACTGAAAGCGTAACCGTTTTCCTCCACCTGCATCTCTTGCACGAAAGAATAAAGCTTACCCTCTTCTGCGTACGTCACTTCCACCTTCGGCGGGTACAATATCCCGGAGGCACAAAGCAACCGTTCGAAATCCACCGTTGCCACGTTATTCTCGTCCACCGACACGCGAGACATGTTAAGCGAGGTAAAAGCATTCACCGCCGATCCCTTACCGATACCGCCAAAACCTTTCCGAATCACCGGTAGCAACTGCCGGGATAATTGCACGAGGATTTTCATTTTCGCCCGTTGAGCCAGAATCTCCGGCGTCGGATTATCCTTCCGGGAAAACACCTTTGCCCTGACGATGTTCTTCCCCCTCGTGTAACACAACGTAATGTTACCCACTGATTTTCTCACTTTTCCTAACAAATACGAATTAAATTCTGCCATAATTTGAAATTAAGAATTAAAATTAAACATGAAGTTTACACACCCGGGACGGGCCCTGCCCCAAAAAGGTATATTTTCTAGTTTCTCACTTTTAGTTTTTAACTTGCAATTCGCTAAACGCGAACTCCAACGCCGGACCTGGATCAATTTTTCTTGGCGTGATCACCGAATGTCCCACCACGTCACGGATCGGGTAAGTCTCTTCCAACAAGGAACAGATCTCCTGCAACACCCGGATTTGCCTCTCCGTGTAGCGGTGCCAGTAAGTCGGATGATCACCGGAACAATCCGTGTACACCTCGTCAGGCGATACCACACGCCCACACTCCGCGACAAATAGATCACCCGAAAAACGGAGTTTCCCCAGATTATCCAACTCAATCCCGATCGAGTAACGATTCAGTCCTCCACGTCCGGCATACCAACTTTTCCCGGCGTGCCATGCCTCAATATGGAAAGGTACCAGCTGAAACACCTCCCCTTTCCGCCCGATCACCAGATGAGCCGAGGCCGACACGTCCGGCCGGGTCAAGAAAATAGATGAACTTTCAGCACTCGTCCCGGCCGTGTAGTGTAGCACGATCATATCCGGCCCCTCCAACTTTCGTGTATTCTTCACGCACGCCAAATGAACCACCCCGTCACCCATCAACCGATGGTTCACAATTGAAAACGAAGAATTAAATTTTGAACATACCATGAATAAGAAATTTAGTTAACTAAGTTTTTAACTTTTACTTTTTAGCTTTTAGTTTAAAAATCGCCGCGGCCATCTTCTCCCCGCCACGTCCGATAACATACCCTCCCAAACCGATTTCCAGTAAATCCCAGAAACGAGACGTGTCCGAAAGAATGGGGAGTGTCGTAAACGTCCCCGCAAGGACAATCAAAGCAAACACCAGCATCACCAACGGTCGCCACGATCGTTGCAGCCAGTTTCCCCGGGCCTCTTCCACCACCGCCGCCGAGCGAGATCGCACCATCTCCTTCTCGTATTCGGCCAACAATGTCAACAAATCCGCTTCCAGTTGTCGCTTCTCCCTCGCCGGGAGTGTCAGGCCGTCAATCACCTTGCCAACCGCCCCGACCACGTTCTTCAATCCTTCCAAAACTGCAAAGCTGTAAGGATACAATTCTTCACCTCCGCCTCCAAGTAAAACTTCTTCTTCCCGATTTTACGCACCGGGATCCCGAACCATTTCTCGTAACGACGTAACGTGTTCTCTGAAATACCCATCGTTTGACGAAGTTCCACCGCGCTCAACACCTTGTACGGGGCATTGGTCGCCGTTTCTATAGCCAGTCGCACCTCTTGCCTCAGTTCCCTCAATTCCTCAAGCACTTGCGCAACCGCGTTCGCCGTTTCTTCTCCTTTACTTGTCTCTCTTTTTGCCATATTTTTATTATTAAAGTTATCCGTTCCCTTTCCTCCTTGCACACGACTCCCCCGAAACGACACGCCAGGAACAGCTAAACGCCTCGTCTTCATTCAATTCATAAAGTTCAAATCACCTAATTCCTGAATTTTTTAATCTAAAATCATACAATCTCAACGTATTGACTCGGGGAATAAGCTTTCCCGTTTTTCTCCCGGAAGAAGCAATACAAATGAGCCGTCGTGCCTCGTTTACGCTGCAAACGAAAAGTTGCTCCCCCGGTCCCTCGTGTCTCCCCACCCGTCTTAATATATTCCGGAGAAAAAGAACGATCGGCATAAAGCACGACAACCACCAACTCATCTCCCTCCCCCGCGGAAGGAAGACTCTCCCCCCTCTCCCATGTCAAAGAAACCACGTCCTGCTCGTCGACACGCGCCACAAGATGATTCGCCTTTTGCAACCTACCGATTGTCAATTGCAACCGGGCAAAATCTCCAATCCGCCCGTTCGGTTTAAAAACCATCATATTCAATTTCATAAAGAGATTATACCCGCTTTTCCCGCTTCCTCGGGCTACCAGAAACCACGGCTTTTGTAACTCCACCTCCACCAAACGTTGGTAGAAACGTACCGCTACCCTCAAACGGGAACGGCTTTCCTGTTGCCTTGTCGTATTTGCATCCGTGTAGCTCGACGTCACACTCCTCACCCGTGTTGCTGGCCCCACCCGGTAAAAAACCGAATTCCCGATCCTTCCTCGAATATTTTCATCTACTATTGCCATCGCTCGTTTGTGTTTTAGGTTTTCTTTGTTTTCTGAGACAAAGGTAGGGTATGAATCCTCCATATAAAATTCTGATTCACAAACAACCGAATCTTTTCACAAACGGTACTTTTCACTACATATTCGACATAAATTCCATACCCCCTCATTCATAAAACACGTCCCCCACTCAAACAAAAGCCCCTCCAAACTATTCGTGTAATAAAACGAAGCACCACCGAAAAGCATCTTCAACAAACAGACAACAACAGCCCATCTCTCCCGAATCAAGGACACCCCTGAACGTCTTTGATACGTCTTTGATACGAAAGTGATACGTGTTTAATCCCTAAGAACACCCTGTATGCAATGAAAGATGTACGGGCATTATACATATCAACAATCACTTAGTAGTGTTTCCATGAATTATAAATTACTTTTTTATTTGCATTATTTGTAATTTTACTACCATATACTAAATTATAATTTCATTATATCGTGTTTTATTCATATCTTTGTGTTCAAGATAAGATAAATACAACAATTATGGTAGCAGAGTTCAATATTGAGAATTTTTTCTCCATTAAGTCGGTTCAAAAAATTAGCTTTGAGCCTTCATCAGACTCTTTTATGTCTGATGAATATTTGTATGAAGTAAAAGATGGTGTTAAGCTACTAAAAGTGGGAATTATTTATGGGGCCAATGCTTCAGGGAAAACCAATATATTGAATGCTATTGAATTTTTCAAAATACTTGTTCTGAGAATGCCTAAAGACCGGAATGAAAGAACCGGAATCGTTCCTTTTATGTTGGATGAAACTTCTAGGAATGAAAAGACAAAGATGTCAATGGTATTCTATATCAACCAATCAAAATATATCCTTAGTTTTGAATTAGATGAGAAATACATCTATTCTGAAACATTGATCGTTTACGAGTCTATTCGTCCTACTAAATTGTATAGTCGCAATTATGATGCTGACACAGACTCAACAACCATCGAATTTGGGGCTAATCTAAAAATGACAAAAAAGAGTCAGGATGTCATTTCGGGTAACACCATAAATAATAGCAGTGTGCTCGCTGCCTTTGGCAAGAGCAATGTGGAACGGACAAAATTGAATGATGTATATGACTACTTTGCTAAACAAGTTAAGGATATATTGGCTCCGGGAGTGTTGCTATCCGGATATGTAAAAGCACGTTTGGATAAAGACGAAACAGGAGATTTGAAGAAATTTATTTTAGACTTTCTGAAAGCTTCTGACTTTAATATCGAAGATGTTGTCTTACACGAAGAAAAAGAGTTGATTACTCCTGAATTGGAACAATTGATTCAGAATGCCCCTATTGACAATGAGGCAAAAGCAGAAATGCTCCGAAAAGGGAAAATCACAAATACAGAACTGACATTCAAACATAAGGCTGGCGACAGTCTGTATGAGTTGTCCGAAGAATACGAATCCAATGGCACAATGAGATTTTTGGGAATGGCCGTGATTCTGAATTTTCTACTAAAGACCAATCGGTTTGTACCCATTGACGAAGTAGAAACAAGTATTCATTACGAGCTATTGGCTTATTTCATAAAAGTATTTTTAGCAAACAGTAACGGAACATCCCAGATACTCTTGACCACACACGACATCAATCTTCTCAACGAGGATTTCATTCGCCGTGATACGATATGGTTTACAGATAAAAACGAACTCGGTGAAACTAAAATAGTACGTCTGTCTTCTTTAGGACTGCATAAGAATCTTTCCCCATATAATGCCTATAAGCAGGGGAAATTAGTAAAGTTGCCGTTCTTGGGTAGTCAGTATATAAACCTAAATGACTAATGATATGGGGCGAACAGTAATCAAAAGTATCGCCATCATAGGCGAGGGAGAAACAGAGTGGTTCTATTTTGACTCTTTGAGAATTGCGTGTCGCTATCCCTTCAAGGTTGCGCCAGATTTCCCGCAGCACAGCGACATCAATCATGTTCTGAAACTGGTAGAGTCTTATTTGAACAGGCAGTATGATTATATCGTATGTCTGTTTGATATGGATCGACTATTACAATATCCCTCTGAAATGCAATTGTATCAACGTGCAAAGAAAAAGTACGATGCAAAAAAGTATGCCGGAAGAGTGATGTTTGTAGAGACGAATCCATGCACGGAATTTTGGTTCTTACTCCACTTCTTGCCCAATGTTGTTTGTCGGCGATATGAGAGTTACGAACAACTTCTTCCCGAATTGCAGAAATATATGCCGGGATATGAAAAGACAAAACGTTACTTCATACGCACCAACCTCTATAAATATTTGACGGAAAATGGTGATCTGGAACGAGCTATGGCAAATTCAGAGAAACTATGTCAACTCTGTCAAGAGTCTCCAGAAGATTTAAAAGCATATTCAGAGACACATAAGGTTATTAAATTGCTCAATGAAATAGAGTTTGACAAAAAGCAATAACATATGAAAATACAATCAGTTCATATCAGAAATTTCCGGAAGTTGAAGAATTGTCATATAGATTTTGGCGAGAAGGAAACGGTTCTAGTTGGTGCTAATAATAGTGGTAAAACTTCAGCTATTAGTGCTATTGTTTGGTTTCTAAAGAATACAGAGAAATTCACAACAAAGGAGTTCACCGCAACTAATTGGGTATTAATTAATACAATTGGAGAAAAATGGTTGGAAAAGGATTCTGTAGACAAAGCATTATTGGATCCCCATCAATGGGATGACATAGTGCCATCAATGGATGTCTGGATAAATGTGGAAAATGGGGAACAGTATCGAGTGAACCACTTGATACCATCACTTAGTACTTGGGATGGTAAAAAGGTAGGAGTCCGTGGACAATATGTACCCAAAGATGTTACAAAACTCTACACTGCATACAAAGAAGCCAAGACTAAAGCAAAAGCTTTAGAGGGAACTGAGGAATGGAAAAAAGCATCCTCTCCTGAATTATATCCCAAAAATTTATGTGATTTCTTGGGTAAAGGTTCAAATCTTAGAGAGTTTTTCGATGTGAAATACTACATCATAGACCCTGCACTTGACCCTGATGACGATAGTAAAGTTCAAGCAACGCCTAACAACGAACTTGCTAACAACCCACTTGAGGAATTAATCAGAGTAGATACTATACTAGCATCAAGAGATTTTTCTGATCCAGAAGGACAAACTGACAATGATATAGATACGTTATCAAAACAATTTCAACACTACTATAAGAGTAGTGGCAAGGAAGATGAAGAACTGACTTTAGAGGGTTTGGATCTCATTGGAGGTATCGCAAAAGCCAACAAGACATACGATGAAAAATTAAAAAAGACTTTTGAGGTTCCTGTTGGTGAGTTGAAGAACATTAATTATCCTGGATTTCAAAATCCAAAGATAAAAATAAGAAGTAAGATTCAGATTGAGGAAGCTATAAAACATGACTCTGCGGTTCAATTCGCAATTCAAGGTATGGAGGAGTTGGTACTTCCTGAGAAGTACAATGGTTTTGGCTATAGAAATCTTATCTCTATTTATTTAAAACTTATGGACTTCAGAGAAAAGTGGCTGAAGACATTAAGCGATGGAAAGAATATTGAGCCTATTCATATAGTATTTGTGGAAGAACCAGAAGCGCATCTGCATGCTCAGGCACAGCAGGTGTTCGTTAAGAAAGCTTTTGAAGCTCTGTGCAAAAACGAACTAATTAAAAACAACCCTTGGTTAAGTACACAACTTGTGTTAAGTACTCATTCGAATCATAAACTTGATTTGAACTGTATGCGCTATTTCAAACGAGTGATAGATGTTGGTGATAAAATACCTATTTCAGAAGTTGTTAATTTATCTAGTACATTCGGGACAGACGATGAAACAAAGCAATTTGTAACGAGATATATACGTTTGACTCACTGCGATATATTCTTTTCAGATGCTGTTATTCTGGTTGAAGGTCCTGCAGAAAAAATACTTGTTCCTAGTTTTCTTGCGAAGGCAGGGTTAGATTCGTATTACATTTCTATTATTGAGGTGAATGGTCACCATGCACATAGTTTCCGTAAACTTATTGAAAAAATTGGAATAGCGACCTTGATTGTGACGGATATAGATGCGACGGAAAAGAAAGTAGGAGAAGACGGAAAAGAAAGACATTCATCAGTAATTACGGCCAAAGGAAAAGGTTATAAGACTGGTAATCCTTCCATTAAAAGTTGGCTCTCAGGAAAAGAACAAATAGACAATTTATTGACATTGAAAGGAAAAGAAAAGATTGTAGATAATGTAAGAATTGCATTCCAAACCCCAGTAAGCGTCAAGTGGGATAAGAATAAAGATGACTTGATAGAAATATGCCCATATACTTTTGAAGATGCATTAATATTTACTAATCTTGAATTATTTCGACAGGAAGGACTCAAGAAAATGGGTACTATTACCACAATAGCTAATTTATTGAAACATAGTTATTCTGCCGATGAATTACAGAAAAAGATATTTGAAAAACTGGAAAGCAAAAGTGGTTTTCAAAAGGCTGATTTTGCAATTTCTCTGCTTTATAAAGACGATTTTGTTGATTTAGTATCCCCCGTATATATTCAGGAAGGGCTTGAATGGATGAAGTCATATTTGGACTCTAATGGAAACAAAGATGGAGAATAATATAGACGCCCAAGTAGATAAGACTCTCGAGAAGTGTATTCTTTCAACGCCTCGTAAAAGTTTTTTTCTTTTTGCCGGAGCTGTTCAGGGAAAACCCACTCTTTGATTCTTCTTTTGAAAAAAATATGCGATAGTATTGGTAAAGACTTGCTGTTGCAAGGAAAGAATGTCGCTGTCATTACTTTTACGAATGCTGCTACAGATGAAATAATCAACCGTTTGAATTATAGTTCCGTTTTCCATATATCAACGATTCATAGTTTTGTTTGGGATGTTATTAAATACTATCAAACAGATATTAAGAGGCTATATTGCCAATATATTATCGAAGAGATGGAAGCGTTGGATAAGAAGTTAGATGAAACAAAAAACAAGACAACAAAAACTTACCTTTCTAATATAGAAAAGCTTAATTATCAGAAAGAACGATTAGCAAAAGCACAGACGATAGAGAAGTTCGTGTATAACCCCAATGGCAGTAATCCAGAGTATAATGCATTGAAACATGCTGAGGTTATTAAGATATCAGCTCAGATGATTATTGAGAGCCAAATGTTGCAGCGAATCATTGCACAACGATATCCGATACTATTGATTGATGAGAGTCAAGACACGAAGAAAGAACTGGTTGATGCCTTCTTTGAAATTCAAAGGAACTTTGCTAATATTTTTACTTTAGGTTTACTTGGCGACCAGAAGCAGCGAATTTATGCTGACGGGAAGGAGAACATAGAAGGAATCATTCCCGCGGGGTGGGAGAAGCCGATAAAGAGGATGAACTATCGCTGTGCTATACGGATAATCCAGTTGGCTAACAATATTGGAAAGGAGATTGATTTTCATGCAGAACAACGCCCGCGTGAAGATGCCAATGATGGTTTTGTTAGGCTTTTTATAGTACAACAACGTAATGATCTAAATAAAGATGAAGTAGAGCAAAACGTGATGAAGATTATGAGCAAGCAAACCAAAGATGAAAAATGGACAGGCATAGATACTGACGTAAAAGTTCTGACATTGGAACACATGATGGCCGCACGAAGATTAGGATTTGCTGAATTTTTCGCATCATTTTATAAAGTTTCAAAATACCAGATGACCTTCCTTCAAGGTTCTGTATCAGAAATAGAATTTTTCACCAAGGAGGTGCTTCCCATTGCGGAATCCATGAAGGAAGATGGGCGGCTTGCATTAGAAATTTTGAAAAAATACTCGCCATTATTAAGCAGACAGAATACAGAGAAGCCATATGAGCTTTATTTGAAATGCAGAGAAGAAGCTATGAAGGTTGCTAGTATTGCAAATGGGAATAATACTATCCGCATTGTCATAGATGAAATTATAAAATCTCAACTATTAACAGTACCAGATGTTGTAAGACAAGCGTATTTGTTGAAACCATCGGACATAGAAGATACCGTAGAGGAAGAGCTACGTGCTTGGGTAGAAGTAATGGATTTGCCGATTGACATGGTACGCAAATTTAATGACTACGTGAATCAACGTTCACGATTTGATACACATCAAGGGGTTAAAGATCTTGAATTTAACCGTGTGATGGTTATTATAGATGATTCTGAAGCGAAAGGATTCCTATTCAGTTATGACAAACTATTTGGTGTTAAGGAATTATCTGATACAGATTTAAAAAATAAAGATAATGGTAAAGAAACCTCCATAGAACGTACTCAAAGATTATTTTATGTTACATGTACTAGAGCAAAGAACTCATTAGCAGTCGTGATGTACACAAATAACCCAGAGAGGGTAAAAACAGAAGCTATCAGAAAAGGATGGTTTGAAGAGAATGAAATTATTGTAATGTAATATTTGGAATAATACACATTAAAGGAGTCCGTGTTAAAGAATGAAGTGAGCCCTAAAAGTTTTTTGTCCAACTTTTGGAGTTCACTTCAAATTTTGTTGTAGTTGGCACAAACCAAGGCATTACGCGGAGAGATTACAATTTTCCCATGCTTTCATAATCCTTGCTGCATTTTCTTAAGCCATTCTTTTGTCCAATCTGCAAGGAAAATCGGGATATTGAGAATTGCACCATCTTGCCTTAGGTTATTCATAGAAAAACGCAATGCCAATTCAACAGAGAAACGATCGATGTATATTCCGAGACTTTTACCGCCCAGACGAGTGCCGGATTTTACCTCTACAGGAAGTAACGAGGTATTGTCCTGTAACAGGAAATCCACCTCTGCTGTAGCCTCGGAAGTCCAGTATCGCGGCATCACGTCAAAATGGGCCACGAGGGATTGTAGCACCATATTTTCTGCCATTGCACCTTTGAATTCGGTATAAAGCGAATTTTCCGTCCAAAGCAAATCTGCCGGAAGTTGTGCCATAACACGAAGTAAGCCCCCGTCACACAAATAGATTTTGAATGCCGAAAGATCGTTGTATGCTCTCAATGGTAAGCCGGGTTTGGAAGAACAAAAAATGCGATAGATCATTCCCGCGTGTTCCAACCACAAAAGCCCGTCTTCATATTCCCGTGCCCGTGCCCCGGTTTTGACTAGCTTGTAGACAAACTTTCTATTTTCTTTTGCCAATTGGGACGGTATAGAATTCCAAATAGCGGCGATACGCGGGATATCTTTGCCTGGAGCGTGCTTAGCAAAGTCCAGCGAGTAGGCCGTCAGTATCGATTTTTGAATCTCCTCAATCTCCCGCACACCACCTTTTTCAAGCATGGCAGTAACGGCAGCCGGCATTCCACCACAAACTTGATAGCGACGATACGCCTCCCCAACACGCCCCATAACAATTTCCGGTAATGGTGCGATCTCTGTCAGGTTTTCAAGATATTCATACATTTGTGGCGTATCAGCACGCAAAAATTCCCGGAACGTAACCGGATACATTCGTAAAAATTCTACTTTACCGACAGGAAACGAATCTCCCCGCGAGAGAGACACTCCTAATAGCGATCCCGCTGCAAGAATATGATATTCGGGAGCATCCTCGCAAAAATATTTCAAGCTGTTAAGAGCCTTGTTACTCTGCTGAATCTCATCGAAAATAATCAACGTTCGTCCCGGTTCGATAGGACATTCCGTATAGAGTCGGAGAATATCGATCAACCGTTCAGGACTTTTCGTATTTTCAAACTCCCGACATAACTCCTCCGATGCATCGAAGTTAAAATAAGCAACATAGTCAAAATATTCTTCCCCGAACTTTCGCATAATCCACGTCTTACCTGTCTGGCGCGCTCCTTGAATAATAAGTGGTTTGCGCTCCAACCGTTGCTTCCATTTGAGCAGAGCAGTCATTATATCTCTTTTTATCTCCATTTTATCTTCACATTTTTGTCCATTAATCACATTTTACCAACATGATTTGTGCAAATATACACATTTTTGATACATGATATGAGAGAATGGGCAATTTGATTTATACTATCGCAATACCACATACCAACCACCCGGGAAAAGATACCGAAGTAAAAGTTAATGGCGAGGACTATATTTGCTTGACGGATATGTTGCGTGCCAAGGGAGAAAGTATATAATCCCAATTTTTCGGACAGACATGTATCACTTGACGAAAGAGAATCTGGAAGTCTCTGGATGGTACGATAAAAGTTGACGTACTATTTTCTGAGGAGACGGTTTGACCTTTCCAAACAGAGATTGATTCTCTGTTTGGAAAGGCCAAATCTACTATAAGTGAGCATATCAAAACAGTTGGATCTATCTCCATCCCATAAACATACGTGCTGTTTCCGCATCATGGTGGTTGAAGAAAAGACTTTTACCTGTATCAAGCGTAGCGATAACCGCCATATCCTCGTCCGAGAGCGAGAAGTCGAAAATGTCGATGTTCTGCCGCATCCGTTCGATGCGTGTTGATTTGGGAATGATAATCACGCCACGCTGAATGAGCCAGCGCAGGGCAACCTGTGCCACGCTCTTACCATATTTCATTCCGATTTCCGCCAACTGCATATTAGTAAAAAAGCCGTTGCGTCCTTCCGCAAAAGGTGCCCACGACATGATGTGCGTGCCGAACTCTTCCATGATTTTCTGCGCTTCAATCTGCTGGTCGAAGACATGGGTTTCCACTTGATTGACAGCCGGAACAATTTCCATATTGCTGGCAATATCGATGAAGTGGTCGGGATAGAAGTTGCTTACACCGATGGCGCGGAGCTTGCCTTCCTTATATGCTTCCTCTAACGCCCGGTATGCGCCATAGCGGTCGCAGAAAGGCTGGTGCAGGAGCATCAGGTCGATGTAGTCCGTCTGTAATTTACGCAGGCTCTCGTTGATAGAGGCTTTTGCTTTCTCGTAACCGTAGTTGGAAATCCAGACTTTTGACACAAGGAAAATCTCCTTGCGGTCGATGCCGCTTTTACGGACAGCATTACCCACGCCTTCTTCGTTATGATAGGCTTGTGCCGTATCAATCATGCGATAGCCCACGCTGAGGGCATCGCTTACACAACGCTCGCACTCGGCGGGCGAAATCTGATAAACACCGTAGCCCATCTGGGGTATTTCGATGCCGTTGTTTAATTTTACTGTATTCATTGTTTTATCCATTTTTTGATTTCTTCCGATTTTACAGGCAAGCGAAGTCCTTTTCTGATTTTCAGTGAAGGATAACCTTTCTTCAGTGTAGCATCGGCTTCCGACATAGGACTTTCGTAAGACGTGCAGAAAGGAAATATCACCTTGCCTTTCAATTGTTCACCGTATTTGTCGAGGAAAGTGCGTATTACTGCCGGTTCCTCGTGCCACCAAATCGGGAAACCGACAAACACCGTATCAACCTTTGTAAAGTCAAAGTCAGCCGGTTTTATTGCCGGACGAAGCGACTGATTGAGGTGTTCCTGAGTGCAACGGGACTGCTTGTTTACCCAATTGACATCTTCCGATGAATAGGGCTGTTCCGGCAGAAGCCTTATCATTTTAGCTCCCGTCACTTCTGCAAGCTGTTTGGCTGCAAGTTCGGTGTTGCCGGAATGCGTGAAATATACGATTACCGATTTCATGTTATTATCGCTTTTTGTCTGTGCTTGTACCGTACTGCTGCATGACATAGTTATAAACGCTGCCATTGCAATGATATATTTAAATATGTGCATAACTATAAGATTATATATTACTTAATCATTCCAATCTCTTTAAGCCATGATGAGATGTTCTGTTCGTTGATTCTTCCGCTTGTCAATCCTTTGCCAGTCAAGTGCCCGGCATCCGGAGTAAGTTCCACGATACGTGCCAACGTTTCGTCTCGGTAGGTTGACGCGTAGGTGCAGAACGGAACAACGGTCTTACCCTCGAAATCATAACGTTCGGTAAAGGTACAAATAATCATCGGAGTTGTCCACCACCATACGGGACAACCGATGAATACCGTGTCGTAATCATCCCAGTTTTCCACTTCATTGGCAATGGCAGGACGGGCATTGTTGTCCTTTTCCTCTCGTGCGACTTCGGTACAAGGCGTGTATTCCGTAGGATAAGGCACTACCGGTTCGATGCGGAAGATGTCTGCTCCTGTCTGACGGACAATTTCCTGTGCCATACGTTGTGTTGTACCGCCCCAACTGAAATAGGCAACCAGAATCTTGCTGTCGCCGCTCGGAGTATCGGGATCATCGCCCGGTTCTTCAGGATTTTCCGGCTCGTCGGGGGGTTCGGTTCCCGG
>ERZ780149.1700-NODE-1700-length-22771-cov-3.862520_pt1 | contig 22771 bp, 25 predicted proteins | sample MGYA00511367_ERZ780149 | MGnify/ENA primary metagenome ERZ780149 (study PRJEB29588, sample SAMEA2153852) | human gut metagenome | biome: human gut; feature: human-associated habitat; material: faeces | place: Denmark | collected 2008/2010 ... | reverse complement strand
TACGGAAGTATGGTCTTTGATGACCGAGTAATGAAAGCCACTTTACCGGCTAAGATTTACAACTCACTAAAAAAGACTATTGACGAGGGCACCGAACTTGATATAAGCGTTGCCAATGCTGTTGCCACCGCCATGAAAGATTGGGCTGTATCAAAGGGCGCCACTCATTATACACACTGGTTCCAGCCGCTTACCGGCATTACCGCAGAAAAACACGACAGCTTTATTTCACCGTCTCCCGACGGCGGCGTAATTATGGAATTTTCAGGCAAAGAGCTCATAAAGGGCGAGCCTGACGCATCGTCTTTCCCGAGCGGCGGACTTCGCGCAACATTTGAAGCCAGAGGTTATACCGCATGGGATCCAACCTCATACGCATTTATAAAGGGCAAAACCTTATGTATTCCTACCGCGTTCTGCTCATACGGCGGTCACGCGCTTGACAAGAAAACTCCTCTTCTTCGTTCTATGGAAGCGCTTAACAAACAGGCATTGCGAATACTCAAGCTATTTGGCAACGACAGCGTAAAGCGTGTTACCAGCTCGGTAGGTCCCGAACAGGAATATTTTCTTATAACCAAAGAAATGTACGACCAGCGCCCAGACCTTCGTTTTACCGGACGCACATTGTTCGGTGCAAAGCCGCCTAAAGGTCAGGAAATGGACGACCATTACTTCGGTGTTATTAAGCCGAGGGTTGCCGCCTATATGGAAGAGCTTAACGACGAGCTTTGGAAGCTGGGCATTTTGGCAAAAACCGAGCATAACGAGGTTGCTCCCGCACAGCACGAGCTTGCTCCTATATACACTACGACAAATATTGCAACCGATCACAACCAGCTTACCATGGAAATTATGCAAAAGGTTGCTTCAAAGCACGGCCTTGTATGTCTGCTTCATGAAAAGCCCTTTGCAGGCGTTAACGGAAGCGGTAAGCACAACAACTGGTCTATTGCTACCGATGCAGGTCAAAACCTGCTGTCACCGGGCAAAACACCTTATGAAAACGCGCAATTCCTTTTGTTCCTGTGTGCAGTAATTAAGGCGGTTGACGATTATCAGGATTTGTTGCGTATCTCGGTTGCTACTGCCGGAAACGATCACCGTCTCGGCGCAAACGAAGCTCCTCCTGCGGTAGTTTCAATCTTCCTCGGTGATGAACTTAATGCGGTTTTGGAAGCCATTGAAAACGACACGCCTTATGAAGGTGCCGAAAGAACACAGATGAAGCTGGGCGTTGACGTTCTGCCTAAATTCAACCGTGACACCACCGACCGTAACCGTACTTCACCGTTTGCGTTTACCGGCAACAAGTTTGAATTCCGTATGCTCGGTTCTTCAAACAGCATCGCATGTGCAAACATTATGCTGAACAGCGCGGTTGCAGAATCGCTTAAAATTTATGCCGACAGGTTGGAAGGTGCGGCTGACTTTGAAACCGCTCTTCACGAAATGATTCAGAAAACCATTAAGGACCATAAGCACATTATATTTAACGGCAACGGTTACGATGACAGCTGGATTAAAGAGGCTACCGAAAAGCGCGGACTTCTCAACTACCGCACCACAGCCGACTGTATGCCTCATCTGCTTGATAAAAAGAATGTGGATATGCTCACCGCTCAGGGTGTTTACACCGAAGCAGAGCTTCGTTCAAGATATGAGATTATGCTTGAAAACTACTGCAAGACAATCATAATCGAAGCAAACACAATGGTGGATATGGCAAAAACACAGATTGCACCTGCAATTGAGGCTTACACCGCCGATGTTGCAAAAGCAGCAGCCGCCAAAAAAGCGGTTGATTCTACACTTGCATGCAGTTATGAAACCGGCATTGTAAAACGCCTTTCAGCGCTTACCGATCGCATCGCCGACCGTTCTCAAGAACTTGAAAAGGCACTTGTTTCAATCGGCAGCGTCGAGGATATCGGCGCCGAATCGGTTATGATTCGTGACGATGTGCTTCGTATTATGGGCGAACTCAGACTCGCTTGCGACGAAGCCGAAACCTTAACCGCAAAATCTTATTGGCCATTCCCCTCATATGCCGACCTTTTGTTCGGTGTTAAATAAAGAAAGAAGATGATTTACTATGATAACACAAGAAATTACCGAATTTGTGCAAGAAACTGTCACAAGTGAAGCCTTCGGCATCTGGTTCCTTATAGGCGCTGCGCTGGTATTCTTTATGCAGGCAGGCTTTGCAATGGTTGAAACCGGTTTTACAAGAGCAAAAAATGCCGGTAACATTATAATGAAAAACCTTATGGACTTCTGTATAGGAACTGTTGTATTTGTTCTGCTCGGCTTTAGCCTTATGATGTCCGAAGATTACATTCTCGGCATTTTCGGTATGCCGAACCTTCAAATACTTACCAATTTCGGTGAGTTCTTAAAGGGCGGTAACGCTCCCTCATTTGTATTTAACCTTGTATTCTGTGCAACGGCCGCTACAATCGTTTCGGGTTCTATGGCAGAAAGAACTAAGTTTGTATCTTACTGCATTTATTCAGCCGTTATATCGCTGTTCGTTTACCCGATCGAAGCCGGCTGGGTTTGGAACTCTCAAGGTTGGCTTGCAAAGCTCGGCTTCCATGATTTTGCAGGTTCCGCAGCAATTCACGCTGTCGGCGGTATAACTGCTTTAATCGGTGCTATTATGGTAGGTCCCCGTCTTGGTAAATATGTAAAAGACAAAGCAGGAAAGGTTAAGAAGATTAACGCTATCCCCGGTCACTCTATCACACTTGGCGCTCTTGGTTGCTTTATTCTTTGGTTTGGTTGGTACGGTTTCAACGGTGCTGCCGCTTGGGACGGTAATTCGCTCGCATCAATCTTTGTAACAACTACAATTGCCCCTGCAGTTGCAACCTGCGTTACAATGCTATTCACCTGGATTAAAAACGGCAAGCCAGATGTATCTATGTGCTTAAACGGCGCACTTGCAGGTTTGGTTGGTATTACAGCCGGCTGTGACGCATTAGATGCTTTAGGTGCCGTAATAGTAGGTATCGTTTCGGGTATTTTGGTTGTAGTAGTTGTTGAATTGCTCGACTTAAAGCTTCACATTGACGACCCTGTCGGCGCTGTCGGCGTTCACTTTGCAAACGGTGTTTGGGGTACTATCGCAGTAGGCTTGTTAGCAAACCCCGACGCTCCCGCAGGTCTTGAAGGCCTTTTCTACACAGGCAGCTTCAAACTACTCGGTATTCAGACACTCGGTATTATAGCTATTCTTGCATGGACTGCCGCAGCAATGTCATTAACCTTCTTCATCATCAAAAAGACAATCGGACTTCGCGTATCTAAAGAGGAAGAAATCAAGGGTCTTGACAGCACAGAACACGGTCTTCCAAGTGCTTATGCAGACTTTGTTCCGGCGGTTGAAAGCATTGACTACGGTTATGAAGAAGCAGTTGCGGTTAGCGGTGAAGTTCCGGTAGCAGAGGCTATCCCTGTAAAGAAGGTTCCTACATTTGATGACGGCGCACCTAAGTTTACTAAGATTGAAATAATCTGTAAAGAATCTCGCTTTGAAACACTTAAAGCCGCTATGATGGATATAGGTATTACCGGTATGACAGTTTCTCATGTTCTCGGTTGCGGAGTACAAAAGGGTCAGCCCGAATATTACCGCGGCGTTCAGGTTGAAGCAAACCTGCTTCCTAAGATTCAGGTTGACATTGTAGTAAGCAAGGTTCCTGTGCGCAGCGTTATTGAAACCGCCAAGAAGGTTCTTTACACAGGACATATAGGCGACGGTAAAATCTTTGTTTACGATGTTGAAAATGTTGTAAAGGTTCGTACCGGTGAAGAAGGCTATGACGCCTTGCAGGATGTTGAGTAATAACTTATTCAACCGACAGTTTAAAATTTAATATCTCAAAAGCGTTTGAGAAAAGAGAAGTAATACAGATAATTCGCAGACAGCGAGCACGGGACGGTGGAAGCCGTGCGGCGAAGTCTGTATGAATAACACTTTTCGAGCTGCAATCTGAAAAGATGTATTTCTTAGTAGGTGCGCCGTACAGTCACGCGTAAGTTGACAGAGCTTTGCTTGAAGTTCAAAACGAGAAGAAATACAGGTGGCACCGCGAGACAGCAATCGCCCTGTAGAATGCTGAAATTACTAACTTATTTACGGAGGTATTTTCCTATGTGTTCAATTATGGGTTACTGTGGCAGCGATGCCACTTTTGACGATTTTAAAAAAGGTTTTGACCGCACGGTATCACGCGGCCCCGATGACAGCCGCATTGTCGATACCGGCAAGGGTCTGCTCGGATTTCACCGACTTGCAATTATGGGGCTGACCCCTTCGGGAATGCAGCCCTTTGAACTTGACGGCAGCTATGTAGTTTGCAACGGCGAGCTTTACGGCTTTGAAAAGCAAAAACAAGAACTGATTAAAAAGGGTTACTCTTTTGTAAGCGACAGCGACTGTGAAATTTTACTTCCTATGTACCGCGAGCACGGTACAGATATGTTTGCTATGCTTGACGCCGAGTTTGCCTGCATTATCTATGACGGAAAAACGGGTAAGTACATTGCCGCGCGCGACCCCATAGGTATTCGTCCGTTATATTACGGATACGACAGCAAGGGTGTGATTTTGTTTGCAAGCGAGGCAAAAAACCTTGTGGGTCTTGCCCAAAAAATAATGCCCTTTCCTCCGGGTCATTATTATAAAGACGGCAAATTCACCTGCTATTGTGATATAGCAAGTGTAGGCAAAGTTTGTTATGATGATTTAGAAACTGTTTGCAAAAACATTCGTGAAAAACTGGTCGCGGGCGTAGAAAAACGGCTTGTTGCCGACGCCAAGGTGGGCTTTTTGCTTTCGGGCGGTCTTGATTCTTCACTTGTTTGCGCTATTGCCGCAAAAAAAAGCAAGACACCTATCAAAACCTTTGCTATCGGTATGAGCGAAGATGCTATTGATTTAAAATACGCAAAACAGGTTGCCGATTATATAGGCAGCGACCACCAAGAAATATATATGACGCCCGACGAGGTAACAGCTACGCTTGACGAGCTTATACATCTGCTCGGCACCTTTGATATCACGACCGTTCGTGCGAGTATGGGTATGTACCTTATATGTAAAGCAATTCACGAACAGACCGATATTCGCGTGCTGTTGACAGGTGAGATTTCAGATGAATTGTTCGGTTATAAATACACCGACTTTGCCCCCTCGGCAGAGGCTTTTCAAGCCGAATCGCAAAAGCGTGTGCGCGAGCTGCACATGTATGATGTGCTTCGCGCCGACCGCTGTATTTCGGTAAACTCACTTGAAGCAAGGGTACCGTTCGGCGACCTTGATTTTGTTAAATATGTAATGGCGCTTGACCCTGAAATCAAGCTTAACAAATATGGTAAGGGCAAATACCTGCTCCGCCACGCATTCGAAGACGGCGACTACCTTCCCGATGAGATTTTATGGCGTGAAAAAGCCGCTTTCTCTGATGCAGTCGGTCATTCAATGGTAGACTACCTTAAAGAATATGCCGAACAGCAGTATTCGGACGAGGAATTTGAGAAAGCACGCCGAAAATATACCCACGCTACTCCGTTTACAAAGGAGTCTTTGCTTTACCGCGAAATTTTTGAAAAGTACTATCCCGGTCAGGCAGAAATGATAGTCGATTTCTGGATGCCTAACAAGGCATGGAAGGGCTGCGATGTAAACGATCCCTCTGCACGCGTTCTTTCAAACTACGGCGACAGCGGAAAATAGGCGTTATACAGGTTATAGCCTTTAAACTTAATACAAAAATATATACCCCTATGATGTTACGGTCTCTCCGAAACACTATAGGGGCATTTTTAAATCAATCAGATGATATTTCTCCTGCCCATTTAAAATCATATTTTGCAATTAAAACCGCAATTATTTCATTGATAATGGCTGCCACAAAAAGAAAAGCGGTAACGAAACAACAACCAAGTTAGTACTCGTCACCGCAATTCTTACACTACTTAACAACTTGATTGCTTTAATAATAAAGTTAATCGAACTGCTAAGTAAATAAACCTAAAGGGAGTGAGAACACTCCTGCTCCCTTTATTTTTATTTTAAACGGTTTTCTCTTGGCTGCCAATAGTAAAATGATTGGAAACACAGGGGACGGTTCTACGTGTTGTCCCCTGTGTTTTAAAAATTTTAAGGCGCTGTATGAATTTCAATATTTCCGGTCGATGTTGTGATTTCGCATTTTCCGCCTGACGCGGTTTTGGGCACACTTACATTTCCTGTTGAAGTTTCGGTTATAAAAATCTTTTCTGAAAGCAGATTGCCCGTAACATTGCCGGTGCTTGTTTTAACAAAAATTTGTGCGGCGTCGCTTTTTTCAAATTTCACATTACCCGTGCTGCTTTCAATTTCAAAATCACCCTTAGCCACAACATTGTTAAGTGTAATATTGCCGGTGTCGGTTTCTGTTTCAACATTACCGTTAACATTTACATTATTTATGTTAATGTCGCCCGTAGTAGTGGAAAAATCAATATTTTCAGCAGTAAGCTCCGACATATTTATACTTCCTGTGCTTAATTCGATTTCTATATTTTTTGAAATCGAAGCCAAGCACTGCACATCTGCTGTGTCACCGTCAATTCCAATTTCTCCAAAAGTAAAATCTTTGGGTATTTCAACATCACCTGTATTGGTGTTAATTGAAAGTGAGACGTAATTGTCTTGCGGAAGATATACAGTCATTGTTTGTTTGCCGAGAAAAATGCCTATATAATCATACCATTTTCGAGTATCGACTGTATCAATTATAAGCGTTCCGTCTGTAACAGTAGCTGAATATTTAACCTTGTTTGTTTCAAAACATTCTATTCTGCACATCTCATCAGCCGACGGCGCAAGCTTAATTTCGGTTGTATTTACATAAATCGCTATTTTATCAAATGCGTCACCTATTTCATGGGTTTTGGCTTCATAAGTCACGGTGCTAAGCTTTGTAAAATCATAATCATAAGCGGTCATAACACCCGCAAAAATCACAAGACCCAACGCTACGAGCGCGGCGGCAATAATAAGCCATATTTTTGTTATTTTGTTCATTTTACACCCTCCTTGCCGACAAGCAAAGATTTAATACCTAAAGCGATATTCTTTGTCAACAATAACACACCTTTGGTAGCAGCTTTGCAGCCAAAAAACAAAAGAATAGTAAGCCCTGCGCAGAAAATACCCGCGCCAAGCATTGCGGCTCCCGTGAGCCAATTACTGTTAAAAGAAAAAACTACAGCCGCTGCCACTGCTGCAAGCGAGCTCACTGCCAGCGAAGCCAAGATTGCCCACAGAGAAATAATAACAGACCATATTGCAACATAAACGGCAAAGATTACGACGAATACGGCAATCAAAACAGAAAGCCATATAGGCGAGCCCAAAACCAACAGCACAATCTCCCACGCACGCAGGCTACGCTTTGGTTTTACCCTTTCTTTTACAAGCTTAGTCAAGGGGGTTTCTGCCACAATCTGACCTGCAACTTCATCTACCGTGCCGATTGCCGAAACAGCCTCTCCTTCCGTAAGACCCTCTTCAATTCGGTCGTCAATCATTTCGCCAAAAAATGTCAGGCGTTCTTCTATATCCGACTGCGGCAGACCCGACAATCTCGCCTTAAGTTCGGCTAAAAACTCTTGTTTACTCATTCTCATCATCCTCCTTGGTTATGAACCGATATATAGAAATAATCTCTTTCCACTCTTCTTTAAAATTTTCAATGCGTTTTAGTCCTTTGTCTGTAATGTGGTAGTATTTACGCAATCTGCCGCCGTGTTCGCAGGTGTTAACCGTCAGCATATCGGCTGTTTCCAAACGCTTTAAAATCGTATATAAGGTCGATTCCGACATTTCAATATACGGCTTCATATCTTTAATAATCTTGTAGCCGTACGAATCTTCACTTTTAATAGCAGCCAGTACGCATACATCTAAAAGGCCGCGCTTGAGCTGAATATCCATATTATACCTCCCTTTGCGTAATACATCATATCACGAAGTATCGATTTTGTCAAGGGCTTTTTTTGATAAACAGAAAAGCGGCAGAGATTTCTCTCTGCCGCTGTGGTTATGTACTGCTTAAAGCGTAACACAAAAATTTATTGTCGGTAATTATTCGAATTCTATTGTTCCCACAGGCTTTGGTGTAAGGTCCATAAGCACGCGGCTTATTCCCTTAACCTCGGAGGTTATGCGGGCGGTAATATGATGAAGCAGCCCATACGGAATTTCTTCAATAGTGGCGGTCATTGCATCGGTTGTGTTAACCGCGCGAATAATCGCACACCAGCCGTCAAGACGCTTGCCGTCGATAACGCCGACTGCGGTCATATCGGGAACGGCGATAAAATATTGCCATACCTTACCTGCGAGCCCGTTTTTATCAAATTCCTCTCGCAAAATTGCATCCGCTTCTCTAAGCGCGTGAAGTCGGTCGCGTGTAATAGCACCAAGGCAACGAACACCAAGGCCCGGGCCCGGGAACGGCTGACGGTAAACCATACTGTGAGGAAGACCTAATACCTCGCCCACAACGCGAACCTCATCTTTAAAAAGAAGCTTTACAGGTTCAACAAGTTCAAAGCTCATATCCTCGGGCAGACCGCCGACATTGTGATGCGCTTTAACGCCTTTAGATTCCAATATATCGGGGTATATTGTGCCCTGAGCCAAGAATGAAATGCCGTCAAGCTTGGCGGCTTCTTCATTGAATACTTTAATAAACTCGCCGCCGATAATCTTACGCTTTTTCTCGGGGTCGCTCACTCCTGCCAAAAGGTCGAGAAAGCGGTCGGTAGCGTCAATGTAAATAAGGTTAGCACCAAGCTCTTTTCCGAAAACTTCGATAACCTGTTCGCTCTCGCCCTTACGCATAAGGCCGTGATTTACATGCACGCAAACAAGCTGTTTGCCAACTGCTTTTATAAGAAGCGCCGCTACTACCGAGCTGTCAACGCCGCCCGAAAGGGCAAGAAGAACCTTTTTATCGCCGACCTGTGCGCGAATTGCGGCAATCTGTTCGTCAATAAATTTATTTGCAAGCTCAGCTGTGGTAATTCTTTCCATATTTTGAGGTCTGACATTTGTATTCATATATTTTGTACTCCTTGCAACTTAATTTGTGTAGTTGTCAAAATAGCCCTGTACCAAAACAACAGGTGTGCCTTTATCGCCCGAGCCGCTTGTAAGGTCGCAAAGCGAACCGATAAGATCGGTAAGCTGACGCGGAGTTGTGCCCTGCGCCGCCATATTACCTACAAGACTGCCGTCTTTAGCGCGAATGCTTGCAGAGATTGCCTCTTTAAGCGCGTCGCCGCTTAAATCTTTAAAGTCGTTATCGGCAAGATATTTAAGTTTAAGTTCATTAGGAGTACCGATAAGGCCGTCGGTAAACGCAGGCGAAACCACGGGGTCCGCAAGCTCCCAAATTTTACCCTGAGGGTCTTTAAAAGCACCGTCACCGTAAACCATAACCTCTACATGTTTGCCCGTTCGCTCTTTTATTCGGGCTTGTACATCAAGAACTAAGTCTTTGCACTCTTTCGGGAAAAGCTTGATTTTTTCTTCGGTAGATTTATTTGAACCCAAAAGACCGTACTTTTCATTATAACCGCTGCCACCTACCGACGCATTCAGAATATCGTCAAGGCCGCAAACCACCTTGGCACCTGCCTCTTTAAGAAGACGCTTTGTGCGGACACGTGTGTGAATATCACAGGTAAGCACGCAATCGGTGTATTCAAGTATAGCTTTGGGCTGATTGGCGAATATAATTTCAACCTCTGCGCCCATATCTTTAATAAGGTCGCTGTAATACTGCACATAGTCAACGCCTGTAAATTCAAGCTTTTGAACGCCAAAAACCTCACGGTAACGCTCGAGTGACAAAACATCGGTATAAGGGTTAATGCCTGCGGCATCTATTAAATCATATGTCGCAAGCGAGTTACCAACCTCATCCGAAGGATAGCTAAGCATAAGAACTATCTTTTTTGCGCCCTTTGCAATACCTTTAAGGCATATTGCAAAACGATTTCTTGAAAGAATTGGGAAAATAACACCGATTGTGCCGCCACCCAGCTTTGCCTTTACATCGGCTGCAATATCATCAACCGAAGCGTAGTTGCCCTGTGAACGTGCAACTATTGACTCGGTCATAGCAATAACATCACGGTCGCGAAGCTCAAAGCCTTCAAGCTCTGCCGCTTCTATTACGCTGTCCGACACTATTTGCGCAAGATTGTCGCCCTCGCGAATTATCGGGCAACGAATGCCTCGGGACACAGTTCCTACTCTGCGCTCTTTTGTTTCCATTTTTATATGTCCTTTCTTTTTGGATGAAACCTAACAAAACAACTAACATCCAATTTTTAATTGTTGACAAAGTCATTATACATTACGGCGTTCATATTTTCAAGATGTTTTATTTCAGACCGTGTAGAAACGAGTAAACACAAGGTTTAAATTTATATTGAAATAGTAATAATATAGTGATAAAATTACATTATAGCTGCTATCGTAAGCATTTCGCGAATGTCGCTGTAAATTTTATATGCATCGGTTATAGGAAGCGGGTTTTCACCCTTGCCCACCTCTACTGTAAAGGCGGGGCGCATATGCTTTTTTATAAACCAATCTTTAAAACCGCCGCCCTGTGCCAGACCTACCGGCACATCAAGCGCGTAACCGCTTGTTGCCGCCATTATCTCTGCCATTTGCTTTGATGTTTTATCCTCATAACCGTTATAACTCCAATAAATAACCTCGCCCTGCGAATGCAGTGCCACGGCGTGATGAATGTTATACTGCTTACAAAGCTCTGCCATTGCAACCGTTTCGGGTTCGCTGTGCGGTGAATTGCCGCCGAAGCGTGTAGCTGCGGGGCCGAGTATGCCCGATTTTCGCTCTAACGCATGCAGTTCCTTCCAGCCCGCGTCAAAGTTATGGTTTATATCAACACCGCGCAGGTTTGCATTGAAATGGGTAAAATCGCCGCCGCACATTCTGTAAACATTGCCTGCCTCTTTTCCGCAACCCAATGCACCGTGAATAGATATTTCACAGCCGTCGGGGTTTACCCTCGGCACAAATATTACGCCGCGGTTTCCAAGTGCTTTGCGCACATTTATACCCGCAAGAGAGCGGTCTTTTATGTAAGCCGTGGAAAAATCTTCTAAAAACATCAGCAAAATATTGCTTGTTATATGCTCACTACCGTGAAAAGCCGCGGCAAAAAGCACATATTCGGTATCAGAATTTATTTTTAACGCCGTTATATCGCGCCCGGCGCAGCTTTTTCCAATACTTAATTTCTGCAAAACAGGATTTCGGCAACACAGCGCGTCTATTGTTTTTTGCATTTCCCGATAATCGTAATCAACCGATTTTACTATTTTTTCCAAAACCAACACCTCATAAAACAAACACTATAATAATTATTATATTAAAGGCGGTATGAAATAATGAATTTAGAAGAAAAACAGTTGAGCTTCGACTACAAATTTAAAGGCAGAATTATAAATCTGCGCCAAGACCGAGCATTACTTCCAAACGGAAAAACTGTAACTCGTGAAGTGGTAGAACATCCGGGCGGCGTATGTGTTGCCGCAATAGACGAAAATGATGAACTGTTTTTTGTAAAACAGTGGCGGTATCCGTATTCAGAAGAAACACTCGAAATACCTGCAGGAAAACGTGACAAACAAGGTGAGGATCCCCTCGACTGCGGTAAGCGGGAACTAAAGGAAGAAACGGGTGCCACCGCAGAAAATTATATTGATTTAGGCTGTCTTTACCCGTCGCCAGGTTATGTAAACGAGGTTATCTATTGCTACCTTGCCACCAATCTTACCTATGGCGATATGAACCCTGACGAAGACGAATTTTTAAATGTAATTAAAATACCTTTTGAAAAGGCTGTAGAAATGGTGCTTTCGGGTGAAATTAAAGACGCAAAAACTCAAATTGCAATACTAAAGGTAAATGCACTTCGCCAAGCAGGAAAAATTTGATTGACATTTTATAAAAATGGTATATAATAAAATTCAAGCACCAAGGTGCTAATATTATTCAGAGTAGATAGCATAGCGTTAAGTGTTGCGTGAACGGGGAGTTGTCACGCAGACGAAGAGTTCTTCTCGCGGTTTTGCTGTCGCATCCCGCTGACAAAATAATAGCCGTTATATTTTTATAAAAAATACCTCCTATTATCAGTTAGTTACGGATGACAGGAGGTTTTATTTATGAAAAAAACAAGTAAAAAAATATGTCTGGCGGCTGTTATGGCGGCTCTTTATATGGGTCTTGACTTTTTGGCAGTGTCAGTCAGCGCGCCTTTCGGCGGAAGTATGAAGCTTTCTATAAGCGGTCTGCCCGTCATAATTATTTCGGCGTTTTTCGGGCCTTTATGGGGTGCGGCAACGGGTTTTGTAGGCGCTTTTTTAGGGCAGTTGATTACCTACGGCTTCGGTGCTACCACGCTTTTGTGGGTGCTTCCGGCAGTAGCGCGCGGTCTTGTGTTCGGTCTTTTGTTCAAAGCGTTCAAAGGCTCGCTTAAACCGTATATTCTTTGCATAGAAACCGTGATAAGCGCTCTTGTTGTAACAGCGATAAACAGTATTGTTATGTATATAGACAGTATAGTTTACAGCTATACATCGGTAATTTTAGGCGTGGCACTTGTAAACCGCATTATCGCCGCTGTTATAACCTCGGTGATTTTTGCACTTGTATTACCGCCTATATTAAAGGCATTAAAGAAAATCATTAAAATATAATTACAAAGCAGTATTTAAAAGCGGAGTCGAAAAAATATTTTCGGCTCCGCTTTTTTAGTTTAAATAAATTCAAAATCACTGCAAAGCAGGGTGGTTTTATCGTTTTCGACCGTTAGTATTCCGCCGCCGATTTTAGCTTTTTTTTCGCTGTCATCATCAAAGATTATTTTGCAATTGCCCTCTTTAACGGCTGTAATAAAGGGTATATGACCTGCAAGCACTGCAAGCTCACCCTCGGTACCTCTGACAAACAGGGCAACTGCATCACCGTCAAACACACTGCCATCGGGCGTAGAAACAACAAGCTTATAGGTATTCATCAGTTAGATACCTTCTTTGCCTTTTCTACTGCCTCGTCGATAGTGCCTACAAACAGGAACGCAGACTCAGGCAAATCGTCGTGCTTGCCCTCAATGATTTCTTTAAAGCCGCGGATTGTTTCGGATACCGGAACATAGGTACCCTCTATACCGATAAACTTTTCTGATACATGGAACGGCTGAGAAAGAAAACGCTGAATTTTACGCGCGCGGCTTACAAGCAGTTTATCCTCGTCGGACAGCTCATCCATACCCATAATGGCGATAATGTCCATAAGTTCATTATATCGCTGAAGTATTCTTTGTACCTCGCGGGCAACGTTGTAATGCTCCTCACCCAGCACCTCGGCCGAAAGTATGCGACTTGTAGATTCAAGCGGGTCAACCGCAGGGTAAATACCCTGTGAGGCTATATCACGCGATAAAACGGTGGTAGCGTCAAGATGGGCAAAGGTGGTGGCAGGCGCCGGGTCGGTAAGGTCATCGGCAGGCACATAAACCGCCTGAATAGATGTAATAGACCCTTTTTTTGTAGATGTAATACGCTCTTGAAGCGCGCCCATTTCATTTGCCAAGGTTGGCTGATAACCAACCGCCGAAGGCATACGACCGAGAAGAGCACTAACCTCACTGCCCGCCTGCGTGAAACGGAAGATATTATCTATAAACAAAAGAACATCCTGATTTTCTTGGTCACGGAAATATTCAGCCATTGTAAGACCCGAAAGACCCACACGCATACGTGCACCGGGCGGCTCGTTCATCTGACCGTAAACAAGCGCAGTTTTTGAAAGAACTCCCGATTCCTTCATTTCATTATAAAGGTCGTTACCCTCACGGGTACGCTCGCCAACGCCTGTAAATACCGAAAGTCCGCCGTGCTCTTTGGCAATATTGTTAATAAGCTCCATAATAAGAACTGTTTTGCCAACACCCGCACCGCCGAAAAGGCCGATTTTACCGCCCTTTGAATATGGGCATATAAGGTCGATAACCTTAATACCCGTTTCAAGTATTTGAGTGCTTGTCGAAAGCTCGTCATATTCGGGGGCAGGGCGATGGATATTCCATCTTTCATCGGTTTCGGGTGCAGGAAGATTATCAACCGGCTCACCCAAAACATTAAAGATTCTGCCCAAGGTTTGACGGCCTACGGGCACGCTGATTGCCTTGCCCGTATCGGTAACGGCGGTGCCTCGCTGCAAACCGTCGGTCGAAGCCATCGCTATGCAACGGGCAACATTATCGCCTATGTGCTGTGCAACCTCAACGGTCAAAGTTCGTTCACCTATAGGCATTGTAAGCGCATTATAAATAGCCGGCAATGTTCCCTCTTCAAAGCGAACATCAACAACAGGCCCCATAACCTGAGAAACTGTACCGGTAGTTTTGTTAGACATTAAATTCAACTCCTTAACAGGTGCATCAGTCGCCTGCACCCGCTACGATTTCAGTAATTTCCTGAGTAATTGCGCCTTGACGCGCGCGGTTATATTCAAGCTGTAGCTTATCAATCATCTGTTGAGCGTTTTTGCCTGCCGAGTCCATAGCCATACGGCGAGCGGCAACCTCACTTGCAAAGCTTTCACGCACACAAGCTACTATTACACCTGAAAGATATTCGGGAACCGCAATGTCAAGTATTGTTCGCTCATCCGGTTCAAAAATTGCCGCTGTGCTGTTTGTGTTTTCGGCTTTAACAAGCGGCAAAACCCATTTAACTTCGGGTGTTTGGGTCATCATTGAAACATAGTTTGTAGTAACTATTCCAAGGCGGTCAAATTCGCCCTTTTCAAACTGAGAGCAAAGCCCATTTGCCAATTTGAAAGCGTCGGCGGCATAAAACTTTTCGCTTGATACCACCTGTTTGCCGTATCTTTCGCAAGCACGTTTGCCTATGGGAATAATCTCGGCGTCTTCAAAATCGCGTACCGTGCGGAAAACGTTGGCATTGTATCCTCCGGCAAGACCGCGGTCGCCCGCAATTACAATAAGTCGAGTTTTGCCGCCTGTGTATTCACGCATAAAAGGGCTTTTTGCACACTCGGGCACACTCGTCAGCAGACTGACCACGCTTTGCACGGCAGCCTCATACTGACGGCCCTCATTCATAGCGATATTTGCCTTTCGCATTTTTGACGACGCCACAAGACCCATGGCTTTTGTAAGATGCAAAGTAGAGTCAACGCTCTTTATACGCAGCTTGAGTGTTTTGGTATTACCTGCCATTTACACTCACCTCGTCATCTCTTTGAGTGTTTCTTCTAAAGAGGATACGTCTTCATCTTCAAAGAAGCCTTCCTCAAAACGGGCAAGCAACTGCGGCTTTTGATTTTGAAGCTTTTCAAACAAACGCTCTTCAAATTTATGAACATCGGCTACGGGAACAGAGTCGAGCCAACCTTTAGTTACAGCGTATATTATTGCAACCTGACAGCCAACGCTTACAGGGCTGTTTCGTTTTTGCTTTAACACTTCAACAATTCGTTCACCAAGTGCCAAACGCGCCTTTGTGTCGGCGTCAAGATCACTGCCGAATTGAGCAAAGGCTTGAAGCTCACGGTACTGTGAATACAAAAGCTTAAGCTCGCCCGAAACCTTTTTCATCGACTTTTTCTGTGCCGAGCCGCCAACACGGCTCACCGAAATACCGGGGTTAATAGCCGGCATAATGCCCGAATGGAAAAGCTCGGTTTCAAGAAATATCTGACCGTCGGTAATTGAAATTACATTGGTAGGGATATACGCCGAAACATCGCCCGCCTGAGTTTCAATAATAGGCAGAGCGGTGATAGAACCGCCGCCGTATTCGGGCGCTACACAAGCGGCGCGTTCGAGCAAGCGTGAGTGCAGATAGAATACATCACCGGGATAAGCCTCACGGCCGGGCGGACGGCGTATAAGCAAAGACAGCGCGCGGTATGCCACGGCATGTTTGCTCAAATCATCATAAACTATAAGCACATCCTTGCCCTGCGCTCTGAAATATTCAGCCATGGCGCAACCTGAGTAGGGCGCAATATACTGAAGCGGCGCACTTTCCGAAGCAGAAGCGGACACTACTATTGTGTAGTCCATAGCCCCTGCCTTTGTAAGTGTATTAACAAGGCTTACAACCGATGTATTTTTTTGACCTATTGCAACATAAATGCAAATAACGTCGGTATTTTTTTGATTTATAATGGTATCAATCGCAATTTCGGTTTTGCCTGTCTGTCGGTCGCCTATAATAAGCTCACGTTGGCCGCGGCCGATTGGTATCATACTGTCGATAGCCTTAATACCCGTCTGTAACGGCACCGATACACCCTTACGCTCAATAATGCCGGGCGCTTCTGCCTCAATGGGATTAAAGCCGCTGTATTCAATAGGTCCTTTGCCGTCAATGGGCTCACCCAAAGCGTTTACAACGCGTCCGAGCATATTTTCGCCCACCGGCACCGACAAAACCTTGCCCGTACGGCGCACTACGGTGCCCTCACGAATGTTGTTATCATCTGAAAGAACGGCAACCGAAACGGTGTCCTCCTCAAGGTTTTGAGCAAGTCCCGCAGAGCCGTCATCGAACTCCAAAAGCTCGTTTGCCATACAGTTTGTAAGGCCGTAAACGCGCGCGATACCGTCACCGACAAGTATTACCCTGCCGGTCTCTTTCATTTCGATTTGCGAGTGATAATTCTTTATCTGTTCTTTAATAATATAGCTTATTTCCTGTTGTTTTTCACTCATTTACCAATCACTTCCCTTGCGCGTTTTAAGTTATTTTTAATACTGCCGTCAAGTATTTCACCGTCAATTTCAACCTGAACACCGCCAAGCAGTGAACTGTTTTTGATACAGTTAAGCGTAACGCTTTTGCCTGTGCGCTTTTCAAGCGCTTTGATAAGAGCCTGCTTTTGAGCGTCGCTCAATTCTACGGCTGTTTCAACCGTGGCAACAACCGAATCCGACGCCCATTCGCGCAAGCGCTCGTATTCTGCGGCACATTCAAAAAATGTTTCGGCTTTTCCGTGCTCGCAAAGAAGCTGCAAAAACGAAAGAACATTTTTGTTTATCCTGCCGCCGAAAGCCCCCTCCAATGCGGCGGTGCGCTCGTCCTTAGGTATGCTGGGCGTTGATAAAAACTGCAAATATTCAGGGTTTTCCTCAAGTGTGAGCCGAACGGTTTTTAAACTTTCGTAAAATTCATCAATTGAATTTTCTTCACGCGCTAACATAAACAGCGCTTCGGCATAGTTATTACCTGTCGCTGTCATCATCTTCACCTATTTTTTTAATAAAATCGTCTATAAGCGCCTTGTGGTCGTCGGCGTTAATTTCACGCTCCAACATTTTTTCACTAAGCGCCGTAGAAACATCTATTATTTGTGTCTTTATAGCAGATTCCGCGCGTTTTTTCTCAAGCTCGGCGTCGGTTTGCGCCTGACGAATAATGCCCTGCGCCTGTGCCTTTGCGTCCTCAACAATCTTGTCGCCGCGCGCCTTTGCCGCATCTGCCGCCTCTTTCACTATGCCCTCCGCTTCAATACGGGCGTTTGCAAGCCGCTCGGTAAGCTCGGCATTTTTGGAAACGGCGTCTTTTTTTGCGTTTTCGGCATCGTTATAGCTACTGTCAATTTCAGCCTGCCGTTGTTCAAGCATTTTGGTTACGGGCTTGTACAAAAACTTTTTGAGCAGTAAAAACAAGATTGTAAGGTTTGCAAGGGAAATAAGTATCTGCCATAAATTTACGGATATAATATCCAAAGATTGCATTTATAATTCCCCCGAATTATTTTACTGCGTTAAGCAAAATATTTACAAGCATTCTCGGTGCAACAAATATAAGCAAAATAGCTATAACAAGCGCATAAAGACCCGTGGTTTCGGCAATGGCGCAACCCATAAGCATGGTAGTTGTAACCGAGCCTTTGCATTCGGGCTGACGGCCTATCGCTTCACAAGCACTTGCCACGGCGTTACCTTCACCTATACCGGGGCCTATACCTGCGATCATTGCGGCGCCTGCACCTAAAGCACAACAGCCTAAAATAATACCTATTGCGAGTTCCATAATATTCTTCCTCCGTTTATAAAAATTTAATTTTTTGACTTTTGTAGTTTTCTTGCGCGTTTTGCGAAATAATCCTCTTCGGGAAAACCCGAAGCTATATAAAGCATTGTAAGCATTGCAAATATAAATGCCTGCAAACAACCGCTGAATACATCAAAATATACCGAAAGGATAGCCGGCAGACCTATCTGTAAAAAGGGTATATTGCCTAAAAATCCCGGAAGCCAACCAAGCAGCAGATTTGAAAGACCCTGAAGCCCCGTTGCCACCAGCACCGAAATTACCGAGCCCGACAGCACATTGCCGTAGTGACGGAATGCCATCGAAACAGGTGTGGCAACCTCGCTTATAATATTAAGCGGCGACAAAAGCGGCACCGGGTCGCCAAAGCTTTTAACATAATGAAGCGGACCGCATTTCATTTTGTAATATGTTATAAGAATGAACACAAGTATTGCCCAACCGCCTACTATGTTTATGTCTGATGTAGGGGGATAAAGCCCTATGAGAGAGAGCAGGCTGGAAAATGCCGAAAGACCCATTATTGCGGCAACAAACGGTGCAAAGCCCGCAAAATAATCGCTCATATTGGTTTTAACCAACGACTTGGTTTGCTTTACTATCCACTCGGCAATGCGCTGCCGTTTAAGCTCTGCCCTGACGGTAAGACCGTGGGTAAAGTAAAGGCACAAAAAGAAAATTGTAACAATAACCAACGCCGAGTTTACCTGTGATTCGGTTATGGGTAAATTTTGTATAGGCATCGGAATTGTAAAGTAAATAAGCGCACCCGAAATACTTATTCCCGACTTTTCGGGTTCAAAAAGCACCTTTAACACCATTCCCAAAACAAGCGGCAAAACAGCGCCCGCAAGAAACAGAGCGTCTACAATTCTAAAGCCAATGCTTTTTTTAGTCTTCGTAAAGCAACACCCCCTTATAATTTTTAAAAATCATTTATTTCTATCGGTTAAAGGTCTGAACATAATCGCTATTCGAGGAAAAATGAGCGGTATAATAACCGCAACGGAATTTAAAAACGGTATTAAAACTCCGATTACCGTTAAAGCAAAAATGCCGACAAATCTGATGCTTTGCGAGGCTCTTACGGTTTGACGGGCCTCATCTTTATTTTGCGTTACCGCCTTTTGAACAAAAATACCCATAACAAAAAAATTGCCTATGGCAACAAGGTCTCCCCAAATATTGCCGAGCAATACGGTGTAATTCCAGCTGCCTGTGCACAGAAACACAGCTTGCATTAAAGCGCTGAAAATCACAACAAATGCCGTTATAAATTTTGTTTCTTTAAGTACGGTTTTATCAACTTTCATACAAACATTCCAATTTCTTCCCATTTTAAAACCATTTTACCACAAATTATTTCATAAGTCTATAAAAATCAAAAATTTAACAAAAAAATTTACTGCACGTTCACATTTATTAACAAACATAAAACAGCGCAGATCTTCATATATAGTTGTGTGAGGTGATTTTTTTGAATGCTCTCGGAATTGCTGCAACCGCTTGGGTGTCGGTTTGTGCTTTTATATTACTTATTTTGCATATAAAAAGTCATAAAATAACAAAATCTTTATTTTTTAACGCGCTGCTCGGGATTTCGGCAGTTATTTTAATAAATATTACCCGAAAATTCACCGGCGTACATATTCCGATTAACTGGTGGACATTGGGAGGCAGCGGAATTTTAGGCATTCCCTGCGTTTGCGCGGTAGTTTTGGCACAAATAATTATTTGAGCATAAAATCGGCTGTAAAAAAACTAAGGTTTTTTTACAGCCCTTATTTTGTAAATTAAAACCGTAAGGCATTCTTTACATATGCGTATATATAATTTCGGCGGTGCCTATAAGACTTACTTTAAGTGTAGCGGGAACAAAAACGCTGTCGCCTTTTTTAAGGCTCATCATTCCGCCCGTGTACGAAAGCAAAACCTCACCCTCGGTAACAAGCAGTGATATAAAGCTTTCGTTGTCATATACGCCCACATTGCCGTCAAGATTTATAAGCTCTGCAGTAAAATAGTCGCATTTTGCAAGCTCCCTTACCGTGCCGAAGGGATAAAGCGTAACGTCGCCGACATTGCCGTACGGCATGGTAGGCACTTCTGTTTTTGTAACTTCAATCGCCTGCTTTATGTGAAGCTGACGCGGCTTGCCGTCGGCACCGAGACGGCCGTAGTCAGATACACGGTAGGTTGTGTTTGAGTTTTGCTGTACCTCGGCAATAAGAATACCCTTGCCTATGGCGTGCATTGTTCCGGCTTCGATAAAAAACACATCGCCCTTTTTAACCGGCACATAATTACATACCGGCGACAGATTGTTGTTGTTTATGCGTTCCAAAAACTCGCCCTGCGATATGTCCTGATTAAAGCCGTATATAAGCTGTGCGCCCTCATCGCAATCGACAACATACCACATTTCGGTTTTGCCGTATTCGCCCTCATGAGCGAGTGCATATTCGTCGTCAGGGTGAACCTGAACCGAAAGCCTGTCCTTTGCGTCTATAAGCTTTATTAAAATCGGAAAATAGGTAAAGCCCGCCGCCTTGGCGCCTAAAACCTCTTTACCCCAGACATCCAACACCTCTTGTAATGTTTTGCCTGCATGTTCTCCGTTTTTAACAATACTGTTGCCGTCTTTATGGCAGGAAAGCACCCACGCTTCCGCCGCTTTTTCTTTATCGGTTTTAAAACCGAATTCGTCTATAAGTCTTGTGCCGCCCCACAGATAATCCTTTATCGGTGCTTTAAGAAGTAAAGGGTACATAATCAGAGCCTCCCAACCTAACCAATTTTTATTATATTATAACACCTGATTATCCGCCGTTCAAGTACCGATAAGAAAAATATGTCGAAAAATATATATTTTTTTGAATTATTCCGAATAAACAATTTGTAAAAATAAGGTAATAACCCCCTGACGGTTTTACATAATTTTATATTCATTTTATTTATGCATATTCACTTTTTCCACTTATTCACCGAGTTTTCCAACAAAATCTGCTTAAAAACGGCTTAAAATACTGACTTTTAGATTGAAAAGGTGGATTATTCGGTGGATAAAGTGAAAAACTTTTTAGGTTATCTTAGTTTACATAATGTAAAAAAATGCAAAAATTTTCCTTAAATTTCACCGTTTAAAATCACCGTCAGCTAAGTATATATAGCATTGCCAAAAGCAGCAGTTTATCGCAGTTTTCATTTGATAAAATCAAAATTAAGCCCAATATAAGCAGTGTGTCTGACGGAATATTTATGCTTGATATTGAATTTTTCGGTTCGGGTTTTTCCCTTTCAATTTTACGGTTATTTTGCGCATGCTTTGCCCGTTTACTCATATCAAGCATTTCATCGACGGCACGCTCGATATTGCTTGAAAAACCGTCGGTCGTGGTCATAAAATCAGTTCCTTTTAAAAATCGAATATTCCGCTGTCGCGAAGCATAGGCAGCATATCGATAAGCTTTAAAAGCTTTATTGCGGTATCTACCTTTTCGCGCCGCGGCGGACTGAGCAGCGGTTTAAGTGCCAAAAGCAAATTTGAACGGATGTCGTTGCCGCTGTTTTTAAGCTGTGATAACAAAGAAAGTATTTTTGTAATTTGAACTGGGTCAAGACCGCTGTCACCGAGCGCAGAGTTCAAATCGGGCGACGGCGCTTGCCGATTGCCCGATTTTTCACCGCCCAAAAAATTTTCGGCAACCGACCGCACCCGTTCCAAGCTTTCGGGGTCGTTCAGCAGTTCTGCAAGTCTTTCGCTTAAATCATCCATTTTTGTTTCCGTCCAATATTTTCATTAAATTTTTAGCGGCGTCCGAGTTCAATATTTTTTTAAGTTTTTCTTTGTCGGACAGTGTCTCTTCGATTTTTTTGCGGTCTGACTCGTTAAGCGACTGCAAAACCGCGTCTGTGTCACCGCGCTTTGCCGCCTCAATGGTATTTTTGCCTATATTTTTAATTTTTTTACCAATATCATTATTCATTTGCTTTTCCCCCTGAAATAAAGTATTATATATGTAAATGTATGTTAAAAGCAGGTGACTTTATGCGAATAGCGGTAATTTCCGATTCACACGGTAAAGGCAGTATTGTCGACCGAATAATACGCCGTGAGGCGCAGGCAGAAACTGTTATCTTTTTGGGTGACGTTACAAATGATATAGAAGATTTTACCTATGAATACTCCGACAAAAAATTTTACATTGTAAGCGGCAACTGTGACATATTTTCAAACTACCCTTACAGCACCGTTGCGAATATAGGCGGAGTTAATATTTTTATTACCCACGGGCACACACTTGCGGTAAAGGGCGGTACAGCCGCGTTGGAAAAGGCCGCACGACAGTCCGACTGCCGCATCGCGTTGTACGGACACACCCATATTCCCAATATAAAATATGACAACGGCCTGTATATTGTGAATCCCGGTTCATGCGCGCGCTCGCGCGACGGCGCAAACAGTTATGCCGCTATCGACATTCGCGATAACGGCATACTACCTACAATAATAAGATTATAAAAGACAAAAGGACGGGCTGATATGCACCCCAAAAGTTAGACACTTTTGGAG